>ERZ808286.79-NODE-79-length-80074-cov-4.711631_pt1 | contig 80074 bp, 59 predicted proteins | sample MGYA00521276_ERZ808286 | MGnify/ENA primary metagenome ERZ808286 (study PRJEB31516, sample SAMN03275607) | gut metagenome | biome: mammalia-associated habitat; material: feces | host: Papio cynocephalus | place: Kenya | collected 2012-08-01 ... | reverse complement strand
TGGGAACCGAGCCTTATAGGCTAAGTTCAAACCACCCGTTTGACGGGTGGTTTGTCTCTGTGACCGGGACCTGAGCATAGATATATCCGTCGCCGATCAGAGACGCCTGCGGACGGAGTTGTGGAGCAGCCTTTTAAGGAACTTCGGGAATGATGGAATTCCATAAAAAAACGCGGCGTGGATTGCCGCGTTCTTGGAGATGGCGAGAGTTGAACTCGCGTCCGAAAAAGTAAATCGTGCACATCTACAGATTTAGTCATGCGAGGTGTTTGTCGGAAGCCGGTAGCAGCATGACAAGCGTCGTCTTCTTATTCCGGTTATGATGTTCCGCATACAGACCGGAAGCGGTATGCGGTAAGTCCCGTTTTTTAACAGAAGTTTCCGCTGCTCGGAACAGCGCGGCGGAAGTTCCGGCTCAGGCACGCTTACGCGGCAAGAGCAAACTGTTCGTTTTCAGACTCTTCGTCTTCTCTGCGGTTGGCAGTTATAGTTTTTGTCAGTTCGGAGGACCTTCACCCTCATCTGCAGTACAGGACTTCCCAATTCCGTCGAAACCGGAACATCCCCTTTCTGGATAATATAGTGATTTTCATCCGCAGTGTCAATCTTTTTCTTCGGTGGTGGAATCATCCCTGTGTCTCATCCTTCTTGCCAGGTACAGAAACGGCGTGTCCATAAGGCTTGTGAAGACATAGATGACATAACATGACGTTGTTATCGACAGCAGTGTCCTGCTGTCGTAGATTCCCGCGAATGCGCCGGTGTTGAATATAATTATGTTTATGAGCTGAGCCGCCATGGTCGCGGCGTTGTTTCTCAGCCACAGGAATTTTTTTCTGTCCCCGCTTTTGTTTTCTGTTATCTTCCATATCGCATGGTACAGCTTTACGTCGAGAAATTCTGACACTATATATGCAATCTGGCTTGCCGCCAGAATTCTCGGCGTGTTTCCGAACACAGCCCTGACTGCCGGCATCGCGATGTCCTGGGGTGAAGGCTCATAGAGCCTCCATAATACCGTGAATACTATGAATATGCCTGATGTCAGGATTCCGATAAGCACGCCTTTGTCGGCATGTCTCTTGCCGTAGCGCTCGCTTAGTATGTCTGTCGCCAGAAAGCTTGATGCGAAAAGCGTATTGCCGAGCGTCTGTTCTATTCCGAAGGCGTATACGAGTATTGTGACCTCGATATTTGCGATTATCGTGGAGACCGCGATCCAGCTGTATATCCCGGCTTTTCCTGCCAGACGGTAGAAAAGCAGCAGCGAGCAGTATGACACTGCGAGAGATGCTGTTATAAGAAGTTCGTTTTGCATTTTTGCCTCATTGTGCGCGGATTCATGGATCTGCGCCGGAGAATTGACCTGGTTTTGTTCACGGCAGGAAGGACTGCGAACTGCCGCCCCGTCCGGCTGTAGAATCCGGAGGGAAATGCTTCGCGGCGGTTTTCCTCATGGAAATTCCGCCGTCTTGTTTAAGCTGGACATATATCACAGGAGAACGGACGGTTCCATGGACTTCATGCGCCGGTCTTCGTTCACCTTTTGCCGGCTTGCAGATGTTTTGCCATGCCGCCGTTCCGTCATCCGGACAATCCGTTCAGGTCTGTCATGTCCCGCTGGCGGCTCCGCATTTTATGCGCATCACGCTTGCCGTGCCTTCCACCGTCACCCTCTCACCTGGCGAGACGGCGATTATCTCCTCGGCCTTGAGCGCTTCCGGCTCCGGATTCCTGTCTGATCTTATCACCGCCCTGTCCGCTGAGATCACATACAGGAGCTGCACGGAGGAGGGCGAATCCCCGGATTCCGCGGCCATGCTCCAGCCTCCGTTTATGTCCTTTTTCTCCATCGAGAAGTAACGGCAGCTGAATTCTCCCGGAAACGGAGCTACGGGAATCATTTCCTCCGATTTTATGACAGCAAGCCCCTTGTCTATATGAACCTCGCGGCCTCTGCCCCAGTCATAAAGTCTGTATGTAAGGTCGCATGACTGCTGCACCTCAAGAAGTCTGAGGCCGGCTCCTATCGCATGGACGGTTCCTGCCGGTATAAAAATGAAGTCGTCTTTTTTCACGCGGACGAATTTAAGGTACTGCTCAAGGCTGTTCGTTTTTATCGCATCCGCGAGCGTCTCCTCCGATACGCCGTCATTTATGCCGTAGACGATTCTCGCGTCATCCGCCGCATCCAGCACATACCAGCATTCAGTTTTTCCCCGGTTTCCCTTTCCCTCAAGACGCACTGCCGCCTCGTCGTCAGGGTGAACCTGAATCGAAAGCGTGTCATCCGCCTGAATTATCTTCACAAGAAGAGGGTAGTCTCCGCCGCATATATCCTGAAATTCCTTCTGAAGTCCGTTCGGATGCGTTGACGCGATCCACAGCTCATATCCCCAGATTTTTTCGGACAGTATTGGTTCAAGTCTTTTCATAGGTAGCTCCGTGTCATTATTTTTCCCAAAGCCGGTCAGGATAATATCCCGATCTTATCTTCTCCGCTATCTCGGCCCTGACATTCTGTCTGTCCTCGGGATAAGTCATTCCGAACCAGGACTCTTCCGACGTGAAGAATTTTATTGTTCCCTCTCCGTCCCTTATGATTTCCGCAGCAGCCGCAGGAAGAAGAGCCTCTGCTTTCGGACTGGCTGAATTCCCGGCTATGAATTCCTCCCAGTAGCGGTTGAATCCCTCGAATGCTTTCAGGCTGAATCCGAACAGGTTCATGCTTACCCATTCCTTTCCTGTCATCAGGACTTTTCCTTCCGGCATTTCGCTCACGATGCTGTCACCCTCATAATATATCTTCAGGTTCTCGACGATGTTCTCAAGCTGTCCGTCACGTACCGAGCAGACTCCGCGTGACACGGAACCGCTGCGGCTCATCGTATTTCCGAGCACATATCCGACCATGGCATGTTCAGATGTATACGGATCCGCGGATGAGAGATATGCTCCGAGCGTGGCGAACGCCTCCTTTCCGTAATAGTCGTCTGCATTTATCACCGCAAATGGAGTCTTCACGGCTTTTTCCGCGCACAGAACCGCATGTGTCGTTCCCCATGGCTTTGTCCGCGACGATAAGGCCTTCTTCTGCTCCTCGGTGAGCAGGCTGTCCATTCCCTGAAACACATACTCCGCGTCGAAATTTCTCGCCACCCGGTCAAACAGCCTCTCGCGGAAATCAGATTCTATATCCTTGCGTATTATGTATACGACCTTTCCGAATCCGCAGCGTTTCGCGTCATAGGTGGCATAGTCAAGAAGACATTCCCCGTTCGCACCCACGGCGTCAATCTGTTTGACTCCGCCGTATCTGCTTCCCATTCCTGCGGCCAGAACCAGCAATGTTGGTTTCATTTCTGATAATCTCCTGTAAGTGAACTTTACGGAACATATTATAGTGAATTATGACCGGTAAGTAAACGATGAGCTCAGGATGTGTTTTTCAGGCTTTGAATTTGTTGTTTCTTTTCCGGATTTGTGATAGCCTGTTCCAATATCAATATTTGTGCGGTTCTGTGCCGCGTGGAGTTAGTAATGGCAAAAGAAGCAGATTCACATAAGTGCACGTTGGATAAAATCATAAGTCTTTGCAAGAGACGCGGTTTTGTGTACCAGGCCTCCGAGATTTACGGCGGTCAGGCCGGAGCTTGGGATTACGGTCCTCTCGGCGTCGAGTTCAAGCGGAACATCCAGAACGCCTGGTGGAAGGAGATGACGCAGCTTCATGACGATGTTGTCGGACTTGACTCCGCCATTTTCCAGCACCATACGACATGGGAGGCTTCCGGACACGTGGCCCATTTCTCGGATCCCATGATTGACTGCATGGAATGCAACGCGCGTTTCCGTGCCGACAAGCTTATAGAGGATTTCTGTGCGGCTCATGATGTCGTTCCGGAGAAACCTGTTGATGCGATGAGCCATGAGGAGATGAAGTCGTTCATCGAGGAGCACGGAATGAACTGCCCGACATGCGGAAAGCATAAATTCACCGATGTCCGAGAGTTCAACCTGATGTTCAAGACCTATCAGGGACCGGTCGCCACGGACACGTCAATCATCTACCTGCGTCCGGAAACCTGTCAGGGAATTTTCACCGATTTCAAGAGCATCGTCCAGTCAAACAGGATGAAGGTTCCGTTCGGCGTCGCGCAGGTGGGAAAATCATTCCGGAACGAGATAATATTCAAGAATTTCATTTTCAGGACCTGTGAATTCGAGCAGATGGAGATGGAATATTTCTGCAAGCCGGGAACTGAGGACGAGACGTTTGACCGCTGGAGAAAGGACCGCTGGAATTTCTACCTGAAATACGGAATCTCCGATAAGAACCTGAGATGGCACCATCACGACAAGCTCGCGCATTATGCCAAGGATGCCTATGACGTGACATACAATTTCCCGATCGGATTCGAGGAGGTCGAGGGAATCCACAGCCGGACTGACTTTGATCTGAGCCAGCATGCGAAATATTCAAAGAAGGACATGAGCTATATTGATCAGGATGACGGAAACAGAAAGTACATTCCCTATGTGATAGAGACATCCGCCGGTCTGAACAGGAATTTCCTGATGTTCCTTTGCGAGGCCTACGAGGAGCAGAACGTGGCGAAGGAAGGCGAGCCTGAGGACTACAGGACCGTGCTTCACCTTGACCCGCGTCTTGCGCCGGTGACTGTCGCCGTGCTTCCGCTCATGAAGAAGGACGGGCTTGCCGAGCTTGCGAAGGAGATTCAGCATGAGCTGAAGGAGGACTTTGTCACGGACTATGATGTCTCCGGAACGATAGGAAAGCGTTACCGCCGTCAGGACGAGATAGGAACTCCGTTCTGTGTCACCATCGACCATGACACACTTGAGAACGGTTCCGTCACGATACGTTTCCGCGACAGCATGGAGCAGATCCGCGTGAGCCGTGCCGATCTTGTCACGGAGATCCAGAAGGCCGTGAGAAATTACAGGCAGCCTGAGAAGAAGGACTGAGACGCTTTCTGTTATGGAATATATCAGACTTGGAAGGACAAACCTGCTTGTGAGCCGTGTCGCGCTCGGTGCGATGCGGCTTTCCGGTGACAGCGCCGCATCCGTAATAAGAAAGGCCTATGAGTCCGGAATAAATTTCTTCGACACATCGGGGCGCACACCTGACAGCGAGAAGCTGCTGGGCGATGCCCTGTATGACATAAGGCAGAATGTCTTTCTCGCGACCACGACATCGTCAGAGACTCCCGGTGAGCTGCGGAGCGATCTTGAGTCAAGCCTGACTACTTTTCATTGTGATTTTGTGGATCTGTATCAGTTCGAGACGGAGTCATCTGTTCCTGTTCCAGGAGAACCTGACGGAATCTATGACACCCTTGTGTCGATGCGTGAATCGGGCCGGATAAGGCATTTCGGATTGGTTACGAAAAATCTTGAGACCGCGGAGACGGCCGTCAGATCCGGACTTTATGAGACAATCCAGTTTCCTTTCAGCATGGTCAGTTCCGAGCAGACAGCCGGAATCGTGACCCTCTGCGCGGAGAATGACATCGGGTTCATCGCCATGCAGCCGCTGGGCGGGGGACTGATCCAGAACATTCCGCTTGCGCTTGGATTCCTCAGCCAGTTTGAGAATGTGGTTCCGATATGGGGGGCGCAGACGGCGGAGGAGCTGGAGCAGATTCTTTATTTCAATGAGCATCCTCCCGTGATTGACGAGAAATTCAGGAATGATGTCGAGATGGTGAGGATTTTCTTCAACTGAAAGCGGCCCATCTCCGCAGTGTTCCATCGGAAAACGGTTTCCGTCCGTTCGTGGCGGAGGCCGTTTTTTTTCCGTGTTTCTGCAGGCTGCCAGTGTTCAGTCAAAAAAGCTTATGTCTATTTCCTCTGTATCCGAGTCGGAATTTTTCTGAGTTCCGGAGGCCTTCACGGCAGGAGCCGTCTGAGCCGCCTGTTTTTCCGCGGTTTCTGCGGCTGCCTGTCTCTCCTCTGCGGCTTTGTTGACTTCGGCCGCGGCTTTCAGGGCATCCTCCTGCTCACGTTTGCTCAGAACCCTCAGAATCTGGTTCTGGCCGTTGTCTGTCTGAACCGTTTTCGGCGATCCGTCGGGAGATTTTTCTGTCAGCATCTGAACCACCGGGCACTTCGGATTGTCCGGCGTGACATCCGTCACAAGCGCGATTTTTCCGTTTCTGAGGTAGACATAGGCTCCGATCGGAAACAGCGATATGCTGTAGAGAAGGGCTTTTATCACCGAATCGTCGTACTGATGGTTCTGGTTCTTCAGAATTTCGACCATCGCATCAAAGGTGGAGCGTTCCTCCTTGTACTGCCTGGGTGATGTTATCGCCTCGAAGGAGCAGGCGACAGATATTATCTTTGCGATCGTCGTGATTTTGTCGCCCGAAAGCCTGCTCGGATAACCGGTCCCGTTCTCCTTCTCGTGGTGCTCAAGGATTCCGAGCTGCACGGACAGCGGAAAATCAAGATCCTTCGCTATCGTGTAGCCGAATATCGGATGCTTCAGAATCTGCGCCTTCTCTCCCGGAAGAAGCCTTCTGTCGGTCATGTAAATCTGCGGAGGAATACGGAGCATTCCTATCTCATGAAGAATGCAGGCCGTTCCCAGGTCAATCATTTTCGAGAGCGGCAGATGGAGCTGGAGCCCTATTGACAGTGCGAGCACGGTGCTTCTCATGGAATGCGTGACGAGAAAATTCAGGTCCGGCGAGATCTGCGCCGGGTTTATCCTGAGGATGTATCTTCTGTTCTCCTTTATGAATATGCACAGATCCTTCACCGTCTCTGAAAGCTCCTTCTGGTCTATGTCACCGTGCGTGGAGAAATGTGTGAACAGGCTGTTGATGTAGTTCATATATTCGTTGTATATGCCCTGAACAATCTCCATCCTTGACTTGTCGCTGTTGCTGAGCCTTATATTCTTTGAATTCTCAAGGGCCTTTCTGACGGATTCGCCTATCTTTCCGCCCTGCTTTGTCCCGCCTGCGCCGGCATCCTCCTCTCCGGATGAAATTTCCCCTCCGAGGCTTATGTTGCCTTCGCAGTACACATCGGTGAATTCCCATTCCGCGAGAGCCTTTTTCAGCTCGGCGGTGACAGGAGCGCTCTGCGGAAGAAGAATCAGCGAGTTGTCAAGCATAAGGTCGTTCGTAAAGCTTAGGCCTTCGGTCATGGATTCTACAGATATTTTTTCCATAATATAAAGCTCCTGTCTATATTTTCGGCATGAATTCACGCAGGGATGAGGTTTTCCGTATGTTTTAGCGGAACGGTTTTCTCTGCGCCCGGCTGCCGGAAAGGTGAGACGTGCAAAAAAAAAGTTGAAAAACCTCACACGTTTTTCAACTTTTAAAGTGAACAAAGAAAGGGTACAGGCGTCTGGATGTCTGCCGTCCGTCATTCCCTGCTGATTATATTATCGGACGGCAGGGGTGCCACTTTAGAGAATTTTTAAAAAATCCGCAGCCGGGATGATTTCGATTCCGCGCTCCTCTATTCTCTTTCTGGCGGAGGAGCTAAGCCCGTTTTCCGGCACTATGAGCGCTCCTGGACCGTTCAGCCCCTCGCACAGAATTCCGCCGCGGCTGTATATGCGCCGCGCAAGCTCAAGCGCCTGATCGGGATTCCTGAGGATTTTTCTGCTCAGCTCGAATTTCTTTCCTCCGAAAGTATCCTTCTCCGGCATGGGGCATTTCCTGTTGTACATCCGTCTTATCTGTTCCGTAAGCTCCTTCCGTCTCCTGCGCTCCTCCGCCTGGCGGAGCACCTGTTCTCCGGATATGAAGAATTTTTTTCCGTTCTCCATAATCTCAGAGGCGGAGAGTCCTGTCCGGCGCGTCATCTCCCTGAGAATTCTCGCCGTCATGACAGCATCGTCCTCGCTTTTGTGGGTGGTTATGTCTCCGGTCTCTGTTCCCAGCCATTCCGCCCATTCGGAAAGCTTTTTCCTCTGCCCGAACCTGTCCTCAAGGAATTTCTCGATGTCGAACGCCCTGAGGCTGATGTAGGGCAGGGAGAAGCGCTCGCACTCTGAATTCATGAAGCCGATGTCGTTGCCGACACTGAATCCGGCGGTGTATCTGTTGCCGGTCGTCAGAAGCTTTTTTATGTCCCTGTAATATGACGGAAAATCGGGACATGAACGGAAGTATTCCCTTGAATAGGCGAGCTTTATCCTGTTCTTCCTGGAGAACAGGAACCAGTCGAATTCAGCGCGCGGATTCATGACAATGTCGGCGGATTCTATTATGTTCAGCTCGTCGTCCGTGAGGGCGTATCCGAAAGAGCAGATTTTTCCCTTTCCCTCATAGCAGTTCGCGCATTCACAGTCGAAAAATAAAAACGTCTTGTGTTCCATTCCTGAAATATACATCAAATATCTGTTTTTATAAATGACAGCTGCCTTTTTTTACGCTATAATCACCGTGTGAAAGAAAATGATGATTGCCTGGAGCCGGCTTATGTGACTCCGGAGCTTGTCGAGTCGACGCTGCGCGAGCTTTGCGCGCTTATAGCCGGTTGCCGGGATCCTGAATTCCTGTATGATTTTTTTGAATGTCTTTTCACTCCGGCGGAGAGAAAGGACTTTGCCCAGAGATGGCTTCTTGTCAAGGAGATTGACAGCGGCACGACTCAGCGCGAGATTGCACGGAAATTTCGCATGTCGCTGTGCAAAATCACGCGAGGCTCAAAGGAGCTCTCCAAGAAGGACAGCGCGTTCCGCCGGATGCTGGATCTGCGGAATGAGGACGGACGGTTCAGTCGGAATTGAGCTGATGCACCGGTACGAATTCGAATCCCTTCTCCGCAAGACCGCATATCAGAAGATCGATCTTGTCGTACAGATTCTGTGATCCGGATGAGCTGTCCACGTTTACCGGGACTGTATCTCCGCCTCGGACGCTTCCGATAAGGCTGTCAAGATCCGTGCTTCCGTTCCGGGCCGCGGCGTTCCGTTCCTCCTGCCCGATGTATGTGTAGCCGGCCTTTGATCCGGCCTCAACGGTTCTGCCGTCGGCCCTGTAGTACGGCGCATGCCAGAGAAGCTGCAGCTCGGCGCCCGTGCACTGGTAGAACTCATCCTCGTTTCTCGCAAGTCCGCGCCTTATGAAATCCTCGTCCATTATGAACGTCCGGTCCGTAAGGTCCGCAGTCGAGAAGAACATCGATGCGCAGTCATGCCCGTTCCTGACAATCTGCCTTGTCTCCGCCGGACAGCGCCTTATGAATTCCCCGTTAAGAAAGAATGTTCCGGTTATGTTGTAGCGGCTGAGCGCCGAGAGCACCGCCGCAAGTCCGTCCGCATTTTTATAGGCGTCAAAGACAAGGGATATTTTCTGCTTCTGGGGAACTTTTTCCGCTGTCTGCGGGAACATCGGACGGGTGACGGCCTTTCCTGACAACGAGCGGATGTAGAGCGCGTTGCTGAATCCGCTGTTCGCGGAATTTCCTGTGAAAATTCTGTACCTTCCGTTCTGAGACGATGTGTATCCGTCCTTTGCCTTTCCCGTCTGCCGCCATGTTCCTGTCTGCCTGTCGAACGCATAGCAGAGACCGTTGCCGGAAGAGGCGTTCACCTCTCCTGTGAGTCTGTTCCAGTTGACGCCGCGCGCGGACGAGAGCATGACCGTGGCGGAATTTCCTGATGTGGTGTTCCATCTGCGGACGGAGTCAGTTCCGCAGACAAAGACCATGGAGCTGTCGGCCCAGAGTATGGAGACGGGACGTTCGCCCGTAAGCTGCGCTGTCCTTGTCCAGGAGTCAAGGCTGTATATGTATACGGCTGTTCCGGAGGCTACTGCTATTTTCGTCCCGTCGGGAGACAGGACCGGAAGCATGGATCCGGAGAATTCCGCCTGTGACGAAGTTTTCCCGTCAGTCATTACGGTGACAGTCAGGCTTCCTTTTTCTCCTCCGTATGGCATCCTTTCCGTGCATACGACCGGATTTCCGCTGCTGTTCCAGAATATGGCTGATGATATTATGCCTGCCGTTCCGCCGCCTGCTTCCGTTCTTATTATGTCCATGTAGCCTGAGGGGTCATTTCCGGTCCGCAGGAGCGTGAAAAGCCTTCCGTCCTGCACAAGGAGAATCGAGCCTGCCGTGGAGTCGGTGCTGAAGCTGTCCTGTTCCGGCCTGAATTTCACCGGAAGCTTGCCGGCGGCCTTGCCCCGTCCTGTTATTCCGGAATACAGACCTAGGGTGTAAAGCTCCTTTGAGTTTATCCTGTAGACTATGTACTCGTCAATGTATATAAGTTGCCTTGAATTTGCCCAGTGGACCGAATTTATCGTTCCGCCGCCGATCTTCCTGTATTTTTCCTCGATTTCTATTCCGCGGATTATGGCGGACGGACTGCAGAAATACAGGCAGCCTTCCTTTTCGTATACGAGGACCGAGCTGTCCGGCGACCATTTTACGGGAATATCCTTGTAGCTGAACCGGATTCCGCCCGGAATCCCGGCCGAGCCTCCGTCTTCGGAGCTTCCAATCACGAGATTTCCCTCTGAGATTCCGTTCCTTTGCACGCGGCAGAAGAATTTTCCGTCCGGACTTACAGAGTATGGTTCTCTGGCCGATGCCGTCTCCGGAATTTCACCTGCCTTTTCCGTCCATTTTACGCTGTCGGATATAGCCGAATATCTTGCGGTTCCGTACCTGTTCCTTATCTGGAGCACAGTTCCGCCGCACAGAAGCTCCGCCTGTTCCGGATAACAGGTCAGCGGGGCAGGAGAGGAGGCGGCCTTTCCGTTCCTGATTTTGGCCAAAAAAATTGAGGTGTAGGAGGCTGTTCCCGGAATGTCGTGCGAGACCGTAAATACGGCCTCATCCTCCGAATTTATGTCAGCGCCGCCGAATGATATTTCCGCGGAGACCGGAACGGCCGCCATCAGCGCGGCGGCGGAGAACAGCGCCAGTCTTCTCATCTGCCTTTCTCCGCGCCGAGGGCAAGGGTTGAGAGCTCGTTCTCAAGCTCGTCAAGCTGCCGTTCCATGTCCATTATGTGTCTTCTGCGGACCTCCTGCTGCGCGTCGGAAAGCATGGAGAAAACGTTCTCTATTATGTCGTCCTCCCTTTCTTCCGCCGCCATTGAGACTCCGCACCACGGACAGTAAAGGAATTTACTTTCTATGGTTTTTCCGCAGTTTCTGCATACTGATACCGAAAACATATTTTTCCTCCCGAAAAGCGAAACCGAAGTGTGTTTCCTAGTTTTTAAGGACAGTCCTTGGATCCACCAGCGCGCCGTTCTTATATACGGTGAAATGAAGGTGCGGTCCTGTGGAATATCCGGTCGAGCCGACGAGCCCGATTATAGTGCCCTGGCTGACCCACTGGCCTTTTGTGGCCGTTATCTTTGACATGTGGCCGTAAAGCGTCTGGTAGCCGTTGTCATGGTTTATGATGACGTAGTTGCCGTATACGCGCGACACTCCGGCCACAATCACTTTTCCGCTCATCGACGCCATTATCGGTGTGCCGGTGGGACAGGCCATGTCCGTTCCCTTGTGATAGGCTCTTACTCCGGATATCGGATCCGTCCTCCATCCGAACGGAGATGTCCATCTGAACGGAGCCGAGATCGGCATCTTGAACTGGTCGCCCATGGCGGAGCGGAGGGTTCCTGAATCGAGACCGACTCCGGGGATAAAAAGGGACTGGTTCACCGCAAGCTTCTCGGATGAAAGCTCGTTCACGTCGAGCAGGTTCTCCATCTTCACGCCGAATTTCCTCACGACGGTATCGATCGTGTCTCCCTGTCTGACAGTGTAGAGGATTCCGTCAGCCGATGGAATCCGGAGTTTCTGGCCGGCCGCGAGCTGGCGGACGTTTCCTATGTCGTTTACGGAAATCAGCGTGGATATGTTCCTGAGTCCGAATTTCTTTGTGATTCCGCTTATTGTGTCTCCGGCCTTCACCCTGTAGTTCTGGTATGTCACCGGCTGGGCTAGGACGGCAGCGGATATTCCTCCGCTTCCGATGAGATTTCCGGATGAGTCCACTCCGTCGCCTTTTTCGAGCGCGAATTTCTCCATGAGGGCGTTCAGGCTGTCCGTGTCGGAGATTCCGCGCTCCAGATCAAGCGGTCCCGTAAAATTTGTCTTTCTCGCGAGGAGAAACGCGCCTGAACATGACGCGGCGGCGGCCAGAACCGCGGCGGCTGAACAGGCCGCCGCCTTCTTTCTGTTCCTGTAGAGCGCTGTCTGGATTTCCGTCAGAATATGTCCCACCGACATCACGGCCGAGCGCAGCGAGAATTCCGGACGGACGCGTGCCGCCGAGAATGATTTTCTCCGCCTGGGAAAGGAAAGAATCATGTCGCTCCCGTTTCTGCCGCGGTAGCTCTGGGCTGTCTTCGCATGAACTGTCTTCGCCGGTTTTCTCAGCAGTCTTTCCGGCCGGGAGCTTCCCTGAACATAACTGATTATTTCCATAGCTCCTGTATCGACATAAAACCACCGTCATATTAGAATAGATTTCATGGGGAAAAATTTTATTCGCGCAGACGGAGCGTCCCTGTCGGGCGGACTTGTTCCCGTGGCGGCGCTCGGACTTGCCGTCGGAATTCTCCTGAAGCTGTTCGTCCTTGACATCCTGCATGTTTCCGGAGTCTCGATGGAGCCTGCGATTTCCGACGGCGAGACGGTTCTTGTGGACAAGCTTGCGTACGGAATGAACCGTCCTTTCAGCGGAGAATTCTATTTCCGCTGGAGAGCTCCGGAACGGGGCGATGTCGTGGTGTTCCTGCATGATGATAAAATCGTCGTAAAGCGGGTTGTTCTGGTTCAGGGCGACCGTATGGAATTTTTGTCTGATTCCGGATATAGTCTTGTGGTTGACGGCAAAAGACTGCCCGTGTCCGCCTCCGTGTACGGACGGCTCGGCGGAGCTTCCGAGGTTCCGGACGGATATGTGTTCGTGCTGGGAGACAATCTCATGCGCTCGGTTGACTCAAGGGACTACGGGTTCGTGTCGGCGGACAACATTACCGGAAAGGTGATCGGAAAATGAATGATTTTTTTAGGAATAAAAGGCTCGTGTTCTGCCTCTCATGCACGGCCGTCCTTATATGTTTCATCGTGTTCTCGTATGGAAGGCTGGCTGTCATGCCGTCCGGTTCGGTGGCGGTTTCCGCGGTCCAGCCGGAGAGGGGGGCGATTGTGGACAGGAACGGCCTTCCGCTCGCCGTTCAGACCACATTCTATCATATAGGAGTGAACCTTCCGCAGCTTAACGAGCGCGGCCGCATTAACAGGGGAAACTACAGGGAGAAATTCGCGGCTGATATGGCGGCCGTTCTGGGAATGGATGCGGAGGAGGTGATGGACGTGATAAGCGCGCCGGACCGGAAATTTGTCTATCTTAGAAAGAAGGTCGACAAGTCCGTGTATGATGATGTCCGGCGCGTGCTCAGCGAGAACGGCTACACGTTCGTGACCATGGACGGAGTTCCCGGAAGAATATATCCGAGCCATTCGCTTGCGTCCCAGCTGATAGGCTATATGGGCAGCGACGGCCGCGGACTTGCGGGAATAGAGTATTCCCAGCAGGAGATTCTTTCTCCTTCCGTGCCGGACGGCAGCGGAAGCACGGCCGGAAAGAATGTCTTTCTTAGCATAGACGCGAATCTTCAGTACAAGCTGGAGCAGGTGGCGGCGGAGTCGATGGAAAGCACTCAGGCCGAGAGCTTCATGCTTATAGCGGCGGATTCGCGCACAGGCGAGATCCTTTCCTACATCAGCCTGCCGTCCGCCGATCTGAATGACTACGGTTCCGCTTCCGAGGAGAGCAAGATTGACCGCCCGGCGATGTCCGCGTATGAGCCTGGCTCAGTGTTCAAGATTTTTACAGTCGGAATAGTTCATGACGAGAGGGGAATTTCTCCGAACGACAGCTTTCTGTGCGACGGAAGCTACGAGAGGAAAATTCCCGGCGGCGAGACGATAAGGATAAAATGTCTTGACCGTCACGGATGGCTTACTCCGAGGGATGCCCTGAGATTCTCGTGCAATGACGTGATCGGTCAGATAAGCGACAGGATCAGTGACGACGAATTCATCGGAAGGATAAGGCAGCTCGGATTCGGCTCAAGGACAGGAGTTGAGCTTCCGGGAGAGACCACAGGCTCCGTGAAGAGCACCGGAAGCCGGAGCTGGTCAGCAAGGTCAAAGCCGACAATCGCGATCGGGCAGGAGATAAGCGTCTCCGCCCTCCAGATGGTTCAGGCTGCCACGGCCGTCGCGAACGGTGGAATTCCTGTAAAGCTGACATTCATAAACCGGATAACGGACAGGGACGGAACCGTCGTCAGCGAGCATGTTCCGCAGTACAGGGACCGTGTGTTCAGCAAGGCTTCCGCGGATTATGTCCTGAGCTGCATGGAGACGACCGCCCGCACAGGAACCGGCTCACGCGCGAATCTTACTGATGTGTCGATAGGGGTGAAGACCGGAACCGCGCAGATGGCCGACAGCGCCTCCGGAGGATACAGCAGCACCGACTTCCTCTCCAACTGCATCGCGATTTTTCCCGTGAACGAGCCGCAGATAATACTGTACATTGTGATTCAGAAGGCGAAGGGCGAGACTTATGCGGGACGCATCGTCGCTCCGGTGATTGCACGGACGGCCGACATAATAATAGACCATCTTGGAATGAGCCGGGGCGGAGCCGCCTCGCTTGAGCATAACGGACTTATAACCATTTCCGGTTCGGGAGAGATCTCGGTCGGAGATACGGTTCCTGATTTCTCCGGACGCTCAAAGAAGGAGCTGCTTCCTCTTCTGGAGCGCCAGGACATAAGGCTCAGCATAAACGGAAGCGGATGGGTGACCTCGCAGAATCCTCCGCCTGGAACTCCGCTTACCAGGGATACTGTAATTGAACTCAATCTGGAATAAGAACCTGAAGCTTTTTGAGGCCCGGTTTCCGGAGCTTGCCGGTATGCTGCGCGGCGTCACCGAGAAATTCTCCGCCGTCAATGATTCATTTGATTTTCCGTCCCCGGATAACGGATTTTTCGGGCGGCTGGCTTCCCTGTGTCCGCGTCTTGAATTTCTGACCGCCAGAAACGGCTCTGTGACCGCCAGGGACGGCGGCGTGCCGCTTCATTCATTATACGATCCGGAGAGGGAAGCCGGCCAGGGCGTCGCCGGAAAAAATCCGTCCCGGCCTTCCGCTGTGTTTTTCGGCTTCGGACTCGGTTATCATGCCGCCGCATGGAGCCGCCTGCATCCGTCCGGCCGTCTTGTCCTTGTGGAACCTGATCCGGCGCGTTTTTTCGCGGCGCTTTCCGTGGTTGACTGGACCTCCGTGTTTTCTCTGAAGAATCTTGTCATAGCCGTGTCATGCCCGGTGTCATCGGTTCTTGCCCTGATAGAGAATTCTGCCGTTCCCGGCGAGGCTGCCTTTTCCGGCGCCTGGTTCCTTGATCTTCCGCGTTTTACCGGACACTCGGACGGATATTTCTCGGAGCTGCGGATTCTTGCGGCAAGAAACGGGGAGAAGGACCGCATAAACAGAGCTACGCTTGACCGTTTCTCCGGACTATGGCTCCGGAACAGCAGCCGGAATGCCGCCCGGATCGCGGACTGTCCCGGAATTTCCGGACTTAAAAGCCGTTTTCCGCCTGAGATACCGTTCCTCGTAGTGGCTGCGGGACCTTCATTGTCCGGAATTCTTCCTCATATCAGGAGCCTCGCTGGGCGGATGATAATCGTATGCGTCGAGACTGCGCTCCGGGCTCTGCTCCATGAAGGCGTCCAGCCGGATTTCATAGTAATATCGGACCCTCAGTTCTGGGCCTACAGGCATATCGCCGGTCTTTCCTCGCCGGGGAGCGTTCTTGTCACCGACATATCAGTCGTTCCGGCGGTGTTCCGCTTTGACTGCCGCAGGATAATGCTCTGCCGGTCGGAGTTTCCGGTCGGACGTTTTTTCGGAAGGATTTTTCCGTCTTCCGGGGCTCTCGGATCCGGAGGTTCGGTCGCGTCGGCGGCCTGGAGCCTTGCGGTATGGTGCGGCGCCGAGCGGATCTATCTTGCCGGACTTGACCTCGGTTTTCCCGGCGGACAGACCCATGTCAGGGGAAGCACGGCCGAGCAGCGGTTCCATTCCGTCTCGTCCCGCGTCTCCCCCTCAGAGAAGTCCGCCGTCTCCGTCGCGTTCAGCGCAGGAGCTGAGACTGCCTCATCCTATGACGGAGGGACGGTTCTGACCGACCGCCGGATGAGGATGTTCGCATGGTGGTTCGAGAGCCACGTGGCCGCGCAGGATGGCAGGAGCAGGACATTCACCCTGTGTCCTGAGGGGCTTGCCGTTCCGGGAATAGAGACCGCTTCAGTTGATTCCCTTCTTTCTGCCGGTAAGATAACGGAATTCAGACGGAGCCGCATGGATTCCCTTATATCGGAGTGCGTGCCGTCCGCCGGCCGTGACGGATTCATCATGGCGGCCGCCGAATTCCTTGAATGTGCGGAGCGTATCGCAGGAATTGCGGAGGCTGCCGTACGTTCCGGGGATGCGGCTGCGATGGATCATGCCGCGGAGAAGGCCCTTGAGTCGCCGCTTTCCGGCTCGGCGTCATTCGCGGGAATAACGGCGGAATTCCGGTCGTGTCCCGATGACGAGAAATCCCGTATGCTGAGCAGGCTTTCGGAGCAGCTGCGGCTCTGCTCGGTGAATATGCGCCTTTCCGTTTCCGGAAGGATATGAACGCTTTTTTATATTTCTTTTTGTTTTTTTTGCGATTTTTCCATTGAAAAAAGTATTTTCAGAAACTATATTTGACAGTGATATTTTCAACATCAAATGAGATTTATCCGCGCTTTTACAGTCGATTTTCAAGAAAACAGTGAGGTTCGAAAAAATGGATGAAGACGAGAAGATGCAGGAAGGACAGCTTGAATGTAACTATGCGGACAGCCCGCGTGATTCTGATACAATACACCAGCTTCAGAACAGGCTTAACAGGGTTATCGGCCAGCTGAACGGAATCAAGCGCATGGTGGATGACAACCGTAACTGCCGTGATATACTAATTCAGGTGTCGGCCGCAAAGAAGGCGCTTGAGGGGGCAGGATTCATGATACTTGAGGATTATATGAATTCCTATGTGTCGGAGGAGATAAGGAAGGGCAACGAGGCCGTCGCTTCCGAGACGATAGAGATAATGAAGAACCTGAAATAGGTTCTCCTTTGTGTGCGGGCTGCAGTCCTTTTTCCGGTGCTGCGGCCCGTCTTTTTTTCCGCGCGGCCCTCATCTTCAGGCGTTTTCCGCGGAATTTGGCGGACAACTTTATCATATCCGCTCAATCTGATATATTAGTCCCATGAAAAAATTTGAACTGTTCATGATTGTCCAGCTGGCGGCTTCCGCCCTGTTCACGGTCCTGTCGCTGAGTTTCTCACCCGATATATCAATGGCCGCCTTTCCGTTGGCGCTTGTTTTCACGTCGCTTACGGTGTACTTCTGTTTTTTCAGGATGCTGCGCGCCAGGGACGGAAAATACGTGTCCGTCTCGCTCAAATTCACGCAGTATCTTCCTTTCGTGCTGCTTCTTTCCTTTATAGTCAGGCGCGCAGGCCGTAACGGGACTCCTTTCTGGTATGACCTTGTGACGGTGCTCCTTTGGATCGCCGTCTTTTTCTGCTCGCTTTTTACACAGCATTCGATGTCCGGCAAGAATGCCGCCGGGCTCACCGCGGACTGGAAAGTCAGTGTGCCTGAACGCGGGAGACGCCATGGAATTCGGAGGATTCTGGCCGAGATCGTTGACTGGGCGGATGCGCTTGTCCAGGCGGTTTTCACGGTTCTTCTGATACAGATTTTTATCCTTCAGCTCTATGTGATTCCGTCGGAGTCAATGGTTCCGGAATTCCTGATAAAGGACAGGGTCGCCGTCTCCAAGCTGAACTGCGGGCCGAAATTTCCGCTGACGGACATAGGTCTTCCTGTGCTCACGAAATACCGCCGCGGTGACATCGTCGTGCTCCGTAATCCTCATTACACTATGGACAGGAATTCAGAGGTCAAGACTGTGGTGTCGCAGCTCGTGTATATGCTGACATTCATGGCCGTCAACCTGAATACGGATGGAAACGGCGAGCTCAAGGCCGATCCCCTTGTGAAGAGGATTGCCGGTGTGGGCGGGGAGCAGCTTGTGATGCAGGACGGCGTGCTCTATTCGCGCACGGCGGAATCAGGCGTGTTCGCACCGGTCTCCGCGGATGCAGGATATGCCGCCTGGAATCTGAATGATTATCCGGAGCTTGTGCGGGGGGGCAGAATCCATACGGTTCCTCTTTCCTCCGCGGAATATGACAGGATGATTTCATTTGAGGAGGAGCGCCGTTCGCTTGATCTGAGAAAGGCCGCCGGGGAGGCGGAACTGATAGCCGGTGATTTCGCCGCTCTGTGCGCTTCCGTCCGGACCGGCGGAACATACACGCCCCAGGGAATGTATGTGCATGAGCTTTTCAACGGAATTCCCGACAGCACGCTCAGAATGATGTATATGGAGGGCGGAAAGGAGTGGTTCTCGGAATTCATGATGTCCTGGATCTCCGGGGCGGAGCTTGAAAGGGATATGTACTCGGAGGCCAACTTCCGGATGAATGTCATGGCGAAGCTGTGTTTCGGCCGGCTTGTCCTTTCCTGTGCCGGAGCGCTTGCCGGCGGAGAGCCGGTGGCGGCTTGGGCGGCGGAGAGCGGAACGGCATCTCTTTACCGTCAGGCCGAGACAATAAGATGGTATGTGCAGGGGCTTCTTGACGAGCGCAATATGCCTGTTTTTCCGCCTGATGATGATTCCGGAAATCCGCAGTATATTCCGGACGGATGTTATTTTATGATGGGCGACAACAGGTTCAACTCGCTTGATCTCCGCCATTCCTACGAGCAGCGGCCCGTTTCCCTTGCATCCGGGGATCCGCTTTCCGTGGGATATTATTCGATGATGCAGCCCCAGTATGTCAGCAGCCGGTATATCATCGGAAAGCCGGTGTTCCGGTTCTGGCCGCTTTCGCGCGCCGGGCTCGTGGACTAGTCCCGGTCCGCGGTTGTTGTATGTGCCGGATAATTGTTGTATAATACCGCCGTTTCAGATTCAGTTTTGCGCGCCGGAATCCGGTCATGCGCAGCAGGAGATATGACAGATGTGTGATAAAATAGAGTGGAGCGATTCCTATCTTCTTGGAATTCCGGAAATAGACAATCAGCATAAGAAGCTGCTCAGGATTGCGGACGAGCTTTATTCCGCGGCCACAGGAACAGGCGCGGATCTCGGAATTCAGCTTTCAAAGGTTCTGAAAAACCTTACCGACTATACGGTTTATCATTTTGACAGCGAGGAGAAATTCATGCGCAGTTTCGGATATCCGGGAGCTGACATGCACAAGACCGCGCATGACAACTTCATCGCGGAGGTGAATTCCAACATAAGCGCGCTTTCCTCCGTATCCAGGGATGATGCGCTGAGATTCTATAAGTATATGGTCTCATGGGTGGTTAACCATATAGCCAAGGCCGACACCGTGTGGGCAAAATATGTGCTTGCGCATCAGGCCAACGGCTGAGCCGCGCCGGTCTGATTTCTGTTCTGCTGGAGAAAAATATGATTGAAAAATGGGAAATTGTTATAGGCTGCGAGATCCATACCCAGCTTCTTACAAAGACAAAGGCTTTCTGTGCCTGCGAGAACCGCTACGGCGGCATGCCTGATACGCGTGTGTGTCCGGTCTGTCTGGGACTTCCCGGAGCCATGCCGCGCATATCGGAGGGATATGTGGAGCTTGGAGCCGTCGCGGGACAGGCGTTGAACTGCAGCATCGCAAGGTTCACGAAATTCGACCGCAAGCATTATTTTTACCCTGACCTTGCGAAGGGCTATCAGATAACGCAGTATGACATTCCTCTATGTACGGACGGATATGTTGACCTTCCTTTCTGCCGTTATCCGGAAGAGGAGCGTCCGGGCGGAGACAGGTGCCGCGGCAGGAATTTCCGCGGTGATCCGTGTGTCGTTGACGGAGGTAAATACAGGCGTATCCGCATAGAGCGCATCCATCTTGAGGAGGATGTCGGAAAATCGCTTCATCTTCAGGGCGCCCATTCCTATATAGACTACAACCGCTGCGGAACTCCGCTTATAGAGATTGTCACGAAGCCTGACCTGACAAGTCCTGACGAGGCCGCGCTTTTCATGCAGACCGTTCAGGAGATACTCCGGTATGTGAAAGTTACCAAGGGAAATCTTGAGGAAGGAAATATGCGCTGTGATGCGAACATAAACCTCAATGTATGGGAGGACGGAAAGCTCCATCATACCCCGATTTCCGAGATAAAGAACCTGAATTCATTCAAGGCCATAAGGGATGCCTGCACCTATGAGGCAGGCAGACAGCTTGAGGAATTCATGACGGACCGGCAGGAATTCAATCCCGGCTTCAAGGTGACGATGGGTTGGGATGAGAATGAGGGAAAGACCGTTGTCCAGAGGACTAAGAATTCTTTCGTTGACTACAGGTTCGTCGTGGAGCCGGACATAAAGCCGTTCACCGTAAGCGATGAGCTTGTCGCCAGAGCCGCCGAGTCCGTGGGAGAGCTGCCTGAGGCAAAGCGCACGAGATACAAAAAGGAATTCGCGCTCAGCGACTTTGATGTGGAGACGATAACATCCTACAGGGAGCTTGCGCTGTGGTTCGAGCAGGCCGCGTCGCTGTCAAAAAATCCGAAGCGCACGGCCAATCTTATGCTCTCGGAGCTCCTTGCTGTTCTGAACGAGAGGAATCAGCTCATCACTGATGTCCCCGTGACTCCCGCGCACATAGCTGAGCTTTCCGATGCGCTTGAGTCAGGGAAGATAACGTCAAAGCAGGGAAAGGAGGTTTTCTCCGCCATGCTTGAGACGGGCCGTATGCCTTCCGCGATAATAAGCGAGCGTGGAATGGAGCAGGTGAGCGATGCCGGCGAGATAGAGAGGCTGGTGCGTGATGTCCTGGATAAAAATCCGAAGGCGGTCGCCGACTATAAGGGCGGAAAGACAAATGCGGTCGGCTGGCTTATGGGTCAGGTCATGAAGGTCTCGCACGGAAAGGCCAATCCTAAGCAGGCTACGGAAATGCTGTGCAGGATTATTTCGGAAATGTGATTCGTGCCATGCGCCGGAGCTTGTTAATCGGCGGGTGACGTGCGTCGCCGTTCCGTCATCTGGCGAAGGCGGGATGTCCAGTAAGTTCTAAATGTCATTGCCGTGCTTGATACGGCAATCTCTGGATGGTTGCAGTATATGCATTTGTATTTTCGGGGTAAGCCCGAAAATGACATAAAAGATACTTGCGGGACATCCCCTTTTTGTCCGCTCAGGAGTGTCTCGCCATGAACTGGAGGAAATCCGCCTCTGACAGCGGCTTTGAGTAGAAGTAGCCCTGAACCTGGTCGCAGTTTATGGACTTGAGGAAGTCTCGCTGGGCCTGGGTCTCCACGCCCTCGAAAATCGTCTGCTTGTGCAGGTGTTTGCTCAGCTCGACCAGAATCTCTATGAATTTCTCGGATGACTTGTCCATGGATCCGTCCTCCGCAGTGGAGGAGAGAAGAAAGGCCCTGTCGAATTTGAGGACATCCACCGGAATCGTCGTGAGCATGTTGAGTGACGACTCGCCGCTTCCGAAATCGTCCATCGCGACGGTGAATCCCTCCCTGTGAAGTCCGTCCGTTATCTCCTGAAGCGTCGTGCTGTTCATCACCGAGCGTTCTAGAATCTCCACCTCGATCAGTTCAGGCGGAATGGAGTATTTTCTGAACAGCTCGACAAAATCGTGTATGAATCTGTCGGGCTTGCTGTGGTTTCTTGACATGTTCAGCGAGATCGGGACGATCCTGTTTCCGGCCGACAGCTGCCTCTGTATGAAGGCGAACACTTCGTTGTACACGTAGAAGTCAAGCTTCTTTATGAATCCGTTCCTCTCGAACAGCGGAATGAATTTGTCGGGTGTCATAAGGCCGAGCTTGCTGTCCTTCCATCTCACAAGAGCCTCCGCGCCGACAATCTTGTCCGTGGAGAGCTGGATTTTCGGCTGGTACATGACGAAGAACTCATGGTTCTCAAGCGCCTTCTCCATGTGGCTTTCTATATACTGCTCCTCGTTTATTTTCTGCAGAAGCCTTGAGTTGTATATGGAATACTGGGTGAGCATGTTGTCCTTTATTGTGCTCTTCGCGAACGAGGCCTGTCCTATCAGCCCCTGGACCGTCGTCTCCCTGTCCGATGCCCGCGACATCAGGAACGAGATTCCGAATTTCGGGAAGAACTGTATGTCGTACTGCTTCACCTCCTCGTTTATCTTCTCTAGATTCTCCTTGAACGTGTTCATCGCCATCCGCACTGATTTTACGGGATAAAGCGCGTAGAAGTGGTCGGCGTAGCCGCGTCCCGATATTCCGTTGTATGGAGCCGTATATTTTTCGACCATCTTCGCGAAATGGACAATCAGCTTGTCGGCCTCCTTCTCGCCGAAATTCTGGTTTATGAATTTGAATCCGCGGATGTCCGCTTCCACAAGCATGAATTTCGACTTGGAATTCCTTTTCAGCAGCTTCTTGGCCTCCTTCTCGAATTTCTGTCTTGTCCAGAGGTTTGTTAGCGGATCATATATGGTCTCAAGCATCTGCCTCTTCTGGAACGAGTTGAACATGACCGTCTCCATCACCAGAAGTATTATTATTGCGGCGATTGTGATTCCGAGCGCTATGGTTTTATATCTCTGCTGAGCATTGTATATCTCGTGAATCTGCGAGATCGGAAGCGATATTCCGACTACCCAGGTGGTGTTCTCCACCGGCATCACGGTTACGTCCACCGGTTCCCCGTCCGTGTTTAGCGACTGGTATGTTCCGAATTTCGTCTTGGCCAGCGCGGATGACGACAGGTGCCTGTATGGCTGGGCCGGAGGGGTATATGACCTCATGAGATAGGCGGGGTCCGGATGCGCGATGAATATTCCGCTGCTGTTCATCATGAACGCGTGTCCGTTTCTCCCTATCTGTATGCCGTTTATTGTCTCCTGTATCGTGGACAGCTTTATCGACGCCGAAAGAAGGCCTTTCAGGTTTCCGCCGTCACCGTAGACCGGACGCGAGACATGGATTATCATCTGTCCGGTCGTCTTTGATATGACAGGATCATCCACATTCACGATTCTTTCGCCCCTGTTGACAATCGCATCGAAGTACGCCCTGTCGGACACATCGACCGTGAGGCCGTTGTTTATGTATGCGGTTCCGCCCAGATCCGCGAAGAAGACGTTCAGGAAGAATTCCGGCATTGACGGCGTCTTCTCCGACAGGTGCCGCTGTATCTCCTGCGGCGTGCCTCCGGATAGAATCCTGTCGTCGGCGAGAAGATCCAGCGACAGGATGTAGTCCTCTATGCAGAATTTCATCGCCGTCGCGTATCCTTCCGCTATGCGCTCGCAGCTTTCCCTGTACTGTATCTCCGACTGCCTGCGCGCCTTCTCCAGAACCCTGTTCACCAGAATCATGTCAATCGTTATCACGACAAGCGCTATCAGAAGGGATGATATGAATTTCGCGACATTGGGATTTATAGAATTTCTGACTTTCATAGACAACCTTTCTGCCATTCTACCATAAAACAGATAAAAGTAAAATTTTTTAACTAAAAATTATGAATTTGTTTACTAAAAACGCATCCGTGCGCCGCCGCGGACCTGTCTCCCCGCGGAATTCCGCCTAGGCGTAACTCTTGCCCGAAAATCCTAAAGTCGCGCGCCGCGCTTCCGATAATCAGATGAGGAAATAAGGAATTTGCCACAAGAGGTTTTTATGACGCAGAATGACATTGAGAGGTTCGGAAAGATTCTGGAGGAGGAGGGGAAGGCGCTTGACGATATGTGCGGCGGACAGGCTCTTCTCCGGAAGGCTGTCATGGACAGGGACTGGAGCCGGCTGATGGATGTCACCGCCGCCGTCAACGAGAAATCGGTCATATTCGAGCGCCTCGATGCGGAGCGCGATCTGCTTCAGTCCGGCATGGACAGGGAGACGCTCAGGCCGTATCTCGGAACGCTCGGCGGGCTCAGGGCGAAGCTGCTCAGGTGCAGGACCGAGACCCGCGCGCTCGGTGAATATATCGCGGTCACAAAGAATTTCATACAGGGGATAATAGACGAGGCTCTTCCACAGAGCACGAACAGGACATATACAAAGCAGGGATTCGTCCGGCGTCAGCCACAGAGCGTGGTTCTGGACCGGCTTCTTTAGCGGAGGAGGAAAAGATGGGATCCACATTTTCTGGAATAGAGCTCGGAAAACGCAGCATAATGGCGAATACGGACGCCATAACGACGGCCGGCCACAACATCTCGAATGCCGGCACGGAAGGATATTCAAGGCAGCGTGTCCAGATAAAGGAATTCTCGCCGCTCTACAGGCCCGATCTCACCAGGGCGGAACGTCCCGGCATGATAGGCCAGGGTGTTGACGTGCAGAGCGTGAACAGAATCAGGGACGAGCTTCTTGACAGGCGCATAACGGCGCAGTCCAACCAGGAGTCATACTGGGACACAAGAAGCAAGTATTATATGATGCTGGAGCAGATTTACAACGAGCCGGATGATGTCTCGATCAGATCCAATATGGACAAATTCTGGAGCTCATGGCAGGAGCTTTCTGTCAATCCGGAAAGCCAGGCCGCAAGGCAGGCCGTGGTCACGCGCGGCGAGACGCTTGCGGATTCAATAAGACAGAGATGGGAGGGGCTTGACGGAATCGGAAAGCTGATTGACGGGGACATAGAGGCGACTGTAAGACAGGTGAATGACATCGCCTCCCAGATCGCCTCCGTGAATTCGGAGATCGTGCGCTCCAGGGCCATGGGCGACAGCCCGAACGACCTTCTTGACAGAAGGGATCTCCTTGTGGACAGGCTCGCAAAGCTTGTGAACATAACCACCGACAGCCGCGACAGCGATGAATTCATGGTTCATGTGGACGGACTTGTCCTTGTCCAGGGAGGAATTTCAAGGGAGATAGGATTCGCCCCCAGAAATGACGGCTCAGGCTACAACAAGCTTGTCTGGGCCGACTCCGGAAACGACGCGCATTTTTCGGGGGGAACGCTCGGCGCTCTCGTCGGACTGCGTGACGAGGATGTCCGCGGCGAGATTCAGTCGCTTAACACGATGGCGATGAATTTCGCGGATCTTGTGAACGATGTGCACCGCAACGCGCTCGGCGCGAACGGAATGACAGGTCTTGATTTCTTCGTGCAGAGACCTTTTGTGGAGAATGTGAACGGAAATTTCGACCGGGACGGTGACGGCGTGCTTGACACTTCCTATGTGTTCAGGATGTCCGGAACGAACCGGCTTGACAGGGAGCAGCAGATCGGGCTTGAGGGCGTGATGACGCTTTCTTCGGCGGGAGGAACCGTCTCCGTCGCGTACCGCCATACAGACACCGTCGAGACGGTGATAAACCGGATCAACGACAGCGCAAGCGAGGTGAAGGCCTACCTTGACAGGGACGGCAGGCTCGTTCTCAAGGGTGTTGCCGCCGCTGAGTCCTCCGACCCGGACTTTGTTATACGCCACGTGGAGGATGACGGGTTTTTCCTGACCGGCTATGCGGGAATCCTTTCCGGAAGCGGCGCGGGCGGAGCCTATGACTTTGCCTCCGCTGACAGCGTGGACAGGCTTGCTCCTGGCTCGCGGTTCGCGGTGGCTCCGGTCACGAATCCGGCCGCATATATACAGATAAATCCTGCTGTCAGCAGCGACGTCATGAGCGTGGCTGCCGCCTATCCGGACGCATCCGGCGCCATGAACGCAGGCGACGGACGGGCCGCGGTTGACATAGCCTCGATAAGGAATTCTCCTGTCATGATAGGAAGACAGCGTACTTTCGACGATTATTTCGCCGACTCGGTGACGAACGTCGCGCTTAGAGGCGAGCAGGCGGAGACGAATCTGCTCAGCCAGAATTCCATAATGGGAGACCTTCGGAGCATGAGGGACTCTGTCAGCGGTGTCAACATAGACGAGGAGCTTGCAGAGATAATGAAATTCCAGCACGGCTACAATGCCGCGGCGAAATTCATCACGGTATGGGACAGCCTTCTTGACACCGTGATAAACAGAATCGGTGTGTGACCGAATAAAATCTGACGGGAGAATGACATGAGAAGAATCAGTTCGCAGATGAACAATATGGACACGCAGGCGAATCTCCGCCTTCAGGAATCAAGGCTCAACAGGGCCGGCAATCAGATAGGAAGCCAGCGCAGAATTCAGCAGCTCCGTGACGATCCTCTTGCCGCCGGACATCTTGTGCGCTACCAGTCGTATCTTTCGCGCGTGAACAATTTCGAGAAGAATGCGCGTACTCTTTCGGAGCAGTTCTCCGTGAGGGAAGGCTATATGAGCGATTCGCTTGAGGTGATGCAGCGCATAAGGGAACTTGCGGTGACCGGAGCGAACGGAATTTACGGCAGAGACGACATGAGGAACATGGCGGCCGAGGTGGATGAGCTTCTCAAGGCGCTTGTCCAGAATGCGAATGCCGTCGGTCCTGACGGGAATTCCATATTTGCCGGAACGAACACAAGGACAACGGCCTTTGATGTCGAGATGGGAAATGTGGAGGGCTCAGGTGTTCCCCTGATCCAGTCCGTGAGATACAACGGAAACATAGACGTGAATTCCGTCGAGATAGACGAGAACAAGTATCTTGTGAACGACAATGCCGGAAACCGCACTTTCTGGGCGGAGAACCAGCAGATTTTCGGGGCCAGGGACGCCGGTTCATGGCAGGCCTCGTCCGACGGCGTGATTTCCGTTGACGGCGTAAGAATTAATATATCGGAGGGCGACAATATCTATGCCCTCGTGTCAAAGATAAACGGCAGCGATGCGGCGGTGAAGGCCTCTGTGGATCCTGTGACGAAAAGCCTGAACCTGTCCACGACGGACGCGCGCCAGCTTTGGATTCAGGATGTCGAGGGAAATTCGCTGAACGAGCTTGGGATGGTGAAGGACTCAAGCCAGAGACCTCCGTACAATCTCGGTGACGGAGTGCGTGTCGCGGGCGGATCGCTGTTTGACGCGGTGATTTCGTTCAGGAACGCGCTTCTGTCCGGGGACAGCGAGGCCGTCGGAGGCCGTGTGCTCGGTACAATAGACCAGGGAATCAGCAGCCTTGTCACGAGGCTCGCGAAGTCCGGCGCCGAATATGAGCGTGCGAAGCTGAATGTCGAGAGGAATTCCAAGACCGCGCTTGACGTGACCCAGATGATTTCCTCTGAAGGCGACCTTGATTTCACCAAGGCCGTGACGGACATGAAGATGCTGGACTATGCGAACCAGGCCACGCTGAGCCAGGCTGGAAAGATGTACAGCAGCACGCTTCTGAACTACATGAGATAGCCTCCGGGAATTCTGCAAGTATGGAAATACAGACAAAGGTCATGGGGACGGTGGATGTTCCCGATTCAAATATGCTGACTATTCCGGACGGGCTGTTCGGATTCGAGGAATATACGCAATTCGCGCTGGTTGAGTCTGGATGTGTTCCGTTCTACTGGCTGCAGTCCGCCGAGAATGCGGATCTCGCGTTCATAATTGTGGACCCGTTTCTTATCTGTCCGGAATATGAGACCGACATAGATGATGACGTTCTCGCAAGAATCGGAATCTCCGCGCCCGAGGATATAGCCGTGATGACGATCGTGACAGTTCCGAGGGACGGCTCTCCTGTGACCGCGAATTTTCAGGGGCCTCTGGTCATAAACCGGAGCAACGGAAAATGTATGCAGGTGATTCTGAGCGACAGCCGTTGGACCACAAAAGTCGATATTGCCGCCTCGCTCAAGAGCGGGCGGGGGAGAGCGACATGCTGATTCTTTCAAGAAAGGTCGATGAGAAGATAAGAATCGGCGACGAGATTACACTGACAATAATCGATGTCCGTGGAGATCAGGTCAAGATAGGCGTGGAGGCTCCCAGAAACGTCAAGGTGTTCCGGCAGGAGGTGTTCAATGCGATCCAGTCCGAGAATATGGCCGCCGCCGTGGAGCCGGATCAGGCCGGAGCCGCATTCGGGGAGCTTTCGAGGCTGCTCTCAGCTGAATCTTGAGGCTATGTTCCCTACAGCCTCAACGAGATCCGTCATGGCGGCCTGCGTCGTATGCGGGCCGAAGCTGAATCTGACCGCGTTTTTCTGAAATTCGGCGCTTACGTGCATCGCCTCAAGCACGGGACGGTTCTGTTTGTGCGTGGAGCAGGCGCTTCCTGTCGATATGCAGAATCCCTCCGCATCCAGCGCGCGCAGCATGACATTGCCGGGAATTCCTCTGAATGCGGCCTGCACGACCCACGGGGAAAACAGATGCCGGTTCCCTGTCTGCATTCTTGACTCCGGAATCACCGTGCATCCCGGAATCCGGGACAGCGCGCTGATGAAGCCGTCCGTCGCCTTCTCCTGCCTGCGGAGACGGTTCTCCGCCTCCTGGTTTTTTCCGTTCAGGTAATATCTCTCAAGACAGAGGGAGAATGCGACCGCTCCGAGCACATTCTCCGTTCCGCTCCTCACCGCGCGTTCCTGTCCGCCGCCGCGGAGAAACGGCTCTATCGGTTCCGCAAGGTAGAGAATTCCTGTTCCTCGGGGACCGCATATCTTGTGCGAGCTGAAAGCCGCGCTGTCTATTCCTTTGTGCGGAATATCAAGATGAATTTTTCCTGCCGCCTGGACACAGTCTGTATGGAATTTCGGCCTGCGTCCTCCGCGGGAGGCCTGCGCGACCGCATCCGCAATTTCTGCCACCGGCTGGATTGAGCCTGTCTCGTTGTTCACCGCCATTACGTATACGGCCAGCGTGTCCGGAGTTACGAGCGATGCCGCCGCTTCAGGTGTTATTATTCCGGACCTGTCGGCGGGAATTCTCACCACGTCCATTCCGCACTTTTTAAGCGCGTCCGCCTGCTCGCGCACCGCCGGATGCTCCACCGAGCTTATAAGCACGGTTCCGCGTCTGGGGCTGTTCAGCAGGGACAGCAGAGGAATCTGGTCGCTCTCCGTTCCTCCCGACGTGAAGTATATCTGCTCAGGTTTTACGCCGATGACGGCCGCCACTCTCTGCCTTGCGGACTCAAGAAGCCCGGAGGCTTTTTTCCCGGTTCTGTGCGCGCTGGACGGGTTTCCCCAGGCTTCCGATGTGAGCCTGACCGCCTCCTCCAGTATGTCCATGTCCGCCGGGCTCGTCGCGGCCCAGTCAAAGTAATGTTCTTTTTCCGGATTTCCCATGTCAGTCATCTAAGCACCGAAAGTATGTCATTGTCGTCAAATTCTTCTATAACCGTGTCGTTCAGACCTCTGGGGAGAACCAGCCTTATCCTGCCGTTCATGTTTTTCTTGTCCTTGTGCATCACGGCAAGAAGCCTTTCTCCGGCTCCTCCGCCGTTTATCGCCGCCGGAACAGGCTCCGTGTTCCATCCGTATTCGGAAAGAATTCCGAACAGCTCCTTTATGAACGCCTCGCGGCAGTATTCCTTTCTGAAGCTGAGGGCGGCGGCCCGTCCTATTCCCCAGGCGACTGCGGCTCCGTGAGTTACCGTGCCGAGTCCGGCGACAGTCTCAAGCGCATGTCCGAATGTATGTCCGAGGTTCAGTAGACGTCTCGTGTCCCTTTCCATAAAATCCTTCTCGACCGCGGCGGCCTTTGCCCGGACGCATCTCCTTATGATGGTGTCCAGCAGCTCCTTGTCGCGCCTTTTTATCAGATCCGGACTGCCGCGGAAAATACCGTACAGTTCGCTGTCATAGAGAAGTGCGGTCTTGAACGCCTCCGCAAGTCCGGAGTTGTACTGGTTCTCCGGAAGATACTGCACGAATTCCGGATAGTAATGGAGCCGGCCCGCCGGGAAGAAGGTTCCCACCATGTTCTTGTAGCTGTCGAAATCGCAGCCCGTCTTTCCGCCGATGGACGCGTCCACCATCGCGAGGAGCGTTGTAGGAACAAGCATGACGGATGAGCCGCGTTTGAACAGCGACGCCGCGAAACTCGTTATGTCGCAGATGACGCCGCCTCCGATTCCGACGAACATATCGTTTCTTGAGAAGCCCGCATCTACCGCGGCGGCCACTATCGTGAGCACGCTTTCCATGGTCTTGTACGGCTCTCCTGAGCCGAGGATGATAAGACAGTCGCCTCCGCGGACTCCGTCATCGAATCCGGCCGTAAATTCCCTCATGCATTCAAGGCTTGCGACCGTCGCGTCCGTCACGAAGAATCTTCTCCGTCCGTCCGCGTGTTCCGTTCCCGGCTCAAGCAGACGTACCGGATCCGGTGTTCCCCTGTTGAATGAAATGTCTGATTTCCCGGCTCCGGCATGGACCGCCGGATAGGTGATCTGAAAACTGTCGTTGGTCATGCGGACAAGTTTAATAGTTTTTTGATTCCATAGCAAGTAATTCATCGATGGAGGCGCGCACGCGGGCAGTCTCCCGCTCAAGCATCTTTCCGTAGTCAAGGCTGCCGTCACCGATCCGCTCGCGCTCGTCCTCCCAGTTCTGAAGTCCGGATATGAACAGGAACCTGAATTCCGGAGCGTCGGCCTTTTCCCTCCAGAGCTGCGCCTCCTGCCAGTAGTAGAGTCCGGCCTGATAGCAGCTGAGCGTCTTCTCCAGATTGCGCAGATACTCGTCCTTCCAGGGGGCATCGTAGAAATATATGCATTTCTTGTCATATATCCGTCCCAGCCTCAGGTGCTGCTCGATCAGCTTGAGGTTCAGGTGCATCTGGAACAGGTATCTGTATTTTTCCCATTCCTTTTCCGTGGTGATTTTTGTCCTTGCGTACATGGGATTCGCGAAGTCGGCGCGTACCGCCTTCTCAAGCCAGTATATGTTCTCCATGCAGTCATCCGGATTCTGCTGGTAGCTCACATGATATAGCCTGTAGAAGTCCTCCTTGTATTTCACCATATAGGCGTTCAGTTTTGCGGAAGGAAGCGACATGAGCGCAAGCGCCAGGAGAAGCTGCGGAACGGCATGGAATTTTCTGTTCATGCCTCCATTATCGGCGGCATGGCGTCCCGGATTTACCGTTTTCCGTCAAGGCCGTATTCCCTGACCTTGCTCCATACGGTCTCCGCTATGCTTCCGATGCTGGCTCCGGCATCTATCCTGACGACATTCATCCCCTTGCCTTTCTCCGTGCCCTCGTATCCGGAAATCACTTTCTCGTAAAGGGCGGCGGTCTTTCTCTGAAAATCCGTGTTCTCGTAGATTTCCCTTGCATTTCCCCGTCCGCACACTCTCGCCATCGAGACTTCAGGAGCGACTGCGAGGTAGAACAGGAGCGACGGAAGCGGAAATCCTGAATTGAGCATCTCCGGCAGTCCGTCTCCGCAGCTGACCGACTGGTATGCGAGGCTTGAGAACAGGTATCTGTCGCTGATCACGATCCCGCAGGCCGCCGCCTCAAGGATTCCGCCCTTTCCGTATACGTGCTCGCATCTGTCGGCGGCGAACAGGTATGCGGCCGTCCTCGCGTCCACGCTGAATTCTCCGGCCAGCATCCTTCTGAGAAAAAGCCCTGTGGGACCTGATGTCGGCTCCGCCGTGACAGCCGCCCCTCCTTCCGCAAGACGTTCCGCAAGCAGTTTTATCTGTGTCGATGTTCCGGAGCCGTCGATTCCCTCGAATACAATAAAATTTTTCAGTACCATAAAATAACCTGTATATTTAATGAGAATTTTGATAAAATGCGCCCTGATGAGAAAGATTGTCTCTGCAGCTGTCAGCTGTACCGTCTTTGCCGTTCTTCTCGCCGTGGCGGTCGCATCCGCTGTTCCTGTCTACCGAAGGTTCATGGACGGAATGGGCGACCGTACGCGGGAGCTTGCGCTGGAGCTGGAGAGCAGATCGGGACTTCATTTCTCATACAGTTCACTGTCGCCGTCCATTTTAACAGCATTGAGCATAAAAGGTATAGAGCTTTCCGACTCTTCCGGAGCGCCTGTCATGACAATAAGACGGACCAGAGTCTCATACAGTCTCAAGGCCGTCCTTTCCGGTGATTTCAGGAATTCCCTCCGGGGAATCTCGGCGGACGGCGTGCAGATCGACATTCCGGGCGCTGTCTCAGCCTACCGCCGTCTGACGGGTTCCAGGAGCGGGTTCTCGCTTGAGAAAATCGGGAGAGCCGCCGGTCTCCTCAAGTCGGACATATCCCTCAGAAACGTGACCCTCAGGTATGCTGAGGGCGGATTTTCTGCCGGAATGTATGTCCAGAGTGCGGATCTGAGCTGTTCCAGGGACGGAAGCATCGGGCTTGGACTTGACTGCCGGGCCGAATTTTCTGTGCCCGGACATGACGGAATTATTTCCTGCGGAGTGAGCCTTGACGGGGTTTTTCCGAGGGGCGGGGAGAATTCATCTGTCAGGATAGGAATACGTGACCTTACTGATGGAGAATACTCGCTCGCAAAACAGAATTTTCTGGTCACGTACAGCGGCGGAACTATCCGTGCCGAGACTGTCCAGTCCGTCGTTCCGCTGAGGCTGAGGGCGGAGTACAGCACGTCGGATCCGGAGCTGGATCTTTCCGTCAGGGCAGAGAACATAAGCCTGCGGTCGCTGTTCGAGTCCTCACCGCGCCGCGGATTGTCCGCCCGTCTTTCCGGAATTACGGCGGATCTGTCGGCGGATGCGCGGATCGGCCTGTCACCGTTCTCCGTCAGCTACTCGTCATCCGGAAACGTGCGCGTTCCCCGGACGCTTGTTCCCGGCGGAGCCGCCGTGTCCTACTCGCTTTCCGGAGACAGAGCCGGCATCGACATCGCGGAATTTTCCGTCACAGGAGATGATGTGGACGCGTCGCTGTCGGCTTCGTGCCGGTTCGCGGACCTGAACATCTCAGGCTCCGCTGACATACGCAGAATTCTCCTTCCGAACGGAAATCCGCTCTCCGCGGAGCTTTATTTTGATCCCATGGAGAGGGGATTCATGATGTTCTCGCCGCAGGTCACTGTAGGCGGCCGGCAGTTCACGGCCCTTCAGCTCACATTGGCGCCCTCATCCGACTCTTATGACTTCCGTTTCGAGGTGTCCGACTATTCACATAACTCGGATGGCGGCCCCGGCCGGATCGGGCTGGACGGAAGCTTCATGGACGGATTCCGCTATGTGCAGACAGGCGTTTCCCTGGACAGCCTCTACCTCGACAGCCTTGTCTCGTCCCTGTCGCTGTTCCTTCCGCAGGGCCATCAGGAGAGGATTTCAGCGCTGGCTTCCCAGCTGAATACGTATCTTCTTACAGGAGACGCATATCTTTCCACGGATTTCGCCAACATAACATACAACGTTCCGTACATAATGCTTGCGGACACCGCCCATGACGGCCGCGCTCTTCTCCTTTCGGCCTCCGGGAACGGCCAGTCGGTGCAGGTGGAGAGGCTGAATCTTATTCTCGGAGGATATGCGCTCGACCTTTCGGCCTCGGTTGACAGGATGCCGGGCGGGAGGGAGCTGTTCTTCTCGGCCGACATAACATCGTCCTCCATTCCGTATCATCTGTCCGGAAATATCCTTCCGGGCGCGGTGTCCGTCACCGGCGACTACGGACTGGATGTCTCAGTCCGCTCGGACGGGGACGGAATCCTGTCCGGCTCCATGAAATTCACAAGCCTTCCGCTCTCGGCCGGCAGGCTTGTCCTGCTGATGTCGGCCGACATGGAGCTGAGGTACTCGCCGCAGCTGGGTCCTGAGGTGACCGTCTCCAGGCTTGAGGTCGAGGAGACCGGGATGTTCTATTCCATCAGTCCTCGCCTGACGCTTTCGGGCACGGTAACCGGTTATGGGGCGCAGTTCGGCTCAATCTCGTATTCCGACCTGTATTCGTCCCTTGAGGGCCGCGCGGATCTCGCCGTAAACATGAATTCAGGCGTGTTCAGCTCTGCCGGCCTTGATTTTTCGGTCAGAAGCCCGTTCTCGGACGAGACGATATCCGCCTCCGCCGAAGTTTCAAATCCGGGGGGGACGTCCTTTCCCCTTAAATCCGCGGCTGATTTCCTGTACGTCAACGCGCGCATTCAGACGGGGAATTTCAGCCTGAACCGGTTCACGTCCGTCCGCAATGACAGCAACGTCCTTTCGGCCGCCGTGGAAATATCGGGACCTGTCGCGGATCCCTTCGTCTCCGTGAACGTGGAGCGGGCGGCGGTGGTGATGTCGGGCGAGCTTATGACTGTGAGGGGCACGGGATTTATGGAGGACAGGACTGTTTCCGTCCCGTCGCTTGACTTTTCGTACAGGAACATCGGCGTGAGGGCTGATTCCGCCGAGTTCTCGCTTGACTCGATGACCGGAAAAATATCGGTCTCGGCGGCCGCGGAATTCGCCGGAAAGACCATATCCCTTCCCCTGGAGCTCACTGTTACTGATTCTGTTCCCGGCGGCGGAGCCGTGCCTGACTCATTCACCGCCGTCCTGTCGTCTGCAGGAATTTCAGGAACGCTTGTAAGGAATTCTTCTCCGTTCACTCTTACGGCGGTAAAGGGCGGAGACACCGTGTCTGTTTTCTCCTCCGGAAATTCCGGATTCTACGGTTCGCTTTCGGCCGGCGGAACCGTATATGCGTCGATGTCCTCGGATGCGCTTTCATTTGAGGCCGCGGGCTCTGTTTCTTCCGGCCGGCTTGATGTCGATGTCGGCGGAATATCGGCGGATCTGCGCAGGATTTTCTCCGCCGTGGATCTTGACAGATTCATCTCCGTAAAGGGAGGAACCGTTTCGGGGGCTCTGAACATCGGCGGAACCGCCGACGAGCCTGATTTTTCGGGGCATCTGGATGTCTCGTCTCCGGACATCGTGCTGCCGGCTCTTGTTCCCGCGGGAATTTCGGGGAATTCGGTCGGTGTGGACTTTATCCACAACGAGATAAGGGTGAATGACGCCGTATGGTATGTCAAGAATTCAAGGCGTGTCAGGCTCGCCGCTTCCGTATTCCTGAACAAGTGGAGAATGGATCATGTCGAGGCATCCGTCCGCTCGTTCAGGAACGAGCTTTTTCCTGCCGTCATAAGAGGCGGAGCCGTCGCCATTGACGGAGACGTGAACTGCTCGCTTGATGTGTATTATGGCGACGGAATCCTTGAGGTCGGGGGCGATGTGTTCGCCGAGAATGTCGACATGAAGACCGCCATCACGCGGATGGGAGGACAGGAGCATCCCGCGCCTAAGCATTCCGTGCTTGCGGATCTTGACGTGAGGCTCGGAACCCATGTGATTCTGAATCTGGATCCGCTTCTGAGGTGCGTGTTTGTGCCGGACACTAGCTTCCGCTTCAAGATGGATCAGGCCGCGCAGGAATTCGTCATAGACGGAAACCTCAGGCTCAAGTCAGGTGACATCTCGTATCTGAACAGGAGCTTCTACATAAAGGAGGGCGACATAAAATTCTCTCCGGACGACATATTCAATCCGACGATAACGGTCCGGGCCGAGACAAGGGAAAAGGATGACGGCGGACAGACGGTCAGGATAATCCTCTCCGCGGAGAACCAGCGGCTTCTGGACTTCCGTCCCCGTTTCTCGTCTGTGCCGGCGAAGTCAGAGAACGAGATAAGGAACCTGCTAGGGCAGATCGCGCTCGCGGATTCGGAGAGCGTCGGAGGCTTCATCTTCGCCGCGAGCGATTACGCGCTGCAGTCAACGGTCGTGCGCGGAGTGGAAAACAAGTTGCGTGATTTGCTTAATTTTGATATATTGTCCCTGCGTACTAATATTCTGCAGAACACGCTGAACATGGGTATGTCGGGAAGCTTTGGAAGCGGGAAGATAACGGTCGGTAACTTTCTGGACAATTCGACTGTTTATATAGGAAAATACTTCGGAAGTGCGCTGTATGTCGATGCAATGCTTCATCTTTCTTACGATAAGGAAATAAATGATCTGACTAAGCCCGGAGCTCTGTTATTCCAGCCGGAATTCGGCTTTGAGCTTGAGTCTCCCTTTGCCAATATACGCTGGAGCATGGCTCCGGATATAAATGCCATGCTGAACGGAATGTATGTTCCGTCGGCCTCGCTTTCGCTTTCCTGGAAGTTTTCATTCTAAAATATGGGCATCTTTGGAGCGGTGCCCTATAGGAGTTTTTATGTGTTCGTTTCGACGTTTCGTGGCCGCAGCGCTTGTCCTGCTGTCAGCCGCCTTTTCTGCCGCCGCACAGGACAGTGAGGGCGAGTGGTACTGGAACAGGCCTGTGGCGGAGATAGAATTCGAGGGACTGAAAAACGTCAGGAAGTCCGAGCTTTCCGGAATAACAAGCTCGTTCATAGGAAGGGATTTTACAGAGGATATGTATAATGATCTTCTTGACAGGCTTTATGCGCTTGACCTTTTTGACGAGATAAATCCTTACGCAAAACATTCATCCAAGGATGAGCAGAAAGTTCTTCTTGTGTTCCAGGTCGCCGAGAGGCCTGTAGTCAAGGCCGTGAATTTTTCCGGAAACAGGAAAATCAGGAACGGCGAGCTCAGGGATCTTGTCAAGGTCAAGACCAGCGATATTTTCGTCGAAAGCAAGGTTCTCATGGACGAGCGCACAATCCGCGACCATTATCTCCAGAAGGGCTACACATCCTCGAAGGTCACCCACAGGACGGAGGAGACTGACGGCGGTGTCGAGGTCACGTTCGTCATAACCGAAGGCTCGAACACCGTCATAACCGGGATTCATTTCAGCGGGAACACCGTCGCCTCTGAGCGCATACTCAAGGGCAAGCTGCAGCTGAAGGAGGCCGGTTTCCTGAAGGACGGCGCTTTTCAGAATTCTACGCTGGAGCTTGACAGACAGACGCTTGTGAGCTGGTACAGGGAGCGCGGATATGTTGACGCGGCAGTTCTGGACGTCAGAATCGATTCGTCCTTCAATGAGGCGAAGCAGCGCGAGGAGCTTGACCTGACTTTTGTCATTCAGGAGGGCGCGCAATATACCTACACAGGTCTCACTGTCTCAGGAAACGAGGTCTTCTCCTCGGAGAGGCTTCTGTCGCTGATGAAGCTCCAGCCCGGAGCTGTTTTCAACAGCGTGAAATTCCAGGAGGGGCTCGGCGCGATTACCGGGCTCTACTATGAGAACGGATATATGTCCAACGAATTTTATCCGACTCCCGTCAAGGATACTGAGCGCAGGGAAATATCATATCATCTTACTGTCGTTGAGAATGTCCGCTCCCATATCGAGAACGTGATAATAAAGGGAAATTCCAGGACAAAGGACTACGTGATAAGACGAGAGATTCCCCTTGAGTCCGGAGATGTGTTCTCCCGCGACAAGGTCATGAACGGACTGAGGAATCTGTACAACCTCCAGTATTTCTCCAACATAATTCCAGAGCCGCAGGGCGGATCCGAGCCGAATCTTGTCGATCTTGTCGTGTCCGTGGAGGAGCAGTCAACGATGTCGCTTCAGTTCGGACTCACGTTCTCCGGCATAACCGATCCCGACGCGATTCCAATATCGCTTTTCGGAAAACTTGAGAATTCAAACCTGTTCGGTGAGGGAAAATCGCTTTCTGTATCCACCACAATATCAAATACGGAGCAGTCGGTCGATTTCACCTATGCGCAGAACTGGATCGGAAACCTTCCTGTCGCATTCAGCCAGTCGCTGTCCCTCTCCCATACCCATGCCGCGGTCAGACGCAACGCATGGCTTCCGGATCTTTCGCTTGACCAGTATTACTATTACATGGATTATGACGGTTGGTCGGCGAGCCTGGGCTCCGCGCTCTCAAGAAGATGGACTCCTGACTATGCGATCCTGACCCTTGCCGGCGGACTGACGAATTCGCTGACAAACTACCAGTATGACGAGACTCTTTACACTCCTACCGACCTTGGAATATCGCTTTTCGCGAACAGATGGGGACTTGTGAATTCTGTATGGACGAGCTTTTCCGTGGACAACCGCGACATAAACTATGATCCGACAAAGGGATGGTTCGCAAGCGAGCGTCTTGCTTGGTACGGGCTTATTCCTGGGCTTGAGAAGGAGTTCTTCCTTAAAAGCGACTTCAAGCTGGAGGGCTATCTCAAGCTGCTTGACATAAATGTCACAGAGAAATGGGCGCTCAGGATGGTCCTTGCAGGCTACACCGGATTCACCGCGATTTTCCCGGCCACCGGCTCCTCCGTAAGCGACTCCAACAAGCTTTACGTTGACGGAATGTTCAACGGAAGGGGATGGACCGAGGCTTACAGGAAACCGGAAGCCAGGGGACAGGCGATGTTCAGCAACAGGCTGGAGCTCCGGGTTCCGATTGTTCCGAACATAATAGGTGTGGACGGATTCTGGGATGCCGTGGCGGTAAAGGGTTCGGCCGGTGATATGTTCTCGTCGCTTGAGCTTGACGACTTCTATTTCAGCTTCGGACCGGGAATCCGCTTCCTTGTTCCGCAGTTCCCGCTGCATCTGCTTTTCGCGTTCAGGTACAGGTTCGAGGACAATCAGCTAAAATGGGCGGACACTCCGTTCCAGTTCGTGCTTTCGTTCAACATAGTGAACCGCTGACGCCGCTTTTCCGCAGCTTATGGCTTTAAGGAACCGTAAAAGCGCATGATTCAAGGCTGCCTGCCCGGATATGCCCCGGTGCAGGCTGTCATATTACTGAGTTTTTGAGGATATTTTTATGAGAAGAAGCAAAATTCTTGTTGCCGCGTTTTCTGCCGCGGTTATGTTTTCCGGAGGGCTTTCCGCCCAGCAGCAGATAACAAAATTCGGCGTCGTCGATACGGCTAAGGTGTACAATGCGTATTTCAGGAATTCGGCGCCTGTGCGCAACTACGAGAAGAAGAAGTCGGAGTTCCAGAGCGAGATAAACAAGCGGACGGACGAGCTGCGCCAGCTCCAGCAGAAGAAGCTTGACTACGAGAAGAACGGCAACGAGACGGCCGCGCTGAAAACCGAGACCGAGATAACGAAGAAGAAGGATTATCTGACCGAATATACGAACGCGAAGAACGTGGAGCTGGAGTCCATGCAGCGCGCTCTCCAGTCTTCAGATGAATTCTACGGAAAGCTTTACAGCACGCTCGCCAGAATCGCCGAGGGCGGCGGCTACAGCATGATTCTGAGTCTTCAGGATTCAAATTCAATCCTCTGGTACAGCTCATCCGTGGACATAACGGATCAGGTCATCTCCGACCTGGGGCTGTGATGGAGCAGGACGACAGGCAGCTTACACCGATGATGCGTCAGTATGAGTCGGTGAAGGCGCAGTACAGAAATGAGGTTCTGTTTTTCCGGCTCGGTGATTTTTATGAGATGTTCAATGATGATGCGGTTCTTGTCTCAAGGCTGCTGAACCTGACGCTTACGCACCGTGCCGGTCAGCCGATGTGCGGAATTCCGTATCATGCCGCGAAGGTATACATAGCAAGGCTTCTGCGGCTCGGCAGAAAGATTGTTATATGCGAGCAGGTCGGAGAAATTCCCCGCGGAGGCAAGGGAATCACTGAGCGCAAGGTGGTCGAGGTCATTACGCCCGGAACGGCTGTGGAGGACGAGTATCTTGACGGAAACAGCGCGAGCTATCTTGCCGCAATGTCATTCTCCGGGAAAAAGGCCGGATTCGCATATATAGATGTCTCTACCGGCAGGTTCCGCGCCACATCGTGGCCTCTTTCCTCCATGTCGGAGAATTTCTCAAAGGAGACAGGACGTGTGTCCCCGCGCGAATTTCTTCTGCCTGAATCCCTGAGAAGAGACAGCGGAATTCAGGATGTACTGCAGGCTTGCGACGGAATCTCTGTGTCCTATTATCCGGACTGGAATTTCTCCGCCGCCTCCTCCTTTGAGAGGCTGACGTCGCAGTTTGGAACGGCCAGTCTCAGGGCATTCTCGCTTGAGCCGGACTCGCCGGAGGTCCCGCCGGCCGGATTTCTTCTGGACTATCTTGAGAAGACGACTAACACCGGAATTCCTCATGTGACCTCCATCGATGTGTATCATGACAGCGACTTTCTGATAATAGATGACTCCTCCCGCCGCAACCTTGAGATAACGGAGAATCTCCGGGACGGAACTCCGAAATATTCCCTTCTTGAATGTGTCGATTTCACAAGGACGGCGATGGGAAGCAGGCTTCTGCGCACCTGGCTTCTCTTTCCGCTCACGGAGCTTGCGGAAATAACGAAGAGGCAGGACCGCACGGCGTTTTTCATGTCAGACAGGAGAATGCTTGATACGGCGCGCGGAATGTTGGGCCGGATCCTTGACATCGAGAGGCTTGCGTCCAGAATCGCAATGGAAAGGGCGCATCCGAAGGATCTTCAGGCGCTCAGGTCGAGCCTTGAGGTGTGGATCTCGCTCAGAAAGGAGCTTTCGCCGTCCGGTTTTGCGTTCACGGATCCGGCGCCGGCATTCGACATAATCAACCTGATAAATGACTCCATAAAGGAGGATCCTCCGACGGCCATCACGGACGGAGGCATAATAAGGGACGGATGGTCCGCCGAGCTTGACCACTGGCGGGAAATTCACGACAACTTCAGCAGAATTCTGTCCGAGTATGAGGCCGAGGAGCGCAATAAGACAGGAATTCAGACGCTCAAAATAAAGTACACGAATGCGGCCGGGTATTTCATTGAGGTGAGCAAGGGCAGGCTCTCCTCCGTTCCGCCGCATTTCATAATGAGACGGGCTCTTGTGAACGGTGACAGGTACACTACGGCCAGGCTGCAGGAGCTTGAGCAGGAGCTTAATGATTCTGTGTCGAAAATTCTGGAGCTGGAGAGGGATCTCTATGTGGATGTCCGTTCCAGGCTCGGAAAGGACATCAGCTATATGCTGCTTGCCGCCGGGGAAATCGCAGAGACGGATGTGATTGCTTCCTTCGCCCATGCCGCATCGGTACACAGATGGGTGCGTCCGGTCATGGAGAATTCTGGAATTTTCGAGGTGAAGGCTGGAAGACATCCTGTAGTGGAGAACCATATCGCGGCCGGAGAATTTGTTCCGAATGACACGCTGCTGGCTTCAGGCGCAGACGGAATTCCGTCGTTCGATCTTATCACCGGACCGAACATGGCCGGAAAAAGCACATATCTCAGGCAGAATGCGCTGATCGCCCTTCTTGCGCAGACAGGTTCCTGCGTCCCCGCGGAAAGCGCGAGGATAGGTCTCGCCGACAGAATTTTCTGCCGTGTAGGAGCATCGGACAATCTTGCGCGGGGCGAATCCACTTTTCTTGTGGAGATGACGGAGACCGCCGGCATCCTCCGCTCGGCGACTGGCTCCTCGATTGTAATAATGGATGAGGTCGGCCGCGGAACCTCCACCGAGGACGGTCTGGCGATCGCCCGGGCCGTATCGGAGTATCTGCTTGACACGGTAAAATGCCGCACGCTCTTCGCCACGCATTACCATGAGCTTACCCGTATGGAGCACGGTTCTGTCAGGATGCTCTGCATGGATGTCGCGGAAAGGGACGGCGGGGTCGTGTTCCTGAGGAAGATAAAGGAAGGGGTAACGGAAAATTCCTACGGTGTCCATGTCGCGCGGCTTGCCGGAGTGCCTAAATCCGTCGTTGACCGCGCGGACGAGATTCTTTCCCATATACAGGCCTCGTCGGGACCGGAAGCCGACATTCCTTCTCCTGTCCGGACGGAGTGCGCGCTTCCAGGACTTTTCAGTGACGAGGAGATGGTTCTGTCCGAAATTCTGTCGTCTGAGCCTGATTCCATGACGCCGCTGGAGGCGCTGGGACTGATCGCCCGGTGGAAAAAGGAGCTTTCCGGCAGATAAACTGTTTGCAAATAACGTTTCATCGTGCTAAACTGTTGGACGGATATTCTATGAGTCTTGATTTTTCACTTATCCTTAATAAGATTACATCACCGGTTCTTGTCGTGGAGGCCGTGCGCAACGTCGACGGTGTTCCCGCCGACTTCAAGATAGTTTTCGCGAATGACGCTTTCCGTGATATATGCGGCTCCATAGTCGGGTCGGCGTCTCTCTGGTCCGAATTCAGAAGCGCGGTCAAGTCGGGAATTCCTTATTTTGAGATGGCGAAATCCGTTCTTGCCGGACAGAAGACGGGCGACGTCACATATTTCTCCCCTGAGCGCAAGTCCTGGTACAAAGTTGACATGACATCGAAGGATGATTTTGTCATAGTGACTTTTGTTGATGTGACTTCTGAGAAGCGGTATGCGCGAAGACTCAAGGAGTCGGTTTTCAAGGACAATCTTACAGGACTGCCGAACCGCACCTGTTTTTCTGACACGCTCGACATGATTCTTGACACGAGCCGCTATTACAACAAGAAGGCCGGGCTTCTCGTGATTGACATAGACGACATGAAGAATATAAACGACTCGCTCGGAGGCGATGCGGGAGATGACGTCATAAGGCACGTCGCGGATGTCCTGCGCCGTTTTGAGAGGGACGACATAAAGGTGTTCCGGTACGGCGACGATGAATTCGCGCTTGTCATGTCCAACCTTGAGTCGGTGGACACAATAGCGAACATAGCAGATGCGGTCTTCGAGGCATTCCAGATGGAGCATATATCCGTGTCCGGAGGAATTTCGGTCTGCCCGGACCATTCGGAGCAGAAGAACGAGCTGATACGTTTCGCGGATATGGCGATTCATTACGTGAAGAAGCACGGAAAAGACAGCTTCTCGTTCTTTGAGCCGGACATGCAGCGGGTGTTCATAAGGCAGCTCACGCTGCACAACAAGATGAATTCCGCCGTCGCCGAGAACAGCTTCCGTCTGTTCTACCAGCCCCAGTTCGACATCCAGAGCGGAAAGCTCCGCGGCTTCGAGGCTCTTATCCGCTGGCACGATGATGACCTGGGTGACGTTTCGCCGGGTGTGTTCATTCCGGCGGCGGAGGAGTCGGGGCTGATTGTCTCGATCGGTGAATGGGTGATGGACACGGCGCTTTCCACGCTGAAAAAATGGCAGACTGACTTCGGATTTGACGGGATAATGTCGGTGAATGTGTCTCCGCTCCAGCTGAGGCAGGAGAATTTCATCTATGATGTGGCCACGGCTGTCGCCAGGCACGGGATAGATCCGAAATTCCTTGAGATTGAGATAACAGAGGGCGTGATGATAAGCAATTTCAGGGCGGCCATAGACAAGCTCAACTCCATAAAGAGCATGGGACTCAGAATCTCGCTGGATGATTTCGGAACCGGGTATTCCTCCCTGAACTATCTTCAGCTTCTTCCGCTTAACACGCTCAAGATTGACAAGTCGTTCATAACCGGAATAACCGAGAACAACGGCATCCAGGCGAACATCACAAGCTCCATAATATCGATGGTTCAGAAGATGGGGCTTGAGACGATAGCCGAGGGTGTCGAATATCCGGCGCAGCTCTCCCTGCTCAAGAAATTCAACTGCAATGTGGTCCAGGGCTTTCTCCGCGGAAAACCGATGCCGGAGGAGCTGTGTGACCTGTATCTTTCCGGGAATTCATCCGTCCTTCTTACGAACTGAGGCCAGGCCCGGCTATGACAGGAAAAACGCTTCGCGTCGTCATCATGCTTGCCCTTTCTCTTCCGGTCCATGCCGGCGGAATCCGCTTCGGGTTCCGGCATAGAAAGGGAGACTCGTCATCATACATCTCTTCCGTCAGGGAGAAAGTCTTCTTTAACGGCGTCCTTCACCATGAGGCGGAGATAATAAACAGGATAGCCTCTTCCGTAAAGTCTGTCGATGAGGACGGAAGCGCGGTGATGGAGGCGTCTTACATGACGACAGAGAATTCCGTAGTGACGGGGTATTCCCGGAGCCTGGCCTGGGGCGAGAACACGACAAGCATATTCATCAGGGCACGGTCGGGCGAGATGACGATTTCGGACTCCATGGCTATGCCCACCGTCAGAAATGTCCCGGTTTTTCCGGACAGGGAGCTTCTTCCGGGAGACACCTGGACGGCAGCAGGAAAGGAGGTTCATGACCTCCGCGCGTCTTTCGGAATGGACTCGCTTCTTGTGATTCCGTTCACGGCCTCATACCGGTATTCGGGCAGGGCGAGGCATGGGGACTCCGAGCTCGACCTGATAGAGGTTAGCTATGATTTCCATACCGGCGGACCTGGCAGAAAGAATGGCTCGCGGGGTGTGTTCTCCGCCGCATCAGGATATTCACGCCAGACTCTTTACTGGGACAGCGCGCGCGGAATTCTTGACCACTATGACGAGGAATTCCTCATAAAAATCGCGGACATACGCGGAAATGTCTATGAATTCACGGGAACGGCGGGCGCTGAGGTGACCGAATTCGTCCCGGTGAATAATGACGAGACTGTCCGCTCCGTCCGCGAGTCTGTGGACAGGCTCGCCCTGACTGATGTCTCCGTGGCTCGCGGAGACAGGGGACTGACAATCAGCCTTGACAACATAAGGTTCCGCCCTGATTCCGCCGTGCTTGAGGAGTCAGAGAAGGACAAGCTCCGTGCCCTTGCAGGAATTCTGTCCGGCTTTCCGAACGATCTGCTTGTGACCGGACACTGCGCCGACCGCGGAACGGAGGCCGCCCGCCTGAAGCTTTCGGAACAGAGGGCGGAGACCGTGGCCTCATTCCTTGAGTCGCTGGGTGTCAGGGACGGCTATCATATATTCACCCTGGGAAAAGGCTCCTCCGAGCCTGCCGCGCCGAATGACACGGAAGCCGGGCGAAGCAGAAACCGCAGGGTGGAGATTACCGTTCTTGACTGAGACGGATTTTTTTCATGGCATTTCATGAAATCCGTCTTCCGTCTCTATATTCATTGCATGTATGATTTTCCTCTTTCTCTGGACGCTGGGGCGGATGATCCGGTCGCCTCTGCCGCCCTCAGGTATTTCGGTGTCGGCTGCCTCTTTCCTTGGCAGCGCATGGTCATATCCAATATTCTTGACGCGTGGCGCTCGCGGACGGCCTGCGTCACGGAAGAAGACGATGACACGGACTCTTTCAGCTGCGGCCGCCAGATTGTGATTCTTCCGACGGGAGCCGGAAAGTCCCTGTGCTTTCAGGTTCCGTCGCTTTTCCTTGGCGGCCCGACTCTCGCCGTGTATCCGCTGCTGGCGCTTATGGCGGACCAGAAGAGGCGTCTTGAGGAACGCGGCATAAGATGCGCCGTGTTCCGCGGAGGCCAGAGCCGTGAGGAGCGGGAGATGAATTTTGCGGCAGCAAGAGGCGGCGCGCCGCTCATCATCGTGAACCCGGAGATACTCCGCGACGGCAAGGTGTCCGGATTCCTCGCGGAATGCGGAATCGCCCATGCGGTCGTTGATGAGGCGCACTGTGTCTGCGAATGGGGCGATACGTTCAGGCCCGCATATCTGGAGCTGGGGAAAATGATAGGACGTCTGAATCCACCTCTCGTCACCGCATTCACCGCCACTGCCTCCGGAACAGTCCTGTCGCGCATCTCCTCTGCGCTTTTCGGAGGTTCGGCTCATGTCGTCAGGGGCGGGGGAGACAGGCCGAACATACATTATTCGGTGATGCGCGCATCCGCAAAGAAGAAGGCGGTTCTGGGTCTGGCCGCCGCAGAATGCCGCCCGATGCTGGTTTTCTGCGGTATACGGCGCATGGCGGAGGAAATGGCCAGGGAGCTGAATGAATTCTTCGGAGATTTCCGCGCGAAATTCTACCATGCCGCCCTTGAGCGTGCCGAAAAGGAGCGTGTCGAGAACTGGTTCATGGAAAGCGCTGACGGAATCCTGTGTTCGACCTGCGCATACGGCATGGGCGTGGACAAGGGAAATATACGCACTGTCGTGCATATCGCGGTGCCGGATTCGGCCGAGGCCTATGCCCAGGAGTCCGGAAGGGCGGGCCGGGACGGTCTGCCCGCGAAGGCGATTCTTGTCTGGAGCCTGCGTGACGGAATGGAGGCTTCCCGTCTTCCTGTGAATTCCAGAAAGTCCGCGATGTCGAGGTTCGCGCAGGACGGAAAGTGCCGGCGCGGAATACTGCTGGATTCCCTGGGGGCGGCGCCGGAAGTCTGCTGCGGATGCGATGTCTGTGACGGAAAGACCGGCGGCAGCGGATTTGCTGCGGACTGGGAGGTCGCGCTCTCTATGATTCGGCGCGGAAGGCGGTTCTGGACCGGGCAGGAATTCCGCGGCGCGTTCGGCAGGAGAATGGGGGCTGAATCCTCATGCAGATACGGAAGCAACATCTGGACGTCGGCGGACACGGATGAGGTCGTCTCCCAGCTGCTGGAGGCCGGCAGGATACGGGTCTGCGGATATCCGTGGAAGGACAGGATTACGCTCCGCTGACATGGCTTTTACGTCCGTCCGGAGATTGAAGATGTATCCTTTTAGTTCTATAATGTACGGCATGAATGTCGTCATCGAGAATGAATTTCTCAGGGCTGAGATAAGTTCCCTGGGAGCAGAGATTCACCGTCTGACAAGAAAGTCAGATTCGTCAGAGATTATATGGAACGGTGATCCGTCCGTCTGGAAGAACCATGCGCCGGTGCTTTTTCCGTTTATAGCCAGATGTCTTGACGGATATTTCGTCATGGACGGCGAAAGAAAGGAATTCAGCAGAAACCACGGTTTTTTCCGCGACTCCGAGACGGAGCTTGTCCGTTCCGACGCTGTGTCCGCCGAGTTCAGGCTCCATGAGAGCCCTGCGACGCTTGAGAAATTTCCGTACAGGTTTTCTGTCACCGTAGCTTATGCCCTGTCGGATTGTACTCTGGGCTGGAGGATAACGGTCTCAAACACCGGAGACAGGCCGTTCCGCTTCTCGCTCGGAACCCATGCCGCCTTCAGCTGCCCGCGCGGTACGGATCCTGCCGGAACGGAGAATTCATGCTACCGGATTGAATTTGAGAAGAGGGAGCCTCTTGTCTCCGTGGTCTGCACGCCGGAAGGCTATCTCGCCGCTGATGAGGAGGGCTGTTCTCCTGTGACCGCGCCTTACGGAGAGGCGGAGCCAGGAATAATTCCGCTTGACGGGCGCGGGTTCGGAAACGGCCATCTCTTCACCGCATTCACGTCGGACTGGGCCGGACTTAGGAATATGCTCGACGGCAGCCTCGTCAGGATTTCTACAAGAGGATTTCCGTACTGCATGATATGGCAGAATATGGGGAACCCGGAATTCGTGTGCATCGAGCCGTGGTACGGTCTTCCGGATGCGGAGAACACCGACCATGACTGGAACAAAAAGCCCGGAATGATAGACCTGGAGCCTGGCTGTGAATTCACCAGCATACAGGACATCCATGTCGGATGACGGCCGGAGCTGTCTGAAATGAGAGTCTTCTGTTCTGACGACGGAACTCCTCCCGGTTTCACCGTCTGCGGCAAGCTTTTGAGCATGGACGGATTTCTCCATTCGAGGCGCGTGCTGGACGAGAATGTGCTTATACTGGTGACGGAAGGCTGCCTTCATGTCTCCGCCGGAGAAAGCCGGTTCTCCGTGTCAGCCGGGGAATTCGTCATGCTGCGTGCGGGCGAGGAGCATTTCGGATGGCGGAAATCATCCGGAAGGCTTGAGTATATGTGGGTCCATTTCCGTCTTGATTTTCATGCCGTCTTCCGCGGCGCGGCGGATGGCGCGGACTCTCACCTGTATGCCGTTCCTGAATGCGGCGGAGGCGCATTCACCGGGCGCGCCTCGCTGCTTTTCAACCAGCTGCTTGACTTTTATATGGAGGACTCGTTCAGTATCGCGGAATGTTCATTCTCCCTCGGTGTCCTGCTGATGGAGATAAGCCGCCGCTGCTCCGGCTCCGGACAGACGGCGCTCCATCCGGCGGTATATTCCGCCTGCTCCTGGATAAGGGCGAACTATCCGCGCAGCTTCTCCGTCTCCGAGCTTGCCCGTGAGGTCGCGCTGCAGCCTGCCTATCTATCCACTCTGTTCCGCCGCCAGACCGGTCTGCCGATAAAGCAGTACACCATGAGGATACGTCTTGAGGCGGCGAAAAGGCTTCTGGCCTGCCGCGGCCTTTCTGTAAAGGAGGTGTCCTTCTCATGCGGTTTTGACGACGAGAAATATTTCATGAAAATATTCAGGGAGCATGAGGGAATGACTCCGGGAATGTACCGGAGCGCATTCTTCAGGAAGAACATCAACTGATGTCCCGTCATTTTCTCTGGAAATACACGGTGTAGCGTTCATCGGTGATCTCATACAGAGGGATGAACGTGAAATTCCTCTGCTGGTTTCTGGTCGTGTATGTGCTCTGCTTCCATGAGAACGAGCTGTATATATGCTCGCACTGCGGTTTGAGCATCCCCGCCGGATTACGTGCATCGAAGGAAAGAGGGGTGTCTCCGTCTGTGAGTCCCGCCAGGACGACGGGACCTTCCATGAATGCGTACATGGAGCTGTCGCCGGGAAGCTCCACGGCCCTTATTTCCGGGACAAATGTAATCCTCAGCTCATCGCCGTCACCGAGCGGTTCGGCCGTCATGAAGCCGCATCCGCAGGAGAGTACGGCCGGATGTCCGTTGAGCGTCACCTCCGGTTTTCCTGTCCAGGCTGGAATTCTTAGCCTGAGACGCCTTTTTTCTCCGTCTCCGCTTCTGACCGTAAATTTCATCTGCCATCTTGATGTCTGTGACCGCTCGGTCTGCTCGAAGAAGGACTGCGTGTCGTAGAACTTCATGTCAACGGTCTGCTCGACGCGGAATTCCCCGTCCGTGTATACGGATGGAATGTACTGGCTTACGATGATGTCGTCTCCGTCCTCGTGCCAGATGACGGACGGATATAGTGTCTGCGCCTGCACCATGGTTCCGTGGCAGCACCAGAAGTCGTTTGTCCTTGTTCCCCATTTCTTGCGGCTTCCGGCGGCGAGCGGAAGGAAATATGCCGGTGTTCCCGTGTGTCTGTTCTGCTGCGCCAGAAATCCGTTGTAGAGGTTCAGCTCTATGTAGTCCCCGTAGGAGCTGTCCCCTGTAAGCCTGAAAAGGTAGTCGGCGAGTCTTACAAGATTGTATACGGTGCAGAATTCCTGATCCCTGTCCGACAGGAAATTTCCGAACATTTCCGGGGGAATCCAGAATTCACCGGCGTTGCTTCCGCCTGTGCAGAAGTGCCCGCGCTCCGTCACCGCCTTTTTCCAGAAGGCCAGAGCGGTGTCAAGCCACTTCCTCTCCCCTGTGACCTCATACATCCTGCATGCTCCATGGGCGAGGGGAACGGACGCGTTGCAGTGCGTGTTCGTGAGGCAGTCCCTGTCCGCCGCCAGCTCGCTGAATGTCCATTCTCCGCTGTAGGCTTCAGCAAGGTCAAGGTATTTTTTTTCTCCTGTCTTTCCGTAAAGAGCTGCCCATATCTCAAGCATGCCGCCCTGTTCCCCCCGGTATATAGCTTCCGGGCAGCGCTCCTTTTCCTGTGCGACCCATTCGGTGTACCAGTCAGCCTGTCTTCCGAGAATTTCCGCCGCCTTCGTGTTTCCCGCATAGATCCAGGCATGGAAGAGTCCCATCATGGTCTTGTGCATGGTGTACTGAGGCGACCACACATATTTCGTCCCTTCCAGCATCCTGAAATATTTTTCCGGAATGGAGCCAGCCCATTTTCCGCCGTTCATCTCCTGACAGAGGGCAAGCCCGTCAACTATCAGATCCAGCTTCGCCTTGAGCTCCATGTCTCCGTATACGGCGACTGACATGGCCGCCGCGGACATCCAGTGCCCCAGAAAATGTCCCCTGAGCTGGCAGGAAGTGGATTCCCACCCGAAATGCATGTCCGATTCCGCAGGCGAGCCTATTATTCCCGCCGACTCAAGAGGAATTCCCGCCTCGAGATAGAAATTCTGCAGAAGATTGCGGTTCTTGAGGGACATCAGATACTCCCTGTTGACCTGTTCCCTTTCCCTGAATATTCCCGGAAGAAGCCTGACTTTTCCGGCCTTTACTGATAACGGCATTCTGAGCCTCCTGTCGCGTTGTTTCTGTAGATTATAGACGTATTTTCGCGCTCTGTGGGTGGAGAAATGCATGGAATTGGTGGATTTTTTATTGTTGTTTCTTTGCGATGAGCCTTAACCGCACGGCAACAAAAAAGCCTCCCGGCAAGGGAGGCTTTTTTGTTGCCGGCGTCGCGTCAGCGTCCGCAGCACTGCTTGTATTTCTTTCCGCTTCCGCACGGACACGGATCGTTCCTGCCGACCTTCGGCATTGTCCGTCTTACAGTGACGGACGCGCCCTGCGTGCGCTGCTGCATGGCGCCGGCTGCGGCCTGTCTTCTTGATGCGTCTCCGCTGAATGCGGCCGCGGCGTCACGTCTGGTGTCCCCGTCCGCGAATGAGGCGGATGACTCGGAATGGCTTGCGTTCAGCTGCCGTTTCTGCGCCTCAAGCATCTGTCTTCTTCTTTCCGCGGCTTCCGGTGAGAGCTGGACCTTCACCTTGAACACGCGCGACATCACTGTGTTCCGTATTGAGTCCAGCATCTCGTAGAAGATGTTGAATCCGTCAATCTTGTATTCGGTGAGCGGATTTTTGGAGCCGTAGGCGCGCAGACTGACGGCCTCCCTTAGTCCCTCAAGAGCCTCAAGCTGATCAAGCCATTTCCTGTCTATTACCTGGACATACTGGTACCGGATGAACATATTGAAATTATCCTTTCCGGCAAGCGTCTCCTTTTCTGTGATGTCGTTCTGAAGAACTGATATGGCCGCATCCCTTGAGAGTCTGTCCGGAGGAAGCTGGAATCCGAACGTGCTCCTCATCCGCTCATTCAGATCCGCAAGCGGCTGGGTGTCGTTCCTGTTGTGCTTCTTCGCATCCTCATAGGCTTCGAACATGGACTCGATCTCGTCCCTTGCGTTGTTCATTACCCTTGCGGAAAGATTTCCGTCGCCCAGAATCTCGTCCCGCTGCTCATAGATGACGGTCCTCTGCTCGTTCAGGACATCATCGTAGTCAAGCAGGTGCTTTCTTATCTCGAAGTTCCTGTCCTCGACCTTCTGCTGAGCCTTCATTATTCCCTTGTTCAGCCACGGGTGATCAATCGGTTCTCCAGGCTGCATTCCGATGCGCCTCATCATCACCTTCATCCGTTCGCCGCCGAAAAGCCGCATCAGGTCGTCATCCATTGATATGAAGAATTTGCTGCGTCCGGGATCGCCCTGCCGTCCTGAGCGTCCGCGCAGCTGGTTGTCTATTCGCCGCGACTCGTGCCTCTCCGAGCCGATCACATAAAGTCCGCCGGCATTCCTTACCTCTTCGTAGTCCTTTTTCCATAGCTCTTTTTCCGTCGCCAGGGCAGCCGCATACTGCTCCGCCGACGCGTTTGTCCCGGCCCTTTTTCTGGCGCGGAATTCCGGGTTGCCTCCGAGCTTTATGTCGGTTCCGCGGCCGGCCATGTTCGTGGCTATGGTGACGGCTCCTCTGGCTCCGGCCTCTGCTATTATGAGTGCCTCGCGCGCATGGTTCTTCGCGTTCAGAACCTCATGCCTTATTCCCTTGCGGGTGAGAAGGGCGGAAAGGTGCTCGGACTTCTCTACGGACACCGTTCCTACAAGGACCGGCTGTCCTTTCGCATGGGCCGCCGCTATTTCCTTCGTTATGGCCTCCCATTTGTCCGCCTCGTTCAGGTAGACCTCATCATTCTCGTCGATTCTTGCCACAGGCTTGTTCGTCGGAATCGCAACGACATCCAGGCTGTATATTTTGTTGAATTCAACGGCCTCGGTCGCCGCCGTACCGGTCATTCCGGAGAGCTTGCCGTACATACGGAAAAAATTCTGGAACGTGATTGTCGCCATCGTCCTGTTGCGCTGGGCTATGCGGATATGCTCCTTCGCCTCTATCGCCTGATGCAGGCCGTCGGAATAGCGTCTTCCCTCAAGGACACGCCCCGTGAATTCATCCACAATCTGAACCTGGCCGTCCCTGACTATGTAGTCCACGTCGTTGTGGAAAAGCCTGTGGGCGCGCAGCGCCTGGGTGAAGTAGTGCGCATACTCAAAATTCTCCTCGTCCACGAGAGAACCCTTGATCAGATTGTGCTGATGGAGTATCGCGTCTATATGGTTCATTCCCTGATCCGTGAAGGAAACACGCTTTGACTTCTCGTCTATCGTGTAGTCGCCCTTGATTTTTTTCCTCTCCTCAGGCTCCATCATCGTCTCGTCCGGATATTCGCCGGTTTTCGGATCCTTCTCGACCTCCACAAGCTCGTCGACGTATTTGTCAACCTCGTGGTATTTGTATGTGTCGTCCTCTCCCGCACCGGATATGATCAGCGGAGTTCTGGCCTCGTCTATGAGAATCGAGTCTATCTCGTCCACAATGCAGTAGTTGAATCCGCGCTGGACCTTCCGGCTCAGGTCTATCTGCATGTTGTCGCGCAGGTAGTCAAAGCCGAATTCGTTGTTCGTTCCGTATGTGATGTCGCAGGCGTAGGCCGCGCGGCGCGCGTCGTTGTCCATGTCCGAGAGAATGGCTCCGACGGTCTGTCCGAGATATTCGAATATCGGGCGCATCGTGTCCGCATCGCGTCCGGCCAGATAGTCGTTCACCGTGACTATGTGGACGCCCTTTCCTGTAAGGCTGTTGAGATAGGCGGGGGCTACGGCCACAAGAGTCTTTCCTTCTCCGGTCTTCATCTCCGTTATGCGGCCTGAGTGCAGTACGATGGAGCCCATCACCTGGACATCAAACGAGCGCTCACCGCGTATCCTGAATGCGGCCTCCCTGACGAGCGCGAATGCCTCCGGAAGTATGTCGTCCAGAGTCGCCCCGTTTTTGAGCAGCTCCTTGAATCTTTTTGTCTGTTCTGGGAATTCCTCCGGTCTCAGTGATTTTGCCCACTCTTCTTTCTCGTTCACTTTCGCAAGAACCGGCTTCAGCGCCTTCACATCGCGCTCGTTCTGGGAGCCGAATATGAGGGTAAGAATTTTATCCAACATTTCTGATTTCCTTATGTCTGGTTTCAGTGGAAGTTATACTTTCCGCATAGCATAAATAATACGATATTTAGGCCGCAATTGACAAGCACTAAATGAAACTTTATTCTTATGCGGATGTGCAAAAGAGAACCGGCTTTTTTTCTTCTGATTATATTGTTTTTTTCAGCCGCGATTCCGACAGGCTGCGTCCGCTCTGATGCTGTCGAGGCGATCCGTGAGGAGAGGCTGTTCCATCTGGAATACGGGAATTTCGACGGGCAGCTCGGAGTGTCCGACCTGAATTCAATAGGGAAGGTCAGAATCGGACTCGCGATGCGCGACGGATTCTTCTATATAGTTGACGGCGAGGCGGGAAAGGTGATGGAGCTGAATTCCTATGGGGATCTCCTGTCGCTGTTCTATAATGATGACTCCCTCTCGGACCGGCTCATATCGGCATCATCCCGTCCGGCCGCCGAGGTCAGACAGGAGATATCATATCCGTTCATTTATCCGGGAATGATCGCCGCGGATTCGAGAAAATGCATCTATGCCGTATGCTCTATACCTAGGGACAGGCAGGAGCGCAGCGACGACAGCCGGCTTCTTTATGGGCAGACGGTTCTGCGTTTCTCGCGGGACGGCAGCACCGCGGATTACATCGGGCAGCAGGGGCCGGGCGGAACTCCGTTCCCCTTCGTCAGGAACATATATATCACCGCGGCGGATGAGCTTGTCGTGGTATGCATGACCATGGACGGATTTACGGTGTTCTGGTTCGCGCCTGACGGATTCCTGAAGTACATGGTTCCTGTGGATGCCGGGACTGTCCCTGGCATAGGAGACGGAGCGTCATTCGTAGCGGTTGAGAATGTGATTCCTGATCCTTCATCATACACTGTCTATGTCAAGGCGGATTATTATTCCTCCTATATAGATGAGGAGTCCAGAGTCCAGTCGGGAATAAACTATGTCCAGACGATGCTGTATCCTCTGTCCGTCGAGACCGGAATATACGACGCTCCTGTGTCGGTTCCGCCTTATGAGGAGTCTGTTGTCGCGGACTACAGCCGCCTTACATACCGGATGCCCTATGATTTTCTCGGTGTCACGGAGAACGGCTGGAAATTCTTCATAATAAAGACTGATGACGGATTCAACATAGAGATGATCCAGAACGAGAACCAGCGGATTCTTAGGCGGCAGTTCAAGGTCAACCACAGGAATGTCGTGTACAGCTCGATTTCGCTTTCCCAGGGCGGAATCATCACCGCGCTGTATCTTGATCAGAATAAGGCCGATGTCGTCTGGTACAGGACGGACAGGCTGATAGATGCGATTCTAAAGTCCTGACGGAGATTTGCCATGAATTTTGATGGAGCTGATGAGGGCCATCCGGACGGAGATGAGGGAGACTTCCGTTTTCTTTACAGCAGGGAGCACAGGCTCAGCCATGCGCCGGAGATAGTCCGCGACTACTACAACGGCGGAGGCCCGAGGCCTGTCAGGGGAATCAGAATTCTCTTCGCCTCAAGAACCAGCAGGATAATGCTGCTGACGCTAGTCGCATTCACGGTGATCGCCTGGATTACGGGAACCGCTCCGGACGGCTCTGAGAAGGTGTCCGGCGGCGTGACATACAGGCTTGAGGCTTTCCGTTTCGAGGAGGAGGTGTTCGTCTCGCTTGACATTTCCGGAGGAAGGGACGGCGGAGAGCCGCTGGCGGTCTCCGCTGATGTTTCCGTTCTTGATGCGGACGGGAACGCAGTCGATGTCAGGCATTTTGATGAAATTTACGGATTCACCGGAAGAATCCTGCGGACAAAATTCACAGACTATGATATAATCTCCGTCACGGCGCTGGTTTCAGCGGACGGCGAGGAATTTCTCCTTTCCTCCGGAATCAGATGAGCGGCGGAGCTCTTGCGTTCCCTGTTCCGCCGGACGGAGCCTGATGTTCCGCTCTGTTCTCATTCATTTTGATGGAGGCTGAAAATGCTTCAGTTTTATTTTCTTTCCATATTGTTCAATCTCGCGGCCGGAATTTTCCTGGTCTGGGGAAGGGGGACGGAGCCTGCAAAGTCCGGCGCCGCCTCTGATGGCGGTGGCACCTCCGCCGGTCAGGAAATCCCGGATCCGGCAGACTCCGGTGAGGAGCGGACGGCTGACGGAGCTGACGGCGCTCCGGATACAGGAAGCGCCTGTCCTGAATTCCTGCGCGGCAGGACATTCAGGCTTGTGCTTGGAATTCTTACCGCGCTTACCGGCTTCATGAAGCTGCTTTCCGTCGTGCGCACCGATGTTCCTGTGGTGGGGGACCTTGTTCCTGCTCTTGCCGGTCTTGCAGGAGGATTCTGCATCCTTCTTGATTATTATTTGTCCGAGAGTACGGAGAAGCTTCCCCTTCCGGCCTGGATTTCATGTGTCTTTGTCCGCGACTCACGGTACATCGGATATTTCTGTCTGTGTGCGGCCGTGCTTCATTTCGTCTTTCCTGACGTGATTTTTCTCTGATTCTTCCGGCGGCAGTCTATGGCAAAAGAATCGGTCGCGTGCATCGCATTTGAGGACGGGAAAATTTTTGTGGCAAGGAGAATTCAGTCCGGCGACATGGGCGGAAGATGGGAATTCCCCGGAGGAAAGGTCGAGCCGGGCGAGACTCCGGAGCATGCGGCCGTCCGGGAGATCCGCGAGGAATTCGGCTGCGATGTGTCTGTCACCGGAACGATGGCGGAGGGGCATTTCGTCCACCGCGGCGAGGATGTGGCTCTCCATGTGGTCAGGATAAAATTTACCGGCGCCGGAATTCCTCCGGAATTCACCCTTCCTGAGCATACCTCATATATGTGGACGGATCCGTATTCCATACCTTCGATGGATTTCGTGGACTCGGACATGGCCGTATATCCTGAAGTGATGAAAAGTCTCGGACTGGAGCCGAAATGAAAAGAATTCTGTCAGTTTTGCTTGTCGTCCCGTTAGTTTTCGCGTCCCTATCTTGTGACAGAAGGGGCGCGGCGATTGAATTCGACACGGAGCATCCTCTCGCGCTTGCCCCGGACGTATCCTGGGCCGTGGTGACCGATCCGTATATATCTTACAAGGACTCTCCTCAATGGGACGCTTCCAACACCGGCCATTGCCGCCGCGGAGAGATTCTGAGAGTCCTCGGAAATTCGCTTGCCCCGGACGGGACGGAATGGTATCTGTTCGGGGGCGGATGGCTTCCTTCGTCCGGAATTTCCATCTACAGCAACAGGTACAAGGCTGCCGGCGCGGCGGCCCTGTACGCCGGAGAATGATATGGCTCTCATAATAGCGGAAATCGGAACATCACACGGAGGCTCGGAGGAGAAGGCGGCGGAGCTTGTGGACGCGGCTGTGGAGGCCGGCGCTGATGCCGTGAAATTCCAGTGGGTCTATGCCGATGAGATTCTTCATCCGGACACAGGCTTTGTCAGTCTTCCTTCGGGAAATATTCCTCTTTACGACCGCTTCCGGCAGCTTGAGAAGACCGCGGACTTCTATGCCTCCATGTGCCGTTATGTAAGATCCAGGGGAAGGGAATTCATCTGCTCGCCGTTCGGAAAAAGGAGCCTGACGGAACTTCTGGAGCTTGAGCCTGATGCGGTCAAGATTGCGTCTCCTGAGCTGAACCATATTGAGATGCTGGAAGCTCTTGCAGGAAGGCGCGCGGAATCTGCCGTTCCGGTCATACTCTCATCGGGCGTCTCGAAGCTGGCGGACATCGAGACTGCGCTCGGAATTCTCGGAACGGAGAAAGTCTCCCTCCTGCACTGCATAACCTGTTATCCCGCCCCGGAGGAGGAATACAACCTGCGGCTTATAGGGAATCTGGGGGCGGTTTTCGGCGTGGAGACAGGAGTCAGTGACCACAGCCTGGATCCGGTTCTTGTGCCGTGCCTTTCCGTGGCATGCGGCGGCACGGTCATTGAAAAGCATATAACGCTTAGCCGCAGGACTTCCGGACTGGATGATCCGGTCGCCCTTGAGCCGGAGCAGTTCGCGCTGATGGTTCATGAGGTCCGCCAGTGCGAGGCTGTTCTGCGGCATTTCGGGGCAGACGAGGGGGAGCGGGTCATACGCGCGCAGCTTTCCGGACAGTTCGGTGCCGGAAGGGTTGATGCCGTTATCGGGGACGGCGTGAAGAGGCTTGCCCCTTCCGAGAGGATGAACTACGGACGGACAAACCGTTCCCTCCATTATATGAGAACCATGCATGCCGGTGACAGAATTTCCGCCGGCGATATAGCCGTCCTCCGCACGGAGAAAGTCCTCTCCCCCGGGATAAGCCCTGAATTCGCCGGGTTTCTGGAGGGAAAGGCCCTCGTCCGTGATGTCGTGACCGGTGCCGGTGTCAGTCTTGATGATTTTGTCAGCTGACGGATACCTCTCCGGGGCTATTGAGGCAGCTTCTCTCCGGAATCCGTGCTCCTGAACACGTTTTTCATGAACCAGTAGAATCCGCTGCGGATCGCCGTCGCATCGTGATCAGCCCCGATGACCTCAAACCAGGTGTGACGGGTTCCGTTCTGTGTCAGTATGTCGTGATATGATCTGGGAAAGGAGCCGACCACCGAATCGTTTGTTCCGCAGCAGAGCATCAGCAGATACGGCTCCTCCTGCCCGCTGCCGAATTTGAGCGAATTCCCGTCCGTCATGCCCCTGTGGACCATGGCCCAGTCCCTTGCCGGCACAAGTCCGGGAGCCGGTGCGATCGCTCCTGTGTAGCCGAACAGGTTGGGTCTTTTTATTCCTATGTACAGCGACTCGCGTCCGCCCATGGAGAAGCCGCAGACCGCGGTGTTCTCCCGTCCTTTTTTCACGGAATAGTTCGCCCCGATGAAAGGCATTATGTCGCTGACAAGCTCGTTTATGAAATTGTCGTAGGGGGCGATGTCCTCTTCCTTGAATCCGGGCTTCTGGTTAGGATTCTCCGTCGCATACATGTTTCCGAACACCAGAATGACCTCCGGCGCATCGCCGTCGGCCGCCATGTTCGCCGTTATCTCCGCGAAACGGTTGTTCGCGTCGTTGACCATGCAGTATTCATCGCCGAAAATTCCGTGCTGGAAATATATGACCGGGTATTCCTTCGTGCCGTCGTATGAGGGCGGAAGAAGAACGGAAAGTCCGCGCTCCATTCCGCAGGTGTCCGAATGATAGGTCACGTGCTGGGGAATTCCATACCGGATGCCGCTTCTCCTTTCCTTTACGTCCGCCGGACAGTCCGGCGCGTATCCTCCTTCAATGAATTCCCTTGATGTGACCATCTTTTCCTCCGTGAGCGCGGCCCTGTCCGTCGCGCATCCTGTCAATATTGCCGCTGCGGCGGCCGCCGCGAATGCCGTTGCTTTCATGGGCTTCATTCTATACATATCGGCGGCGGAAAATCAATGAATCAGTTATGGGGAGTTTTCCTTAAACTCAGGAATTCCGCTGTCCGCTCCGTGATTGAAGCCGCGGCGGAATTTCAATATAATGCACTTCATGAATGAGAAGATAGTCATACGCGGGGCGAGGGAGCACAATCTGAAAAATGTGGATGTGGAGCTTCCCAGGAACAGGCTTGTCGTCATATCCGGACTTTCCGGATCCGGAAAAAGCTCGCTTGCGTTTGACACGCTGTTCGCCGAAGGACAGCGCAGATATATGGAGAGCCTTTCCTCCTATGCCAGGCAGTTTCTGGGCAGGATGGACAAGCCTGATGTGGATCTTATCGAGGGGCTTTCTCCGGCGATTTCGATAGAGCAGAAATCGACGAACAAGAATCCGCGGTCCACCGTCGGAACCATAACGGAGATATACGATTACTACAGGCTCCTGTTCGCACGCGCAGGACATCCCCATTGTCCTGTATGCGGACGTGAGATCCGCGAGCAGAGCGTGGACCAGATTGTCGGCTCGGTGATGTCATGGCCCGACGGAACAAGAATCCAGATTCTTGCTCCCGTCGTCAAGGGAAAGAAAGGCGAGCATCAGAAGGTCCTTGAGGACGCGGAAAAAAGCGGTTTCGTGCGCGCCAGAATTGACGGCGTCATGGCGAGCCTTGAGGACAAGGTTAAGCTTGACAAGCAGAAGAAGCATACGGTCGAGATCGTCGTGGACAGGATCGTCAAGGGGCCTGAGCAGCGGACCCGTATCGCCGGGAGCGTCGAGACTGCGCTGAAAGCGGCCGACGGTGTCGTGCTCATAACGAGGCGGACTGATTCCGGCGAGGACGAGGTGTTCTTCTCCCAGAAGAATGCCTGCCCGGACTGCGGAATTTCCGTTCCGGAGCTTCAGCCGCGGCTTTTCTCGTTCAACAATCCGTTCGGAGCCTGCCCCGAATGTACCGGCCTCGGTGAGAAGATGGAATTCGACATGAGCCTGATTGTTCCCGACGGCTCAAAATCATACAACGAGCACGGAATCCTTCCATATAATCCCACATCGGCATGGAACACCTGCCGGATCAAGGCTGTGGCCGACAGCTACGGCTTCTCGCTTGACACACCGATAGACTCGCTGACGGAGGAGCAGAAGTCCGTGCTTTTCCACGGGTCCGACAGGATTCTCCACTGGATCTACAGGAAGCAGAGCGGAACTGGAATGTCCGAGTACAACCAGCCCTGGAACGGAATCCTCGGCGACCTCAGGCGCCGTTATGTTGAGGCCTGGGGCGACCAGATGAAGGTGAGCCTTGAGAAATTCATGGCGCACCGTGTGTGCTCCTCCTGTAACGGCAGAAGGCTCAGGCAGGAGGCTCTTGGCGTCACCGTCGGCGGAAAGAACATATACGAGCTGTCGTCGCTTTCCGTTACGGACGCGATTGAATTCTTCGATACGCTTGAGCTCTCCGATTCCGAGGAGAAAATCGCATCCCAGATTCTTAAGGAGATAAGGTCACGCCTGAGCTTTCTGCGGAATGTAGGGCTTGACTACCTGACGATGGAGCGCGCGGCCGAGACGCTTTCGGGCGGAGAGGCGCAGCGCATAAGGCTTGCCACCCAGATAGGCTCAAGTCTTACCGGCGTGATGTATATTCTTGACGAGCCTTCCATAGGACTCCATCAGCGCGACAACGAGAGGCTGATAGACACGCTGACCGCTCTCAGGGATCACGGCAACACCGTGGTCGTCGTGGAGCATGACGAGCAGACGCTCAGAACCGCTGACTACATAATCGACATGGGCCCCGGAGCCGGAGTTAACGGCGGAAGGGTTGTCGCGGCTGGAACTCCGGAGCAGATAATGCAGGTGGGGGAGAGCCTGACCGGACAGTATCTTTCCGGCGCCCTGTCCATGGAGATTCCCGCGTCGCGCAGGACAGGAAACGGCAGGAAGCTGACCGTTCGCGGTGTGACCGAGCATAATCTGAAGAACATAACCGCTGAATTTCCTCTTGGAACATTCACCTGCATAACTGGAGTGTCCGGCTCCGGAAAATCGACCCTCATGTCCGATGTCCTGTATCCTGCCGTGAGCAACGCGGTGATGAGGACAAAATATCCGGCGGGAAGATATGTGTCGCTTGAGGGGCTTGACGCGCTGGACAAGGTGATAAACATAGACCAGAGCCCCATCGGAAGGACTCCTCGCTCGAATCCCGCGACTTATGTCGGTGTCTTCAACTCGATCCGCGATCTCTTCGCCTCTCTGCCGGAGTCCAGGGCGAGGGGCTATCAGAAGGGACGCTTCAGCTTCAATGTGAAAGGCGGACGCTGCGAGAACTGCCAGGGAGCCGGCGAGAACGTCATAGAGATGAATTTTCTTCCGGATGTCTATATCCAGTGCGAGGTCTGCGGCGGAAAGCGGTTCAACAGGGAGACTCTTGAGGTGACTTACAGGGGAAAGAACATAAATGATGTGCTTGACATGACGATAGACGAGGGCTGCGAATTCTTCGCCCCGATTCCCCATATAGCGCGGAAGCTTGAGACCCTTAAATCGGTGGGGCTGGGCTACATAAAGCTCGGCCAGTCCGCGCTCACGCTTTCGGGCGGAGAGGCGCAGCGGGTGAAGCTTGCCAACGAGCTTGCCCGCGTCTCCACCGGAAGAACGCTCTATATAATGGACGAGCCTACGACTGGGCTGCATTTCGCGGATGTCAAGCAACTGATGGAGGTCATCCGGAGGCTTGTGGATCAGGGGAATTCCGTCCTGATGATAGAGCATAATCTCGATGTCATCTGTCAGGCGGACTACATCATAGATCTCGGACCGGAGGGAGGACTCCGCGGCGGAGAAATCGTCGCATCCGGCACGCCTGAGGAGGTCGCGCGCTCCGGGATGTCGTATACCGGACGCTTTGTCCGCGAGATGCTGGAGCGCCATGCCAAGGCCGGCCTCTGATATGAACGGACGGAGGAATTTCCGCAGATCCAGGGCAGCCATGGTGCTTGCCGCGTCGCTTGTGCTCTGCTCCGGGCTTTCCGTCCATGCGCAGAATTCATCCGCGGAGGTGACCACCATAACGATAACGCGCGCCAGACGGACCGACTACCGTAAGGACAGCACGACAGGAAACGACACGGTTGTCCTTGACGGCGATGTCGAGATTTCGGTCAGCAAGGGAGACTCCTCGTCCGTTATAAGCGCTGACAGCGTCACCTATGACAGAAAGACGGAGATGCTCCATGCCCGTGGAAATGTTTCCATAGAGACATCCGGAGGCGGAGACGGAACCGACAGGACCTATGCGGATTCCCTGCTTATGAACACGTCCACCATGGAGGGAATTTTTGATGACGGAAGGGTCGTGCAGACACAGACCGACGCGCTCTCGCTGCCGTCAGGCTCCACGCTGATTGTATTCTCGGATATTTTCGGAAAGAGCGAGTCCAACACCATAGCATTCAGAAACAGCAGCCTGACGTTCTGCGACGACGAGGATCCGCACTGGCGTATTGATGCGAGCCGCACATGGCTCCTTCCAGGAGGGGAATTCGCGTTCCTTAACGCGCTGCTCTATGTGGGCAGCGTTCCTGTCCTTTACTTTCCGGCCTTCTATTATCCCAAGGATGAGCTTGTGTTCAATCCCGTTTTCGGCTATAAAAGCCGGCGCGGCTATTTCGTGCAGACCACTACGTATCTCTACGGCCGCAAACCGCTTGACACTTCCTCCGCGGCATCCTCATCTTCCTCGTCTGAAACGTCGTCGTCGGCTTCCGATTCGCTCAAGTCCCTTTACAACTTCATGCGTCCGACTGTCCTCAAGGAGCAGGAGCTGCAGGGACTTGTCCTCCATAATCTTGACGCGGACTACCAGGGGAACACGACGGACTACATAAAGGTGATGGCGGATTGGTACTCGAATCTGGGCGCGATGGCCGGAATATCCGCGAATTTCCAGCCGCAGTCATCTCCCGTCACAAGCCTCCGCCTGGATCTCCAGCTGGGATTCAGCACGACGGTGTTCTCCTCGTCCGGAAAGTATTCTCCGGTGTCCCCGTCGGGAAAAATCTACTGGGACAGGTCGGATTTCCTCGGTCTGGAGCTTCCCTTCCGTTATGCGCTTGATGCCGGATTCACGATGACGAAACCTTTCCGTCTCTCGCTGTCGCTTCCTCTCTATTCGGACCCGTACTATTCCTATGATTTCAGGGACCGTTCCGAATATATGGACTGGATCTCCTTTCTGATGGACGGCACCAGTGACGACAGCGAGACCGAGACCGTCAGCGAGATCTCGTCGTTCATCTGGCAGCTGACCACATCGTATTCGGCTGTGCTTCCCGCCTTCATCAAGCCTTATGTGTCGTCCCTGTCTCTGAACCAGAAGTCATCCGTGAATATATCTTCCGTCCAGACAGGAAGCGCGGAGCTCAGGGCCATGGACGAGGCGTCCGGAGGGGACGGCTGGACCTCGTATACGCCGCTCAGGAAATTCTATTATCCTTCCCAGGTGACGCCGCTCAATCTGTCGGTGTCCGTATCGGGGACCGTGTTCCAGTGGCCTCCCGCATCATCGTCCGCTGGAAAAAAAAACGCCGCGGCGTCCGCGTCCGCGTCCGCGCTTAACAGGCCGGATGTCCTTAAGCCGGAGAGCCAGCTGGAGAAGGAGCGCGCCGAGGCCGAAAAAAAGGACGCGGAGGAGACTTCCGCCGCCGGGCAGCCTGGAACTGAGAGTCTGGATGATGCCGCGGCTCCGGTGATGCCCGTCCTTCCGGAGCTTGCGTTCACGCCGTCCTCATCCTCTGTTCCTGAGGGGCTGACCTACAGGCTCGGATATTCGCTCGCTCCGAATTTCACATCCCAGCTCGCATATTCATCATCAAAGCTCAGGGAGCCTTCGGACTTCAGATGGGAGAACGCGCGCTCGTTCATGTATACGCTCAAAATTCCCGCCTCCGTCACGAGCGCGCTGAACTACGGCGGGGAATTCTTCTCCATGTCGAACAAAATAGCCTGGGATCCGGTTTTCCAGAGGCATCCCTTCATCTCCACTGACGAGAGCACCGGCGGATATTCGGAGTCCGCAAGAAAGTCGCTCATAAGGACGGACTACAGCGCGGAGAGCCGCAATCTGACGAACACGAATTCAGTCGGAATCAGGCCATTCTTCTATGTAGGGCCCTTCCGGGACACGCGCGTCGTGTGGAATTCCACGCTGAAGCTGTTCAGACGGAAATTCATCGGAGATGCGGATAATCCTGAGTGGGAGAACCTTCCGCTCGACTGGGACGACAGCGACAGCGTTACGGTGAATTCTGTTGATGTGGTTCTGGCGGCCTCACAGCGCGGCGGTAAATTCAGCCAGTCGCTGACCTTCTCGACCTATCTTCCGCCGCAGCTCAGGACATACAGCGCGGCCCTGAACCTTGTGTTCCCCTATGCTACGTTCGCTGTCTCGGCCGGACTTGAGCAGAAGAGCAAGACCGATGTCACGATGAAGAAGAAGCCGCTCCAGCAGTCGCTGACCGTGTCGCTTTTCGGCTCGTCGCTGAAATTCACGGAGTCATACAACTACAACCTGGAGGACGGCTACCATGACAGCCTGAAGCTGGCGCTCTCCTGGAAGTCGCTGCAGCTGGCCTATACGATGTCCTATACCTACGGATATGACTTCGACACGCTTTCCGGCTGGAACATAAGGAGCGGGATGGAGTTCCTTCCTCATTCACTGTCGTTCTCGTTCGCTCCGTCGGCGAAGACCTACCATGCATGGTTCAACAGGCTGTCCGTCGCTCCCGGACTTAACACCGGAATCGTCGCCGATCTTATCAGGCCGACAAACAGCTACTTCATCTTCTCTCCGTCGCTTTCGTTCAGGCTGAATGAATTCCTGACGCTCACGTTCTCCTCCACATCAAGGAATTCCGTCGTGTACCGCTATTTCGGGCGCGAGATAGACATTCCCGGCGAGAAGAATCTGCTCACCGACCTTCTGAATTCCTTCCGGTTCGACGACGAGAACCTTCGGAAGGCGTCCGGCTTCAAGCTGAAGTCGCTGAAATTCGAGATGACGCATGAGCTGCATGACTGGAAATTCAACATGTCGCTCAAGATAGAGCCAAGGCTCCTGACCGAGGGCGGGGTGAAGCGTTATGACTTCAATCCCTACATGACTGTGGGAATCGTCTGGAATCCCATGGAGAGCATGAAGACGCAGATTGTGGATGACTATGGAACATGGAAGCTTAACCCGTAGAAAAATCATGTTGAATATTCTTGCCTCTGCTGATAAAATCGTATGATGTGAGGGGATTTTGAGTACGGACACAGAATTCACTATAGTTGTTCCGGACAGCGGCATGATGGCGGCTGTCTGCGGAACCAATGACGGAAATCTCAGGCTGATGGAGGATTACCTCGGCGTTCCTGTTTTCACGAGGGGAAACGAGATTTCCGTCAGCTCTGCGGATTCCGAAATCCGCAGAAAATTCCGCTTTATAATCGACAGGACAATAGATGAGATCAGGGACGGCGGCGAAAACGGCGAGGATATTGTCCTGTCCGTTCTTAACACCGGGAGGCGCGCGGCGGCTGATATGTCGGTCGTGGTTCCCGGAGGGCTGAGGCGCATATATCCGAGGTCGGACAGGCAGGCCGAGTACATATATCTCATGCGCACAAAGGATGTCGTGTTCTGCACCGGCTCCGCAGGAAGCGGCAAGACCTTCCTCGCCGTGGCCGAAGCGCTGCGTCTGCTTCTTACCCGCGCCGTCGGAAAGATTGTCATGACACGTCCGGCGGTTGAGGCCGGCGAGAACCTCGGTTTTCTTCCCGGAGACCTGGAGCAGAAGACGGATCCGTATCTGCGTCCGCTCCGGGACGCCATGGAATTCGTGCTTTCCCCGGAGACCGTGAGAAGGCTGTTCGAGTCAGGCGCGGTGGAGACGGCTCCGCTGGCATACATGAGGGGCCGCACTCTGGACAATTCCGTCATCATCCTTGATGAGGCGCAGAACACTACCCGTGGGCAGATGAAGATGTTCCTGACCCGTATGGGCGGGAATTCAAAGGTCTTTATAACCGGAGACACGACACAGACCGACCTTCCGAGAGGAACGGTGTCAGGGCTTAGGGATTCAATCGAGATCCTGCATAATATCGGAGAAATCGGTTTTATGGAACTTACGGCTGAGGATGTTGTCCGCAGCCGGATTGTCAGAAAAATTATCAGGGCTTATGAGAATGAAGAGTAATTCCGAACGGAGAAATGTTTTTGCTGAGTATGCCGGATATGCGGCTGATTATGTGAGGCGGTGCTACAGGTTTCTGATTCTTTTCGCGGCGGGATTTGCCGCCGTCTCTGCTGTCAATTTCCTGAGCATAAGCACGACGCAGTCCGTGGCCGCATTCGCCATAGGGGACTTTGAGATCGGCCAGATCGCTGACAGGACGATAACCGCGGAGAAGACGCTTCCGCCTGATGAGATGATGCCGGTCGCCGTGGAGAAGGGCGAGCGGATAATCAGGAAGGGCTTTCCCGTCACTGAGGAGGGCTACATGAAGCTTCAGAAGATGGCCGCCTCACCGGTCTACATCGACTACAGGGCGTTCTCGAACAACGAGCTGTATCTGTTTCTCGTCTCGGTGCTGTGGTATCTTCTGTTCTCGTTCATTCCCTGGAACCGCAGGATACTGCTGAGGGAGCCGGTGCTTCATGTGGTCATGTTCATGATCGTGTACTCGGTTACGGTTTTCGGCGGAAAGATCCATTTCTTCGCGAACCCGTATTCGGTGTGCATGATTATACCGGCGGTGCTGTGCGTGATGCTTGTGACTGTCATGTACGGCCAGATGTCGGCCGTTCTGCTTGCGTTCGTGATGTCGCTCGGAATACTGTCGGCTTCAGGTTGGGAGCTTGTTCCGTTCCTGCATACGCTGACAACGACTTTCGCGGCCGTGGCCGTCGTGCGGAAAGTCGAGAAGAGGATGGATCTTGTCGTCACGTCGATAATAACCGCGCTGCTTGGAGCCGTAGTCCTTCTTTTTATGGCGGTCGTGTTCAACGAGCCTTTCGTCGGAACAGGAAAATGCTTCGCAGGAGCCGCTGCCAACGGATTCATTTCGGGAATTCTTGCCCTGGGACTTCTGACTCCGCTTGAGCTGCTGATGAATACGGCGTCCGTCTTCAGGCTTATGGATCTGAGCGACCTGAACAATCCGCTTATGAAGAAGATGCTTGTGATGGCTAGCGGCACGTACAACCATTCGATGATGGTGGCGCAGCTTGCGGAGAGCGCCTGCCGGGAGATAGGGGCTAATGCGCTTCTGGCAAGGGTAGGCGCATATTATCACGACATAGGAAAAATAGACCAGAGCGAGTATTTTGTGGAGAACCAGCGCGGAGAGAACAAGCATGATGACATAAATCCGTCGCTCTCCGTTTCAGTCATACGCAGCCATGTGAAGCGCGGTGTGGAGAAGGCCCATCAGATGCGTTTTCCGCAGCAGATTGTGGACATAATAGCGGAGCATCACGGAAACAGCGTGATTGCCTATTTCTACAACGAGGCAAAGGAGAAGGATCCCTCGGTGACTCCTGAGTCATTCTCATACAGCGGGACTCCTCCGACTACAAGGGAATCCGCCGTGGTCATGCTTGCGGATACCGTCGAGGCCGCATGCCGGACACTCGGAAACCCTTCCGTCTCAAGGCTTGAGAAATTCATACAGACGCTCATAGCCGGAAAAATCGAGCACGGCCAGCTAGACAACTGTGAACTCACGTTCAGGGATATTTCAAGGATAAAGGAGGCCTTCGTGCAGGTTCTGGCCGGCTACTATCACAGCCGCATAGAGTATCCTGACCAGGCTGATCCGTCCGAACAGAAGAAGGCTCCCCCGGAAGGAGCGAAGGCTGATAGAAATGAGAAATAGAATTTATGTGTCCGTTCAGGACGGAATGGATGCGCCGTCCTGGATTGAGAATGTCTCTCCTTTCATGGAGAAGGCGGCCGGAGCGCTTGAGCTTGACGGCGAGGAGATTTCCGTGATGTTCTGCGGAGACTCCATGATAAGGGAGCTGAATTCGCGGTTCAGGCAGATTGACTCCGCTACGGATGTCCTGTCCTTTGAGGACGGAGGAACATACGCCGATGAGGAGGGAGAGTGGCGCTGCATGGGTGACATAGTGATAAGCCTTGAGACTTTGCCTGTAAATTCCGAATATTTTGACGAAAATAAAGACAGCGAGCTGAAGAGGCTTCTTGTCCACGGGCTGCTTCATCTGAACGGAATGGATCACGGTGACGAGCATATAGAGAAGGACAGGGCGCCTGATTCTGAGATGCTTGTGCTGCAGGAGAAGGTGCTGGAAAATCTGAGGAACGATAAAATCATATTATGAGTATTTTTGGAAACTGGAAGAAAAAGGAACAGCAGGATTATGAGGCTCCTGAGGACTCGGCGCGGCAGGAGATGCTGAACGAGGAGAAGCAGGATATGATACGGGGAGTCGAGGATCTGTCGACGACATCCGTAAAGGAGGTGATGATTCCGAGAATTGACGTGGACTTCATCGAGTCGGACATCACCGGGGATGAGCTGATCAGCAGGATAATCTCCAGCGGGCACTCCCGTTTTCCCGTATATGAGAATTCAATAGACAATGTCACAGGAGTCCTTTACGTGAAGGATCTTCTGCGGTATGTGTACGAGCATCAGGAGTTTGATCTTCAGAAGATAATAAGGAAGGCGTATTTTGTTCCGGAGTCGAAGCGCATAGACTCCCTACTCCGTGAATTCAAGAGGCATCATCTTCATATCGCGGTGGCGATTGACGAGTACGGAGGCGTTTCGGGCATAGTCACCATGGAGGATATAATAGAAGAGATTGTCGGCGACATTCAGGATGAATTTGACAAGGAGAGAGAGGATATTCTTGTCATCGGGGAGAACGTCTGGCTCTGTGACGCGCGTGTCAATCTTGACGAGCTGAACGACAGCATAGGAGCGGCCTTTCCTGATGAGGATTATGACTCGCTAGGAGGATTCGTCTTTGATTTGTTCGGAAAGATTCCGGCAAAATATGAGAAGGTTTCGTGGAACGGATACGATTTCATCGTTCAGGACGTGGAGGGTCACAGAATAAACATGATAAAAGTCATAAGGACCGCTCCCTCCGGGGATTCGGGCAGTGATGTGGAATAGAAGATTTTATTTGATACCGGTGCTTGCGGCGGTTATGGCCTGCGCTGTATATGCGCAGAGCCGTGATGTCCTTGCGGTGGATTTGTACGGACATGGCGTCGCGCAGCAGCGGAACGGAAACTGGCATCTGGCGCTGCAGGACTTCATGGAGGTCGTGGACAGGAATCCGGCTTTCTCTGATGCCTGGCTCAGAATGGCGGAATGTTCCTACCGCCTTGGAGAATATGAGCTTGCGCTTGAATATGTCTCCGGAGCGGAGAAATACGACGGAACGGATCCGTCGGTCAGAAACATGAAGGGAAGCATTCTCCTTGCTCTCGGCAGAACAGATGAGGCCTCGCGGATATTCGACGGAGTCCTTTCCTCCTATCCGAACAATGTGGACGCCCGCTTCGGTCTTGCGGAGATAGAGCTTTACGGAGGAAAATTCTCCGGCGCGGAGCAGCAGTACAAGGAGGCCCTGAGACGTCAGCCCAACAACAGGCGCGCCCTTCTGTCGCTGGCGGTTCTCTGCTCGGAGACCGGACGTACCGGCGAGTCGGACAGATATATGCAGCGCGCGCTTTCACTGTATTCAGGAGATTCCGATGTGCATCATCTTGCCGCCGTCGTTTCTGCGATGAAGGGTGATTACGCCGCCGCCGAGAAATACAGCCGGATAGAGGTGGAGCTTGCCGGTGATTCCGATCCGGCATACGAATTCCTCGCGCTGATACTGTTCAGGCGCAGGCAGTATTCCGATGTCATAGATATATGTGATTTTCTTACGGCCAGAACTCCGGAAAATTCCGCGGCCTGGTATATGAAGGGGCTTTCCCTGCGCAAGCTCGGCGATCCGGAAGGCGCGGTTGATGTATGGTCGTCCGGCCTTGCGGTTAATCCGCGTGACGAGATGATGCGCAGCGCGATGGAGATGGAAATCCGCAGGAATTTTCCGCTTGAGGACACGCACCGTTCCGAATGGGCCTCATTCCATATTGACAATGCGCGCCAGTATTCCGCAGGTTATGACGGAGCCGGAGCCGTCTATGAGTATCAGAGGGCGCTGCTTCTTGATCCGACAAACATTCCGGCAAGACTTGAATATGCCGGAATTCTTGAGCTTAACGGAATGTACGAGCTTTATCTTGAGCAGCTAAATTTCATAAAGACAAGAACGGATATGTCTTCGCTTTCCGCGGAACGTCAGACCGCCCTGAACGACACGGTTGAGGCATACACATCGCTTCTGTCCGGTTCTCTTGCGGCCAGGTGGAATGTCGATCCGTTCTACCTTGACAAGACAAGGTGGAGAATCGCCGTGTTCTATGAGGACGGAACAAAGAGCTTCATTCATGCCGACTCCGACAGGCTTGCCGCAGAGTCCGCGGCGGATGTGTTCTCCGGAGTCGCCGTTACGTCCGTAAAGACGCAGGTGAATCCGGTGTCGGGCTTCGGCGAGGCGTTCAGGAATGCGCGAGCCGGAAAATTCGACTATTTCGTGACCGTTTCTCTCAGCGAGGGGGAGCATGACCTTACTCTTGATGCCGCCATGTATTCCGGCAGAACCGGCACTGAGATTTACAGGGACTCGTTCTACGGAACTGGAAACAACCGTTTCTCCTCCGTGCTGCGGCGGTTCAGAAGCGCGGTGCTGGGAAAACTAAGCGTCCGCGGAAAAATTCTCGCGAGAAGCGGAAAGCGTGTCCTTGTGGATCTGGGAAAATCCGAGAACGTCGTCATAGGCAGCGAATTCCGTATCGTGCGGAAGGATTCCGTCAGAACCGCCGACACGGATGCCGGACTCTATTACAGGGATTCGGATGTGGTGGGAACATTCACGGTGACGGAAGCCGGAGAGGAGGTCTCAGAGGGAGTCCTCTCGGATCTCGGCTTCTATGACAAGGTTAATCCGGGGGACGAGGTCGTTCTTGTCTCCGTGCCGGAAAGCGCTTCCGGGGAAGATGTGAATCCGGTGGACACGGTTCCCGCGGCGGATGCGGACGGAAATCCTGTCACCGATGGAGCCTCGCTGATCTCGGAGATAAAGAACGCGGTCGAGAGACCGGCGATAATCGATATTCTCAGAAACATACACTGAGAGGATGCGGATGCGGCTTGGAATTCTTCTTCCGTTGCTTGTTTCTCCGCTGTTTCTGCTCTCTTGCTCAAACAGCCAGTCGCCGGTCGTAACATATACGGACTCCTCCACTGTCAGAAATGCAGTCGCCGGGATGGAGTCCGCGACGGTATGGAGCCGTGAGATAGAGGGGAACAGGCTCTCCGCCTCCATAGACAGAAATCCTTTTGTGGATTCGGGAATTCAGCTGGAGCCTGCTGTCCTGAACGTGATTCCCCCTTCAGACGGCCCTGTCTATCCGTCTCTTGACGGCTTCGGAGAGCTTGATGTCTCTTCGCTTGATGCGGCGGCCTCGGCTGTGGCGGACAGCTTCTGCTCGGCGCTTGCAGCCTGGGACACCGGAAAAATCGCCGGCCTCATCGCGGATGACTGCAAGTTCACATCTGTTTTCTTCCTTTCCGACCTGGAGTCCGGATGGAAGGTCCATTTCGGTACGGAATTTCCCATTGTCCGGGACATTTCCGGTGAAAATCCGCCGGTTTCCCAGGTTTTCAGTTCCTGGATAAAGGGAAAGCCTGAGCCGGGCAACGGAATTCTCAGGATTCCGGCCAGACTTTACGGAAAGGACGGACATGCCGATGTCTCGCTTTATCTTGACTGCGGAAATGAATATAAAATCTGCCGGATAGCAATTGACGGCTGGGAGAATCTTTATGGAGAAAAATGAGCTTACAGGAATAGAGCGTGATCTTGTCGTCCAGTATCTTGTGGACGGGAATGTGCCTGTCACCCTCACTCCATCCGGGCAGTCCGAGCCGGACGGAATCCATGCCGTCCCGTCGGCCGTTTTTCCGGTCGCGATTTCTCCTGCCGAGATGAGAGTCGGGCAGGACGGGCTCATGCTGCTTAAGAATCCGCCCCGGTCCGTGTCTTCATTTCCTCCGGGCAAAGTCAGGGTAGAATTTTATTTCAACAGGGTCGGCCTCTGCTTTGATTCGGATGTCAAGAATACCGCAGACGGGCTGGTCCTGAAAATTCCTGACACGATAGGCCGCATAAAGGACTCTCCGTCCCGTCAGGTATATGATTTTACGGCTATGCTGTATTTTGACTGCCGCACGAAGCATGACATAAGATCGGTATGCGTTCCCTGGGACGGGATCCAGCTGTTCTCTCGTCCTGTATGGAAAACCATTCCTCTTGAGCGTCAGCAGGAGGCCAAGAGAATTCTTGAGGAATTCGTGGCGCAGGCGCGGACTGAGGGGAATGCGGGAAACGGGCTTCATCTGATTCCCGTATGCAATTATCTGACATCCGGCGGATATGCCATGGAATCCGTCCAGGACAGAATCCAGCCGCTTTCCATCCTTTATGTGGATCATCTCCGGATTGTGCTCGGCGCCGGCCGGCAGAATTTCAGCCTCATGCAGGGGGACGAGTACGCGCTGAAGATGTCGTTCTCGATGAAGTCAGGTCCTGTCTCGTCCAGGGACATTTTTCTTACCTGCACCGTGAACCGGATTTTCGCCGGTCCGGACAGCGGAAAATACTGTGCGGACTGCGTGTATACAGCGCTTCAGGAGGAGGATCTCAGATTCCTGTACGAGAAGGCTACGAAAAACCTTCTCGGCTGATCCATATATGGAAAAAGATTCCACAAAATATCCCGCATATAGAATTTTTTATCACAATGTGTCATAATATCCGGCGAACAAAATCTTGAAGGGGTAACGGAATGTACAAACCAGTTGATCCAAAAGCCGATTTTCCGGGGCAGGAGGAGAGCGTTCTTGAATTCTGGCAGAAGAATGATATTTTCAGAAAGTCTGTGAGTCAGCGCGAGGGCGCGGAGGACTTTGTCTTTTATGACGGACCTCCCTTCGCTACGGGGCTTCCCCATTTCGGGCATTTCATTCCGTCCACAATCAAGGACATTATTCCGCGTTACCAGACAATGAAGGGCAGGAAGGTCGAGAGGCGCTTCGGCTGGGACTGCCATGGGCTTCCTGTCGAGAATCTGATAGAGAAGGAGCTGGGAATAAACTCCAAGCACGAGATCGAGGCCTTCGGAATCGACAGATTCAACGAGAAGTGCCGCGACTCCGTTCTCCGCTACACCGCCGAATGGCGCAAGACCATAACCCGCATGGGACGCTGGGTTGACTTTGACCATGACTACAAGACCATGGAGCCTGACTACATGGAGTCAATCTGGTGGGTCGCGAAGTCGCTTTGGGACAAGGGGCTGATTTACGAGGGGAAATACATATTGCCGTACTGTCCGCGCTGCTCCACCGTCCTCTCCACACATGAGCTTGCCCAGGGCTATAAGGATGTCCAGGATCAGACGGTCACCGTCCGGTTCAAGATAACGTCGGCTCCCGGTTCGTTCGGAGATCCGGACATAGCTGACGGAAGGACATATTTCATCGCCTGGACGACAACTCCCTGGACTCTTCCGTCAAATCTCGGTCTATGCATGGGGCCTGACATCGACTATGTGAAAATTCGTGACAGGGAATCCGGCGACTTCTATATATTCGCGGAGGCAAGGCTTTCCGCATATTACAGAAATCCTGATGACTACGAGATTGTCTACCGCAGGAAAGGCTCGGAATTTGTGGGCATCCGCTACGAGCCGCTTTTCCCTTATTTCGCTAAGCTCGCCGATCCGGCGGAATGTGAGCGCGTCACGGGAACAAGGTGCGCGGAAGGCGCGTTCCGTATGTTCAACGCGGCCTATGTCTCCACGGAGGACGGAACCGGAATCGTCCATATCGCTCCGGCTTTCGGCGAGGAGGACAACAAGGTTTTCCGCGGAACTGGAGTTCCGGATGTCGAGCCGATTGACGCCGAGTGCAAATTCACTTCCGAAGTGCCTGACTACCAGGGGCGTTTCGTAAAGGACTGCGACAAGGACATCATGGCGCGGCTGAAGGGCGAGGGAAAGCTCGTGAGGCGCGACACTGTGGTCCACTCGTATCCGCACTGCTGGAGATGCGGATCTCCGCTGATTTACCGTGGAATCGGATCCTGGTTCGTGAAGGTCGCGGATTATCATGACGTTCTTCTGAAGGCGAATTCGCAGATAAGATGGCAGCCTGCGCATATAAAGGAAGGCCGTTTCGGAAAATGGCTCGCCGGCGCGCGTGACTGGGCCGTAAGCCGCAACCGCTACTGGGGCAATCCGATTCCGATCTGGAGATGCGGCAGTCCTGACTGCAGGCACACGCTGTGCGTCGGTTCCCGCGCCGAACTCAAGGAGCTGAGCGGAGTCTATCCGGACGACCTCCACAAGCAGTTCGTGGACAAGATAACGTTCACCTGTCCTGAGTGCAAAAAAGGCACGATGCATAGAATCCCTGAGGTATTCGACTGTTGGTTCGAGTCCGGATCGATGCCCTATGCCCAGCAGCATTATCCGTTCGAGAACAAGGAATATTTCGAGAAGCATTTTCCGGCGGACTTCATCTCCGAAGGCCTTGACCAGACGCGCGGATGGTTCTACACGCTTACGGTTCTTGCGGCGCAGCTTTTTGACAAGCCCGCATTCAGGAACTGCATCGTGAACGGAATCGTTCTTGCAGAGGACGGACGCAAGATGTCCAAGTCCCTCCGCAACTTCACTGATCCCGTGGAGGCCATAAACAAATTCGGAGCAGACGCGATCCGCCTTTTCCTTATGCATTCCGCAGTCGTCCGTGCCGACGAGATACGGTATTCGGACGCCGGCGTGCGCGAGGTTCTCAAGTCGATCATAATTCCGTGGTGGAATTCATACTCGTTCTTCGTCACTTACGCGAACATCGACGACATCACTCCGGACGGCCGTTATTTTGACGGAAGAAAGCCCTCCAATCCTCTTGACGCGTGGCTTCTCTCAATAACCCAGAGCCTTGTGGAGGATGTCTCGTCGGCGCTGGATTCCTATGACCTCTCTGGAGCCATCGACCCTATCGTAAAATTCATCGACGAGCTGAACAACTGGTACATCCGCCGTTCCCGCCGTCGTTTCTGGAAATCCGAGAATGACAGCGACAAGACGGAGGCCTACGAGTCGCTTTACATCGCGCTCAAGACTCTGGCTCTGGTCGCCGCTCCGTTCGTTCCGTTCATAACCGAGGAGATGTGGCAGAACCTGAGAAACGCGGACGACAGGGAATCCGTCCACCTCTGCGACTATCCGCTTCCCGTCGCCGCATGGAAGGATTCCGGGCTGGAGTTCAAGATGGCGACGGTTCAGAAGGCGGTCTCGATGGGACACAGCCTGCGTAACCAGTTCAACCTCAAGAACCGGCAGCCGCTCGCCGGAGTCGCGCTTGTCACAAGAAATCCTGACGAGAAGAAGGTTCTCGCCGAGATGGAGGACTGCATCCGCGAGGAGCTTAACGTAAAGAAAGTCGAGTTCCATGACCGTGAGGACGAGCTTGTTGAATATAAGGCGAAGGCGAATTTCCGTGTTCTGGGAAAGGAGCTGGGACCGCTCATGAAGAAGGCTGCGGACATTATCGCAACTTTGGGGCAGGAGCAGATTCAGTCATTGCTTGACGGCAATACCCTTACCGTCGATGTCTGCGGAAATTCTGTGGAGCTTGACTCTGATAAAGTTCTTGTGGAGCGCTATGAAAAGGACGGACTTAAGGTCCTGAACGACGGAACCCTGACTGTCGGTCTTGATTCAAGGATTACCGATTCCCTTAAGAAGGAAGGCTATGTCCGGGATCTTATCCGCGGAATTCAGAACAGGCGCAAGGAGACGGGACTTAACGTCACCGACAGGATAAGGCTTTCTGTTTCCGGCGACGATATGCTGGGACAGGCGTTCGATATGTTCAGGGATTTTATAGCCGCGGAGACTCTGGCCGACAGCATAGACTGGGCGGGCAGCATGGATTCCGGCATTGAAGTTGAGGCTGATGACAGGAGCTGGAGAATTTCGCTTGAGAAGGCATAGCGCGGTGGAATGGTGCGCAGCGCTGCTGCTGTGCCTTGTTCTGTCGGCGTGCGCCTCGGTGCCGGCTCCAGTATCCGTGCCGCTTCTGGATATTCTGGACGGTGACAGCCTGCTGTATGCAGCATTTCCGACTGATGCGGACAGGACCCTGATGACGGAGATTGTGGCGGCTTTCGTTCCTGGACTTGCGCCCTCCCATGCGGCATCCGTGGCTGAAAGGATTGATGTCATATACGCCGGGGTGGGGCAGTCCGACGGAACTGAGGGCTTTCAGCTGGCGGCATCCGCAGCGGTTCCCGGATGGATTGTTCCGGGAGTGTTTTCCAGGAAAAACGGCTGGAGACGCTCGGTGCTTAAGACAGATGGAGGCCGTGCCGTCTCCGTCTATTCCGGTTACGGAACGGAGATTTCATTTCCTGATTCCGGGACTGTCTGTGCCGGACGGAATGCCGCGGCGATGGCTGCCAGGTATGCGGAGCTGTCAGCGGTATCCGGAGTCCCCTCCGGAGAGACTGCTTTTTCAGATGGGAGCTGGCTTTCGGGCGCGCCGTCTGCGGGGGAGATCCGTTTTGAGGCCGCAAGGCCTCAGCCGCTTCTTGCCGCTTTCGGCATGGAACGGATTGCCGGGCATATTTCCGTGGCAAGAGGCTCACTTGAAATGACCGGTGCAGACGGAGTTTATGGGCTTTCGGTTTTCATCGGATTCAAGGATGAGAAATTTCTACGTGCGGGGAGAACTCTTGTCATGTTGGCTCTCGGACTGCCGGATGGCTGTGTCAAGGTTGCCGGTTCTGACGGTCTGGAGATTACGGGCATGAGAATAAGAAGAGAGCGGCTGCTTGAGTATATGCGGCGGCTCAGATAGAAAGTCTGTTCTGCGGGCTTTTGTTGGAGGAAACAGATGGCGGATGACAAGATTGTGCTGAAGGCCGAGGATCTTGACGGCTACCTTACGGAAAACGATATAAAGGATCTCCGTAGGTTGGACAGAATGTACAGCGAGACGATGGAGTATTTCAGCTCTCCGGTTGACAAGGCCGGAATAATAAACTGCTATGACCGCATGGGCCATGCCATGCAGGATATCTGCGCGGAGCATCCGCAGATAAAGGTTTTCTCCTTTGTCACGGAGGAAGGTGCCCATGCCGAGGCTTCGCGTGTGATAAGCAAGCTCCGGGATGTGAACACCGACCATCAGGAATTCATATATTACAGCCAGAGGGCGTATGAGATGCTTTTCCGGATGGCTTATACGGACGGACATTCCGAAAAGAAGAACCATATAATAGTAAAGACTCCTGTCACTTTTCCGATTCAGAACTATGCCGTGCATAAGATTCCGGACATCGACTGTGAGATTGAGAATACGGTGATGTGCGTCATGCTGCGCGGGGCACTGCTTCCCAGTATGATAATCTCCAAGGAGATCCAGGAATACTCTTCGCACGGATATATAACACCGTTCGCGCTTTTCAAGATAAGCCGGAACGATTCCAAGAGCGAGTCCGACATGGAATATATCCTTGATCTGAAGAAATCATTCTTCGACCTTCAGCAGCTTGACGGAAAGGACCTTATATTCGCGGATCCGATGAATGCCACCGGCGGCTCTCTGGTGACTGTCGTGAAATACATCCAGAGTCAGGGCATCCGCCCCCGTTCAATCAGTTTCTTCAATACAATATCCACATTGAAGGGAAGCATCCGGGTGACGCGCGCGCTTGAGAACTGCACATGCTATACGCTTTGGCTTGATCCGGTGATGAACAGCAAGGCGTACATAATGCCCGGTCTTGGTGACGCTGGTGACAGGCTGAACGGCTGCGACACGAAGGAGGCTCCCCGCAATATAATACAGCTGATAGCGGATTACGGAAGCAATATCTCAGGGCTGTACAGATCCCAGCTGTATGAGATAGAGAAGGTTGTCCTTGGCTGAAAAGGGACATGGCCGCGGCTTGTTTTTGGCCGCCGTGTTGTCCGCAGTTCTGTCCGTCTCCTGCGGATCGGTTCCTCTCATGCTGCCGGGCGGAAAGGCGGCCGTGGTCGGCAATATTTATTCCGAATACCTGAACATAGGCGACATATATTTCTCTCTGGAGAAATATGACCGGGCGGCGGCCTGCTATGAGCTTGCCCTTGACGGCAGAAGCAATTATTGGGGAACATACTACAAGCTGGCCAGGTCACGAGCGATGAATTCCGAATGGGACAAGGCGGGGCGGATGTACGGGCGGCTGCTCGAAAGGGATCCGGACAACATGACGCTCCTCTCGTCCAAGGCATATATATGCGCGATGTCCGGAGATGCCGCCGGAGCCGCGGAGATATATTCGTCGCTTGTCTCACGGCAGCCGGAAAGTTCCGAATATCTGGAGGACTACATCGCCGTTCTTCTCATGGACGGTGATGTGGAGGGAGCCGAGGCTCCGCTGGCTCTGCTGAGGCGGGATTTCCCTGACAGCGCCAATATCCGGAAATTCGACTCGCAGGTTTCGGCGGCAATAGAGGAGCGGAAAAAGGATGCGGATGCTTCCGCGCCTCAGATTCCCCCGGATCCGGATTCTTCTGTATCATCCTATCCTCCGGAACAATAATTTCCATAAAACAGTTGAATTATGCCGCCGCGGAAGGCGTTTGTGTGCTATAATGTTGCCCATGAGTACACATATAGGCGCGCCTTCGGGCGCAGTTGCGGAGACAGTTCTGCTTCCCGGCGATCCGCTCCGGGCTAAATTCATAGCGGAGAATTTCCTTGACGGCGCAGAATGCTACAACGAGGTCAGGGGGATGCTAGGTTTTACGGGAACATACAAGGGGCGGCGGATTTCCGTCCAGGGAACAGGAATGGGGCAGCCGTCCCTGTCCATATATGTTCATGAGCTTTTCTCCGATTACGGCGTGATGAACGCGATCAGAATCGGAACGTGCGGAGCCGTGGGGGAGAGCACAAGGCTGAGGGACATAATAATCGCCAATGCCGCCTGCTCCGACTCGTCCCTGCAGAACCAGCGGTTCGGCGGACTTCATTTCGCCCCGTCCGCGGATTTCTTACTGCTTGACACCGCATGGCATGCGTCCGCCAATCTTGGAATAAAGGCCGTCGTAGCTCCATGCGCATCCAGCGACAGGTTCTATGATGACAACCAGAACTGGAAAGTGTGGAGAAAATACGGCGTCGCCGGAATAGAGATGGAGAGCGCCGAGCTTTATACTCTTGCCGCTGAATTCGGAAGGAGGGCGCTGTCCGTCCTGACTGTCAGCGACAATATTGCGACGGGGGAGGAATGCTCCGCGGAGGAGCGTCAGACATCATTCCGCGACATGATGAGGCTGGCGCTTGAGACCGCCGTAAGGATATGACGGCAGTAGATGTCCGGCATCCTTGAGTCCATGATGTCATTGAACCTGTCGGAATGACCGGACTCGCTTGAATGCGGCGGTTTCGACGTGCCCGGCCGCCGCATTTTCAAATTCCGGGACATCCCCTGTTCTGTGTCTCTATATCTCCATGTTCATGACATGGCGGACTTCGTTCAGGGTTCTTATTCCTATCTCCCTGGCTTTTGATGCTCCGTCCAGAAGAACTTTCCTTATATATTCCGGATCCTTCTCAAGCAGTTTCCTTGACTCCCTCATCGGACGCAGCTTCTCGTTCAGGGTCTCGGTAAGGAGTTTCTTAAGCGCGCCGCCGCCGCCGTCTCCTATTCTTTCCGCTATGTCCCGCGGATTTTCTCCCGTGCATAGGGAGATCAGGAGGAGAAGGTTCGACACTTCAGGCCTGTTCTCCGGATCGTATGTTATGTGCCTGTCTCCGTCGGTCTTCGCCTTTTTTATCGCCGCCGCCGTCTCGTCCTCGGATGCCGACAGCATGACCGCATTTCCACGGCTCTTGCTCATCTTCTGGCTTCCGTCAAGTCCGAGTATTATCGGTGAACTGCTGAGAAGGGCCTGCGGCTCCGGAAAGACAGGCTCCTGTCCGCGGCAGAATTTCTCGTTGAACCGCCTTGCTATCGTGCGGGTCATCTCCAGATGCGGAAGCTGATCCTTCCCGACGGGAACGATGTTTCCCTTGCAGAAAAGAATGTCGCAGGCCTGATGCACCGGATATGTGTACATTCCCGCGTTTACGTTCTTCAGTCCGGCCGAGTTTATCTCCTCCTTTACCGTGGGATTTCTGCTCAGCTCGGAATTCGAGACCAGCGTGAGGAACGGCAGCATCAGCTGGTTGCATTCAGGCACGTAGCTGTGGGGATATATGATTATGTCATGAACAGCCGGATCCAGTCCCAGCGCAAGATAGTCCGTCGCCAGCTGCTTCGTATTCTGGCTTATCTCCTGATATGCGTCGTGATCCGTGAGAACCTGATAGTCGGCGATCAGAATCATAAGGGGAACTCCCTTTTCCGCCAGCCTCACTCTGTTCTGCAGCGATCCGAAATAGTGTCCTATATGCAGACGGCCCGTGGGCCTGTCTCCGGTCAGAGCCCGGAACTGCTTCGGGTTCTTCTCTATGGCCGACTCAATCTCCCTGCTTCTTTCAACT
>ERZ808286.78-NODE-78-length-80090-cov-5.094121_pt1 | contig 80090 bp, 66 predicted proteins | sample MGYA00521276_ERZ808286 | MGnify/ENA primary metagenome ERZ808286 (study PRJEB31516, sample SAMN03275607) | gut metagenome | biome: mammalia-associated habitat; material: feces | host: Papio cynocephalus | place: Kenya | collected 2012-08-01 ... | reverse complement strand
AAATCTCTTCCTAGTGGTTTTTTATTTTCAGTGACCCCTACGGGGTTCACTTCATTTATACTGCTGGTTTTTTATACTTCTATTTGATTATTAAATATCAAATTAATATATATTTAATTATCTATTGTTAATAGCATCAATTGGTTTCTTTTTAGAAATCTTAATTACTGGTAACAAACTAGATATAAATGCTGAAGCAAGACTTATAGCCAATATTAACAATGGTTGTCTAATACTTCCGTTAAGCAATACAATTTGGATACCCAGGTTCTTTACCATAACAACATTGATTACAGAGCAAGCAACCATAGTTGCAATTGTAGCAAGCACAAAGTTAATCATAGCAATAATTGCACTTTCATTAAAGAATATACCAAATACGTCACTACCCCTAGCACCCAATGCTCTTAATACACCTATTTCACGTTTCTTATAAGAAATACTTGTAGAAATAAAGTTCATAAGTAGTAATGATGCAAATACTGCAAATGCTATAGCAACATACAAGAATACAGTGGATATAGTGCTTATCATTCCTTCAAAAAAGTCTAATGTACCCGTAGCAGAGTTAAGGATTGTATATCTATTACCTTCTTTATTAAATACTTCACAATATTTAACAAAGTTTGTATTAACTGTACTATCATCTGACAATACTACACCTACATACCAATAACCTTTAAGTTTAGGTTCAATTACTTCATCATAATATTTACTGTAAGCAATTACACTACATTCTTTAAGGACTTGTTCGTACCAATCACTACCATCATTTCGTTTTGCCGACTTAAGTAGAGCAATGACACTTAAGTTTTCACCTACTATTTCATTATTACATTCAATATCAACATTATTACTTTCACGAGTACGGAAAGAATTTATTTTTGAAGCACTATGGTTATAATCAACAATAGATTCTCCCATAATGATTTCATTTTCAGTTAAATCTCTCATCTTTCCATCAGTACCAATTAATGATTCTGGAGTTACAGAACTATGTAATGTTAAACATGCATCAATAAATTGGGTCCTTGTAGGACATTGTTCTACTGTAACTTCTCTAGATATATCTTCATTGGTACTAGTACCATCTTCTTTCATGCTATATTCATACTCGTTAGTAGAATAATTGTAATTTATATCCCAATTATTACGTACATACCAATCATAGTCATGTTCCCATTGTTTGGTTTCATCATTATAGCGATCGCCATTTTGATTATGCCAATCATTAACTGATAATAAGAATTTCAATGAGCCATCTTCGTTATAATCAATTTCATATCTAACGTTACTTTGATCAAAAACAACTTGTTGTACATATTGTAAATATGCACCTTCTAAAGACATCATGTAATCTTTATTATTAATACTTATACTACTAGTACTATTATCGTCCATTTTATAAGTAACATAAATATATGTATCTTGAGTTGAATTACTGCAGAAATTATATAATTCTTCACTAATATAAACTACTGAAGCGAATGTATAATCCATATCTGCCCTAATTTTGCCTTGTATAGTATCATCACTGTTAAATTGTTCTTCAGTAACATTACTATATTGAGAAAAATCAGTACCATCATCAACTACACCTACTACTTTAAAACTACGTAAAGCAGTGTTGTAGTCATTATCAAAATCAAAAGGTCTATCACCTAATTTAACATATAGGCCTTCATAAGAGTTTATTTCACTATTATTGTATTTTAAAGAATCATAGTGATGTTTAGAAATAGCAACTTCATCTCTAGTTAAAGGTAATCTACCTTGTATAGTAAAGCCTGCTCTTTCAAGTTCGGAGTTATCTTTAAAGTATGCAAAACCAGACATACCAGTATCTACTGTAACATCATATTTTTGCTCGGTATTTGAAGAACTTGAACTAGAGTCACGAGTAAATGTACTCTTTTCAGAGTCATATCTTAATTCGCCAGCACCACTCCAAGCGCTACGACCAACCAAACCCTTAATCAAAAGATCATTGCCATATTCTTCATTAATCTTTTTATATTCTTCTAAAGATATCATAGAATCTTGATTATAAGTATAGCCGAAACTTTCTTTCTTATGTTCTTTCTTAAATAACACAGATTTTGTCCCAGCAATTTCCATAGCCTTGGCTACAGAGTCTGCTCTATTCCAGCATGATACAGTATCTACTAATCCAAATATTGTAAACGCAAAGAATGATAAGAATATAGTGAACACAAGTTTAAATACTTTACTCTTTAAAGCACTAGCACCCATTTTAAATGAGTCGCCAAATTTTAATTTTGACCTAATAAGTTTAAGACTCTTACCATCATATTGTTTAGTTTTAACATCTTCCGGTAATGTCTGGCTAAATGCTTCTTGGTTACCATCGTCAGTAATACATTCGGCTTTCTTTACTTCTTTATTTGCATTTTCATCTAAAGAAATAAATGTATCGGATTTTTCACTATTTTCTTCTATACATTTTTTAATTATAGCCATATCATCAGCAGTCAATTTTTGACCTTTCTTGATATGAATATACTTATCGTCCACATAACTTAATCCACTGCTTGTACGTTGGGCTTCAATTTCTTTTTTGGTTAAATCATGTATAATTTTACCATCTTTTAATTCGATAATACGGTCACCGTATGTCTCGGCAAAATCTCTATCATGCGATACGATAATTATAAGTTTGGATTTTGAAAGTTCTTTCAAAGTCTCCATAACTTGTTTACCAGTATTACTATCTAGAGCACCTGTAGGTTCGTCCGCCATAATAATTTCTGGATTTTTAATCAACGCACGTGCTATAGCAACACGTTGTTTTTGACCACCTGAAAGTTGATTAGGTTTTCTTTTTGCGTATGGCAACATATCAACCTGTTCAAGCAATCTATTAATTTCTTCTTTGTCGGCCTTTTTGCCTTGTAATTCAATAGCCAAAGCCAAGTTTTTAGCGACTGTAAAGTTCTCTAATATGTTATATTCTTGGAAAATAAATCCAATAAATGTATTACGATAACTATCAAAGTCACTTTGACTAAAATTGGCACTTGATTTACCTTTAATGATAATCTCACCACTATCAAACGTATCTAGTCCACCAATAGCATTAAGCAAAGTAGATTTACCACTACCACTTTTACCCAATAAAAAAACCAAACCGGTTTCTGGGAAATCTATAGAAACATTGTCTAGAGCAACTACTCTATTCTTTGTCTTGGACTTGGTTGTTTGATAAGTTTTAGTTAAATTTCTAACACTTAACATCATATACCCCTTTTTATTATTTTGATGTTTTTATTATACTCTAATCATGCCCAGATGTAAATTTAAAATTTGATTAAGTGCTTAAATCTATATATATTTAACATTATGTTATACAAAATCATAAAAAATATGATATACAATATATAATAATAAAGCATTTTTTCACACATAATGGAGACTATATGAACTATATGGATATAAGAAAATCAGAGTATTATATTAATACATATTCAAAAATTGAAGAAATTAAAAAAGACTTCCCTGTCAATCACGGATTTATACACATAAACCATGTGATTAACTATGCCAAACAATTATCACATCTTTATGGACTTAATAACCATGAAAAGAAATTATTGTACAACGCCTGCTCATTACACGATATAGGTTATATAAACGGTAGAGAAGACCATGCAAAAAGCGGTAGCATTATGGCACGAGAATACCTAGGCAAAAGCAACCTAACACTAAAAGATATAGATATTATTTGTAATGCTATAGCCAACCATGGTGGCAAGAAAAAGGAAGATTTTTTAGAACCAGTATCAAGATGCCTAGCAATCGCTGACAAGATGGATTTTACCCGAAGTAGATACGACATTAACAATACCCAATACAACATAACCACATTTAAAAACATTATAAAAACCGAACTATCAATAAATAATAATTGCTATATACTTAACATTTTAGTAACACCACAATTTAGTGAAGCCGAATTTAACAATGATTATTTCGGCAAAAAACTTAATAATTTTCTTCATCTATTAAGTAGTACATTTAATATGGAATACAAAATTAATTTTACTGTTAAATAGTCTTGTTTTATATATAAACCATCTTAAAAAAAATAATATATAAATCATATAGTTGATGGATTAAAATTATCGATTAATACATAACTAACAAAAAAACACAATATGGTAAATAATCAATATGCCGATTATCATACTATATTGTGTTTTTATTTAATGATAGTCACATAAAATGCAAGCAATATAATTTAAAATAAAAAAAAGAAACACCTTAAATCACAATATTTATAGACCTTCGCCTTACAAACTTTACACACAAAATAATTATTCATTCATACGGAAGACAAGTCTGAGCATATAGGAGCGACCCATACACTTCTTGCCCATTGAGATCCCGTAAACGGATTGTTGCCATCAAATTTCACCGAACATTCAGAAAAGTTAACAACTTTTTCGCCCTTTTGGCTATAGACTTTCGGCTACTTTAACATTAATCTGTCTTATACATTGCTTACGCAACTTCAAGTCTAACAATCTTATTAGTATTCCCTTGCATATTCTCAACACTACTTGCCAAACTGTTTAAGGGTTATTCTCCACTGGAGCGTCTATTGTGATTGCGACAAATTAACTAATTTATTAAGTTGTGTGCTTGCACTAATGCCTTGAATTGTCTTTTGGACTTTTAAGATATATTCGCATACACCCTAATGGCTGTTACTATAAACCTATCAGTCTATAATAATCCACCCTTTCGGCACTATCTAGGAACTGGGGTAAACCAGTTATGCACCCAGATATAAATATTGTGATTTAAGATGTTTCATCTTACATGGTATATTATATGGCACTCTAACAATTTTTGCAACTATCAAACGATTTTTTAGTTATTATGCACATATATTTTGAGTAAAATATAACAAACCAATGGGATTATATCAATAAAAATATAAATAATCAACTAAAATTATACTGATTATTTAAAGAAAAAATAAATAATAATTTTTTCAAAATTAATATGTTGTAATTGCTAGTATAAGATGAAAAATGTTAAACTTAATATGTAATTAAACAGGAGTGTGAAGTATGTTAAAAGATCTAGAACAAGTAGACAGCCAAGTATACAAGGCTATAAAAAAAGAAGAAGAAAGACAACGTGACGGATTAGAGTTAATCGCAAGTGAAAACTATGTTTCTAAAGCAGTTATGCAAGCCATGGGAAGTTGTTTTACCAATAAATATGCCGAAGGTTATCCTGGTAAAAGATATTACGGCGGTTGTGAAAACATAGACACAGTAGAAACTTTGGCAATAGAAAGATTAAAAAAATTATATGGTTGTGACCATGCCAATGTTCAGCCACATTCTGGTGCTAATGCCAACTTGGCAGTATATGTAGCCATGCTTAAACCTGGGGACACAATACTAGGTATGAATTTAAGTGATGGTGGACATTTAACCCACGGAAGTAAAGCCAATATAAGTGGTAAATATTTTAATGCAGTATCATATGGTGTAGACAAAGAAACCGGACTTATCAACTATGATGAAGTATTAAAAACTGCTAAAGAATGTAAACCAAAAATGATAGTAGCAGGTGCAAGTGCATACCCTAGAACAATCGACTTTAAAAAGTTTAGAGAAATTGCTGATGAAGTAGGTGCTTATCTTATGGTAGATATGGCACACATTGCTGGGTTAATCGCTGCTGGGTTACACCCTTCTCCTATACCTTATGCTGACTTTGTCACTTCAACTACACATAAGACCTTGCGTGGACCACGTGGCGGTATCATACTTTGCAAAGCCGAATACAAAGAAAAAATAGATAAAGCCATATTCCCTGGTACACAAGGTGGACCACTTGAACATATTATTGCTGGTAAAGCAGTATGTTTTAAAGAAGCATTATCTCCAAAATTTAAAAAGTATCAGGAACAAGTAATCAAGAACGCACAGGCTCTAGCACAAGAATTAATGAACAAAGGTATCAAACTTGTATCTAATGGTACTGACAATCACTTAATGCTTCTAGACTTATCCCAAATGGACATCACTGGACTTGAACTAGAAACCTTATTACAAAAAGCACATATCACTACCAACAAAAACACTGTACCCAACGAACAACGTAGTCCATTTATTGCCAGCGGACTTCGAATCGGCACACCAGCAGTAACTAGTAGGGGTATGAAAGAAAAAGAAATGATAAAAATAGCCGACTATATAGCCGACATAGTATTCAACAAAGAAAAAGCGATAAAAAGAGTACGTGAGCAAGTACTTCAGTTATGTGAAAAATTTGGTATTAGAGAATAGTCATTAAATCAAGAATAGATATTTATCTTTTAAACTAAATTAGCCATTAAAGTTTATCAACGAGTAATAATTAAAAATAAACTTGTAAGTAATCGTAAAATAAAAACAAAAAATAAAACAACAAAAAAAGACATTGTATATTTGAAGTAAGCACTATAGATTTCCTTCATATTACACAATGTCTTTTTCATCTTTAATCCTAGAATAAATATAAGAATGTGGCTATTAATATCTGTCCAGCATAATATACTGCATGATTAACAATTGTACAGAATTTATCATCAACCTTACCACCAAAGTATTGGGTAGATAGTACTAAATCGCTTAACAATATCATAGTTACACCAGCAGCAAGAATTAAAAATTCAAGTTGTAAGCAAGCAAGATAAATAGTAAATGCACTCATAAATGTAAGAATAAAGCAATAAATCATACTTTGCCAAGCGAACTTACCATAGTCCAAACCCATAAGACGTTTGCTTACGAAATAAATAACTGGAGTTAATACTGCCGCAATACTTAATGCTACAACTATAGGCAACCATAGTTTAACAACAGATTCACTAATCAAAACTGTACCTACAAAATAGAATATATGTCCTACTCCAAATGCTAGCATGCCAGTGTTAAGATATATATCGTTACTCTCTCTATAAACATATTTTAGGTCTAATATTATATCTCCTATTAAGCCACACAATAAGCCAACAATAATAAATATGCTACCTTTACTAAACCAAGTGATTTGGGTGTAACTTAACATACCATATAGTACAAAACAAAAACTTGCTAAAGTCTTAAGTACTATGCCCCAAGTTCCGCCTTTAGTAACTCTAATCAAAATAAATAGTCCAGCAGTCAATACCGCTAGTACACACATAATAATTTGAACAGCCATAAACAATTCTCCTTAATCAATTAAATTCTAGCACATAAATTTATATTTCCCAACAAAATATATTATTTTGTTTAAAGAAAACTAAATAAAACAAATTGGACTTTTTTGTATTTTGATATATACTAATGATGTAAAAATAAATTTAAGAAAGGTTATTATGATTAAATTTATACTTAATTTATTAATACGTGCTATGAAGATTGGTGTAAAGTATGACAGTGGTGTCAAACAAGATTTTGCTTGTCTTCCTAACAAGTATACCATCAAGATTAACATTTTACCTAAAAATATAAGTGTTATATTTATGTATGTCGATGGTACAATCACTCAAATAGACGAAATCGACAATGATAATATCAACTTATTGGTGGAATTTAAAGATGAAAAAAGTGCAAAAGATGTATTGTTGGGTAAGTTAAGCCTAGCACAATCATTTTGTGAACACAGGATTAAAGTATATGGCAATATCAATCATGCAATGGCTGTAACTCGAATTGTTAATACTTTAGAGTGTTACCTATTCCCACGATTTATATACAATAAGTTATTTACTCCACCTATAGAGTTGGATATAAGTAAATTTAAGTTCTACACAATATTATTGTTTGGGGGAAAACTATGAGTTATTTTGAATTTATAAATCAAGTAAAAATATGTTCGGGCGATAATGCTCTATGCAATGTTGTACACGAATTAAAATATTTAGGTGCTACCCGTCCATTAATCTTAAGTGATAAAGGACTAGAAAAAGTTGGCACTCTTAAGAATGTAATTAAAGTTTTTAACAAAAACGAACTTGACACTACTAGAGTATATACTGATATACCTACAGATAGTTCGACAGATACTATCAATCAGATAGTACAAGTATACAAAGACAATGGTGCAGATAGTATAGTTGCTATAGGCGGTGGCAGTGTTATTGATACCGCTAAAGGAGTTAAACTTGTATTAAGTCAAGAAGTTGACGATATACTTAAGTTGGAAGGCAATGAGATTATGCCACTAGGCAAACTTGTACCATTTATAGTAATACCTACAACTTGTGGCACTGGTAGTGAATGTACTGCAGTAGCAGTAATCAAAAATAGTCAAACACATGTTAAGATGGAATTTATTAGTCCTACACTATTACCTAATGTAGCAGTATTGGACAGCAGTGTGATAGAAACTTTACCACCTAAACTACTAGCAACTACAAGTATAGACGCACTAACTCATGCTATAGAAGGTTATAGTTGTTTACAACGTAACCCTATAAGTCAAAGTTTTTCCATAACAGCAATTAGACTTATCACAGAAAATTTATTCCTAGCAATCAATCACCCTAAAAAAGTAGAATATAAATACAACTTACTTAATGCTTCTACTGTGGCAGGTATATCATTTTCTAATTCAATGGTTGGTATAGTACATGCTATCGGGCATGCTTTAGGAAGTTATAAAGTCCCACACGGCAATGCTATGGCAATATTATTACCTACCTGCTTAAAATTTAATGCAGATGTAATGAGTGAAGAATATTCACAATTGCTACTATATTTTAAAGGTGCTGATTATTATGTATCTATACCAGAAGACGATAGACCTAATGCTTTTGTAACAGCAGTAAAAGAATTGGTAGATATGGCTAGCAACCTTACTGGATTTAGTCTAAAATTAACAGATTATGGTATCACTGAAAATGATCTAGAAGACATAGCCAACACCGCCATAAATGATGGTGCAAGTGCTATCAATCCAAAATTATTTACTCGTAAAAACATAATCTCCATACTTAAAGAAGTATTGTAAAATACAATAATATAATTTTATTTTTATCTCCAATAATTAATAAACCATTGTTTTCCCCGCCACCATATTGATAATATGTATACAATTATAATATTATTGGGATTATCTAGATGATAGATTAGTACAACTAAAGTATAAATAAAAAGGACATACTACTTAAAAAAGTAATATGTCTTTTTTATTATCCACCCATTCCCATACCTAAAGAAGATGAATTAGTACTTGGAGTTGTTGGTGCTGCAGGATTGGTCGAAGTTGATGAATTTGCTGATGCAGTTGAAGTAGTTGAAATATTTGGTGCAATAGATGATGCTGGAGTAGTAGCATTGTTAGATAATGTATTATTATGGGTTGATGACATTTCCTGCTGTTGCTGTGGAGCGTCATTAAATTCATATGTTTTATCATAATCAAACTTTTTACTTGTCGTCTTAACATTGGTAATTGTAAATTGTGGATTTGGAGTGACGGTTAAGTTTTTCACTTCGTCACCTTCTACAAGTTTTGACATAGAGTAAGTTTCTGCTGTGGTCGTCATATCACTATGTTCTTCGCCTTGTGGTATACTACCATCACTATTAGGATATTCTTTTGCACACAACTTACAATGTTCTTCTATTTCATTCATTCCTTCTATTTCTCTCAATGTTATATGTTCATTAGAATAATTATTGCTTAATGGTCCTTTAAAATGTTTTCTGTTTTCGGTAACAATTGGAATACCTGTAACCGCTTTAGTTGCTTGTAAACAAGAATCTCCCAATACTCCTGCCTTACTTATCTCACATCTCATAGGTCGTGTAGGAATACGCCTTTCAATTACATTACCATCGACCAATACTTTTTTATTGTATTTAGTATTTAAAGGCTCTCCATCTATCTTACCTAACTTCAAGAAACCGCTTTTCTTTACTAATCTTCTGTTCTTTTTTTGAATCTTATTATATTCATCACTAATTACTGGATTACCTGTTCTATCATACTTTAGTTCTTCAATATTATATAGTGATAAGTCTTTTATTACTTTATTTGCTTTTTTACTTTTTACAACTAATAAATCACACTGGGACATAACATTATTCATTTCGCCACGGTCATAAATTTTACCATTATTTTTTTTCAAAAACTTTAATTGTCTATTTGTGCCAAGTCCCAAAGTATGTGCACATACTTCTTTTTCAATAGGTTCGCTAACTACCAATCTCAATTTATTGTCTATTTTATCCCTATATAATTTACCCGCTTTATAATACTGAAATTGGTCATTGTACTGATCATAATCGTCATTGATAGAATCTTTTAAAATATCAATGGCATTACTGCAACTATCGTATTTTTGTTTATTTATATCCGCTTTTGCATAGTTTTTATTAATTATTTGTTTAGTATTATTTAGATAATATTTAGTTAAATTAGTCATATACTCCAACCATGTTGCTTTTTCATATTTATCATTAGTATTATCATAACTTTGTTTAACATGTTTATATGCATTGATTAATCTTGGATTAGAACAATTATTAATTACAGGATCACTTGCCAATTGATTAAAAACCTGTTCAATATGAGAAATTAAACTTTTTCTGTATTTTCCAGTTTCTCTACCTGTTTTATTAATATAATTTTGTACACCACTTCTACCATTTAATGCATATTCTTTACCTACATCAACCATATTAAATATAGTATTAGTATCCAATTGCACTAAACGGGAATTATTTATATTATTATTAGGCATATTATTTACCATCCTTATCTTCTGTATTATCTTCTAAAGTCATAGTATTGGCATAAGTGAACTTAAAATCTTTGTTCATCTTTCTATATTTTCTATCTCTCATTAATATATTATTTATTGGTGTTGCCAATCCACGTCTACATTTGTTTAAGTATATTTTAAATTTTCTATGCTGAAGAGTGTTATAATAAGTCTTTATTTCTTCATCTTGTTCTGCTTTTGGTAAATCTTTTACCTCTTCTAATAGTTTCATATATCCTTTGTATTCCTGATACTCGGCTATTGAAACAACATTTTTACCTGTCTTTTTTGCCCAATGCTTTATGATCTTTTTATACTTTCTCTCACTCATTACTTTACTATAGTCAGTAGTATCGTCCAAATAATCTTCGCCTGGGTCATTTATATATCTCTCATAATCATTTCTAAACCGAATATCTTGACGTAACTTTACTAATTTATCTATAATCCTATCATATTTTTTCTTCTTTGTTTCAGATGTAACTTTTTTTTGCAACTCAAAAAACTTATCTCCTTCTGCAAATATTACATCAGATATAGACACCTTTTCTTCTTTTTGCAATTTAATCAAATCGTCTATATTTTTTATTTCTTCCATCTTATTTCTCTCCTTTTTCTGTATTATCTTCTAAAGTCATAGTATTGGCATAAGTAAACTTAAAATCTTTGTTCATCTTTCTATATTTTCTATCTCTCATTAATTTATTATTTATTGGTGTTGCCAATCCACGTCTACATTTGTTTAAGTATATTTTAAATTTTCTATGCTGAAGAGTGTTATAATAAGTCTTTATTTCTTCATCTTGTTCTGCTTTTGGTAAATCTTTTACCTCTTCTAATAGTTTCATATATCCTTTGTATTCCTGATACTCGGCTATTGAAACAACATTTTTACCTGTCTTTTTTGCCCAATGCTTTATGATCTTTTTATACTTTCTCTCACTCATTACTTTACTATAGTCAGTAGTATCGTCCAAATAATCTTCGCCTGGGTCATTTATATATCTCTCATAATCGTCTCTAAACCACAATTCACTTTTAAGATTTAACAGTTTCTTCCATTCTTTTGTTAACTTTTCTTTCTTTTTAGAATTTTGCGTTTTACTATTTAATTCTTTTAATTTTGCTTGTTCTTTTATTATTATATCTACGATTGATACTTTTTCTTCTTTTTGCAATTTAATCAAATCGTCTATATTTTTTATTTCATCCATTTTAGTTTTCTCCTAAAAAGTATTGTAAAATAAACTAATTATATAATACTACTATATTATGGTTTTGTCACTATTGATTTTATAATTTTCTTAATTAAATATATAATTACTTTTAATTTAATAACAAAAAAACAAGCATAGAAAGTGCTTGTTTTTGTTATATATTATAGTGTTTTTGTCACAAAGTATATAGATATTGTAATTAACTACTTATCCAATTCTTCTTTAAGCATTTCGTTAACTCTTTGTGGGTTGGCTTTACCATGACTTGCACGCATAACCTGTCCTACCAAGAATCCAACAGCAGATGTCTTTCCCGACTTATAATCTAAAACAGATTGTGGGAATTGTTCAATAGCAGAAAGGACATAATTTTTAAGTTCGTCATCATTGTTAACTTGACGTAGTCCCATACTATCTACTAGTTGATTAGCGGTTTTTCCAGTATTCCACATTTCTTCAAATACTTGTTTACCGGCCGTACTGCTTATTTCTTTTTTATCTATCAATATCAATAACTCGGCTAAATTTTTAGCATCAATTTTGTTATTATTATCTTCTTTAAGTTTTCTTAAAACTTCATTAATAATATAGTTGGCAACAAGTTTAGGTTGATTGATATAAGATAATGTAAGATTAAAATAATCACTTATAGATTTACTTTCAGTAAGCAAACTAGCATCATAATCACTTAATCCATAAGACATATATTCTTGTTTTAATTGTCTAGGAAGTTTAGGTAAACTATCTTTTAATGCTTTGATTTGCTCATCACTTATATATACTGGTAAAAGGTCTGGATCTGGGAAATATCTATAGTCTTGACTATCTTCTTTACTTCTCATTGATCTACTTTCACCCAACTGGTCGTCCCATTTTAGGGTCTCTTGAATTATGCGATGTCCATCTTCAATCTCTTCAATTTGACGTTTTTGTTCGTATTCGATTGCTCTATGTACCGCTTTAAAACTGTTAAGGTTTTTCATCTCGGTACGAGTACCTAGCACTTCACTACCTGCAGGTTTAACTGATAAGTTAACATCACAACGCAAACTACCTTCTTCCATCTTAACATCAGATATTCCAGTATAAGCGATAGTATTACGTAATGTCTCCAAGAATGCTACTGCTTCATCTGCAGAAGTAATATCTGGTTCGGTAACAATCTCTATAAGTGGCACACCACCACGGTTGTAATCAACCACTGTACCACTAACTCCATCATGTATAAGTTTACCAGCATCTTCTTCAAGATGTATACGGTTAAGTCTAATACGTTTTTCTACACCATTAACAGTAATAGGGACATATCCATTAATACACAATGGCTTTTCTAATTGGCTTATTTGATAAGCCTTACTTAAATCTGGATAGAAATAATTTTTACGTTCGAAAACACTTTCATTGTTGATAGAACAATTGAAAGCAAGTCCAGCAATTACAGCATATTCTACTGCCTTTTTATTAAGAACTGGTAATGCTCCTGGAAAACCTAAACATACTGGACAGCAATTTGTATTAGGTTTATCTCCAAATTTGTTACGGCAAGAGCAAAAACATTTTGTTTCGGTTTTTAGTTCACAGTGAACTTCTAATCCAATGACTGTATCGTATTTCATTTTGCCCCCTTTTGTGTTTCAAACACATCTGCAACATTAAATATTGTCTTTTCGCCATACTTTTTACCTATTAACTGCATACCTATAGGCAAACCATCATCAGTATATGCACATGGAATACTAATAGCAGGTAATTCGGCTATATTAACTGGAACAGTATATATATCAGATAAGTACATTGATAGTGGGTCATTAACTCTTTCGCCTATCTTAAATGCAGGAGTAGGACTAGTAGGAGTTAAGATAACATCACAACTGTTAAACACTTGGTCGAATTGTTGAACAATCTTTCTTTGTACTTTTTTTGCTTTTTTATAATATGCATCATAATATCCACTAGACAAAACATAGTTACCTAGCATAATACGGCGTTTAACTTCTTTACCAAATCCCTTTGAACGATTCTGTAAATACAAATCGTTAATATTTTTTGGATTGTCTATACTTACACCATATTTAACACCATCAAATCTTGCCAAGTTACTTGCGGCTTCAGCCGAACTTAAAATATAGTAACATGCTAAAGCATTGTTAATAAATGGCATACTTAATTCAACGATTTCTGCGCCTTGAGATTTATAAAACTCGATAGCATCTAGTATTGCTTTTTTAACATCTTCGTTAAGTCCTTCACCAAAACATTCCTTGATGACACCTATTTTTACACCTTTAACCGAACCAGTAAATGAAGTCATATAGTCTTCTTTAGGTCTATTAACACTGGTTTCTTCTTTTTCATCATATCCAGTAAGGACATTAAACATCAAGGCACTATCTTTAACAGTTTTTGTTAATGGGCCTGCTTGGTCAAGCGAACTAGCAAAAGCAACTATACCATATCTAGACACAAGTCCATAAGTCCCCTTTAAACCTACTACACCGCAAAGGCTGGCTGGCTGTCTAACAGAGCCACCAGTATCTGTACCTACAGACGCAAATCCTAAATCAGCAGCGACTGCACATGCAGAACCACCACTACTACCACCCGGTACACACAAGTTATTACGTGGGTTAAGTGTCTTAAAGAATGCAGAGTTCTCGGTAGAAGAACCCATAGCAAATTCGTCCATATTGTTTTTACCAACGATAACAGCATAATTTTTTTCTAGGTTATCAACTATTGTAGCACTATATGGTGCAACAAAGTTCTCTAGAAATTTACTTGCACAAGTGGTTTTTTGACCTTTAATATTAATATTATCTTTTATGGTAATAGGAATACCAGCAAGTAATGGCAATTGTGCGCCACTTTTAAATAACTTATCTACTTCTTTTGCTTTATTAAGTGCATATTCAGCACAAACGAAAGTTAAAGCATGTAAATGTTCGTTGGCTTTAATTTTGTCAAGCACTTGCAATGTAAGTTGTTCGCTAGTAACTTCCCCACTTCTTAATAACTTGGCAACTTCTAAAATACTTAATTTTGTATAATCCATATATCTTCTCCTTACTCTACTACTTGTGGAACACTAAATCCACCATTACGTTTTTTAGGAGCATTCTGGATTGCTTCTTCTTGAGATAAAGATGGCTTAACTTCGTCTTTACGCAAATCATCTAGAGCAATTGTGTTTAAGTCCATAACCATATCTGAAGTATCTACTTTAGATAAAGTGTTAACATAGTCAACAATAGCACCCATGTCTTTAACCATATCTTGTATCTCATCTTCCCTAAACTCTAATTTGGAAAGTTTGGCTACATGTAATACATCTTTTTCTGTAATCATAATTTACACCTACATTTCTAGTAATTGCACACTTTTCTAGTGTACTTTTAACGTCCAATTATAACATAATATTATTGTTTAGTAAAAACAATATTCGTAAAAGATAATTGAATTATGCCAACTTTTATGATATTATATTGGTATGAAAACACCAAATATTGAATATCGCAAAAAACAAAGTGATGATTTACTAACTGTAGAAGCACTTTGTGAAGGACAAGTTGTCGGCTTCGCCAACTACAAAATTACCAAAGGACAAGCATGGCTATACATGATAAAAGTCGCTGATAATTTTAGAAAATATGGGATTGGTACTAACTTAATAAGAATTATGGAAGACGACTGTGCAAATAGGCGTGTTAATTTTATTGAAGGTAAATATTACCCTGAAGGTGCTGAAGACAGCGAAGTAAGAAGTTTTTATAATAAAAACGGCTTCGATATATACAAAGACGGCTATGAAACTATGGTAGGTAAATATTCCCCAGAGTTCCAAGATTTACATGGTATCAGTATAAAAAGTGATCCTGATCTAGAAAAATAAAAAATATAATCAGTATACCACACTATTACAATATTGTTTAATTTAATTAATAAAAAAGACATATCATAATTGAAGTGCCCTACGGGGTTCACTTCAAATTGTGATATGTTTTTTTTACAAGTTAACTAATTTATCGGAAATTAGACGAAAATCAATATTATTCTCCCAACCTAGATTACGATGTCGTTTACACTCCATCACCTTTCGTTATTACTCAAGGTTCGACTATGCTTGATAAATGACAGGCGGTGAATAAGACAACTTGACATAATAGGTTATGTTAAACAAGTAACTAATAAATGTTAAGTGTGGTTATTTTTATTATTAATGATACATAGTTAAATTGCCATTTCTATTAAAGTAACTATATACCCCAAAAGAACCGATGATAAGTAAAGTATAGAGATAACTAAAATATTTTGCTTAACATTTTTGTTCTCTTTAAATAATACTGCAAGTCCTATACCCGCATTACAGCATAAACCTGCCACTGCCGACCCAAAAGTAATACCTTTTAGAATAAGCATTTGGGTTATTAATACCGAACTAGCACAGTTGGGTATTAATCCTACAAGTGGTACTAATAGTGGTTGAAGATAAGTAACATTCTGCATAAAAGCAACTACTCTATCTTCGCCTATATAATATATCAAACTACCTAAAGCAAGATTAACTACAAAGATATATAGGAATATCTTTAAACTATGAATAAGTGGGTGCAAGAAAAGCTTTTTAAATGTGTCTCTATGTTCTTCTACATGATGACCACAACAACCGCTTATATTTTCATCAGCAACTTCTGTCTCTGGTGGCACTATCTCTACAACAGTACGTCTACGGCAGATTACTCCGTATATCCAATCAACCACATAACCTACAAGTATGGCATATACAAACTTAACACCTAGCAATGGAAAAATAAGATACGCTTTAGTAGGATTGGACAAAATAATAGGTACTGCTTCATCACTAGTAGCGATAAATATAGCAAGCATTGTACCCATCTTGATATATTTCTTTGAATACAAGTCACTAGCCACTACCGAAAAACCACACTGTGGGATTAATCCCAAACCAGCACCCATAAGGGTGGCATATTTACCATTGGTATATTTTAAAAATTGTTTTGACGTGCTTACCTTTTCTTCCATAATTTCTATTAACACATACAATAATATCAAGAATGGAAAAACTTTTAATGAATCAAGCAACGCATCTAATAATACATTCCACATAATACTAACCATTATAATACATAATATTTTTTTGACAATCTAATAACTATATTTATTAAATGACGTGACGAATTTAGCACATTATCCAGTATTTGTAAATAATTTATGACAAAATTGTGTATATTACCCCCATATTTTAACAAACTATTTATAAAAAGGGGGAAAATAATGGAAAGAAGTGAAAAGAAAACATTATTATATGTAGCATATTATGCAAGTGTAACATTAACCATAGCATTTAGTGTACTATTTATGGTGGCTATGAGTTTAAGCAATGTAGCCATGTATCAACAAGTAGTATACTATGTTTGGGCTATAATACTAATACTAACTATATGTTTTGATATATTCGCTACCAACATTAATCAACTTAAATTTATCTCGGGATTAATTGTGGCTGGACTTAATTTCTTATGCCTTGTTATGGGAATAATTGTTTATGCCGGTATGAGCATTGATGGTATGATACCATATTATGCCGGACAAAGATTCGCTATAGTTATATTATTTAGTACTATTTTAAGTATAATGAGTATAGTAGTATTCTGTGTGGGTGAACGACTTGCAGAAGAACGAATTGAAAAGAAAACTGGAAAATAATTAACTAAATACAAACACCATTACGTTAATATAATTTTAACCATCAGTAATGGTGTTTTTTATAGTCATATCAAAAATTGTTGTAAAATTGAGCCAAATAAGAGTATACTTTATATGTGATTTTTTACTAAAGTAAAACACATTAAATTAATTACTTTATTACTAATATCAATTAACAAAGGATAAAGAAGATATGAAAAAAGGTATTTCTTACTATTTTGGCTACGATATAGAGCCAGAACAACGTGTAAAAATGATTAAAGATTATGGTTTTGATACAGTAATCGCTAATGCTGATAAAAGACTAGACAAACAAAATGGCACATTTAAACAACAAATAAAATTATTTAAAAAATATGGATTAGAGTTATCTAGTCTACATATGACCTACAGAACTGAAGATTTACCCGACTTTTGGCGTGAAGGCAAGGCTGGAGATATACTTACCAAGAACTTAATTAGAGATGTCAAACTTGCACACAAATACGGATTTACTTGCGTTGTAGTACATTTATATGGTACTTACAGTCCAATCGGCGAACAACGACTATTGAAAGTACTTAAAGTTTGTGAAAAACTAAATGTGCCACTTGCAATAGAAAATATTGATTGCCAACCACTATTTATAGAAGTGTTTGACCGTATTAAAAGTCCTTATCTTAAATTCTGTTATGACAGCGGACACAACCATGCTTTTGATAAAGACTTTGATTATCTAGGAAAATACGGAGATAAGTTAATTACCCTACACCTTCATGATAACAATGGTGGTTCGGACCAACACACTTTAAAACGTTATGGTAATATCGACTGGAGAGAAATCGCTAAAGGACTAAAAGATAAAGATATAATACTTGATTATGAAATGCTTATGGTATACAAAGGTGATGTTACTTGTGAAGAATGTCTAAAAGAAACAAAAGAAATGGCAGACGAACTAGAACAATTAATTAACGGAGAAAAGAATAAATAATATATCAATTGAAAATACACATCGCAATATGTATCAAATAATACCACACAAGGAAAATATGATTAATTACAACCTAGAAATGGAGAATTTAATAAAAACTTTTGATGGCAAAAAAACACTTTTACTACATAGTTGTTGCGGTCCTTGTAGTACTGCAGTAATTACTAGGTTAAAAGATTATTTTGACATAACTGTTTTTTACTACAACCCTTGCTTATATCCAGATAGTGAGTTTGAAAAAAGACTTAACGAACAGATAAAATTTATTAATCAAATTAATGAAAGTCTAGAAAACAAAATTAAAATTGTTGCCCCTGCATACGACCCTGATAGTTTTTTAACAAAAACCGTGGGGCTAGAAAACGAACCTGAAGGTGGTGCTAGATGCAAGGTATGTTATGCAGATCGCTTAAATACTACCTTTCAATATGCCCAACAACACAATTTTGATTATTTTGGTACTACTTTAAGTGTTAGTCCTTATAAACATGCTGACTGGCTTAACGAAATAGGACTTAAACTTGAAACAGATAAAACGAAGTATTTAATATCTGACTTTAAGAAAAAAGATGGGTACAAATTGAGTATTGATTTGTCTAAAAAGTACCACCTTTATAGACAAAATTATTGTGGCTGTAAATACTCATATCTTTCCATGCTTGAAAGAGAAAAAGAAGAAAATAAAGATAATTAATAAATATGATAAATCTAGTCAAAAATAATGCGAAGTAATATTTTCGTAAAACTAAAGTTTATTCAATCTAGTTGTGCTTGATTTATCAAACAAAAAGGCACTCACCTTTATGTGAGTGTCTTTTTATAGTTAAATACGATTAATAGCATATTTACAATTATATCAAAATTATTTCTTCAAGCAAACAAGAGTTTCGACATGGTTGGTATGTGGAAACATATCGTACGGTGTAACACTCTCTATCTTAAATCCATAGTCTAATAATACTCTTAAATCTCTAGCAAGAGTCTTGGGATTACAACTTAAATACACTAATCGATATGGATTAAGTGTATTAATTTCGTCTAATACACTTTTTTGTGCACCTATACGTGGTGGGTCTAAAAACACCGATATTAATCCGCCATCTTTATATAGTTTACGGTAATTAATGCGATTAATTAACTGTTCACACTTACCTAAAAGCGGAGCAACCTGATTATCGCAATTGTTAAGTTTGATAAGATTTTTTGCATCGTTAACCGCTTCTGGTACACTTTCTATAGATACTACTTTTGCTCCATTCTTGGCAAATATAAGGCTAGTAATACCTATACCAGAATACAAGTCCAATATTACCGATTTATCATTAATATTAAGCATATCAAAAATATTTTTATATATTTTTTCGGCAATTTGAGTATTGACTTGAAAGAAAGAATTGGGAGATAATTCAAATTTAACGCCCAACATTTCGCCACGAAGTTTTTTAAAACCATATCTATGTATAAACTTTTTATCTTCAAATACAGCATTATCGGTACGTGTATTAACATTAATATAAAAACTTACATTGTTAAATGCATTTTTAAGTTGGGTATAATACCACTCTGTACCAGCAAAGTTGGGAGTAGTGGCAACTATAGTTACCATTATTTCATTATCAAGTTTCCTTGCCACAACATACTTAAGTGTACCACTTTCCTTTCTCTTATTGTAAGCACTAATACGGTATTTTTTTACATACTCACGTGTGATAGTTATGAGTTGTTTAACCCATACATCATGCAACAAACAATCATCTACATCAACGATACGATTACTGTTTTCTTCAAAAAAACCCACTTCTGTCTTACCCTTAACTTCTCTTATAGCAAGATGAACTTTATTACGATACTTATATGGATAATACATACCTACAGTTTTTTCTACTTTCGTATTGATATTAAATTCACTTAATGCATCAACGACTTGTTGCTGTTTAAGTTTAAGTTGACGGTCATAATCTACATTAAGAAGACTACACCCACCACAAATATTAAAATATTTACATTCTACATTTTTCATATTTATATATTACTATAAAATATAAAAAACATAAAGTGATTAAACAACTAATTATTATGTATATTAACTTCTTATTAATTACTCTCTACTACTCATTATTAAATAATAAAAAAGTAAATCCTTTAGATTTATCATTAGGGATTTACTTTTATAATTTAATTGAATATTATGCGGCAGATTTCCATGCGTCTGGTATGACTCTATTATTCTTTAACCAGTCGCTATCTTTAAGCAATGTATTATTGTTAGAACATTCTACAGTTGCTTTACCTTTCTTAAATTTAACTACAATATTACCATTGAAACTAGTATAAGACACATCTTCCCATTTATCTTTTTCGTTTTTGGCTATAGTGCCAACAGTAGTAACATAAACTTTATCTGTCCATTTAGAAATACGGTCTATAAATAATTGAGTTGGGAAAGTGTTTTCTAGATTCTGTGTATATTCTACAGAACCGGCGCAACAAGTAACTACACACATCTCTGGTTGAATTACATCTAAAAGGACATCGTTACTAGAAGTTTTTGAGCCATGGTGTCCAGCCTTAAATAGTTTAACTTTATCTAATTGATTATTTTTTACCAATCTTTCTTCGCCATCTTTTTCTAGGTCGCCGGTAAATAAGTATTTATTGCTACCATCTTCTATTTGAAAACATACCGAATAGTTGTTTTCGTCTGGGCTAGAATTTTCATAATAGTAGTTGTAAAGAATATTAAGCGAAATAGAATCTGTTAATTGATATGTACGTTGTCCGCCATCAGTATTATTATAACATTGTAAAGCATTATAGTGCTTTGCACCTTCAGTAACTTTTTTATCTCTTTCTTGATAATACTTCTTTAAAGTGTTGGTTTCTGCACTTCCTGTTTTGTTAGTACGTGGAAAATCTATAATAGTGTCTACTTTATATCTTGAAAAGACACTGGCATTCTTGCTATCTCCAGCAAAGCCAGCAATATGGTCTCTATCAGCATGAGTAACTATTACGTACTCCAATTTTTTGTCAGTCACTTGTGTATCAAGATATTGGGCTATAGTACTAGAACTATCGGTACGGCTACCCGCATCTACAAGTATATCTACATCGCCACATTTTATATAACAACTATCTCCTGAATACCCATTACCTAGTTCCATAAAATGCATTTCTATGTCGCCATATACATAATCGCTTTTATAAAGGTTGTTGGTCTTTCTATCGTAAATATAGAATCCGCCTATACCAGCACAAAATCCTATAATCAAACTAATTATTGATAAAAAGATAGTCAAAGCCTTGTTAAGTTGAACATTCTTTTTTGCCATAAATTATATCTCCATATTATTTCTCTTAAGCACCTAATACTACATTAACAACTCTTATACGTTGTACGCCTTTATACTTAAAGTTGTTAATTGTGTAAACGATATTATATGAGCCTTCTTGTGTGGTATCTACAACACCAGTTATAACTATATCTTTTGATACATCTTTGCCCCATGCTTTAGCAATAGCACCTAGTTCGGTATAAGTGTCACCAATATTAAGATTTATTTCTTTATCGCCAACAACTTCAAAAACATCATCATTAGTTATTTGATTATAAGTAACCATACCTGCAAGTAAACCAATTATTAAAAACAATGCTACACAAAGTATAGTTACCCAATGGGTTTTCTTAACAACTTTTTTAACTTCTCTATTAATTTGTGTGGTACTTATATTTAACTCTCCACCACCCTGTGTATTATTAGCATTACTAACCGGATTTTTTCTAGGTCTACCTACTGGTCTTTTTGTAGTAGTTGTATTACTGCTAGTAGTTTTACTTGTACTTCTAGTACTCTTTGATTTAGTAGTATATGAACTATCTTTTTCTACACTAGTAGTTTTTGCTTTTTTATTAGTTGATTTTTGATTAGCCATATTTTTCTCCTAATATATATAATTATGATTCGACAAATTATTTGTTTATTCGCATTTCCATTTTATTATAAATAAAAAATTTTTAAAAGCAAAATAATAACAATCTTTATTAATTTAACTTGAATTATTGTCGTCATAGTTATATAATAAATATGTGCTAGATGCATATAACTTTTAAATAACTATTGGGGTGTCGCCAAGTGGTTAAGGCAGAAGACTCTGACTCTTCCATTACGTGGGTTCAAATCCTACCACCCCAGCCACTTATAATACCAGACTTGAATAATACATAGTCTGGTATTTTTTAATAACGTATGGCACATAACATACATATAGAATAATTGGGTCTAGCAATTAATCTAATTATGTGATATGATATAAGTAACGATGTATTTATTTTAATACAAAAAAATAAATCACAATAAACATTAAGTTGTCACTTTATGACAATAAGTATCTACTTTTAAACAAATAAACATATTATGGAGTCAAATATGAAAAAGATAACTAAAATATGCCTAGCATTGATTATGGTAATAATGCCGACAATATTACTATGTGCTTGTGGGTCAAATGGCGACAATACTAGTAGTGGTGGTGGTTCGAATAGCGGTGGACAACAGACAACAGGTTCACTTCAAGAACTAAAAGACGCTACAGTATTTACTAAAAACACTAGTCATAAATATGATGGGAGTGCAAAGTATATAGAGTTCAAAATCGCAAAACCCAACTCTAAAGAATATTTTACATTCACACAATCCACTGATGAATTTACTGTAGTATATAAAAACAATATTAATGTTGGAACAGCCAGTGCCGTAATTACAGCAACTAGTAAAAACCCATATTACACAGGAAGTGCAACTTTCAATTTTACTATAACACAAGGTTCTTGCACTGCAACATCTAAAGCCGATTTGTTATCCTATCTAAACAATAACAACTATGGCGAAATAGAATTTACTACCCTTGGGAACACTTTAGAATTAGATACTAACGATATACTTAATATAGAAAAAACATTAATATTAAAACATTGTGAAATTGTTAATAATGGCACAATTAATATTGGTTTAAATGGCAGATTATTGATAAAAAGTACTGACATGAACGACTGTATTTTAAGGAACAATGGTACTATCAATAATGGCGGTAATATTGTAATTGGCGGTAGGGGTTATATATACAACAACAACAAAATCAACAACAATAATAGATTGTTTGTAGAGTCACACGGAAGTCTATACACTAATAGCGTAATTAATAAAGTAACTAAAGACCCAGCATTTGCCACATATTACACACGCACAAGTATACTTGATTCTAATATACATGTTACACTTACCGACTCTTCTCCAATATATTATACAGGTAGCGAAATTCAACCTGATGTTATGGTAAAGATAGGTACTAGCGTATTAAGTAATAAAAACAATAGAGAATACACCGTAGAATACTTTAACAATATTAATTTAGGTAAAGCAAGTGTAGTAATAACTGCTAATGAAAATTCAACTTCAATCTATGGTACAACCACACTTTATTTTGATATATTACCTAAAGAAACTACTGTTAATCATATTAATGGATTAAAGACCTTACTTTCTGATCCTAACTACACAAAAATAATCGCACAAGGTGTATACATATCAGAGCCTATAACCATAAGCAATGGAGTAACTGTAACATTTACAGGTACAACAATTATTAATTCTACAGTTACCAACAATGGAACTATAATTAACAATAATAATTTATATTTAATAAAAACTATAGATAATTTTAGCACAGTAATTAACAATAGTAACTTATATATAGTCGATAGAAATTCGGTTACCCACAACGCAATTAACAACAACGGCACAATATATACCAATGAATCTTTAGATAATGTGGGTGGAACAATTAAACTTCGTAAACAAATTACCCTAGACGATATAAGTGCAGACCGCACTGTATTTGATTACAATGGCGAAAGTCAAGCACCTACATACACTTTTACAGGTTCGGACGATGCTCTTACTTTTGATACATTATATTATTATGACGAAGATATTGTGGACGGAAAAATCAATTACAGATATGTCCCACAGACTGAAGCCGGAAAAATAAACGTACTAATTGCTTTCACTATTCGTTCACAAGCATATTATGGAGAAATTACAACTAGTTATACCATTAATCGTTCTACATTAACTCCTAATGATAGTACCGAACTTATTAATGGTATTAAAAATAAAAACTATAGCACAATAATATTAAAAGATAATACCAATTATACCCTAGATTGTACATCTAACCCATTAACATTGTTAAATAACACAACTTTAAAAATAGGCAACAATGTCAATAGCACAGCAGTGTTACATTACAAAGCCGAATTTAGTAATAATGGTACTATTATTAACAATGGCACTTTAATAAGTGACGCAGTAAAAAATGATGACAATTACAGTTTCGGTAACATAATTAATAATGGCGATATTGTTAACAATGGCACTATGATATTTAATGAAAACTCTGCCCTTTACAACTCTATCAGTACCGGAACAAAATATTTACGTACCGACATTAACAACTATTCATTAAGACAAACTAACGGCGAACAAAATTATACATACAATGGCGATAAAAGACCTATAATGCAATTAATGAATAATACCACCATAATCCCTGATACCGATTATCGTTATTATTACAATAACTGGGGAATTGGAAATGTAAGCATAGAGATAATAAGCAATATTAATTCTACTTTAATATACGGCGAAACAACTGATTATATTTTTGTAAAAGCAGGAACTTGTACTGTAAACAGTTGTGATGATTTACTAAATGCAGTTAATGATACAAATGACCAAAATGAAAATAATTATAATACTATAATCTTTGGTAGTGACTTTGAAATTGCAAAAAATATTACAATTCCTAGCGATATTACCCTTGACTGTAAAAATTATGTACCATCAACTAAAGCAGGCTACACTTTAACACTTAATGGTACAATAATCCTTGAAACAAAATTATTCGGAAATGCAGTCCTTAATAAAAATTATAGTGGCAAAGTCATAGCAGAAGTATCAACTCGTGAAAAATTCAATTATTTCTGTGGTCATGTAACACCTGTAGATGTAATTAAATTAATGGCTGATATATTAGACGATACAGTTAAAGAAATAACTCTAGATAGAGAAACCGATAGAGACTTAACAGTAGACCTTAATGGCTACAGCATGAAAAAAATAACCATTAACAATGGTAATGCCACTTCTAAATATTGCCACAATATCACTTTCACATCTACCGCATCTGTTGGTCGAATTGGTGTAGGCTCTACAACATATGGCGTAGTAATTAATAGATTTTTAGCACCATACACTATTACATTTAAAAATGTAGATATATACGGGACTAATGGTATTAATTATGGCGGATATGAACAACTTGTTAAACTTGATAAAACTGCAACAATAAAAAATCTAGCCAATCCAAATTAATCATAAAAAAATAAAAAGCCATCACAATAATGAAGTGATGGTTTTTTTATTATTGATTATTAGTATCATCTTTTACATTGTTAGCATTATCTTCTTCTACATTATTTTCACTTGCAACATTAACACGTAAAGATTTTTTATATTTTAATTCTTTAATAATAGATGGCAAATGTACTAAAGTTACACTCACAAAACCTATAGCAACCAAAGTAAAGAAATATGCATACCAACCATGATTCAAGTTAAGTAGTGGTAAACCTTTTGCTGGTGGTCTTACTACAAACAAGAAATTGGTGTTGTAAACTGCCAATAATCCATTAACCCATATCATAACAATGGCTAGAGAAGCCAAAGATATAAGGTTAATAATCCAAGATTTAATACCTAAATCAGTATACTTAAACATAATTAAGTATATAGCATACCATATCATAACTGCATGGTATATAAAACATTGATAAGCATATGGACGAGCAAAGTCTACTCCGCTTGTAGCCATAAGTATAGACAATGATGCACCTATTAATCCTATAGGAATTAAAAAGTTAATCATATATCTTCTAAATTTACTATCTTTACTAAATGGCAACCAGAAGAATAAGAAAATAAATATTGAACATATATGCAATGGTAAAGCGGTAGCACTAATTACCATACCATTACTAACATCTGTCCCGTTGGCAAACTCCATATGAGTAAATACTTTACATAGTTCGCTTACTAACGAAACTCCCGCCATAATAAATGCCGCTGTCTTAAATGAAAACTTAAATTTCTTTGAACAATATGTTAAAGCAAGAATTATCACTATACATATTGCTATCCATATAAAATGTCTAGGTGTGAACATCATTTTTCTCCTTGTGTTTATTAATAATATATTCTATCAATTTATAAATCCCATAACTTGCCCAGAATGGTACTGTAACTTGTAGGATTAAAAATATAAATGGATACAAAGTTGGACTCCAATTAAATACCGCTTCAGAGATAGCAAAATTTAATGGTCTAGATATATACATTAAGTTTTGTCCTGTACATCTATTAATAATATAAGCCAAAATTCCTATTATCATTAAGGCTATAATATAGTTAACAAAATCTTTTGCTTTTGGTTTATAATACCCTGTTATGGTTATCAACAATCCTATATATATCATTGCTCCATGATACAACATGGTACGTAAACACATATAGTGATATATAGGATAATTGGGAATACAAGCATCTGGATAACAGAAAAATGCTATCGCCCCTATAATACCACCCATAACTAAAAAACTTAAACCAGTAGTCTCAAGCCATTTAACTTTTTTAATACAAGCAAAGACTCCGCAGTACATAAACAATGAGCAAAAGTACAGAGGCAAAAATTCAACTTCTTCTATACCGTACGTAACTCCTATAAATATCATCTTCCCTATTTCGGTTAATATCGCTATTATAGTAGTTATGAGTATTGTCCTATATACGGCTTTATGTGACATATGCCTAGATAGTATAAGTCCTACCACTACAAGTACAATAACTATACAGAGTGCAATAATATAAGTAGTAGACCACATACCACATGCAGTCTCTTTATTCCTTTGTGTAAACATATATTTCCTTTTAATAATTAATTAACTTGAATACTATCAAACTTGCAATTGATAAGATGTTGTAGATCAGTAGGATTAACTTCTACTTGATAACCAACTTTACCCGCACTAAAAATGATAGTTTGATAATCTAACGCAGTAATATCTACTACAGTTTTAAAATTCTTTTTCATACCTATAGGCGAACAACCACCATGTATATACCCAGTAAGCGGAAACAAATCTTTTTGTTTAAGCATATCTATGCTTTTTACGCCTACGGCTTTTGCACCTTTCTTTAAATCTAAAGTAGATGCAACTGGCACTACAAAAACATAATGATTGTTATCATTACCTACTGTAACTAAAGTCTTAAATACTTTTGATATATCTTGATTAAGCGAGTTGGCAACATCTACACCATTAGTTATAGTATTAGCATATTCATAACTACGATAATTAATCTTATGTTGCTCTAAAATTCGCATTACATTAGTTTTTTGCATTATAACTCCTACATATGAGATTGTACCCAAATACTTTATATTTGTAAATTAGATTACAAAAAAATATAAAAAGTAACATATTATTTGATTTACATCATTAAATGACAGATATTACATATTGACCAATAACAACAAAAAGGTTTAGAATTTTCTAAACCTTTTTCTTATACTTAACTAATTATGATTGTATACATTTGTAAATATATTAACACTATAAATATATTAAGTTATTAATTAAAATATTTTAATAGTCGCAATTCTTTGGAGTACGTGGGAATGGTATAACATCTCTTATATTATCTACACCAGTTAGATACATAATCAATCTTTCAAATCCCATACCGAATCCTGAATGAACGCAAGTACCAAATTTTCTTAAGTTTAAATACCAATCAAGTTTATCTTTATCTATCTTAAGTTGGTCACATCTATCAACAAGTTTTTCATATATTTCTTCTCTTTGACTACCGCCCATAAGTTCGCCAGAACCCGGAACTTCTAGGTCAACTGCCGCAACTGTTTCATTGTCTGGGTTTAGTTTCATATAGAAAGACTTAATATCTTTTGGCCAATTTTTAATAAATACTGGTCCGTTGAAATACTCGGTAATATATTTTTCGTGTTCCTTGGCTATATCTTCGCCATACTCTGGCTGGAATTCCCATTTAACTGGGGCTTGTTTCAATATAGTAATTACGTCTTTATGATCAATACGTGTAAAGTGGCTATCAACCAATTTTTCAAGTTTTTCTATCAATCCCTTTTGTACGAAATTATCCAAAAACTCTAATTCATCTCTACATCTATCCAAAACATACTTAACTATAAACTTAAGCATATCTTCTTCTACGTCCATAAGTCCGTCTAGATCACAGAAAGCCATCTCTGGTTCGATCATCCAAAACTCATTAGCATGAGTCTTGGTATTACTATTTTCTGTACGCAAAGTAGGTCCGAAAGTATAAATCTTACTAAATGCCATAGCAAATGTTTCGCCATGTAGTTGTCCCGAACCTGTAATATATGCGCCTTTACCAAACAAATCTTGGCTCATATCTACTTTACCATCATCATCTTTTGGTAAATTGTTAAGGTCTAAAGTAGTAAGTTTAAACATCTGGTCAGAGCCTTCACAATCTGCAGTGGTAATAATAGGAGTATTAACATACACATAACCACGAGATTGAAAATATTCATGTACTGCCATAGCGGCTACACTTCTGATACGGAAAACCGCCTGAAACAAATTAGTACGTGGTCTTAAATATGCAATTTCACGTAAAAACTCTATAGAGTGGCGTTTCTTCTGTAAAGGATAATCGGTATCTGTAGCATTAACTATTTCTACTTTTGTAGCATGTATTTCAAATGGTTGTTTGTTGGCTGGAGTCAATAATAGAGTACCCTTCACTACCATACTTGAACCAGCATTAAGACGTTTAACAGCATCAAAATTGTCTAGTTCGTTGTTGAAAACTACTTGAACACCTTTAAAATGTGTACCATCATTAAAGTCAATAAATCCAAAACTTCCATTATCTCTAACAGATTTTGCCCAGCCACCCAGTGTAACTTCTTGATTGGCTAATTTTTGATTATCTAAATATAATTGTTTAACATCAATCATTATTTATTCTCCTTAGGTCGAAGCATTAGTCCTACATCTTTCAATTGTTGTTCACTTACAAAACTTGGAGCACCCATCATAAGGTCTCTTGCATTTTTGTTCATAGGGAAAGCGATAACTTCTCTAATAATATCTTTACCAGTAACCAACATTAACAATCTATCAAAACCGAATGCACAGCCAGCATGTGGTGGAGCACCATAAGAGAAAGCATTATACAAAGCACCAAATTTCTCTTTAACAGTATCTTCATTATAACCTGCCAATTCAAATGCTTTAACCATAAGGTCTTGATCATGGTTGCGGACTGCACCGCTTAATGTCTCATAACCATTGCATACCAAGTCATATTGATAAGCCTTAATTGAATATGGATCCATATGTTCCAAACTATCTAGACCGCCTTGTGGCATACTAAATGGATTGTGAGCAAAGTCAATATTACCAGTTTCTTCGTTATGTTCGAAGAATGGAAAATCTACTATCCAACAGAAAGCAATACGGTCTTTATCAATAAGGTTAAGTTTTTCACCCAACTCATTACGCAAAACATTGGTTAATTTAATAGCCATATCCTTTTCGTCAGCGATAAAGAATATAGAATCTCCTACTTTTAAATCAAATTCTTTAATTAAATCTTTACCTACTTGTTCGGTAACAAATTTTGCTATACCACCAGTAAATCCGTCTTGTGTATATTTTACCCAAGCACAACCTTTACCTTCATAAGAAACAATTAGTTTACCCAAGTCATCATAGAATCTACGTGGTTGATCATCACATTTAGCAGAAATAGCCTTAATGGTTTTGCCTTGGAAAGCACCAAACTCGGTATCTTTAAATATATTAGTTACATCATGAACTATAAGTGGGTTACGTAAGTCTGGCTTATCACTACAATATTTTTCTATCGCTTCATTGTATGGAATACGAATAAATGGAGCAGTGTCAACATTCTTGGTAGTAAATTCATGGAACAATGATGTCGCAAACTCTTCACAATTGTAGAATACATCTTCTTGAGTAGCAAAACTCATCTCCATATCTACTTGATAGAATTCGCCTGGGGTACGGTCTGCTCTAGCGGCTTCATTTCTAAAACATGGCGCTATCTGAAAATATTTATCAAAACCACTTACCATAAGCAATTGTTTAAATTGTTGTGGGGCTTGTGGCAAAGCATAAAATTCGCCCGGAGCGTTAATTGTAGGAACAATATAGTCTCTAGCACCTTCTGGACTAGAACTTGTAAGTATAGGTGTTTGAACTTCCAAAAATCCCATTTCGGTAAGTTTGTTACGAACGAAATTAAGCATTTTTGCTCTAGTAACAATCAACTCATGAGTTGCTGGGTTACGTAAATCCAAATATCTATATTTTAATCTTAATTCTTCTTTTGTATTAGGTGCATCATTAATTTCAAAAGGCAAAACATTTTGACACTTGCCAAGAACTTTTAATGCACTTACTTCTACTTCTATATCACCAGTAGCCATTTTAGGGTTCTTGCTTTCTCTTTCAAGAACTTTACCTTCTACAGTTATTGTACATTCCTTATTAACACCATTAAGCAAACTTTCATCTTTTACTAAAAGTTGTGTCATACCAAAATGGTCTCTCAAAGTAACGAAGTTAAGTCCACCCAATTTTCTTATACTATTAACCCAACCAGCAAGTCTAACTTCCTTACCTGCATCGCTCAATCTTAATTCGCCACAGTTATGGGTTTTATACATATTTTCTCTTGTCATAATTACTCCCTAAAAAGCATAATATTATTGTTTTACTTAATTAGTTTACACTTACTAGAATTTTTAGTCAAATTATAGTTTATTATTATATAATAAATTTAGCACTAAATTACTTGTTTTTATTAACTCTTTACACAAGAATACCTTGTATAATTGACAAATTGATTGATTGCGTGTTTAATTAATTACAAGGAGTTAACATCAATGGCTATAATGAAATACGAAACCAAAATAACTTTATACAACAGTTATTTTGATATAAATGACAATTTAAAAATTCAAAGCATACTTGCTATTTTTCAAGACGTTGCATCTATCCATGCGGGACTTATAGGAGTGGGATATGCAGAAATGAAAAATCAAAACTTATACTGGGTATTAAGCAGAGTTAAATACGATATAATCAATATGCCACACATAGACCAAACCGTTATTGTAACAACGTGGCCACACAAAAAAGGCCTTGTGGATTTTGATAGAGATTTTTTGATATGTGACGAAGACAATAACATACTTATAAAAGGCACATCAAAGTGGTGTGTAATAGACAGTATAACTAGACGTTTTTGTAAACCTGACAACGTAAATTATATAGGCGAATACTGTGAAGATATTAACTATACCGAAAAATTTACTAAAACAAGCATTGTAGAAAAAACAGAAAACGCCCGACTTAATTACACCGTATCATATTATGACCTAGACCACAACCAACATATGAACAACACCAATTATGCCATACTTGCCATAAACAGCCTAGACAATAAAAACGTACAACATTTTCAAATTAATTTTATCAACGAATGTAAATTAAATGATAAAATAGAAGTATACCATATGGCAGACGAACAAGGTGAACATTTAACTGGATACAGTGGTGACAAAATTATTTTTTCAACTTTATCTAGATAAATTTATCTTAAATACAAGATAAAAATATTACAGACACAATACGTGCCTGTATTTTTTATTATATTTATGTTAATTATTAATACAAATCTTGTTATTCACAAATAAAATACTTTAAGAAAAAAAAGAAACGTTGCAACGGGGACACTTCTTACTTATTTTAGTTTACAAATAAAATAAAACAATATATACTAACAATACTAAAAAAAACAATTAACGGAGAATTTATGTACGCAACCATACTTGATATAGCGGACTGGACGATAATTGCCCTTATGGGATTATCATTTATACTCTTGCTATACAAAATAATATTTAATATATACGGATTATTCCCTGATAAAAAATTTCCTGACGCAAAGAAAAATCACAAATATGCCATACTTATACCGGCTAGATACGAAAGCAAGGTAATTAGTAGATTATTAGACAGTTTAAAAGAGCAAGACTACCCAAAAGAATTATTTGATACTTATGTAATAATTGAATCCGAAAAAGACCCTACTTTTGAAATATGTAAAAAGTACGATAATGTTACCGCTTTTGTAAGACCCAACCTTAATGTTAAAAGCAAAGGTGGTGCTCTTGACCAGATAATCAAACATTTAATTGATACTAATAAAGCACAAGATTATGAAGCCTATTTTATATTTGATGCTGACAACATCGCCGCACCTAATTTCTTAACAGAAATGAACAAGACATATGATGCTGGCTATGGAATCGCATTAAGTTATCGTAACTCTATTAACTGGAACGATGGCTGGGTGGCAAGTTGTAGCGGATTAACATTCACTATGCTTAACACCATGCAAAACAAATGTCGTGCAAGATTTACCCAAAACGTATTAGTAAGCGGTACTGGTTTCTATATATCTGCAAAAGTAATTAATGACTTGGGCGGTTGGCCATTCCAGTGTCTTACCGAAGATGTCGAAATAAGTAATTATGCAGTCCTTAATGATATTAAAGGTGCTTACAATGCTAATACACAATTCTTTGATGAGCAACCTATCAATTTAAAAATAAGTTGGAACCAACGTATACGATGGGTTAAAGGTCATATGCAAGTAGGCAAAAAATATAACAAGAAATTATGGAAAAGCAGTCTAGTATCTAAAGAAAACAAACTTGGTAAATTAGAATTTGCTTTAGGCATAATACCACTTGCAGTTCCACTAGCATCAATTATTGTATATGCTATATTTACTCTTGTATTAGGTATTGTAGGTGTATGTTTAAAAGTAGACCCATATCTATGGCGACTTGCATTAATTAATTTTGGTGTATCAGTAATAGGTATGTATACATTCCTAGCATTATATACAGTAGTATTAATATTCGCAGAAAGAAAACATATTGACCTTACAACAAAGAATGCTGTAGTGGCAGTATTTATGAATCCATTCTTTATGGGATTGTACATTCCTATAGCAATTGCCGCATTATTTAAAAAAGAAGTTAAGTGGAAACCAATTGAACGTAAAGCAGACATCGAACAAGAACATTACAACGAACTTATAGTTAACGGCGAATCCACCGATACTCCCAACGAACAAGATATATCCAAACAATTAGATGCCGAATTTATAAAAAAATAAATTTCGCATTTTACCCTACCCAACCAAAAAACACGTTAGCAATTACTACCTTAATGGTAATAACACTAACGTGTTTTTTATTATCAACTTTCAATTAATTAAGTCTAGATTATCATAATCAACTAATTAGTTAAAAAAAATAAATTCTTATTATAATAACAAATACGAAACTTGACTTACATTGTTATAAGCTAAATATCATATCACAATAAAAATAATAAGTATGCCAACCATATTTTTGATATGGTTAATTACCAAAATTGTTTAATATCGACTCGGCGACTTTAATACCATCTACTGCACTACTAACTATGCCACCAGCATAACCAGCACCTTCTCCACATGGATATAGACCTTTAATCTTTGTCTGCAAAGTATCATCTCTTACAATTGTTACCGGACTACTCGACCTACTTTCTATACCAATAAGTAGATTACCATCATCACTAAATCCTTTTAGTTTTTTATTAAGTAATGGCAAGCCTTCTTTTAAACTTTCAGTTACAAATTTAGGTAAGCATTTTGATATATCACATAATTTAATTTTTGTACTAGGTACTACTTTTAGTGCAGTATTTTTATGTCCTAAAAATGCACCAACTGACATAGCAGGACACTCTACACTTTTAGTTAAATCATAAGCAAGTCTCTCATATCGTGATTGAAATTCAACACCAGCAAGTGGGTGGTCACTTCCATAATCTTCAGGGACTACATTAACTAACACAGCACTATTAGCATTAACTTTATCTCTAGCAAAATAACTCATACCATTGGTAACTATCTCTCCATTATCACTAGCCGAATTAACTACTACACCACCTGGGCACATACAAAATGTAAATACACTACGGCCACTAGGTAGATGCACTGCCAATTTATAATCGGCTGGTGGAAGGTGAGAATCTACTTTACCATATTGACTAAAGTTAATATCTTTTTGATTCTGTTCTATTCGTACACCTATAGCAAACGGTTTTTGTTTTAATTCAACACCCTTATCATATAATAGATTGAATGTATATCTAGCACTATGTCCTACGCATAATACAAGTGCTTTAGTATCAATAGTATAAACTGTATCATCTACTATGTTTTTGACAAAAACTTTATTAATCGTGTCATCAACATACTCATAATCAACAAATTGTGTATTAAATCTAACTTTTCCACCCATATCGATAATTGACTTACGAATGTTTTTGACGACAGTTTTTAAGTTGTCACTACCTATATGCGGTTTGTTAATATATAGTATTTCTTTAGGTGCACCATGTTTATAAAATTCATTAATAACCATCTTACAATATTTATTATTAAGGTTGGTATTAAGTTTACCATCACTAAAAGTGCCTGCTCCACCTTCGCCGAATTGAACATTGCTTAATGGATTAATCACTCCTGTTTGCCAGAACTTTTCTACTTCTTTTTCTCTGTTATCTACGTCCATACCTTGTTCAATAACAATAGGTTTATACCCCATATAACTTAAAGCCAAAGCACAAAACATTCCGGCAGGTCCAAATCCAACTACTACTGGTCTAAAGTCTCTTTCACAATTTTCGTACTTTAATCCCGTATAGTCCAACTCGATATTATCGTAACCTTTTACATTATTATACGATTTTAATTCAACTGCTAAAGTGAGCATAATTTTTACATCTGGTTTACGTCTAGCGTCAATTGATTTTTTAACTATAGTATAGCCTAATATTTCATTAGGTTTAATATGCAACACACTAGATAATTTATTAATTATTGTATCGTTGTTATAGTCGGGGCTAAAACTTAAATTATCTACTCTTATCATATACTCTCTCCTACTATATATCCGCTAGTCCAAGCCCACTGAAGATTGTATCCGCCACATTTACCATCAACGTCACATATCTCGCCACAGAAATATAGATTAGGTATATCAATATATTGTAAATCTTTATTTAATTTATCTAGCCTTACACCACCATGATGTACTTGATTGTTATTATCACAGCCGGTAACAACAAATTCAAAATTTTTTATTACTCTTGCCATATTTTTTATACAATGTATAGATATATCAGAAACCTTATCATTAATATCTACCGCACATCTATTAAGTATTTCTAATCCAAGATTTTTATGAAACATACCATCAAAGAAATTTCTCATCTTTAGATTATATAGTTGTGTCTTTCTTTCGTTAAGCATACGTACAACACCGTTCATATCATATTGTTTAAATAAATCAAGCGACACAGTGGCATTACAACATACACCATCTTTTTTTATCACATTATATTTATTAAGTATAAAAGACATATCAAATATACATATACCGCTTATGCTTCTATCTTTAAATATTACTTCGCCATTATCCCTAAATACATGTATTTGACCGCTATCATCTTCAATCTTTAAAGTAACTTGGGCATCTACACGGATACCACTAATTAATTGGTTATTGCTTAATGTTGTAAGACCACATAAACTAGGTACAAAAGGATTGTATTCAACATTTAATTTATCAAGTATATTACACATGCTATTACCACCTGTAGCCACAACCACCTTTTTAGCATGATACTCTCCATTACTAGTATGCAATGTAAATCCATCACTTTTAGTTATATCATCAACCATACAATCTGTGATTATCTCGCACTTGCCCAGTTGATTACATATAACATCTAATACCGAACTTGAATGATTGGATATAGGATAATATCTACCTTCTTTATCACTCATAGTAACAAGTCCCAATTGATGGAATATATCTAGGGTCTTAATATTATCGCACTTATTAAAATATGGTATTTCTTGATTATAGTTATTGCTAGAAATATTAGTATTGGTTAGATTACATCTACCATTGCCACTAACAAGTATTTTTTTACCCACCTTTTTACTACCTTCTAGTATGGTAACATTTTTGCCACGTTTAACTAGACTTAAGGCACACATAAGCCCACTTGCTCCGCCACCTATTATCACTATATCTTTATTAAGCATAATTATCTCCTATTAGCAATATTTTACAAGTTTTTATTAATACTCACAACTAAAAAATTTATTTAATAATATTTTTCATGTGCATAATTTAAAAATAATAATTATTCGCACGAAAAAACTTACAAACATTGACACAAATAATGATAATAATATATACTTAACCGATACAATAATTACTAATAATTCAAATAAATTAAGTAGTTTATTTGTTGGCAAAATATACAATATAAAAGGAGTATGTATGCTTAAATTAAAAAATATAGTAAAGCAATATACCACTGGAGACATTACCGTTAATGCTCTAGACGATGTAAGCATAACTTTTAGAAAAAGTGAGTTTGTATCTATTCTAGGCCCTAGTGGCTGTGGCAAAACCACCATGCTTAATATTGTAGGTGGATTGGACAGATATACTAGTGGTGACTTGATTATTAATGGTAAATCTACTAAAGAATACAAAGACAAAGACTGGGACACTTACCGTAATCATTCTATCGGTTTTGTATTCCAAAGTTACAACCTTATACCACATCAGACCGTACTAGAAAATGTCGAACTTGCCTTAACTCTATCTGGAGTATCTAAAGAAGAACGTAAACAACGTGCAATAGATGTATTAACCAAAGTGGGTTTAAAAGACAAATTAAAGAATCTTCCTAACCAATTATCCGGTGGGCAAATGCAAAGAGTGGCTATTGCTAGAGCCCTAGTTAATAATCCCGAGATAATACTAGCCGATGAGCCAACAGGCGCACTTGATACTGTATCTAGTGTTCAGGTAATGGAATTATTAAAAGAAATATCAAAAGATAAATTAATCATTATGGTTACTCACAACCCTGAACTAGCACAAAAATATTCAACACGTATCATTAAACTACTAGATGGCAAAGTAATAGATGACTCTTCTCCATATGATGACGAACAAGAAAAGGCAACTGATACTCCTAATACAGATACAGTAAACCATAATGACAATGCAACTAGCAGTATTAATAAATCTACTAAAAAGAAACGTATGTCTTTCTTTACCGCACTATCTTTAAGTCTTAAGAATCTTCTTACTAAAAAAGCACGTACATTTCTTGTAAGTTTTGCGGGTTCAATAGGAATTATAGGTATTGCACTAGTATTAGCAATATCAAGCGGATTCTCCACCTATATTAACAAAATGCAAGAAGACACTTTATCTACTTACCCTATAAGTATCAGTTCGAAAAGTGTAGATTTTAGTTCGGTTATTGAATCTATGTTCCTTAAACACAATACCGATGACAAAACCGACCATGATTTAGATGGTGTATACCCTAAAGAAAATATAAGTGGAATTATTAATAGTGTAGGTTCAACAACAAGTGCCAACAACCTTAACAAATTCTATGATTATATTCAAGCACACCAAACCGAACTAAATAAATATGTCAATGCTATACAATACACTTACAGACTTAACCTAGCATATGCCAATAATAGCGGTACAGAAATTAATCCTAGTCAAACAATGATGCAAATGATTATTCAATACGCATTATTATTCCTAGAAAACAAAACTGGTGCTACAGCCACCCAATTACCTAATGGTTCTTATCAAATAACTATCGCTAAAGATGCTAACGGAAACGATGTTACCAATTACACATTCTTTGACCAATATCCAGAGTTAGAATACATAAAAATAGCATTACAAAATTCTGGCACTTGCAACATATCTGCCGATAAAGTTATCGAATTATCATTTAGAATAATCGGTGTAGATATGAGCGGAAGCAGTAGTGGAAGTTCAAGTTTCTCATTTAGGGGTGGCAATATCTTCTACGAAATGCTTAACAATGAAGAATTAATTAATTCTCAATATAATTTATTAGGTACTAATAGTAAATTCCCTACTGAAAGCAATGAAGCATTGTTAGTGTTAGATAAAAACAATGAAGTAGACGATTATGCTTTATACGCATTAGGGTTATTAAGTAAATCTGATATGGATAATATACTTAACGACTTAATCAACAATACAAAAACTAATAAAAAACCAATAGATTATGATAGTATCATAGGCAAAACATATACAGTACTAGATGCTTGCGATTATTATCTAACTAATGAAGATGGCTCGTTACAACTTGACACCGATGGCAATCCTATTGATTTTAGATCATACTTAAAAACCAACCCTGTCATGTACTACACTTATTACAAACAAGCAGTAGAAAAAAGTCCAAACAAATTAACAATTGTTGGCATTGTAAGACTTAACGATACTACTGATGCTGGTTCTTTAAGTACAGGTATCGCATACAATTATAAATTTACTCAACAAATGGTAAATTATCGTAACAATAGTGCTGCAGCAAAAAGCACACTAGTAACTAGTGTAGACAAATTAAGCCTTAACACTCCTGACAGCATTAATATATATGTTAATACCTTTGAAGCAAAAGACAAAATTAAGAAATTTATACAAGAATACAACGATCAAGCCGAAAAAGACGACCGTATAACTTATACTGATTATATAGACCTTATTATGAGTACTGTGTCAGTAATTATTAATGCTATCACTTATGTATTAATAGCATTCGTAAGTGTATCGTTAATTGTAAGTTCGATAATGATAGGAATAATAACATATATTTCTGTAATTGAAAGAACTAAAGAAATAGGTGTATTACGTAGTGTAGGCGCAAGCAAACGTGACGTTAAACGTGTATTCACTGCCGAAAGTTTTATTATAGGATTAACAAGCGGATTGTTTGGAATAATAGTATCACTAATCTTGATATTACCTATCAATCTTGTTCTTAAACATTTCACTGGATTAAGCGGTCTAGCATCACTACCAATATTGGGCTCGGTAATACTAGTACTTATAAGTGTAACTCTTACATTTATCGCTGGATTAATACCAGCCAATATCGCTGCAAAGAAAGACCCAGTAAAAGCCTTAAGAACCGAATAGTATGTTACACAATAAAATCATATCAATTTTATAGTAACTTTTCACAAAAAAACTCACAGCATATCACTGTGAGTTTTTTATTTAATTATTAAGTTTATTTATTAATTATTCTTCACTTTTTACATCATTTTTATCAGTAACTTCAGTATTTTCACTACTCTCTACTTTTACATCGTTATTAGTTTGTTTTCTTTTATTTAACCATCTTGTAATAGGACGGTTGGTCTTTAACCACTGTATCAATGGGAAAAGGTTGAAATAGAAAAGTGTAAATATAATATAGATTGTTAAATACAATCCGTAACTCATACCCAATATATCTTGCACATCGTTGTGTGGCATAAAGTACATAGGGTCAGGTTCAATCTTAAGCACATAAATTTCTAGTATTGAATACACAAATATAACTGCATAGCATACTCCAACTTTCCAAAATTCTTTATAATTAAAATCAGTAAAGCCTAGTGTCATAAGTGAAATACTTGTTATTAACAGCAAGCAGTGTGTCGCTACAGAATACAAATCATCAAATAAGAAATATGGGCTTTTAAAACCTACACCCGGATATGCAAAGAAAATAATTGCACATAGCAAGGCAGTAATACTAGCAAAGTTGTAGATACATTTTTTCTTGCTTATAGCACAGACTATAAGTGTCCAACAAGCGATGGCGCACCATGGTCTAGGCAATAAAATATGTAGATAACTATTAAATGTATAATTGGTATTACTTATTAAATTGGCTATTCTTCTAACCACTTCAAAAAATATAATTAACCCTACAAGTACCCATAAAACAATACGTTTTGTTTTATCATCTTTTTTCTTAAACAAAATAGCCAAAGTAACTATTATCGCTATACAAAGTATCAAGGTTAATATCTCGCCTAGTCCCCAAGGTTTAACATGTGAAGCGCCCGGATATCTTGTAAAAAACCAATCTGCAAAACTCATAAATCTATACTCAACTTTTATTTTTTTAGCATTCGAATAATAACATTTTTTAATATATATATCAATTAAATACGACTAATAATTATCATTATCTAATATAAACCGAATTTTATTAAAGTAAAATGTTTGTTTAGCCTATAATGGCTGATTTCATAAAAAATAAATTGATATAGTATTAAGTATTTGGTACAATATCAGTAGTTTGACACATTTTGTCGAAAAGCAAATAATAAGGACAAGTATATGAATATTCAAATGTTTAATTTTTGGTACTGGTTTTGGCTAATAATCAGCCTAGGTAGTACTGTAGGATTATATTTCCTACTACGCAATAAAAGTGCAAAAACACAAAAAATTGTACTTTTTAGCATATTAATATTAGGATTAATCGCTCACTTTACTAAATTCCTATACCCACCATATTCTACCGACCACGCACGTATGTTAAGAGATGCATGGTTCGTTAATATATGCGGTGCTAATATAGGGCTATTCCCTTTTATGTTCCTATCAAAAGATAAAAGAGTTAAGGATTATATGTTCTACCTTGGTATGTTGGGCGGGCTAATCGCAGTATTTGTACCACTTGAACCAATAGCAAAAGTTAATCAGGCTGCCGAGTGGATAGATATTGTACGTTTCTATTTCCACCACACCATGCTATATGCTGTACCTTTACTTATGGTATTATTTAAACTTCATACCTTAAGTTACAAACGTGTATTCTGGTGTCCAGTATATTTGCTTGTAGTTATGTTGTTTATTATGCTTAACCAAATCTTCCAAAGCGAACTAGGATTTATACCTTTACGTGGTAATGACATCATTAATGTTAACTATAAAAACTCATCATTAATATGGGGTCCCGGCAACGAGAGTTTTGCAGTAGTATTTACCGCACTCTGCCCTAAAATATTTAAGACCATACCTTGTGGCGAATACGCTGGTCAGACAAAATACTGGCCATGGTTCTGGTTAATAGTACCTGCATTTGTATATCTAGTACCTATATGTTTTGCTATATGTATGATATTCGACCACAAAAACTTTAGGTCAGACTTTGCTATAGTAAAAAGTAAGATTAATGATTATATAGACATGATTAAGGCTAGACGTAAAGCAAAAGCAACCAGTCCTGACACCGCCATAGTAGTTAATGACTCTTTTGTAAATACAGTATCCGTAGACGATAAAGTTAATCAAAACAAAACCACACAAGTTCCTAGTGATACTGACGCAACAACTAATTAATTATAAAAAATAGATGAAAAACTACAAAAAATGTGTGATTTTTATATATTTTTAAGTCATTTAAACCAAAAAATTAAAAAAATTACCAAAATAACAATACAAAACACTAAATTTTTGGTAATATAGAAATATATTATAAAGCAATCAAAAGAAGGATTGGTTATGTGTTTTTTTAAGAGAAAATCAGCACCAGTTATAGATGAAAATAGATTCTATTTAAAAGTCGTAAGCAACGGCTTCTATATTGAATTGTTTGGTGCAGACGACCCTAAAAATCAAATTAGTATGGGCGAAGGCGAACATCATGTTTCTACTGCAAGGTTTGAAGAAATAAAAAAGACCATGCATGAACATCTAGACGAGTTAATGGTTATCTATAAAAAACAGACCCAGCCATATCTTGCCGAGCATAAATTGGAAGGATATGCCAACAAACACATTACTTTAAAGATGGGACCAACTTCTATAAAAGTAGATGCTGCCATTGACGATCAGGACGACCGCTCTACTATATGCAATATTATAGAACGTCTTAAACATATGATAGATTAACAAATAAACTATTATTATATATAAGTCAGCTAAAATGCTGACTTTTTTATATATAGATATAAATAAAAATATTAAGTTTATTACTATTATAAAACAATCTTTATATGATATAATCACTATATAAAAAATAAAAAGCGAATATATATGGAAAAAATCGAAATTAAAAATACAAAATATCAAAAAGTTTTTGATAGTATATTACAAAAACGTCCCGACTTAACTAGAAACTTTTTAAAAATAACATTAAGAAAAAAAGACATTAGAGTTAACGATGTGAAAATTCATGAAAATATAGATGTCGTACCTAATGATGTGATTACTTTATATATTAAGGAACGTGAGTTGCCAACAATAGAAATAGTGTACAAGGACGACAATATAATTGTAGCCAACAAGCCACAAGGTATGGAAGTAACCAAAGCAGATAAAGTATATTTTAACAAACCATGTCTAGAAGACTGCATACCCAACTATTGGGCTTGCCATCGTATAGATATGAATACTGGTGGACTTGTTATTATGGCAAAGAACCAAAAAATATTTAATGATATTTGCGAATGCATCAAAAACCATTTAATTAAAAAGTATTATATGACTGTAGTTAGTGGTAAGGTAAAGGCAAAAGATAATCTAGTAGATTATATAGAAAAATGCTCGGATTATGTTAAGGTATACCCTACCAACATAGGCAATTCGAAAATAGCAAAAACCAACTATCGTACTATAAAAACAGTAGATGAGTTAAGCCTACTTGATATCGAACTTCTTACTGGACGTACTCATCAAATTCGTGCCCAACTTGCTAGTCATGGTATATATATTGTTGGCGATGAAAAATATGGTGATAAAGATATTAACAAACTTTATCACACAAAAAAGCAACAACTATATGCATATAAGATTATTTTTGATAGTATACCAAAACCTTACAATTACCTTAATGGCAAAGTAGTAGAAATCAAACCACAACTACTTATCAACTAAATATAGGTGAATTTATGAAAAAAAGATTGGACGTTGTCCTATACGAAAGACATTATTTTGTATCAAGGGAAAAATCTAAAGAAGCGATAGAAGAAGGTATAGTATTTTCCAATGGCAAAATACTTAACAAACCCGGTGAAAAAGTAGACGAAGATATTATAATAGAAATCAAAGGCGAGAAGTTAAAATATGTCTCACGTGCTGGATTGAAGATTGAATACGCAATAGACAATTTTGGTATAGATGTTAAAGACAAAATAGTAATGGACGTAGGTGCATCTACAGGCGGATTTACAGATTGTGTGCTACAGAACGGGGCTAAAAAAGTATATGCAATAGATGTCGGCTACGGTCAAATGGCACAAAGCCTAATTAATAACCCAAAAGTGATTAATTACGAAAAAACTAATATTAAAGATGTAAATGCACAAGATTTTAGCGATGTAGATATTATTGTAACCGATGTATCTTTTATCTCTTTAACAAAAATATCATATAAATTTAGTGAAATACTACACTCTGGCGGTTACCTTATTGCTTTAATCAAACCACAATTTGAATTAGATGCAAAAACTATAAAAAAATGTAAAGGAGTGGTTAAAGATGAACATTTAAGACTAAAAGCCAAAGATGAAGTAGTAGCCGATATAGAAATGCACGGATTTAAACTAATTAAAATTGCCACAAGCCCTATAAAAGGTACTGAAGGTAATGTTGAATATATCTCTTTATTCCAAAAATTATAACCCAAAAAAACATTACCACTTATATCACAGGTAATGTTTTTTATTAAATATATAACTAAAACCATAAACTAATATGTATTAAATATCATCATTAAATAATAATTTGCATCTTGAAAAACATTATAGATTGTTGTACAATATATGTGTTATGAAAGTATATAGATATTTAAGCGAAAGAGAACTTAATAATATATTAAACAAAGATACAAGCCAGATAGGTGCAAGATTTGCTTGGCACAACCTAGGTGTTAACACTCACGAATACAAGCATGATGAAAATTATCTTCATTTCTTTAAGAATAAAGAATCTATGGACGAGATAAGAGAAATGTATCGTTATTATCCACAGAACTTTTATTTTTGTGAATTTGAAATACCTAAACTAGTATTGTATTTTGCTGCCGGTACAGGATATTATAAAGCACATGGTTATGATTTTGAATCGACAGAACTAACCGAATATGCAATACGTGTATCAAAATTTAATCCAAACTGGCTTAAAGAATACACTTTAGATAAAGACAAACAAAAAATTATGTATCAAAAAGATTATGATACCATGTTTAAAAAATAATCTTTAATTAATCATTTAACATATTGGAATCGCCAATATGTTTTTTTGTACACAAAAAATGTATTCCCTGATAGAATCACAGGGAATACAATATTTATTACATCTTTCTTATATCACAAAATGCTTGATTTCTGCATTGTCAAATTCGTACCAATAACCTTTAGTTTAATCAATAGTAGTATTATTAAGCACGCTAGCAAGAAAAGTCGCTGTAGCATTATGTGTGACAATAAGTATGCTATTATACATACCATAATCTTTTTTAATATTATTGGCAAAATCTCTCATTCGTTGGTAACACTCTTCCCAAGTTTCCATACCATAGCCCTTGTCACGTCTTTTTCTGATTTCTTTTTCTTCTGGGGTTAAAGTGTTTTTATGACGTCTTACAAATACACCTTGGTCTACTTCCAAAAGTCTATCATCTTTAATTATTTTTACATTGTGATAAGCGTTAACTATATTGGCTGTCTGCATGGTACGCATAAGTGGTGATGCCACGATAACATCTATATGTGTATTTTTAAACTCTTCTGCTTTAGCCTGTACCAACTCTTTACCACTTTTGCTTAATCTATTATGGCTACGTCCTTGAACTATACCTACTTCATTCCATACAGTTGTGCCATGTCTCATTATATAAATATCCATAATTTTTACTCCTTATTTTGATTATACCAAAATCAAAAAGTAAAAACATCTAATTATTAAGTATTTTAGGATTTTTTCATAAAATATGATACAATATGCTTAAACATACATAAGTTAGATGAAAATATCTTATTAATTATTTTTCGTCTAACTTCCTTATATGTAGTTTTGTTAAGATATAACAAATACAATTTTATCTTACTTTTTAACAAAACCAGACATATACTATTATTTAACTAAAGAGAGATTTATGGATAGTAAACAACACACCTTATTAAAGAAATTAATATTGTTGGGACTTTTTGGTATATTAATTGCCATGATAGTTGTGGCTATATGGATAAGATACAACTTTAGATTAGACATAATGTACTGGACTATTCCTGCCACTTATGTAGATATCAATACCGAAATTACTGGAACATCGGTTATGTCATTTAATATACGTTGTATTACCGAAGCCGACACTGGTATTAATGATTGGAGTTATAGAGCCAGTGAAGTAGTAGGTATTGTTAATGACAATCAGCCTACAATAATATGTATGCAAGAATGTAAACGTCCACAATATAGATATTTAAAGAAATGTTTAAGCGAATATAAATCGGTAGCCGTTTACAGAGATAATAGTTACAAAAAAGAGTGTTTACCTATATTCTATAGAAAAGATTTATACCAACTAGAAAGTACAGAAACTTTTTGGTTAAGTGACACACCCGATGTGATGAGTAATACTTGGGGTGGCTACAACAGAATATGTACTTTTGTAGTATTAAAAGAAAAATCAACCGATAAGCGATTACTGGTTGCTAACACTCATCTAGACCACAAAACACAAGAAGCACAATTAAAAGGAATTAATTTAATTTACAAAAAATTAAGTCAATACAATCTTCCATCATTAATTATAGGTGACTTTAATTGTACACCTGAAGCAGATGCAATTATTAAAGCACGTAAGTATTATACCGATGCAAGTGCTGGTTCGGCTGACGCAAACAAAGGTACAGTTAATTATTTTAAAAGTAAATACCCTAATAAGAAGATAGATTATATCTTTACTACAAAATATGATATACGTGTACTTAACTATAAAGTGATTGACACAGTCAAAAATGGTATATATGCTAGTGACCACTTCCCTATAATGGCAAATGTGAAGATTATATAACACATTAGATAAATTATTTCATCTTACCTTAATACTTTAGTTTACATACCTAAAAATACTTATCATTATATTTACTCTTGATTTTTATGATTAAAAATATTGCTTAAAATATCGAAGTAAGTTGCTGTAGACATTATATCTATAAAAAACTAAATATAAAAATGAATTAATCTATAATATAGCCTATATGATGTTGATTTACTCACTATGTTTGTAAATCAAGTTGTTAGACACAACTCCACAATATCTTGTGGCATCACAGTTTGAATAAACATCAGTTATACAAAAATATTGCTATTCACTGCTTTCGTCTAACTTCCGATAATATATTTATATCAATATATAAATCTTATTAAATAAAAAGTAAAAATATACCGACAAAAAAAGCCAGCAATTATGCTGACTTTTTTATTATCTGGTGCGCCATGGGGGATTCGAACTCTCGACCTTTGGTTCCGTAGACCAACGCTCTATCCAGCTGAGCTAATGGCGCATATCGTTTTACCCATTACAACACGGGCAAGTTAATTAATCCTATAAGGAATAATCACTAATTAATTAGGGGACTTAATGTCCCTAATGGTAATCCTAGACCATAATGTCTAGGTCTAATGCGGCACAAATATATTAATCGCCGCTATGCAACTATTGTATACCGTGGTATACCTGCATTTATCGGGAATTTGCAAAAGCAAAATTATTAACTCAATGAAGTCTTTTACAACAACACAAAGATTATATAGTTAATTGACAAAAAAGTCAATATTTTATTTTAGATTTTTTTTAATTATTAAAAAATAAACAAAAACTTTTATAAACCATTTCAAATAAGTTTTAAGTAATATACGTAAAATAACTTTGTTTTAGTTAAAAAATATTATAAAATTATTAAGAGTAAAAAATAGTTTTATGCTATTAAATAATACCATACATCACTTGAAGTTTTAACACCAACTCTCACTACCCCGACAACACAACTCATTTGCGATTATAGATTTAACATTAAGTTACTAAAATAATCATAACATTATATGCTTAAATATTGTCATAAAGTATCATAATGATGTCACAAATACTACAATATTTATACATTTAGCACAAGTTAGGTTTATATCAGACACACATTATCATAATAGCATTATTAATATTAACTCTGTTTTACTTTCAAATCTTGTCTATAGTAATTATAGATATCAATCAAAGATGTTGGTACACAAAGTACACTATATAAACTTCCTTGAGTATAATTTAATTAATAAAAACAATGGAGATATTATGGAACAATACAAAATGGTAGAACGTGGCATAATAACCACCTATCGAAAACGCATATGGTCAAAATTTATAAAAGCCGTAAAAGACTATCAATTGGTTAATGACGGCGACAAAATATGTGTCTGCATATCAGGTGGCAAAGATAGTATGCTTATGGCAAAACTATTCCAAGAACTTCATCGTCACAGCGATGTACCATTTGAAGTAGAATATGTAGTTATGAATCCCGGTTATAATGATAGCAACCTAGAATTAATAAAAAGCAACTTAAACCTACTTAACATACCAGCAACTATCAAAGATACCAATATATTTGATGTTGCCAACAGTATGGACAAAAACCCTTGTTATATGTGCGCAAGAATGCGTAGGGGTGCTTTATATCAAATCGCAAGTGATATGGGTTGCAACAAAATTGCACTAGGACACCATTATGATGATGTTATAGAAACTACCCTTATGAATATGCTTAACACTGGAACATTCCAAACCATGTTACCTAAATTGCACAGTGATAATTTTGACAATATGGAATTAATACGTCCATTATATTTGATACGTGAAAAAGATATTATAACTTGGGTTAATAGCAATCAATTAAAATTTTTACGTTGTGCTTGCAAATTAACCGAACGTATAGACAAAGCGAAAACTGGGGACAGTGGTTCACAACGACTAGAGACCAAAAAACTTATTGCTAGTCTAATATCGTATAATGCCAATGTCGAATCCAACATATTTAAGAGTGCCGAAAATATTAATCTGGACAAATCTTTAGGTTATATTAAAGATGGTAAAAAACACAGTTTTCTAGACGAATACGATAAAAATGTGGCAGATAATGACAATGAATAAAAAAGTTATTACATTAATATTATCAATATTATGTGTTATAGTAGGCTTTATCCATATACCCATACTTAATTGGTTGGGAGTACCAGTATTTAAGTTACGTGGCATACTTATATGGACTACCCTACCAATAGTAGGTATAAGTGGTATACCTTTAGCCATATGGTCTCACACTTACAAATCAAAGTCAGAAATTACTCACAAAGATATTAATCAATAGTTTAAGTGGCTTTCATTTAGTTGGGCTTGCCATATGCAAATAATATTTTCATATAATATTAAAAGTTAACAACTCATACGTTATGTATGGGTTGTTTTTTAATATATAAAATATATTTTTAATTATTCCACAGACTAAAAATAACTGACAATTATACCTTATTTTGGTACAATATTTGTGTAATTAAACAACACGAACACATAAATACAAAGGAGCAATATGCTAGAACTTAAGAATATAAGTTATAAAGTCGACAACAAGACTATATTAGACGATATAAATTTAATGTTTGACTATGGCAAAATATATGCAATTACTGGACATAATGGCAGTGGCAAAAGCACATTGGTTAAACTTATCATGGGCATAATTAAACAAACCCATGGCGACATAATTTTAGATGGCGAAAATATCAACAAACTTGATATTACAAAAAGAGCCAACAAAGGTATAGGTTTTACTTTTCAACAACCTATTAAATTTAAGGGACTTACAGTGGCAGATTTAATATCTACCGCTTCTAAAGGCGAACTTGATATGAAATGTGGTTGTGAGTATTTAAGCAAAGTGGGGTTATGTGCTAAAGATTATCTTAACCGTGAACTTGACTCCAACTTATCTGGTGGCGAACTTAAACGTATCGAACTAGCAATTACTCTAGCCGAAAATAAGAAAATTAATATTTTTGACGAACCTGAAGCAGGTATAGATATATGGAGTTTTGGTGGATTAACTGATGTATTTAAGGAATTACGCAAACGTAACTCTTTAACCATAATAGTAACCCATCAACAAAAAATCTTGGATATAGCAGACGACATAATAGTACTTAACTCTTCTAGACTAGAATCTTTTGGTAAAGCAAGCGACATACTACCTACCCTTCACAATTCTACTTGCAAAAAACTAGATAAGGGGGACAACTAATGAGTAATATGGACAAAATAGATAAAGATTTATTAAGTCAAATAGCCGACTTACACAATATACCTGAAGGTGCATACAATATTAGAAAGAATGGCGAAGCATTAAGCCGTAACAGTACTGCCGATATAGAGATTGTACCTAAAAAGAACAAAAGCGGTATAGACATAATAGTTAAGCCCAATGTTAAAAACAAAAGTGTGCATATCCCCGTTATTATTACTATGGGCGGAATAACAGACCTAGTATACAATGATTTCTATATAGGAGAAAATGCAGATGTAACTATAGTTGCTGGTTGTGGTATACACAATGCCACCAGTGATAAAAGTGAGCATAACGGCATACACTCTTTCCATCTAGAAAAAAATAGTAAAGTGGTATATATAGAAAAACACTTGGGTGTAGGCAAAGGTCAAGGAGAAAAAATCCTTAACCCCGTAACCAAAATAGTAATGAAAGAAAATAGTGATTTTGTTATGGAAACAATACAACTGGGTGGAGTATCAAGTTCGGTACGTACAACAAAAGCAAAACTATATGATAATGCCAAACTTGTTATTAAAGAAAAAATACTAACCACTCAAGAGCAATCCGCACATACTAAATTTGATGTAGAGTTATTGGGTGACAACAGCAGTGTGGACGTTATGTCTAGAAGTGTAGCAAAAGATAATAGTTATCAAAATTTCTACTCACAAGTAAAAGGTAAAAATCGTTGTTTTGGACACGTATCTTGTGATGGAATATTGGTAGACAATGCTCGTATAGATTCAACTCCAAAGATAATATGCGAAAATGTTAATGCTACTCTAGTTCATGAAGCCGCTATAGGCAAAATTGCTGGCGAACAACTTATCAAACTTATGACTTTAGGTTTAACCGAACAACAAGCAGAAGACCTTATAATAAAAGGTTTCTTAAAATAAGGAATTAATTATGGCAACATACAACAAACGTGTAGGTGTAATAGGAAGTATTAATACCGATGTAGTATGTAATACTGATGTTCTACCAAAAATAGGAGAAACTGTAATTGGTAAAGATTTTTTAATATCTTTTGGCGGTAAAGGTGCTAATGAAGCCGTAGCAGCAAGCAGATTGGGTGCAAGTACCAACCTACTTGGTTGTGTGGGAGATGATATGTTCTCCAAAAACGCAATAGCACACTTACAAGAAGAAGGAGTGCATATCACTGCAGTTAAACAAGTTAAAAACACTATGGGTGGTATAGCCAATATTGTGGTTAGCAATAAAAACAATCAGATTATAGTTATACCCGGTGCTAATGAATTGGTAGACACAAGTTATATTAAAAAATACACTGCTAGAATCAAAGAATGTTCGATAGTAGGTGGACAATTCGAGATACCTATAGACGCATTACTACTTGCTAGTCAGATATGCGTAGACAATAACATTAAGTTTGTGCTTAACCCATCTCCTATTAAAGACTACCCTAAACAATTATTTGATAATGCTAGTTATGTGATAGTCAATGAAATAGAATTAAAAACCATAACTGGATATGATGATACTACTCCACTAAAAGTACTAGAATTATACCCTAGTAAACTAATACTAACAAAAGGTAGCGATGGAGTATATTATCACGATGGCACTCAACTTGTACACATACCTGCAATTAAGGTTAATGTAATAGATACTACTGGCGCTGGCGATACTTTTATGGGTGCATTTATGATGGCTATCAACAACAATATGTCCTTAAAAGATGCAGTATTATTTGCTAATATAAGTGCCGGATTAAAAACTACTAAACTGGGTGCTCAAACCGGTATGCCGAAATTAAATGATGTAAAAAAATACGTTAAAGCCAACAAAATTAATCTTAACATAAATATGGATTAACAGTAAAAGGAGAAAAATATATGAGTTATGAAAAGGCAAAAGAATACATAAAAAGTATAGAAAACAGACCAGTAAAAAAACGTCCTATCATTATTGATTGCGACCCCGGTATAGACGATGCTATGGCTTTATTATTACTTGCACAATTTAAAGATAATTTTGATATAAAACTAATAACTTCATGTGCAGGCAATATTCCTATAGATATCACTACTAAAAATCTACAATTTTTCGCCGAAAATTTCTTTAATGGTGTGCGTATTGCAAAAGGTAGCCGTATACCACTAGTAAAAAAGCCTATTAATGCTGCTCATGTACATGGCAAAAACGGACTAGGTTCATACGAAATACCCGAGCAAAATTATCCTTATGATAATGATGCTGTAGAATCCATGTATGATGTCTTAAATAACAGCCCAGAGAAAATAACTCTAGTTACTTTAGGGCCTATGACCAACATAGCCAAACTTATGATTAGGTATCCAGAAGTTAAAGAAAAAATAGATGTTATATATTCAATGATAGGTTCGATAGACGGCACTGGCAATATGACTGATTATAGCGAGTTTAACGCATACTACGATCCAGAAGCCTTTGATATTGTAGTTAAATGTAACATTCCTATGATTATCAACCCTATGCAATTGGGTAACGAAACTCGAGTTAAAAAGTCTGTATTTGCTAATATGCCTACCGAGACCATAAAAGACAATTTAGTAAAAACTATGGCAGAAAGTGTTAATAGCCCAGAAGATAATACTTGTATATGTCTTTACGACCCTAACACTATCGTAGGATTAATCAAACCCGAATACTATGACTATGTACCATGTGAAATACATGTATATACCTACCCAGATATGGAAGGTAAAACAGTATTAAAATATAATCCTGATGGCATACATAAATATCAAGTAGTTAAAAATATGGATAAACTTAACGATTTTATTATTACCCAACTATTTAAAGATTAATTGTGTAATGATATTACTCAATAATAAGATGTAATAAAATCAATATATATTTAAAAATATTAACAATAACGAAGATTTTGTATATTATTACAAAATCTTTTTTTAATCCACAACAAATCAAAATTGGTAGCAAAAATATAACAAAAATGATATTATATCTATAGGAATAACATAAGGAGGATACTATGGCTAAAAAATCAAGAGCAAAAAAGACAAACGTTGTAAGTGTTATCTGTCTAGTTTTGTCACTTTTACTTCTTGTAGCATTCTTTTTACCTACTTACACCACTAAAGTTGGTGACACTACATATAGTTATAATGGTGTTACTATGCTTCAAGGTGCTAGTATGTCAAAAGAAGATTATGCAGATCTTACTCTAAAAACTGCTGGTTCAGGTATTAGTGGTGTATTGGGTAACGATACAAGCAAAGAAGTTAAAGCCAACACTCAAAAACTACAGGCTTACAATATGTTCCATGATGATGAAGCAGGTTCTTACAAAGTTACCGTATACCTTAATATCGCTATGCTAGTTGCTGGTGCTATATTATTGGTTGCTTCTACATTAAGTCTACTTGCTAAAAAATTAAGTATGTTTGATTTAATCGCAGGTGGATTTGCATTTGTTGTATGTTTGGTTATGATGATTTGTGCCGGTGTTGCTGCAAAACACTTCACTACTAGCCTATCTACTACTTCTATGGGTGTAGGCGTATGGTTTGGTATGATCGGCAGCGCACTTGCATTAGGAAGTCAAGCAGTAGGCAAATTCTTATTAAAGAAATAGTTTTTATATAAACAATAAGTTTAATACAAAAACAAAAAAAATTATGAGATTTACTCTCATAATTTTTTTATATTTTATTAAATATTAAGACGATGTTTACTTTGACAATTAAATTCACGACTTATATCAACATTATCTTAATCATCTTAAAAAGTCATAATTTACTTTTATGTTTAAATAACTTTCAGTTAAACACAATAATACTTCACATTATTTTTATACTTCTAAAATAATATTTTCAATATGCCAATTTTACATTAACTTTATTTAGTATAAGATAAAGTATGATTACCTAGTTTAGGTTTACTACTAGTTTTTTGTGCTAAAGTAGTAAGTACTTCGGTCACAATATAATTGTTAATATCGCTTACATTTGATATTTCTTCATCTTTGTTTTCTTCCATAATAGTAGAAAGCAATGAAACCAATTTATCATTTTTATCGTCACTTAAATTGTTAATACGTATAGTATTACTATTGGTCTGCACTCTTGAACCTACTGTATTGGCTGTGCCTTGGCTGGTAATGTACAAATAATTAGGTATTTGTTTTGCATTTTTACCCACTGCCTTTTTCACTTCTGTTAGGTCAAATTTAACAACAGTCCTTAATTTATATGTTCCATCTGTATTTTCAATAATAGTAAGTTCTAAAAGCAAAAACATCTGCGTTTCTTCTTTTGTACTTGCCGAATTATTAATCATAGCCCCAACTTCATAATCATAAAGAGTGATGGTACTGTCTAAATCTATAACGGGTATATTAAAGTTAATATTACCATTGGCATCATAGATACCTAGTCCACTTTCTTCTGCTTTTTGTTTAAATGTAACAATATCATTAGCCTTAATTGGATTGGTTACAAGTTTACTCTCATCAACATCTTCATTAAGCCATGACATATATTCATTAAACATAGTAATATTAACACCAAAAACTTTAAAGGTGTCTTTTATAGAAATTATAGTGATAATACCCAGTCCTACCACCATAACTATGCCGATTATTAATTTTTTCAAGCAACCTTTTTTCTTTTCAGGGTCGCTCACTTTTTCTTTTTTCTTCCAAAATGCCATTATGCGAATGCTACCTTAAATACTAAATACAATATAATGCCTAAAAATACTATACGAAATATCCATCGTAGTGGATTAAGATTACGTAAAAATTTCACGTTTTTACTCCCTTTTAATCTTTTTAATATTTTACATAATATTAACTTTATAGTCAACAATTAAAAATATTAAACAATTTCTTATCATAGCATTAAAAATATAATCACTAAATAAGTAATACTCCCCGCCTAGATTACGCCAAACAAGTCTGTCGCTTGTCCGCTTCGCTACCAAGTTCGACTACGCTTGATAAATGACAGGCGGTGAAATTAAACGACTTACTACAATAGAATAATTTATTAAAGTGTTGAATTTATAAAGAAAAATTGTGTCAAACAATTTCAAATGTGAGTTATATACATTTAACGTCACATAGTTTCTATATACGATTGTGTTATTTAACACAAAAAACCGATACATATTGAATCTATATCATTAAGTATCGGTTTTTTTTAATTATATAACTTAATTATTAATATACATAATCTTACACATTAAATATATTACATACCTGCAGTAGTTAACTTTTCATCTACTTCTACTATTGTATTGTATATAGATGTAAAGTCATTAGCAAATGTATCTAGAGTTACACTTGTAGGGTCGTTTAAATAATTATCATATTTAGTATCTATAGGAGATACTTTATCTACAGCAGCATTGTATATTGCTACCAATTCTGGTTTACTCTCGTATCCAGCAGGCATAATTGATTTAATACCATTTTCGCCTACAATCTCGCCGGTAATATATTTTGCTATTCTTACAGAAGCAGTTTTTGGAACAATACATAATGCATCAAGTTCGTCCAACTTTTCTCCCATATTCTTAATTGCATCTTTGTTGCTTCTAGACACTTCTACAGTTGTAAGGCTAGTAGTTATATATTTTACTTTGCCTAAATCTGTAAATATCTGCTTATAAGTTAATTCGCCATTTTCTGCTTTTGTACCACATACTTTGGTATTAGCCAATATTTCATTTATGGCTATAGCAATTTCTTCTTGTTCGTTGGTTATAGTAACTTTATCTACTATAAAGTCTAGAATATCTTTTCTAATAGGTTTAACCAATACACTATCGTTAAATCCATCAAGTTTGTTGCCGAAATCTCCGAAGTTAAATGTATCTACATTAACTGTAGTAATACCATCTACCATATCAGTTAAAGATTTAAGACTCTTAAACTCATTCTGGTAACTAACAATATTAACTGCGTTATCTTTAATCTTGTTAACTATTGTAACCATCTTTTCGTCCATACTAGACTTATCTATTTTGTTAATAATCATAACAACTATTTTTGGTCTAATTGAACTTACTAGTACACTCTTTTCACTACCAGTATTTTCATCGTAACTATCTAGGATTCTACCAAAATTTTCAAAGTCAAGACTAGTAGTATCTACATCGGTAATATGATTAAACAAACTATTAAGGGCTTTAATTTCTTGTTCGAATGTAAGTTGAGTAGCATCTATTTTGGTTTTTAGTGTATTCATAATATCTTCAAGGTCACTTCCACTTTCTACTTCACCAGCAAATTGTGTGATGGTAGTCTTAAGAATAGTATTAATAACTTCTCTAGTAATTATTTTGCTATTAGAAGTAATAATAGTATCAAATGTTTTACCTATAGTTACCAATTGTTCGCTAGTGGTGGTCGAATCTGCTAAATCCATAAGACTATTAAGCAAAGTCTTCATTGTGCCAAATTCCTTACCCCAATCTATATCTTCTGCTTCATTAATATTGCGTTTGATAACTGTAAAACTATCGGTTAACATATCTGCATTTTCGATAGACAAATCTTCTACTTGGTCAATCACTGTGTTAACTATATTTTTAATTTCACTACCAAATAATACACTATTTTTTAGTTTGTTAAGTGCATTACCAAAATCTACAAGCATAGTCGAACCATCTGTTAATAGTGCTGTCTTTAAATCTTCAGCGTCCATAATATCAGTAGCAACATTAACAAAGTCGTCCATCATACCAAGTTCGGTCTTCCAACTAGTAACATTGTCCACATTTAGTTTAACTCTTTCAATTATTGTAGAAAGTTGGGCAAAATCAGTAGTTACTTTAGAATTGAAATATGACAAGGCTTCTTTTACTAAACTATTAACCGAACTACCAAATATAGTTGTTGTTTTGAATGTATCTAATACATTACCAAGTTTAGATAAGTTAAGAGTAACTTCTTCGCCACTCATCTCATTAAGCATATCTATAATATCTTGATATACAGCATTAATTTTTGTAAATTCAGTTTCAAAACTGCTTACTTCACTAATATTGTGTAAAGAATCAATAATAACATTTTTCATACCATCAAGACTTGTGTCTGTGCTGGTTAAATCTTTTTTAATTGTAGTAATTGCTTTATCTTCTAAAGCATTAATTAATAACTTATAATTAGTTTCGTCCAATCCGCCATAGTTTTTAATACTATCCAACAACTTACCTACCAATGGTAATGTTGTAGAAGTAACATAATATTTTGAATCCATATCTAATGAATTGTTAATATCTACTACGGACATAAACATAGTTTTAAATAAATTTTTAACTTCGTCAGTTGTTGCACCATCTTTGTTAATTGCAAAATCTTTAACATCTAATTTCTCTGCAACTAAATTTAAAGAAGCATTAATAATAATAGGTGACAATGAAGAAATTGTCTGCATCTTAAACAACTCATCAGTTATACTATTAACTGTAGTGTCATCTAAAAGTCCTAGTATCTTATTAGCACCAGTAACTTCTTTATTAGCAACTTTGCAGATAAAATCTTTTTCATTTAATATTTCTGCTACGTTAAGGATACAAAGCAATTCGTTTCTAATAGTAGAGAAAGTAATATCTTTAATTTCTGTAGTTCCTTCTTTAAGTGCATCATCTAATGAATCGCTACCTGTATTAGGTAATTGAATAATGAAATCTGGATTATTAAGTATTTCATCTATTATCTGTGGCATTAATTTATTGCCTAGAGCAGAAATTGTTTTGTTATTAAATACTTGGTTAACTAAAGTTTTTGATGCATTAATAATTCTTCTAACCTTACTTTGTGTAAGATTATCAAATCCGATATTACGCAAAGTATCTATACTACCCATAGTACAAACTACAGTTTTCACTTCGTCTTTAAGTACTACTTTTTCGCCGTCCATCTTGCCTGTACTTATGCCATTGAAAGTAACATTCATAAGTGGCTGAACACCAGTATAAGTCAAAATTTTTGAAGTAGCACTTTTATCGTAAGCATTAATATATTTCATTATATCTTCTAGTCCTAGCCTACTAAACTCACCGCCTGTAAGTTCAACTTCTGTTATAGTTCCGTCATCATTTTCAACTTTCTTTGTGTAGGTATCGGTAGTACTTTTTTCAATACTACTTACCATATTAACCACGCCCATAACTGGCATCATAGTGGCAGTAGCCACAAACAAACCTAGGAATCCGCCTACCAACATACCCCATGCTCTATGTCTAGGAAGTTTGTTACCTTCTCTGTCTTTCTTTCTAATAACAAAGTGAGTAACAATAGCCCATATTGGATATAACACAATCTTGACAGCCCAGAACAATATAGCAAATACAAAAGCATTAACAACTAACCCAACTAGTGTAATCATAATGTCTATAGTATCTGGAGCAGTTAAAAACTTACCATAGTCTTCTATCTGTCCTAGATAATAGGTTGCAAGTTCGGTAAGTGTCTTACATGTTACACCATCGCCAACATTAATATTAAATATACTCATATTCATAACAGACTTTGTAATTAATGGGGCTACAAAGAAACATATTACTGCTATGACAACTATCCAGCCGGCTCTAAATGCTGTGCGTTTAAGACCACGAATAAGTCCCCACAACACACCTACTATTATAAATAGTGCAAATATTCCTGCTACAATCAAAGGTACATATTTTTCCACAATTAATTCTCCTTATATATTTATTATATTACAATAATACAACATTAACAACAAAATTAACTTTTAAAAGATTTTATCAAACACATTAATTATTCCACTTAAATCAATACCGGTATAATATTTAAGAAAATAGTAGAATGGTGCTGTACCATATGGCACTACAAAATCCACTACTCCTACTACATCGCTAGTCTTAAATGGACCTTCTATCGAACTATCTATACTTCTACCACGATTATCGCCTAGCACAAAAACTTGTCCTTTTTGTATTACAAGTCTACCGTTTTTGTCAAAAACTATATCGTTTTGGTCACTATTGTTACGATATTCAACACGAAGATTAATAAAATTGTCTAAAGTGGTACGCATACCTAGGTTACCTGGTTCACCACTAGTCTTAATATCATATATATAATCTTCCACCAATTTTTCGCCATTGCGGAAGACATAAACTTCACCGTCAGTATCTTGTCTAATATCTATAGTATCACCAGCCAATCCTATAACTCTTTTAATAATATGGTCGCTATCTATACTAGCACTTTTCTTAACAACAATAATATCTCCGTAAGTGTACTTACCAAAAGTATTGATATACACTAGGTCGCTTTTTGTACTGCCTAGTGGATTAAGCGTAGGTTGCATACTGACACCATACACTGGAGCACTATCATACATTATCTCAAAGCCTATAATAAATACTGCGATAATAGCACAAAGTGCTATAAAAGCCTGACCTAGAAAACTCAAAAAATAATTAGGTTTTTTATATATTAAATTGTCGGTTTCTACTTCATACTTTTTCATATACAATATGATACCACAATTAACCAAATTTTTAAAACGTATCTCTTTACTTTTAGAAAATATTTAATGTTGATTTTGTCGATAATGTGTGCTAAAATCATAATACAATATAAGGAGTAAGTTATGGCAACTGATTTCACTAGTACTCTTAAATCTATGCGTGAAAAAGAACTTCATTATGATGAGCATAAAGCACAGTTACGTAAGCAAGCAATTGCTAAATATGGCAAGGACATATTCACTGATTACTTTGTTCCACAAGATTTTGATTACAACAATTTATCTAGAGAATATTTCCAAAACCCAGTACGTCAAGAAACTGCTTTACCATATAGTGACGCACAATTTAGAGAATTTATGCAGATGGAAAAATTTATGATTAACGAGCCAATAATATTTAATCATAAAGGTCACACTATCCATGGTGGATATTTCTATGGTGTAAAAGATAACAAAGTTGTATTGTTTGCATTATCTATCACTACCGATGCTCGTAGACGTATGATAGATAGACCAGACCTAAACGCATATAAATTTTCTATCAAACTTGATATGTTAATTAATGGCAAAACGCCTTTACCACTACTACGATTTGACTCGACAGTAGACCACAACAACTTTATAGTTGATGGCAAAGTTGCACCTAATAACGAAAGTATAGAGATATTGCCTGCACCACATTTACATATTAATGATGAAAAAGCACAAGTACTTTCTAGTGATAATCTAGACTACACTACCGCTCATAGAGTACCAGCAGTTATTAATGAAATGCGAAGTTCTAATGACCCATTATATTTTAAGACTGCTATCGACAATTTCTTTAGTATGGGCAATGTCAAAGCAAAGATTAACACAACTAGTCCTAAAGTAAGAGATTATTATTACTATGATTTTTATCATACATTATTTGACTGGAGCACAGTACATATAGATACCAACAAAGATATATTGGAGAAATAAGATATGACTTTTGAAGAAGCAATTAAATTAATTAATACTAAATATCCTACTAGCCAACGTACCACCGACCTAGTAGAAATAAAAGTAAACAAATTATTAGATGTAAACCACTATTACTATATCGCACTTCATAATATGAACAACACTCTTATCCTTACTGATATAGCAGAGTCAAGTGATATATTGTATGATATTAGCGAAGACCGTTGGAAAGAATTATGCGTTAAACACAATATCGAATTTAATGACTGGCATTTAGAATGTGAGTTTAAATCTTTAAAAGACCTAGACAATTTTATCGCCTTACTAGACGAAGTCGCTAATGTAGAATAATAACATTATTACAACCAAATATGAAAATAAAAAAAGTATAGCAAAATAAATGCTATACTTTTTATTTAAAGTAATAAAAACACACCAAAGTCTATTATGTTAAGTTGTCTAATCCCCGCCTGTCATTATGAGCGTAGTCGAACTTGGGAGCATAGCGGACAAGCGACAAACTTGTTTGGCGTAATCTAGGCGGAGTTAAATTTTAAACAAGTTAAAATTTAAGTTGCTAATCGCAACAACCATTGTTATACAATGTCCACCTAGATTTGATTCATCGTCCGTTTATATCAAATGCCACTTCGTGTCGCTTGTATAAACTTCCTTGAGTATAATCAGGCGGGGTAAGGTATGTGATAATATCAACTTTACATTTTGGGATTCCAACAACTTACGTTGTTGCCCTACGGGTTCGACTACACTTCGTTCCGCTCAGAATGACATATATATACTTTACGTTTTGTTTAGATATATGCTATCCGCTTTAGAACTGACAAGTATAGGCTTATTGCGATGGTAATAAAGCCTAGGCGGGGTAAAATTTTAAGCAGATTAAAATTAAAAATACTTAAAAATCTAGCACATATAAAATGTCTAATATTTAGCGGAATAAAAAGAAAAACAGTTGAAACCTAACAACTGTTTTCTTTAATAATATTTGAAAAAATTAATTCTATATTTCGCTTAAATCGGTAGTGAGTTTGGCATTAATTTCCTTATATTTATCAGGAACTTCTTGCCAAAGTTCGTCAATATCCCTGTCCATAGCATTACCAAGTTCATAATTATTTTTATTAATTGGTGGATGTAATACTACATTACCATTGGAACGTATTAAGAAATGCTTTCCTTTTGACCACTTAAAAACTCTCATGTTACTTGTTTTGTATGGGTATTGCTTTAAAAGTTTATTTGCTTGACTCGCTGTAATTAATCCCGTTAAAGATTTTGCTTTCCCTTCAGGAATAATTGGAATCAAAACAATTTGATACAAGTTAAATTCTCTTAATTTGTCTAATATTTGATATAAATTTTTAACATTGTTATTAAACAATGGTATTTTTACCTGTACTTTTAATTTTGATGCAGTAACTAATTTTAGCATCTGCCAAAATCTTTCTTCATCAAATGCGTTTGATTGAGTATTCGCATGCCAACTTCTATTCAATCCGTAAAAAGATATTCTAATCTTTTTAAAGTGCTTTTCAATCATTTTTATGTTGTTTTCATTAATTAATGAAGCATTGGTGTCCAAAGTCAAAATTGTTTTTCGTATCCTAACTTTAGACAATAAATCGAAAAGTCCTTTATATAATAATGGCTCACCGCCTGTTATAGTGATACTTTGAATGTCCTTTTTACAAATATTATTAAAAATCTTTACCCAACTATCAACTTTAAGTTCATAGTCGTGCTTGTTGGCAAAGCAATGTTTACATAAAAAATTACATTTATCAGTAATTTCAACAATCACTCTGCTTGGTTTTTTAATTGATGTATTCATAATTTTTATTCAGTAAATATTTAACTGAAATGTCCTCCTAAATGTTTAGATTTAGAAGTTGGCATTATTAATATATCAAAATTTGGTCAAAAAGTCAATTTTTAAAACAATAGTCGATTTTACCCAATACAACACACAATTTAGTGCTATTTTATCAAATATAATATTCCCAAAGCCAATATAATAATAGAAATTAATATGCCACATTATCCGTTATTTTTAAAAGAATTAATACCAAAAATTAAGTATTATTACATTATAATTCATTTTATAAAAAATATATGTGTCATAAAATATTGAATTATTTAAAGTTGTATTGTTATAATCATTTTAATTAGCAAACAACCCATTGTGGCTTGCAATTTATCAAAATAAAAATAACTATAAACTAACCCATTTTAGGTTGGTCAGATTAGGTTAATCACAAATGTGTGGTTAACCTATTTAATTGTAAAAAAATATAAGGAGATTAGAATGAAAAGTTTTACAATAAATACAAATTCATATTTAGATAGAAAAGTTAAAGGATATTATAATTGCAATTATGTTGGTTATCAGCAAAAAGGTAATCCCGATTTTATAAACAGGCTTAAAAATATGTCAAAATCACATAATGAAATGGACTTGGTAGAAGATTTTATTGAAGTGGCTGACAGGGCTAAAAAAGATTTAAAGCAGATTATAGAAACTGAAGGCTTATGTAATCCAGTTATTTGTGTTGCTCCACGTTTAAAGGCTGAAAAATCATATTTACCTTGTCAACTCATGTTTAAAAAAGCAATTTCTAGTGTAGTTAACAATATTGACGCAACAAATGGTATTGATTCCATTAAAAGAATAAAAGACACAAAGACAACACACAATTGGAGATTAGAACACAACACTGGCGATATGCCATACAAAGGAATAACAAAAAATACTTGCGAAATAAATAAAAATTTAATTTTTGGAAGAGATATTATTTTGGTTGATGACATCTATACCGATGGTGTTTTTGTGGCTGAAGATTGTATTCAAACCCTGTTTGATTTTGGGGCAAAAAGTGTTACACTATATGTAATAGCAAAAACTAGGAGTTAAAATGTATTCAAATTTAGCAATAAAACTCTATACAATGGTTAAACATGGCATTATAAAATCTAATGCTTTGTTTTGGCGAGAGTTTTCAAAAGAAAAGGTTGAAAATTTAGATATTAATATTTTTGACGCAGAAAAAGAATTGCAGGAAAAAAATTTGAATGTTGTTTGTGTTTTTGATGATAACTTCCCCAAGATTGATAATAATATTAAAAATAAAGAAAAGCCATTTTTGTTTGTATACAAAGGAAATATTGAATTATTATCAAATATTAATAACAATGTTACTGTTATTGGAGTGTTAATGCCAACACCCGATATTGAAAATAGAGAGCAAAAAATTGTAACAGAATTAGTTAAGAATAATATAGTGGTCGTGAGTGGACTCGCTCATGGTTGTGATACTATCGCCCATAAAACTTGTTTAACTCATGGTGGAAAGACTATCGCAATCTTGCCTACAACATTTGATGATTTATATCCAAAAGAAAATAAAATTCTTGCCAACAATATTATTGAAAGTGGTGGTCTAATAATAACTGAATATGTAAACAAGTCACAAAATAAATACGAATGCATAAATAGATTTATTGAACGAGACAGATTGCAAGCAATGTTATCAAAAGCCACTATATTGATTGCAAGTTTTAGACAAGGTCAAGGCGATAGTGGCTCTCGTCATGCAATGCAAAAAGCAAAAGAATATGGGAAATTAAGATATATAATGTTTAATCAAAAAACAGATTTAAATAAAGAAATTTTTGGATTAAATCAAGATTTATTAAATGATGAAACAATTGTATTAACCGAAAAATCGATGAAGGAAATAACCAATTGAAATACTTTATAGATTTAGATGACACACTTGTCAATTCCACTATTTTAAATAATGATGCATACAATTTTGCGTTAGAACATTTTGGATATAAAAGAATTATAACAAATGAACGACTAACAAGAGATTTGCTTACTGACTACAAAAATATAAATGAAATAATCCAATTAAAACAAAAGTATTTTACTTTGAGTTGGTTGCCATATAGACTGATTTTAAATACAGAATTACTATCGAAGTTAAAAGAATTTGGTAAATCTAATTGTTTTCTTTGGACAAAAGCAGATAAAACGAGAGCAGATAAAATTATAGAATGTTGCAACCTTTCAAAAATATTTAATGATGTAATATTTGATGATAAAACAAATTTTTGTACATCACTACACAAACTAAAACAAATAGCAAACTCTGATAATATTATAATTTATGAAAACAACCACAATTTCTTTCAAAATCAAAAATATAAAATTATAGATGAAATCAACAATCAATACTTTAATATTAAGGGTTATCTAGTATGATAGCCTTTTTTCATTAATTATTTATTATATAATTTATTTTGTTACACAATTAAATAATAATTATTATTTAAAAAAATTCTAGTAACCATCTTGTTACTAGAATACTTTATATATGGCAAAAGTATTGTCTATATATTGGCACTCCCAGAAGGACTCGAACCCTCGATAATAGTTCCGAAGACTATTGTGATATCCACTTCACCATGGGAGCATAATTAAACATTTTTTAATGGGAAATGTTAAACCCATAATTAATTTATGTTAAAGTCTTTCAACTCGCTTAATAATAGTTAACAAGCAAATTAATAATACACATAACTTAATTATTATTGCCCGCCTAGATTAAAACTAATTTACTCCTAATCTTTAATTACTTATTAAAGAAATACGGACGATAATTAAAATCTTTAACCACACTATAATTTAAGTATTTCATTAAATGCATAAGTAAATCCGTCTTGGTTAACAGGTAAAGTAACATAAGTTGTAAGCGCTTGTATCTCGGGTTTTGCATTACCCATAGATATAGAAATATCTGTATTATTAAACATATCTATATCATTGTCAGAGTCTCCTATAGATATAGTCTTATAGTCAGGAAACAAAGACTTAAAGTATTCAATAGCAATTTTTTTAGAGACTCTTTTATCAGTAACATCAAAATAATTACCCGGCATTTGATAAAAACCGAACTGCGGAAACATCTCTTCAGCATTATCAAATATTGTACCGTTAATAAATAATTGAAAAACATTACCATTAATCAAATCTTGTTGGAACTCTTCTTTGTCTACTAATAAAGCCTTATGTTTTTCTATTGTAGTTTTATCATTGATTATGCATTTACTTCTATAACTGTTTTTATAATGCCACACTCTGTGATTATCGGTAGCCAACTTTACCAATCTTTTAACACCATCTATATCTAATGAATGTCCTATAATTTTAGTCTTACCATTTGAATCAATAATCACACTGCCGAATAATGATGCCATATAACTAAAATTTTCAACTCCGCCTAAACTCTCCAATTGAAAATATGGACGTCCTGTAACCACTATCGGTATATGCCCGTGAGATTTTAATCTATTAAGTTCGGCTATAACACTAGGGCTCATAGATTTACCACCTACGTCCACTACTGTACCATCAATATCACAAAATATTATATATTTATCCATAATTATTACCTTAAATAACTATTAAATTGTACTATACATAACTACAATTGTAAACTAATTAATAAAATAACAACATATTACAAGGTATCCCTTTAATCATACAAAGAATATTGAAAAATGTAAAAGTATTGAAAATAATAACTAAATGTGTTATTATATTTATGTAGGCAAAACATTGTCTACGTTAAATTCTAATACAAATATTATCTTGGTTATACGACTTTACTTATGGTACTGCAGAAACTACGATAATTCGTGATATCATAGTTTGAAAAAAACATAAGATATACGAAAATGTTGCTACGCACTGCTTTCGTCTAACTTTCGATGATATTGTTTAGAAAATGTATATAAAAAGGAAATATATGGAAAATAGAATTACAGGTTTTCCCCTTGCTTTCGCTGATGTGGGTAAAAGTTATAAAGTAGAAGGTATTGCTGGAGATGAGAAAGTAGCAAAACATTTAAGAGAAATTGGATTTTATTGTGGTGCTACTGTAAGTCTTGAATCAAAAACTCGCATGGGACTTATGATAAAAATCAATGAAACCAAACTCGCATTAGATGCTGGCGTATGTTCAAAAATTTTTGTTACCGAACTACAAAAACATATGGACATGGGTATGGAAAAATAATATTAATAATTATTAAAACATAAAAAGTATAGCAAAATTAATTGCTATACTTTTTGTTTTGTAAATTATATATCACATTAATATATTATTAAGCAAAAACACAACACTATTAAATGTGTTGTGTTTTTATATCTAATTATACATTATCAATGTTTATTATAGATTATTAAATATTGCTATTATCTAGAATCAATGTTAATTTAACTGCATCATTAATATTTGTAGCAAATTCAGGGAATACATAGATTACAGCACGATTATTACTATCAAAACTAATAGGAACATTGTTAAGCATATTAGTTGTAGCGTCAGTAACTCTGTAAAGTTTACCTTCATTTAACAAAACATCTAAATCAGTATATGATTGAAGTGCTTGATTATATGTTTCTTCGTCTGGAATTATTGAGAAGGCATAACTATTAGTTACAATTTCGAATACCATCATAGATAGGCTTGTAGGTACTGTGCTAGATTTAATAGTTAAAGTGGCTTCGCCTGTATCTTCATCTATAACTATGTCACCTGGATCATTTTCATTAAAGTCACTTCCATTAAAGCCGATACCATAACGTTGACCATCAACAATAAAGTTAAGCAAATATACTCTATCACATATATACAAACGTACTGGCATTAACATGCTATACTCATTATCCATTATAACTGTATAGAAAGTCATATATTTACCAAATACATCACTAGATAATTCAATATCAAATTGATTAGATGTGATATGTTGTTTTAAATCTTCATCAAGGTAAACCATATCTAATATTGATGATTGTAAATTAATGTTAATATATTCTTTACCATCACGTGTAAAGATGTATTTTTTATATTCATCGCCAAACCAGCCTACCAAAAGCATTGTTTCTTCGCTAGTATCAACTGCTACACAATCCCCTGTTAATTCAAAACTAGAATCTACGTCCATAGTAAGTGTTTTTGTATCTTCACCACTACCAATAGTTGCTTTTAACATAGGTAAAGTATAATTTTCACCGCTTGTAGTTATGGTATACACTTTGGTTACTTTACCGCTTGTAGATCTGATTGTTAATGTATATGTACCTGCCGATGCGAAGTATAATGGTCTTCTGCCATCACATTCATCAGCACCAAGGATTTCATCATCACTATTTCTTAATTCATAAGTTGCCCTTGAATTATTGGCTTCAACTAGTAAGTAGTTGGTTTTACCAAAATTATCAAAAGTGATATTATCTTTAATTTCTATACTTGTAGGTTGAGTCACTACCGAACCCACTTTCATAGATTTTATAGTTACATCATCGTTAATTACACCAATAGTACAATAATACAATTGTGTTGTATAGTCTGTAGATGTTTTAGTATCTGTAAATGTCAACAATATACAAGGTATACCATTAATAATATCTAGGCTACAATTTTTAAATTGATAACCATCTTTTGTAGTTATATTATCTGAATATATAGTAGATAAATATCTTAAAATATTAAAGTCACTTATTGTATAACCACTATTTACTTTTCTATTAGAATAAATATATATACTGTTTGTATAATTCGAACCTGGTTCAGAGTATTCAATACGAGAATCTCTTTCTATATAGTTATCTATATCCAAACCATAATTAATAATTACGTGAGTATTATAGATATATTCTTTACCATCTTTTGTAGAAACTATCTGCGCAGGTACTTTATAAATACCATAACTTGTAATGTCTAGTGCTTGACCATCATTAATATTTACTCTAATACTACTATCGTTACTATCAAATTTAATGTTATTTATGTCACTAGTAGATGTATATAGACAGCCATAGTCTATTTGGTTTTCATCATAGATAGTACTATCATTAAAGAATCCAAGAACATTAATAATGTTATAGAATAAAACTCTTTTTTCAATTATTGTACCTTTACTATTTTTAACCAAAATATAAATATTGTTAAGTTTGTTAAGTTGAGTACAACTTGTACTATTGAATGGACGATAGAATGGAACACCATTTTTATCTTTCTCTAAATAACAACATTCTACTTGATTATTACCATATCCATCTTTAAGTTTTACATTTAATTCTTTAATAAGCGCATTGCTATTAGTAGCAAAATAGTCGCCGAATGACAATCTATCAAATTCTGATTCGGATAATTGTGAATCGCCATTATTATATCCCATGCAAGTGATTGTGTCGATATACGAGAATCCAAACACGTAGTTAACTTGGAAGGCTTCAGTTTCTTTAGCCATATTGTTATTGTTAGGATAATATCTTATAGATATACTACTACCTTCTTTTAATCCGTTAATAACAAATTGACCATTAACAAAAGGAAATTCTCTTTCACTAAAGTCATCTCTATGATGAACGATGGCTTTAAATGTTTTATGTGCGTCTTCTTGTGGCAACACAATAACCATCTCATCACTATCTTTTTCTAATTCAATATTAAATGAAGATAGCATTATGGTAAGGTCTTCATATTTTTTACCATTGACGATAGCATAGTCAATTATATATGTGTCTAAACTCAAATACATTACAGAGTTGCCATCATTATCTTCAAGCACTATTTTAACATTATAATCTTTATATGCATCAACGATATACTCATTAACTTCATTAGAATTAATAGTTAAGTTATATCCGTCTTTTGGTTGCAACTTAATTTTTGTACCATCTTTAATTCTGGTAGAAGATAATAAATCTACATATTCATAATCTTCATCATTAATCTTAATACTATCAAATGGATTAATTACTACTTTAAATGTAATAGTTTTTGGAGAGAAACTTCCGTCAAACCACTCGGTATTATTAATATCTTTAAGTTCAACTGGTATGTTATACAGCCCAGCATCGCTTACTGTATAATTTACATCGTAACCTTCAGATAATTGACACCAATCAAAACTATGTTCTGCCCATTGAGTAGTAACAGATTCACCTTTCAACTCGGCTATCTTATTAATTAGTTCTGGCAACTCTACTATACGTTTAGTAATACGCCATGTAGTATTTTTTAAAGTATTAGAACCATCTTTCCAGTAAATACCATTTTTTGACATACCATCTTTTAATTTAATTACAATAGGATAAGCACCAACAAGGGTTTGGGTACGTTCTGCTTCAGAAGTAACATACTCCATATACCTTTCGTCAAAACCATTAAATATTGCTACGTGGCTCTGTCCATCATAAGTTATATCTTGTGGTTGTGGCACACTTAACAATAGATTAGCACGTACAAATACCGAGATATTGTCAACAACTTCATAATTATTGACATCTTCAGGAGTATAACGTACCAAATATTCATTGTTGCCTAATTGTAGTTTTTGTGTAGGGTCTACCCATTCAAAGCCATTAGGTAATGTTATATCTGATAAAGTATTGTCTGTATTGTATACAGTTGTAATAGTAGGTGCTGTAACTGCAGGTACTGCTTTTGATATAGTAAAATTATATACTGTTTCGCTAGCACTAAAGTTACTAGATTCGCCAGTCTTTACCTTAACAGCATAATTACCAGCATTAACTGGAGCACTTTCACAAAGTGTCATATTAGACTGGTCATCTACCTTATACCATTCTACTGTAACTGCACCGTTACTATCTGTACTATAACCAGTAGTAGGTAGTTCAACTGCTACCCCGTCATATGCCTTATTTAAGTCTGCAGTTACTGTAATTGTAGGAGTACGTTTGTTAACACTTACAGTAATTGTTACTGTGTTATATTCTTTATAACTAATAACGTAAGTGTAAGTTTCGCCACTCACTAATGTTGTAGGGATTGTAGATGTAACTGTATATCCACCTTCTCCCTTACTTAATTGTGTGGTTGTACTATTATCATATACTGCATTAACAACTAACTTATCTTCTATGTTAATTATATCGGTATAGTTAACCACAAGTGTTTTGCCAGTGTTGGTTATGTCTTCATTATCGTACATAACTGTAAAGCCTGTTTCTTTAGGTTGTTTTGAGCACGAACAAGCCGATAGCCATATCGAACAAGTCAAAACCATAGCAATTGCACAAGCAAAACTTAAGATTTTCTTTTTCATTACTCTCCCCTTTATTTATTAATATATATAATAAGTATACATAAATAAATAATTTTTGCTAGCATATTTTTAAATAAATTTTAAATTAAATATTATTTTATTTAATTAATCCATAATTCGACTCTCTATATTCATAAATTAGACATAAAAAAAGACCACATTAATTTCTAGTATAAGATAATTAATATAGCCTTCTTGGTTTAAGATATTTGCGATATATTTTGTCAAAAGGATTTTTTTCAATAATGCAATATTGAAAAGCACAACCATATTAAACCAAGTATATTTTACAATGGTAAATCTTTTTTGTCAAATTTAACAACACCAATAATATAAGTTATTATTGCTATCCCTAGTAGTATAGCAAATTTCCACAAGTAACACAAATTATTACCAATAATTGATGTAGCATCAAACAAAGAAATTATTGAAACATAGTTAAAGTATTTCATAGCATCTATACGAATAGCACTAGGTATAACATCAGATCCAAATAGTCCTAGAATTGTAGCAACTAGGAAGAACATAGTTAATCCGCCACCACAAGACATAGACATCTTACTTCTATTAAACCAACTAGATGCCAAGAAGCATATTCCTGATACAGCCAACATTGTTATAAATGCACCCAAGTTAAGTAATAATATTTGACCATAAGTAATAGTGATTTCTGCCGAATTAACAATAGCCAAACATACAACACTAGTTAATGTAGTCATAGCAAACATTACAAACAAAGCACTTATCATATATGCTATCTGTGTTAAAGTAACTGTACGTCTTTTTGTAGGAGTACTTAATACATATGCCATAGAACCACTATCTACTTGACCAGCAATTAAGTTGTTGGCAGTCATGATTACAAATATCATAGGTAACAACAATCCAGCAATACGGAAGAATATAGAACCGATAACCAAACCATATACGTCCATATCTCCTATCTCGCCTAAAGCATCAGTAACCTTTTGTGGTAATTCTTCTACAAGCGTCTTTGAATTATCAGCAATAATTTCGGTTTTATATTGTGCCAAACTTTCATTGATTTGTTCTGTTGTATAATCAGGGTTAAGTTCCTTTAATTGATTGGCTTTAACTTGCATTTGTGCTCTAAATGTTACTATAGCACTATAGGCTTTATCGTTAATCTCTTCTTTATTAAAGTAATCAGATATTTTTATAGTGTCGCCTTCATAATCAAAACTTTGACCATAGAACACATCTTTAAGAACTGTAGGTATATAGTTGGTAGCAAATTCGGTAGTATCTACTTCATTACTAGCATTAGCAGTAACATAACTTTCAATAGCCACACTTACAAAATTTTTAGCACTATTGGCAGTGTCTTCGCCTTTTTCTTCTTTAAGTTGATTATATATACTATCGGCTATATTATTAAGTATATATTGTGATACCATAGCGTCAGTATAATTTTCGCCTTTAGATAGATAGAAATTAATTGTATTATTAATTGCTTGAGATTCAACTTCTGTCTTGCCATATGTCATCATTGCACGGGCTTCTACATCAGTCTTACCACTAGCAATTAATCCTTTATAACCATTAATAATACTAATCATATTATCATAATTGCTTTTATAATTTTTTAATGCTGTTTCGGTCATATCAAAATATGTCATTGCACTATTTTTTATGTTACCTTCAATAGCATCACTTACAAACATATCTGTCATACTAGAACGTATCTCATTAACATTAAGATTGCCTAGTACACATATAATAATAGCCAACATAAAACAAGTTATGGCTGTTACGAATGTCCATATGCCTGCATTGGCTTTACATGATTGTTTAAACAAAGGTTTACTTATCATTATTGTTCTCCTTTTCTTTTTTAATAATTTCGTTAAAATGTTTTTCTAGTGTGTATTTAACTTCAGCAATAAACTTAACATCAAACATAGTTAAATCTTTAAATAATTTATTTATCTTACTTTTATCTATTGATATAGTAACTTGGTTGTATTGTTTTTGGTCTCTAATGATATTGTAGTTAAGTTTCTTAAAATCTTCGTAGTCGTCTTTTTTCTTAAACTCTATCTTATAGTCAGCAACCGGCCTATTGTTAATTTCTTCCATTACGGCCACATCAACAATATGTCCTTTATTAATTAATGCTACCCTATCACAACTATGTTCAAGTTCTTCATACAAGTGCGAACTTATAAGTATGGTCTTGCCTTTTTCCTTTTCGGCTTTTATTATTTCCATAAAACTTACACGCATAAGTGGGTCAAGTCCTGTAGTAGGTTCGTCCAATATAAGTATATCGGGATTAGCCATTAATGCTACGACTATTGCTGTCTTTTGTTTCATACCTTTACTCATACGTTTAAGATTAGCGCTAGGGTCAAGTTGGAGTTTTTCGATAAGGTAATTGGCATAACTCATATCTTTAAGTCCTAAAAACTCTGCTTGAGATTTAATAAACTCTGTACCTGTTTTTAAATCTGGGAAGGCTATTTCTCCTGGGACATAACCAATATACTTTTTTGTTTTTTCACTATCTTTCCAACTATCTAATCCATAGATTGTTATTACACCTTTATCTGGTTTTAAAAATCCCATAATATTACGGATAGTGGTTGTTTTGCCCGCACCGTTAGAACCTACAAAACCTAGCATTTCGCCTTTATATATATCTAGGTTAATATCAAACACTCCACGGTTGTCTCCATAATCTTTAGTAAGTTGTTTAATTTCAATTACTTTTTCCATTGAATAGCACCCCCAAAATCCTTATCTTCTTTATAATACTTCATAAAGTAGTCTTCCAAGGTTTCTTTCAAATGAACAAAACTTGTTATGTTGGATTGTGACAAAGCCATAATTAATTGATTAATATTCTTATCATCTATATTTATTAATATTTCTTTATCTACTTTATTAACTATAGTAAAGTCTTTATTATTCTTATTATCTTTTGTAAATTTAACCGCATCTTCATCGGTATTAAACTCTACAAGATAATTTTTATTATTGTTATGTCTTAAGTCATCGGCTATAAACTCTGAAACAATATGCCCATCTTTAATTATAGCAATACGATCACATGTGGCATCGACTTCACTAAATATATGGCTAGACAATAATATTGTTTTGCCACGTTTCTTTTCTTCTTTAATAAATTCGATAAAGGTCTGTTGCATTGCTAGGTCTAGTCCACTTGTAGGTTCGTCAAGTATTAATATGTCTGGGTCACTCATAAATGCAGTAACTACTGCCAACTTTCTTTTTATACCCAAACTCATACGTTTTGTATCGCCACTAGGGTCTAGTTCGAATAATTCCAACAGATGTTTAAGCCATGTATCGTCCTTAACATGTTTCAATTTTTTCATCATATCCAAAAATTCATAACCATTAAGTCCATCTGGTAAGGCTATTTCGCCCGGTAAGTATCCTACCTTATCCATAAATTTATCATAATTATCAAAACTATCCATTCCTAAAATTCTGGTATGCCCACTGTCTGGTTTACTAAAACCCATTAAGTGTCTAATAGTTGTAGATTTACCTGCACCATTAGGACCTAGGAATCCATAAACTTCGCCTTCTTCTATCTTAAACGATATATCAAAGACTCCACGACCGTGGCCATAATCTTTAGTAAAATGTTCTACTTCAATTTTCGCCATAATGTTCACCTTTTTAAAATAATCGACAGATGTATATTTTATTGACATCTGTGATATTATATGCTACCTTAATAAAAAAATTCAAGTAAGATATTTTACACAAAATGTTAAAATGTTTAATATTTGACAGATTGGCAAAAGTGTCTAAAAAAAAGGAATCAGTTATGGCAACAGAAAATATTGATGACAAAGAAGATTTAAGAGTAGTACGCACAAGGCTATTATTGTCTAAAGCCCTTTATGAATTATTAGAGACTACTCCATTCGAAAAAATAAGTGTTATGGATATATGCAATAAAGCCATGGTACATCGTGCCACTTTCTACAATCATTTCTATGATAAGGAAGACTTATTAGAGTTTAGTATAGACCAAGTCAAAGAATCTTTATTTAAGGCAACTATAGAAAAAGAAAAATATAACTCGCCAAAAGAAATGTATATGTCTTTAATATCGGCAGTGATAGACTTTGTAGATGCTAATAAAAAACAATTTCTGATTATGCTTAACATTAACAATTACAATAGTGTAACAGGATTACTGCTTACCACTATCAAACGCAGTCTACGATATTTAACTAGCAAAAATGAATATAAAGAGAATTATACTTTACCTGTAAACGTAATAATTGATTTTATAAGTGGTGGGGCTACCAACCTAGGACTTAACTGGTTACGTTCAAGCAACCCATGTAGCAAAGAAGAACTTTTAAGTTATTTTGACATCTTGCTTAACGATAAAATCTACATTAAATAATTTCTCTTAAAACAATTCAAGTACGAAAAAATAATTAAAGATGATATTTTTCTTATAAAATTTGATTAATTTTAACTCGCTTATCTATCTCATTTTCCCTACTTAAATATGCCTAAATAAATATATATATTATGTGGCAAAAATCACTAAAAATTTAGATAAAAAAAACCAAAAAAAATTGTGTTTATTTGATTAACTATTGTCACATTTTATGTTATAACAAAAATACAAATTGAATAAAAAGGAGAATTGTATGAAGAAGTTTTTAGGACTAATGTGTTCGATAACACTAGTACTTGCTTGTACATTTACCCTATTTGGTTGCGGTAAAAGCAAAGATAAGTCTACAGTTATGAATGTTTCACTTAACCCTGAAGTTGAATTTATCCTAGATAAAGACAATAAAGTCGTTAGTGTTAATGCTCTTAACGAAGAAGGCAATCTTGTTATTAATGGCCAAGCATTTGTAGGTAAATCTAGTGACGAAGCCGTTAAACTTTTCGTAGAAGTATCTAAAGAAACTGGGTTTTTAGTAACTGGTAATGTAAAAGATGGCGAAAACGAAATCAATATTTCTATTTCTGCTGACTCTAAAAAAGCAAAAGAAATATACAACAACGTTAAATCTACAGTTAATCAATACTTTGAAGATAACAATTTAACTGCAACAGTCAAAGATTACACTGCTCTTACAAAAGAATATTTAAAACAACAAGTTAAGGAATGCGAAAAGTATCTTACTGATAGCGAACTTAACGATATGTCATATGAAGAATTGGTTAATACTCTACAACAATCTAGAGAAGAAACAAAAGAATTCTTAAGCCAAGAAATCAAAGAAGCATATTATCAATTCAAAAATGACGAAGTTATACAAGCAAGAATGGACTATGCTAAATCTCAAATGAATGCTATCGCACAAGCAGCATTTACTATTGTTCAAGGGACATATAATAGTGCTTGTGAAAAATTGGAACAGGCTAGAATTGATCACTTTGTTAAAGAAGATAGTCTATATCAAACAGCATTAAGAACTTTACGTGAAAAGAAAACAGAATATCTTAACTATCGTAACTATGTTGCTGGTTTAACTAATGACGCAATTACTACTGCTATCAATAACACATTAGACAATCTTAACACTGCATTAACTCAAGCCGAAACAGCACTTAACACTGCTGCTCAATCTTGCAAAGATGCTATGGTTACCTTCCAAACTACACTTACAACTGCATACAATGAAGTAGTTGCTGCACTTAATAAAGCAGGTGTAGAAATCAACAATGCAAGTACAGAAGTTGTTAACCAAGTTAACACTGCTGTTACCAATTTAAAAACATCTTTTGGTAATACTTATACAGAAGCAATTACAAAAGCAAAAAATGATTGGAACAACATGAAAAACAACTTAATTGTTGGTTATCAAGAAGCATAATTTAAGTAACAAAAAAGACTTTATCTTAAATGGTAAAGTCTTTTTTTATGCTCTTACAAAACAATAAAAAAATCTGTATAATACAATTATCAATGTTTAATTATAACCATTGTCGCCTTTTAAGTTATACCCTAAAGGGCATTATTTATTGTTAATTAAGTGATTTATAGATTGTAATTAAGTTTAATTAGATTTTAACTTATTACTTTCCATAACTCCTTTATTAAAGTTTTCATAACTTTGTGGGTCTAAATAGAAAAGCATATTCATAAGTTGACCTACGTGTACTTGCTCTTCAGCACGTATATCTTCCCATGTAGCCTTTAATGTAGGATTATTGGTCATATTGATATGTTCGGTATATTGATTGATTGCAGCCAACTCTCCCATTATATCTTGTCTTAAATTATCAAGTGTTAAGTAGTCCGCATTTTTATCATTGTCAGGTGTGTTAGATTCTGTAGTTTTTGTGGTATATCCAAATAAATTATGCATAATTAATACTCCTTTTCGGTTTATATATGATAATAATACTTTTTTGGTTACTATTACCTTTTGTATCTTTATGTATTGACAAACATAGGTATTTAAGATATATTAAAAGTAGAAAATATTAAAGGTGATTAAATGTATATATCTCTTGATGTAATTTAATAACAGAAACAAAATAAGCAATTTGCTAGCCTTTTTTTGTTGTCTGTTAAACAACAAGGGAAGTTTAGCAAAACTTAATCATTTAATATTTAATTATAAATAATAAAGACTGATGACAAGTTTTGGAGTTTCTCCTTAACTTGTTTTTTGTTTTTTAGGGGGTATATATGACACAAATAAGTATAAATAATTTAACTTTTGGCTACGAAAATTCGGCTACAAACGTATTCGACAATGTGAGTTTTAACTTTGATTCTAGTTGGAAACTAGGACTGATAGGTCGCAACGGCAAAGGTAAAACCACCCTACTTAATATATTGCGTGGTAAACTTAATTATCAAGGCAAAATTAACACTACTCTAACCTTTGATTATTTTCCATATAATGTGATAGATAAGTCCCGACCTACTATAGATATTATAGAAGAAATTAATCCAGAATATGAACTATGGAAAGTAATTATCAAACTTAACGAATTACAGGTAAAAGAAGATGTTATATATCAAACATTTTCTACTCTATCTAATGGCGAACAAACTAAAGTAATGCTAGCAATACTTTTTAGTAAAGATAACAACTTTTTATTGATAGACGAACCTACCAATCATCTTGATGTACAGTCACGTCAATCTGTTATGGAATTTCTTAACAAACAGACTGGATTTATAGTTGTGTCACACGATAGAGATTTTTTAGATGGTTGTATTGATCATATTATGTCTATCAACAAAAACAATATAGAGATACAAAAAGGTAATTTCTCAAGTTATTGGTTAAACAAAAACAATCAGGACAAATACGAACAAGAACAAAATGCTAAACTTGAAAAAGAAATTAGTCATTTAAAAGAAAGTGTCGAACGTATAAGTTTATGGGCAAACAAAGTAGAAAAGACTATTAAAGGCACACGTAACAGCGGAGTAAAACAAGATAAAGGTTATGTAAGTCACAAATCAAAAACCATGATGCAACGTGCAAAAGCAATAGAAACTAGACAGTTAAAAGCAATAGACGAAAAAGAAAAGTTATTAAAGAATATAGACACCTATGACACACTAAAAATAATACCTACCCACAATATTAATAGTAGATATGTAGGACTAAAAAATATTGTTATTAATTATAACAACACTTCCATTAACTCTCCACTTACTTTTGAAATAGAACCACACGATAAAATAGCCTTGGTAGGTAAAAACGGTTGTGGAAAGTCTAGTTCTAGTATATTAAAACTTATCTTGGGTATGAATATACCATATACTGGAGAGTTGTACGTTAACAAAAAAATAAAAATTTCGTATGTATCACAAGCCAATGAAGATTTTTCGGGTACTCTAGGACAATATATTGAATATAAAAAACTTGATAAAACCATCTTCTTAACAGTATTAAGAAAATTGGATTTTGAAAGAGAAATGTTTACGAAGAGTATGTCCGAGTTAAGTGCTGGACAATTAAAAAAGGTTCGTATTGCATCTAGTCTATGTACTAGTGCAGACTTATACATATGGGACGAACCACTTAATTATATAGATGTATTCTCTAGAATACAATTGGAAGACTTGATAAAATCTACCGATTTAACAATTATATTTGTAGAACATGACTCTGCTTTTATACATAATGTTGCTACAAAAGTTGTCAATATGTAATTGCTTTTGATACAATAAAAAATAACAATAATTGAAAATAATTGGTGCAAAATGTGTAAACTAAATATGTGTTTTTACACGCACCTAGGAGAAATTATGTTAACTATTAAACAATTAACACCAGAAATTGTAGATGATAAGTTAAAAGCAATGTGGGACGAAATACCTGCTATAGATGAGTATGAGCAAACCAACGATTATAACGACAAGAGTATAACAAATCTAAAGGAAATGGTTAAAGATAGCCTTAATCAAAAAGTTGATTTAGCAAAAGATGAAGTACCCAATAAGACATACATATTATACGATGACGATTATCCTATAGGTATGGGTGGTATACGCACACAACTTACCGATTTTTGGCTTAAACATGGTGGACATCTTTGGTACAAAATTAGACCATCACAAAGACGCAAAGGTTATGCTACAAAACTTACTGCTATGTTAATAGAAAAATTAAACGAACAAGGCATAACAACCATATATGCACAATGCAATGTTAAAAATATAGGTTCTAGTAAAGTCCTTATTAATAACGGATTTATTGAATACATCAATCAATTATGTCCTGATTGGGACGATATTCACTATTATAGAAAAGTAAATTAAGAAACAACTTAAAATTTTCTTCTTATAGTTTATATTATCGAAAGTTAGACTAAAGCATTGCAAAGCAATATTTTCAAAAAAACTAATGTTTATTCAAACTATGATGCCACGATTTATCGTGGAGTTGTGTCTAGCAACTTGATTTACGAACCTAGTGAGTAAATCGACATCACATAGTTTATACTCAAGGAAGTTTATGCAAGCGACACGGAGTGGCATTTGACATAAACTGACGCTGAATCAAAACTATGTATCCATTGTGAAGCAATGGTAGTTGCGAATAGCAACTTGGGTTGTAAGCAAAGCGTACAACACAACATCACATAGTTTAATTATGTATCATTAATAACAAAAGAATAAACACATTTAACCATTATTAGTTACTTTTAATACAATAGCATATTATGTTAAGTTGTCTTATCCCCCCCCGCCTGTCATTATGAGCGATAGTCGAACTTGGGAGCATTAGCGGACAAGCGACAAACTTGTTTGGCGTAATCTAG
>ERZ808286.76-NODE-76-length-82275-cov-8.039382_pt1 | contig 82275 bp, 88 predicted proteins | sample MGYA00521276_ERZ808286 | MGnify/ENA primary metagenome ERZ808286 (study PRJEB31516, sample SAMN03275607) | gut metagenome | biome: mammalia-associated habitat; material: feces | host: Papio cynocephalus | place: Kenya | collected 2012-08-01 ... | reverse complement strand
AACCGGTAGGTCCGACATTACCAGTATTACCCTTCAAACCTTGAGAGCCGGTAGGACCAACATTACCTGTAGTACCCTTAGAACCGGTAGGACCCATTGCACCACGTGATCCTGTAGGACCAATAATGCCGAGGGGCCATTTCAATGCCCCCAATGTAGTAACACCGTCACCAACCTTCATTCTACCCAAATCTGAATAGATGATCAATTCACCATACAATGGTATAAAAGTAGATTCAATTTTCGCCCAATTTTCAGAGGTGTCTGTTTTTTCTTGTATTCTAGTTATAAACTCTTGTGAAGCCATCATTTACCCCTTAAAATTTATAAAATTAATAACTCTAAATCTCAACAATATATACAATTTTATCTTCAAAAATTTATTTAACATTTAATTTAGTCAATTTTACAAAATAAATTAACTATACATTTAACATTTTACCTAAAATGCCGACAATCTAATATTATTGTGGTTTCTTCAGATTGTTTAATATCCTCAATTTTAACATCAGTATTTATCGTAATTTCATTATCTTTGCCACTTATTGCCGTAGAACCTTTGCCCACAAATTTAATTTCACTACTTGTAGTATTATTCTCTACAAATTTAACCGTAGGATCACCAGCATTTTCCAACTGAGCATCTACTCGATAATGTGTATTTTCTGCTGTTTCAGTGCCCGTACTAACATTTATAACATGCCCAAATTTATCGACCTCAATACTTTGAATATAAGTCCTGCCGCTATTCTCTGAACCCTTACCTTGAGAATTATAATGTGATATTTTTAATCCTGATGTATCCTCAATAAAATCAATTCCGTCCCCAGGAATAATATTTGTGCCGTTAATTTTAGTGAAATACCTAACATTTTTTGTATCTATGTTAGTTAATAAAATATAATCTCCGGCATAATAATTAATATTATTATACACTATTTTTTGATTAATTTTATAAAATCTGCCAACATCAGTTATTTGTAAACTATCTAGGTCAGAAACATCTAAGATTTCCCCGCCATAATTTAAATACTTAAAATAAATTTTAGATAAATATCCTGTTTCCTCATTTAATTTTCCATAAAAAACATCATCATCAAAATTTATAGGTGCAACATGAGAAATGGTTTTAATCTTTTCATTATTTATATTAATTGAATTTACAATCTTATCTGGATCTCCGCTCTTTGTCCACTCAACAAAAGCATTTGATAAAATAGTATCAGAATCTTTTAATGAATCCAATTGTCCTTGAATATTAGATGTAACACCCTTTAAATAGCTGATATTTGTACTTGAAACATCACCGATAGTAGTATCAGCACTTAAGTTCGCCGCAATTTTTACATTAACTGAGTTTAATATAATATCCCCATAAGTGGGTGTCATGTTAGATCTGTATAAATATCCTATGACAACGGGTTTACCAAAATTATTATCTTCAAATGCAACAAATACAACATCTCCAACGTTTATATTTGGGTCGAAATTTGGTGGAACACTCACAACAGCTTCATTTAAATCATCTGAAAGTATACTACTTGAATTTTGCTTCATTCTATTTAATAAAGGCATTCGTACCTTTATAGTATATCTATCAAGTAATTTTTCTACTATTCCTCTTGTTACCATTTCTTATCCAACCTTTGAATCAGAATCTGCGCCAATCCTTGTTAATGAAAGAGTTGTTTTATAACCACTCTCTCCAATATCATCGACCTGTTTTGTTATTATATATAATCCACTAGAAACATGTTTATGAGAATAAAAATACACATTTACTTTTACATAAGACATTAAAGTGGAAGGTCTTAATAATCCCTGTATTGTCAATGTTGCTTGAATAGGAAACTGTGTCATTTTTGTCCACCAAGTTTTATCTGCTTCAGTAGTAATAAAATATTTACCAGAATTTGAAACTGTTGGTGAATAATATTGCTCAAGTTCCCCTTTATTATTAATTGTGTATGAATACTCCGGCATCTTTATATTTTGTGAATAATCATACAATATTGCCCAAGAATCATCCTGTGTTACAGAAAAATTCATGATATTATTTGCTGAAGGATAACCAACATCAATTTCATAGGCATTATAATAAGCACTTGGTGTGGCAGTTCTTGCATTAACCTTTACAACCTTAAAATAATTGCCGCCCAGTTCAAAATTAGTATCATCACAAATATACCAATAATAAACATTTGATTTTAAATTACTATCCGAAGAATCTGAAACACATGTCATATAACTAACTAGAAAACTGATATAATCTAAAATATTGGTGCTATTTTTTGCCGGGATACTGACAACTTTATCATCACTTGCAATTAAACCTTTAGATAAAACTACTGATTTACTCGTCATCCCTTTAAATAAATCTGTTAAACCGTAAGATTTATTAAATAATAAATTTTTTATTATATTACTTGGTTTATCTTTAAATGCAGGAAAATTATACACACCTGATTGTAAAGATAATGCTGTGCTAGTACAGTTGATTTCATAAGAAATTCTTGCCTGCTCTAAATTTATTCTTGTTGTTACCTTTGTAATTAATGCTTTTTCTTCTTTATATATGTATGTTGGAAGTTCCCAATCCCCATAGGATAAAGTAATTTCACGAGATTTAGAGACAGAAGAAAATACTTTATCTAACATATTTGGATCATCTGTGTTTGTAACAGCATATGTCATAGTTAATCTATATACATTAACTGTTCCATTTACTTTTGTTACATTTAACGAATCCATATAATTAGGATATGTTATTTTATATGTTGATTGAAATCGTGTTTTTTGTTCTTTCTTTTGACAATGCCCAAAAGTATATTTACCTATTTTTACAATTATAAATGGGCTCTGAACTTTATTTTGACCGGAAACTAATGAGGCACCATAATTAAAAATATTATTGTTATCTGCCATATCATTATTTCCTTTCTTTAATCATTAAATTCAATTACAGACATTGTAGGTATTTTTAATTTTTCACCAATTTTTAATTCTGCATACGGATCTTGAATCCTATTAAAAGAGCATATTATCCAAAAATAAGTTGGATTATTATAAAAATATAATGCCAATTTATCTAAAGTATCACCACGTTTTACTTCATAAATAGAATATGCTGTGGTGTCATTTAAATAAGTAGATGTTCCATAAACATATTTATTATTTAATTTATCATAATAAAAGGGGACAGTTGTATATCTGGATAATTTATTATATGTTCTGTATTGTTTATTTATCAATCTGCGCATTTTTAATACCTCTGATTGGTAGTAAACTGTCGTGTAGGTCTCGATGTAGCTCTCTTTGTTGCTCCTCCAGTGGAGCCACCAGAATTAGTATTTCTAAATACATTACGCTCTAAATCCGTTGAAAAACCTCTAAAACCACCAAATTGCATAATTGTATCAGCATCATAAGGATCTATTTCACTTACCTGAAAGCTAATATCTACACAAGCATATTTATTTGTTTCAAGTATAGGGCCACTATAAGAAACACCAACACTACTTGTAACAACACCTTTACAGAAGATGTCATCACCAAATCTTATTGCAACGATAGGAGGATCTACCATTTTTTCTGATGAATTATATCTTGGCAACGCCGCTGCCTGAATCTCACGAATAATTGTGTCAATATAGTCATCATTCATATTTGTCAAGCTATTAACATTTTGAACAATATTTAAATTGCTATCATATGTTCTTATCTCTCCGAACATATCTCTGTGGAGCTTTAAATCAATCTGCATTTGACGAGGACCTGAAGATATATAAGAATATATCGGAGCTGTTCTCGTTAAAGGAGTGTAGCTACTGAAGTTCACAGATAGGTTGTCATTAATGTTTGCAGGGAATGTCTGCAATGAAATAAGAGTTTTAGTGTGATATAAATAAATATAGTTATCAATCGTTATGAATCCAACAGTTCTTTCTTTTCCACTTCTTCCAAGAGCAATATCTTGTATGCCTTTGCCTGCTACAGATTCTAAACTCATACATCATACCCCCTTGTTATAAACTTTTCCATATCCTTATCTACAAACCCTGTAATATCAAAACCTAAGTTGTCATTTTCTTCCATATATTTTTTAAACAAATAGTATCTGGTTTTCACGTCAAATACTCCTGGTTGAATACCTATTTTTGTTAATAAATCCATATATGTTTGTGCTCGCAAAGTATTTTTAGAAATTTCATCCTGATAATCTATAACATTTAATAATAAATATTCAATTAATCTATCGCTAAACGCATAAACATTTTTAGTATTTATCATTAATAAAGAAAGTTTACTTAATAATATTTTATTTACTTCTTTATCACCTAAAGATTCAATATCTTCACCATTTAATTTTGAAGTATTATACGTTTTAGTATAATCTCCTTCGAGCACGGTTATAGATGATCTATTAGATACAGGAAGTTGTATTACTAAATGTAAATACTTTTCTTTATCTTGATAGAGTTTTAAATCTTCCTCTATCATCGCATCTGTAATATAATTTTCAGGATAATCTTGCAATAATCTATTTTTTGCCTCGGTTTTAGTATTTTTACAACAGTAAGTTATTGGCTTCAAATAATTTAATGAATTAATAGATTTAACTTTTATTAATGATTTTTCACCATCAATATTTTTTATACCCTCATACAAATAATCTGTTAAATAGCCACTATACCCTGTATCTTGAACCATACCCAAGTCACCATATAAAACACTTTTCATTAATACAGGAAAAGCACAATCTATAGCAATTGTATATGTTTTATTATATTTTATAGGAACGGCAATTAATTTATATTTAGAATTTTTTTCTTTAACATAACCATTAACATTAACAGTATCATCTGCATCTCCGCGATAAAGATAAAAATCAGTAAAAATTTTATAATTAAAACAATTATAAAATGGCATCAAATCAATTCCATAAATATCTCTATAGCATCTCAAATATTTCCCTAAGTAATAATGTGTATCAGAATCATAATAAGAAACATTTGATTTTATTTTTTCAGTTACCTGTAATGTATCTTCCCCGAATGTATAAGGTGCAACTATTTCATAATCTCCATAATTATATCCTGCACCAACAATTAAATTATTACCAACGACCAATTGTGCATTTGCTGTGGGGGCTTTTGTGGCTGAGTTGTATATATATCCACTTTTTTTGCATTTTATTATGCTTGTTCGATAGATATATATACAATCTTTTACCATATAATCGCCGTCAGAAATCGTTGGATATAAAGGCAAAGGAGTTTTAGAAAGTAAATATTTTATAAATTTGCTCTCAATTGTGTTAGTAAAAAACTTTTGAAACATTTTAACTCCCTCCTCCTTACATATTTGTTCTAAACATTAGTGAACCCATCTGATTTGAAATATCACTTGCATTGGATTGTGTTAAACCAACATTGTCCATAATATTTTTCAGCATCCCTTGAATACTGATTGCAGACGAATCTTCTTCATCAGTAAATGACATACCGGAAGAAATTGCCTCGGACAAAAGATCCTTTAGTTTATCTTCTATGTATGATTTTATCTCATTTTTGACATCATCAGATATACCTGAAAGTGTCATATTAGGAACATTTTTTACATTGACACTTAAAGATGTTTCTCCATCTTCTGTTAATTGATTTATTTTTGTTAATGTTTGCTGCAAACTGTTTGCACTAGATGCATTATATGATGTGGATTCTGTTACCGCCTGTGCAGTTGTTTGTAATGAGACTGCGGAATCACCCATCGATCTGCTAAAATAGCTTTGTGATGAAATAGTGTCTGAGCCATTACCAGAACCGGATGAACCATAAACTTCGGCAAGAACAGCTTTCCTATCCTCAAACAGTGAACCATAAATTTTACTTAATACGTCTTCTGAATCGTAAGCGAGTTTTACGGATATCGGAATTTGATCTTCAAATAATGATTCATAAACATCATCGATTGTGTGCTCAACTGTTGCATTTCCTGACTCATTTAATATGGAACTTTTCTCAGATGCTGATTTACCTGCAGATGCTAGCGTAGCATTTTCAATATCTGATCCACCACCTGATGTAGAACTATAATCTGTGCTTTGAGAAATGCCTTGCTGAACGCCGCTTCCCTTTATAGTTGGAGCACTACCTCTTGTGGTTTTTTCTTTAAGCCCCCACTTGTTAAGATCTACAGTACCAAATGGTGAAACCCCTTGAGATAAAGCTCCCAACATTGAAGAAAATAACCCATAACCTGTAATACCACTCAATATCAAATCTTCAATGTTAGCCTTAACATCAATACCAAAACCAGCTGCAAGTACTTGAGGAATTGGAAGTCCGGTGCCTTGTGACGCACCCTTTATCATGCTTGTCAAATACCAAATTGGATATAATATTGGGGAACCACCAATCTTTAATGCTGTTTGTGTTAGTGCATTATCTCCCAATGTGGATAATAATGTACTTAGCTGAGTTCTTTCAGCGATTTTAGTAAATTGATAATTTAATTCATCTAATGTATCTTGATATGTTAACAGATTACTTGAAATGGAATTAATTGTCCTAGCATCTAGTGATTGCATTACTTTTAAATCCGCCGTACTTATGCCTAGAATATTTGAATAAGATTTTGCAACAACATTATTTGTTTTTGTTTGAGTGGCAATATCTTTTAAATATCTTACCATCGATTCTAACAATTTATTCGTTGTTTCAGCATCTAGCCCATTTGTTAATATATCCGCATAAGATAATCCTGCCTGAGAAGCGCTCATCCCAAACAAAGTTGTTAATTGGGAATTTCCATTTAATGCTTCAACATCACCAGTGCCCAAATAATTCAATCCCTGAGCTATTGTGCTTACAGTGGAATCTGAGAGTCCTAGTGAATACAGTGCTCCCAACCATTTTTGAACAGCATATTCAAATTCAATTGACTGAGCTTTTTCAAGATTAGCACTGGCTTCAAAAATAGCAGTTGTAACAGAATCAAACTGAGCATCTAAATAACTACTATCGGAAAATAATTTATTATAAAAACGAGTTAAATATGCTTCCATACCAAGCCTACTTGCTGAGGTATCGGCTTGCTGCAATCTGATCATTCTATTCATTGTTTGATTAGTTATTTCAAACGTAGTAGCTATTCTTTCTGACATCTCGCCTAAAAACGCCCTTAATTCAACATCATAAGCAATACCACTATCAATTAATGTTTGCAATTTTTTTGCCACATTTTGTTGACTGATATATGGGTTCAACCCAACATTATGTCGAATCATTGTCAACGCATCATTATAGGAAGTTTCTGCTCCCTGTAATCGAGCCATATATTTTCCCTGAACACCATAAAAAGTATCAATAACAGAATCAATTTTTGTGGCACTAAGTTGATCTTTTATTTTACCTGAAACATAATCTTTTAAAGCTCCCAAACCCGTTGACAGTGCTAACTCTTTATTGGCTTTTGTAAGAGCATCTGTTGCATCACTATTTGCCTTTAAAGCAGAGGATAATTCATCAAAAGCAGCAGCATCTTCGGGAGACATTTTACTTGTGTCTACTGGATTATCTTCAGTGCCCATGCCATACTTTGAAGCAATATCTTCGCGTTGCTTTCTCATATCTTCTGAGTCTGATTTCAACGTGTCCAACTTTTCTTGACCATCTTGCAACATTTTATACTTATCTTGAGTGGTAATGCCTTTATTTTTATCTTTATTAAGCAATTTTTGATGCATCATTTCAGCCGTCTCGGAAGCCGACGTAACAGTTAATTCTTTTTTTAATTTTACAGCATCACTTATATTTTTAGATGTCTCCCCAATCGCTTTCTCATTAGCGGACATCTCTGCCTCAATTGCATTTAAACTACTCTGCCTTTCCTCTTCTGATAAATCCTGATTATTTAAAATTTGTTCTCTTTCTTCTTCAAATACCGATCTTTTAGCTTGCAGTACCTCCATTATCTGTCTTTTTTCCTGCATGTATTGCTCTGTTGTGGCTAGTTGCTTTTCTCGTATTTGTTTTCTTTCCTCATCAGAGGCAGTTTTTAAACGTTGCTCAAGAATTTTCTTTTCTGTTTTGGCGTTGTCAATAGCTATTTGTTCCTGCTGTTTTTTATAGGCGGTTTCCGCCCCCCGCATTTCATCAAAAGCTTTATGGAAATCACTGCTATCTACCGCAATTTTAATACCCGAAGATTCTAGTTGAGATTTTAAATCATCGAATGTCTCTGCAGATTTCATTATTGATCGTAATTGTGATTTTTGTTCATCATTTAAATTTTTTGATTGTTTTTGTAAATAATCAGAACATATTTTTGTCTGCTCATCCAATAATTTTCTAGTGGTCTCTGTTGCCTTATCACTTAATTTTTCCAGTACCTGTACATAAGCACCGAGATCTATACCACCATCTTTGGCAACATTTTTGATTTCAATTTCTTCTTTTGCCATTAACCACAGGCACCTTTCTTAAAAATATCATTTCTTTTTCTTAGATTTTTCAATCATTTCTTTCTGCTTCTGCAATTCATCTGTAATAAATTCTAACAAATATCTTCTCTCTGTCGGGGTTGTTTCCCCCGCTTCATTATACGATGTATTACAATATTTAGAAATATAATATCTTTCTTTAACTATTTCTTTGTATCTTTGAGGTCCGTAAGGTCTACCATCCTCAGTCAATTGAGGGTCCAAAAAATTCTCCGGTTGTACGAAAGGAGGACTCATATTCCAACCCACATACAGAACAAGGAATTTCCAAATCGGTTTCTAGTCCCGCTACCCCCATAAGTTTTTGTGAATATTTTAATATATAATTTGCATCCATCATTGGCAAAGATCTAACAAAATTAGATAATGTCATAGGATCTGGTTTAACTCCATCGATCTCTGCAATCAAAGCTTCCAGAGTAAAAAGAAATGCAGGATCTCCAACAATGTCAGGAGTTTTCTTACGTTGCTCTTTTGCACGTACTGTTACACCATCTATCATCCTTGGAGTCTGCATTCTAAGTTTAATATGTTTTTTAGTCTGAGGAAGATCTAATTCACTATATTTTTTATAATCTTCTTCATTAAAATATTTAACTTTAAGACTGTCAAGGTCTATTGATGTAGTATTTGTAGCACCACAATAAGGGCAAATAGAACTAATTTTGTACATATTACCATAAGTAACTACTCTAAGTTTATGCAACAAAAATTGGTAATCTGCCAAGCACATATCATAAGTTGATAGTGGTAATTGGTTATCTACAATACAATCATCAATGATTTCAGCCATTATCTGATAAACTCTATCAGAATGATTAAGCCTTCTCATTTCCTCAACAGTTGTCATTGATCTGAGAGTTATCTCAGGATTTATATCATCCACGCCATAAATTTTTCCTAAAGAAGGAAGGGTATATGTTCCCCTTAAAGTATAATCTGCCATAAAATCTCCTCAAATAAATTTATCTGTGTATAACTATTACTATATACAATATTTTGAGAGATTTTTATTAGAATTTATTTTTTAATTTATTTCAGTTGTTTCTTCTGTGCCTACAACATTATTAACTTCTTTTGCGGGTTCCTCATATTCTTTTTGATAAATAGCAGGATAAATTACAGTTTGATATAATTTCTTTTCGTGCTTCTCCATATATTTAATATAATTATTAATAACACTTGCACATTTTATTAACCAAGCTGAATTACTAAGAACTAATAAAGTATGCTTACACCCACTGCCCTTATTATCCTGTGGGTTTCTTATTTTTGCAGGAATGTTTTCAGGTTCCCCACTATTAGTATCATCTTTAGTAGAAACATAAGAATAAACATATTTAAAATCAGGGCAGGTGCAATGAATATAAACATCTCCACGATTAAAACCGGTAATAAGAGATCTAGTAATCATTCTTAAATCAACTTTATTACCATTAAACTGTTTTAATTGATCATGTAAAATATCCAAAAATCCACCAAAACTTATTTTAACTGTGTATTTATTTGTTTCACCCTGCACGTCAATATCAACAGAAAAAATATTATCTTTAAACAACTTGTTCATATCAATACTATTATATTGCTTTACTGTTGTGGCAACTCTTGACTTTACACGTTGCTTAAATCTTTTCTTTCCTGCTGTGGTAGTTTTTGATTTTGTTAATAATTGATTTCTAGATGCTTCCTTAAGTAGTACTTTATTGCTATCATTAAGTTTTAACTTTTCAAGAGATAATTCTTTTGACACAGCAGCAGAATAAGCATCTTTTAATTTATTAAGTAATCCTACAGAACGTAATTCTTTAAATAATTGATTTCCTTTGCCATACTCCCCATCTACCGCAATAGAATTTTTACGAATTAAATATAGCATATCTATCATTTGTTTTATAAAACTGCTATTTTCACTTCTAATTGCAACATTAATTCTGTCTTGCCACTCAGAAAATTCTTGAGAAATATCATATTGTGGAACAGAGGTTAATTTTTTAGGAAATTTTATCCAAGAATCATATATAATCGAATATATACCATTTGATGTAACAGAAGTATTAACATCTTCAACATACAACTCAACATCCAATCCGTGAATAGTTATATCATATGTAGAATTAAATTTAGATCTTAATTGATTAAATAATAATGTAACAATTTCTGTGTCGGCATTAATATCCATAAAATTAGTTATTATATGAACATCAATATCGGATGTGCTCGTATAATTATAGGAAGCATTTGATCCAACAATTACTACATCAATTGCTTGAATATCAATATCAATCGAAGCCAAAAATTGATTAACAATATTTACAATTTTTGTTTTTACATCTTCGTGAAGTTTATTATTTTTGTCCCACAATAATGGATTTAATTCATTGTGTACTTCAAAAACCTCTTGTAAATACATGAGCACTCCTTCTCAATTTTTTCTATTCTACCCCTCGTATTGTGAACGAGGGGTAGTAGATTTTAATTTATCTTTTTAGATTGTCACTTCGGACATCTCTTCAAGCTTAGCATAATCATATGTGATCGTTGCTGTAATCTGATGCTTATCACCATTTGTATAAGAAAATGATGTTTCAGACAAATTGCTAAGCCAGCATCCATAAAGTCTCCATTGACGAACAGGTTGCCAAGTAGGTGTATACTCTGTGAGAGTACATTCCTTCTTATAGTCTTTTGCAAGACCAACCTTTTCTGTTTCAACATTAAACGAACAGTTCTGCCAAGCCATAAGTGCTTCCAAAGTGCCAGCACCAATGTAATCTTGCAATGTTAATTCACCAGAACTGAATGTGGGAACACCAGCAAAGTTAATTGTTGTGTTACCTCTTTGCACCTGTACGGATCCCTGTGAGAAGTGAGGTACAAAAGCTGCTTCGACAGAAAGCCTAATAACTTCTTCTGCGTTTGCTACCGCATATCTATTGGCTGCACCAGGAGCTCTTGTGATGTTGTTCAAATCATAAACACAGAACTCAAAAGTATTACCCCTTTGAACTTCATAATACTCAGGATTTACTGCAAGATTATATGCGCCATGCTCCATATCAGCCTTTTGATGTAAATTACTATCTACATTGGCGGTTTTATAATAATACTTACCGTTCTCAGGCATATCAATATCTCCTTAAATTATTTATTAATTAATATCACATATTCGGTATTACTACCAAAATGAGATTTATTTTCTAAAGTTTCTACAATAAATTGTTTATATTTTATAAATATTAATCTCACTTTATGTATATTGATTCGGGGAAAATATCCCCAAATCAATATACAATATTTTAACAATTTAATTAGTCAACTTCTACGCCCTCATCAGACATTACAACCGTGATCTCGAAATCTTCCACCGAGTAGATAGGATAAATCTTAATTACCGCTGCAATTTCACCCTTAGCAAGAGGGTCTCCATTATACTTTGTTGTTGCCTTAATTATCTTATAGCTGCTTAAACCATAACCGTGTGTCATTTTATCCAACGTAGGTGTTAGCAAAGCTTTAAATTTATTCCACAAAATTTCTGTATTCTGTTCAAATAACAAACTCTTTGCGGCTGTATAAGCAACTTTCTTTATATCACATACCAAAGATCTAATATTTAAGAAAGACTTAGCAGTTAAATTACCATCACCATTCTTAACGAGAGTTCTATTACCCCAAATTGTTAATCCATAAGGCTTAACATTTGTTATTGCATTTAATGCTCTATTGTCTCTGGGCTGATAATAATCTGCAATTGTATTTGTTAATCTCTCAATTGTATTAAGTGCAACAATTGTGGGAGGCAATCCTCTGTTAATACCTGCTATTGCAAGCCAGTTAGCATTTGTCACAAGAGATGTTGCAAGTGCTGTAAGATAACCATAAGAAGCAGGCATTAAAATCGTCTGATAGCCCACAGGGGCTGTTGTACATGTGTATGTTGCCCAAGGTGTGAACATTGTTGCGAATGTAGTATAATCATCACTATTAGGCAATCCTGTAGCACCATCATTATCAAGATATGCATTTAAATGAGCATATACAGATCCACTGGTAGAAGTGGTTTTCAAACTTCTTTCAGGATTATTTGAGTGATCGATAATTGCAAAAGCATCACCACGTTTATATGCACATTCTATCATCGATGTTACAACATCATTTTTTAACTCATATACCGGATAAGCACCGGAGGTAATATACTTAACAGAATATTCACCCTTATCTGCTAATTTATCTTCATTTGAATAACATTCAGATAATTTGGAGTATAGATACTTAACTGTAGGTAATGCCTTCTCATAGAATACTCCATAATAAATGGCGCCTGACTTTATAGTATCCCCATTTGCTACACCATAATGTTCATCCAAAATAATTCCTAAATCATTTAAATCAACAGCTGAAACTGAACCATCTTGTTTTGCCCAAGACCATCCCTCAGTAGTATATACTAGATCAAATTGAACAGTATAGCTATCTGCTTTTGCAGGCTTATTTTTCTGTAAATAAGCTTCTAAATCGTTTTCATCTATAGATATTGTTATCTTAGGTGCATATGTGTATGTCTTAAAGACACAAGTATAGGCATTGTCACCTGTTTTTGTAACATCAAAGGTTGCAGAATCTCCGACAACAGGCTTATCAGTGCCAACAACTTCAATAGCATCAGCTATTTGCTGATTTACACCTACAGATGTTCCACCTCCATTAGTATAACTTACAATAACATAGGTGCCCTCAGTAGAAGTAGGATTTACTGTAACAGTATATGTTGTATTGTCATTAATATTTCCCAATGCGATGCCAAATGCAGATGTATCTGTCACATTTAGTGTAATATTTCTTCCTCTTCTGCCGTAAACAAAACTTGAAGCATCATATGTTAAAGTTGTTTCACCACGGGAAACAATATTTTCATATATTACAGGAAGTCCTAAACGTACTAATTCTTTTGCATATGTATAAGACTTTTCATAGTCTCCCGCTCTGTACATGTACTTAGCTCCTGGCATAGAAGCATTTGCTTCAAACATTCCCTCAACACTTTGATCTTCTGTAAAACGATAAGGTGTTTTGCCAAAATATGCTTCAAATTCCATTAAAGAAGAACATAATGTAGGAACATTTTCCGGGGCAGGTACTACATAAGGAATGGGCTGTACATCCCCATTTTTGTCCAAATATGTAGATTCCCAAGTATAGTGCTCGGCTTCGTCACTTATTTTTGCAACGCATCTCCAAGCTATCTGATCAACTGTATTGCAAGCAAAACAAGGGAACTCAGCACTCTTTAAAAGGGTATTAATATTTGAAGCCGTAGGCAATACTAAAGTATCACCACCATCCTCAGTAGCAACACTACCTCTGGTAAATTCATCAGGTCCTTCGCCGGACTTCTTATAAATTATATAATTGGCGTTTGTATCAGCAAACCCAGGAACATACACTACATCAGTGCTAGCAGCAGATGCACCAGCAGTGGTTTCATCTCTCTCTAAAATATCTATTCTAGGTGTTGTTCTAGCCATCTTTAATCTCCTATTATTTATTTTATCACGTTAATCATCCTATCGAGGTTATACCATTTTCACCAATTTCCATGATCAGCTCTCTGGTATTCTCGTCATCTTCCAATTGTAAATCAACCTCAGCAATGCGAGTATTATTACGCACTCTAACATCAAACAAATAAGCATCGTCAATGTTTATGCCTATCGACATTCGAGTAAACTGCCCAGATACAAATCTTTCTGAAATATCTGAATTGTCTTCCACCTCAGACGTAATACGAATATTTCCGTAATGATGTAAATTAGCATTTTCATAAGGTATCTCCACCTCTAAATGTGGAAAGTTTATGATGTTAAATACGAAATTACGAGCATATTCGTCACACTCTTTTAAGTATCTTGCGTAAATGTCTATCTGGTATTGTAGCTCAATTGGTATTGCATTTAACTGAACACCTCTACGTTGTGTCTTCCCTGCAATAGTGCCATCAAACGTAATCGGCCTACGTTGCTTATTCAAAATCGTATAGCCACCATTACGACTTAATGTTACAAGAGGCAACTGAATAGGTTTATCGTTTGTCGTATCTGCTACAACTTCGAACAACCTTCGAGTGTCATTTACACCTGTTATTGTTATGTTAGTTCCCCTCGTCCAATTCTGCATCTTCCTCAGCAATGCGAGTATTATTACGCACTCTAACATCAAACAAATAAGCATCGTCAATGTTTATGCCTATCGACATTCGAGTAAACTGCCCAGATACAAATCTTTCTGAAATATCTGAATTGTCTTCCACCTCAGACGTAATACGAATATTTCCGTAATGATGTAAATTAGCATTTTCATAAGGTATCTCCACCTCTAAATGTGGAAAGTTTATGATGTTAAATACGAAATTACGAGCATATTCGTCACACTCTTTTAAGTATCTTGCGTAAATGTCTATCTGGTATTGTAGCTCAATTGGTATTGCATTTAACTGAACACCTCTACGTTGTGTCTTCCCTGCAATAGTGCCATCAAACGTAATCGGCCTACGTTGCTTATTCAAAATCGTATAGCCACCATTACGACTTAATGTTACAAGAGGCAACTGAATAGGTTTATCGTTTGTCGTATCTGCTACAACTTCGAACAACCTTCGAGTGTCATTTACACCTGTTATTGTTATGTTAGTTCCCCTCGTCCAATTCTGCATCTTCCTCAGCAATGCTTCATCATAAAAATATGCACTCATTTAATATTCCTTCCTAGGATGAAATGTGTAATATGCTTTTTTATATTTTTCAATATTCCGAGACAAATAATTAAATATATCTAACAATATTGGATATCCCTTAAAAGACATATTTCCATAAGTAATTTCTCTACACAAAGTATCAAGATTACATCCATACTCACATTTTTTATGATAATCTATATGAAATATATAATTATCTTGAAAATCATCCCAAACAAAATTTCTTATTCCCTGCAGCAAAACCCTCTTTGCATCGAATTCAAAATTTATAAATCTTTTTGAATTATTAAAATATTTATTTATTGCATTTAATTTATTTTCGTCTGCACATTCTATAAATAATTTTTGCATCTCCGCAGGGATAAGTTTTAAAAAATCATAATCTAATTTCTCTGTATTTCGTATAAAAAACTTCATACAATTAGTACTCTTCTTTATTTAAAATATTAAATGAATTAGTTTGATGATTGTAAGTATCATTACTAAATGTGTTCTCATATTCTGGTACTAATTTACAAGTTACTGAGGCAGGATAAATCATTATTGTTGATAATTCAGTTACTCTAAACACCCTTCCTGCTTTTGGATTTAATGCACTGGGCACAATAAATAATGCTCCGACCTGCAATCCCTCAACATCAAATGGAACACTTATGATTGAAGGACTTTCATCCAACTCCGCAACCCAACCAAGTTTTTTCATTGTCTTTTGATCGGGATTTTCAGTAAAAATACATCCTACAATTTGAGGAGCAAAATAATTACTCTCAATTTCAGAATATGTTGTAAAATGCTTATCAGGTCTGGGTGCTCTGAAAATAACATTTACACCCAATAAAGAACACATTTCTTTGAAATAATTACGTTGTAATTGAATATCTGGAGCATTTATCAATACACCATAAGGATTACTTTGTAAATTCTCCATCTAATCTGCCTCTTTCGTTAATTATTTTCTATTAGATACTGTACCATAAACTCTGGTGGACTTGCCATCCTTATCCTTGGCACTGTAATTATAGTTAAGACTTTCAGCTATAAATTTACCTTCGGACAATCTGCCAGAAACTGTAAATGCCTTTTTAGCTGTGCAAAGCTGTTTATTTTCGCCAATAAATCTTACTCTGCCTTCAGGTGTCATATCCTTTGCTTCGAGTATAAAACGGGTAGCTCTTTCCTTACCGGATTTAAAACGGATAACACCTTCCAACTGTAATGTGTTACCTACAGTGGTTGCATCATTCAACTCAAAGCTATCAACATTTTCATAAGTTCTCTTCAAAAATCTTTCACCCAAACGATTAAAAGATTCTTCCTCAACTTCTGCAACGTCTGCCTCAGTGTCTACTTCTACTTCATCAACTGCCTTATTATCTTTCACAGTTTCTTCTCCCTTTTCATCTTCTTTTTCTATTGTTTCTTTTTCTTCGTCTGTAAGAGGTTCTACTGTTTCACCAGCAACAACTTCTCCATCGCTTTCTCCACCGTCTGCAACCTCAGCCTCTACTTCAACAGTTTCTTTCTCTTCTACAGGCTTATCTTCTGATTCCTTGTCCACAATGGAAATTGTTTTATTTGTATTTGTATCAGTTACTGTGGTAGCAACATTATCGACAGCCACTGTAAGATCTTCATTGACAATTTCTTCACATTCTGTTAATATTTCACCAGAGTCTTTGTTGTAGAAAAAGTCACTGCCAATTTCTTCAGTACCATTATATACTTTTATCGGAATTACTCTATGGGAATCTTCATCATCATACGAGAAATTTGTCCAACTATCAATGCCAAGCTGATCATTTAATCCTTCAATGATATCTGATTCAATAACTTCTTTAACTTCTGTTCCATCCGCATCTACTGTTTTTATTTCTTCTGTTACATCGTCAGTTTTGTCACACTCACCAAGTGCCTTCTTTGTAATAGCATTTGCTACACCACCAACCGCACCAGCACCAGCTGCTAATGCCAATGTGCCTAAAACACTTTCATCTACAGGCTTCTCCTCTGCAGATTCCTGGCAAACTTTTTCATCAGCATCTTTATCTAAACTGTCTCCCAAAATTCCCTTTATAACAGGATTTGCTGTGGGAAGTCCTCCACCGATAATTTTACCAAGAATTCCCTCATCTGTCTTCTTTTCTGTCTCAGTCTCTAATCCCTCTTCAACTGTTTCCTCGGCAGTTTCTTCAACGGTTTCTTCAGCAGGAATTTCTACTTCAACTTGTTCAGTTTCCTCAACACCATCATCGCTCTTTGTGGAATAATCTGTCACCTGTCCAATAATATTAAAACCACCGACAGAACAACAATAAGGACACTCCTCTGTAATATTTGCCAACTCGGATATCTTATCGATATCAACATCCTTTCTACTCTTAAAAATGAAAGAATGACATACAGGGCACATTAAAATAACCTTATCCACATAAGTATCTTGTAATTCTGCATCACTTGAGGCTTCGGGATCAATTATTTCAATCTCATCATTTGCTTTTACATCGTCTGTTCTGAGAGCTGTAAGTTCTTTAACGCCCTCATCATCGACATCAAAAATGTCTTCGCCGAGAACATCCAAACTACGGAATGCTTCCTGCAAATACTCTTTGTTATTTTTAGCCATTATTTTAATCTCCTTAAAAATTTTTGAAAAAATAATTATTCTTAATCAATCAACTGGGTAAACTAATTGTGTTGATGCCACTAATTTTTCGTGCAAATCTGACAATTCAGCATTACCTTCATTTAACATTGTTTCACCATCTTGTGCCCACAGAGCATTAGACTGTGAATAACGAGTGCGTATTCTACCTACAGCTATTTTAGCCTTAGCTATACACAATCTTGTAAGCATATCGATCCAAAAATCTGAGGTTATTTCCGAAACATCATCATATCTTGGAACATATTCAATTGTTATAGTTGAAGGTAAATTACTTGATACATTTATATACAATAAATTTGAACTTTTATCATATCTAAATATTAAATCTGTGGACGTAGTATTTCGTATCTGCAACAAAGTATTCCAAGAGGCATAATTATAAGCATAACTACTAAAATTATTTAAATTACCCACCCCCGACAATAATTGCCATTGAGATGCTTGCATTGGGTCCGTAGTAAATGTAATACCTGTTGTTATAGTATTACCACCTGCATCCTCATAAGTAGTACTTCCAGTGCCTGTATCAGAAGTAAACCCGACAGCACGATAAACTCTAGAAACAGAATTTACCTTATACTTTGTCATATCGATACATCTGCTGTATGGAATTGTTATCAGCTTAGTGCTATCAATATATCTTTGTAGCTCTCTCATGCTGCTATTTATTAACATATCCAAAGCTTTTTCATCTAATTCACAATTTAACAAACCACCAGTGAGAGTAAATATAATTTCATCTTTTAATGCTTGTCTTTCCATTTATCTCACCTCTAATTTATCAAAATTACTCAGATACTTCTTCTGAATCCTCAACAATTCTTTTTGCTCTTTTCGAAACCTTTTCAGTTACAACTGCCCCTGACGCAGCCTCTTCTACAGATTCTGTTTCTACTTCACTATCATCATTTTTAGTTTCATCATCTGTAGTAGTTGCTTCGCCAATGATCAATTCTTCACCAAGGTACACATTTACCTTAATATCATCTTCAGCAGGAACTTGTCTAACGGACTTACCACCAAATAATGCAATTCCCTTCTGATAGAAAAACTTCAATGCCTTAATATCAGCAACTAACTGACCATCAGCATCCTTATATGTAAGCTGTGTATCTGTAGCCGCAGGAACATTACCTAAAGTACCAAAAAGATGATTTACTCCGTCAACCTTTTTTTCATAAATTAACATAATGAATCTCCTTTAAAATTTTTTGTGTTTATACTAAAAAATAGAAATTGAGAAGAAAATTAATTTTTAATTCCTTACACCAATTTCTATTTATCTCAACATTATATTATACAATATTTTATCCTCTATAAACACTTATCAATAAATATTTAATTGACAAATGTTCATTGATAAATGCTTATACATTCTTCCACACATAGGTTGATTGTCCGCAATCATAAATTTTAACAAAATTATGGGAAATCATTAATTCTTCATTATTAGTATCTTTACCAAAAATCCCAAATTCTTTTCCTAACAATCTATCAAATCCTTGCTGCCTTAGCAAATTATCAGTTATATGTCTATCTAAATCAGGATTATACCAATGAGCAGAGGGTGCTCCATATTTAGATAATGTCATTCCCAATTTATAATAAACATCACCAGAAAATTTACTATTATCACAATAACTAATAATAGATTTGGGAAAATAATTAGTTATAAAATATTTAAATAACTTCTCAGCGCCCCCCACAATTATATAATTACTATCTGAACATAATCTTAATAATTCATATTCATAATTTTTATTGTATCGAGGTTTACCAAAAGTCATTAGTTGAACTAATTTATCTTCAAAATACAAACCTAAACAAATCAATTGTCCCTTACAAGTTCCCTGCAAATGAAAAACATTTAAAAAATTATCTACAATAGAAATATCATTAATTAATTTTATCTGACATTTTCTTGCATAAATCTTTTCTTTGGGAAGCAACAGAGATATTATTTTATCCAAGTCATCCCAGTCCCAAATATTTACACATTTATAACCATTTTCTACGGCAACTTTTGTTTTATCTTGATGATAATTTTTGTCCTTCGGGGCATTTCCAAAGGGGCTCCAAGTAGAATTATGGGTTGCAAAAGGATTTATTTCAATTAAAATATTTCCAACTTTAAAATCATAAGAATATCTACTAATAGAAAATTCTCTTTGGTAATTTATATTATGGGTTATCAAAAGATTTTCAAAAATTTTGTTAGGCCTAGAATCATTACCATGTAATCTACATTGAGGTAATTGACAGGCATAAGGAACCCCATACTTCTGTAGATTAGTTATTTTAACTTTCTCTTGTACTTGAGGCAGCTGCAACGTATTTAAAACATTATATTTTTTCAAGCATGTCTTTTTAAATGTTTCAGATATTTTTTTTGCACGGGCAGCTTTTTGCTCATCTGTAAAGTTTGAATATACCTCGGACATCTTATTTGAAAACTGTAAACGTTGCTCCTCGGTTAAACTACTAAAATATTTTCTCGTAGCATCACTTCGATGAACGTGAATTTCTAATAGTTCTGCTTCAGTTTTTGAATCCATTGTTTCACGAAATTTCTGTTTTATTTCTTCTTTTTTTTCATCACTGAAAGATTCATAAGTTTTTCTACGTGCTTCCCTTAGTTCTCTTTCATATTCGGGAGATCTCTTTGCCACAGTATCAGAGTACTTCCTGCGGGCAGAGGCTTTTTCCTCCTCACTCTTAGACAACAATGTCTTTTTTATTTTTTCCTTTATTAAATCAGATTCTTCCTGGGAACGCCCTAAATGAATTCGTTTAACAGCCTCACTTCTTTTTTTATTACTTTCCAATTTTTTAATTGGATCTTCATACTTTCCTTCAATCCAGCCATCACGAAGTAATTCTGCTGCTTTCTCTTCGCTGGATGTTCGAGTATTTTTTGTTTCTTTATGATACCACGTTAATTTCATATTGACCTCAAAAGCATATATTTTAATATATTATACCACAAATATTTTAAATTGTCAATAGAAATCAGAAAAAAAATTTAGATTTGGGAGGGAATTTTTTATTCCCTCCCTAAAACATCACAATTAGGCAGTGATCTCACCCTTAACAAGGAGGTTCTTGTTAAGTATCTTCAAATCGTAAAGTGTAGACCAACCCTGAGATGTGCCTCCGTCTGCATACTGAAGCAATTGTGTCGGAACTATTGCCATGTAGGGTGCATAAACGGCAGCACTGGACATCATGTCGGCTCCGTTAACGCCTACAACGAAAGTACCTGCCTTTATGTTAGGTGTTACAAATACCTTAAGTCCGTTAATTGTACCAGCAAGATAAGGACCATTGATAGCGCCTGCAGGAGCTGCATGGAAGCCCTTAATCATTGTAAGTACGGGAAGAAGGTTAGATGCACAAAGCATATAATTGGGAGCAAATTTCTTTGTTCTATCGTAGATCTTCTGTCTTGCAATTTCAAGAATTTCTGTAAATCCTTCATAGTGCTCAGACTTAGATACACCGATAGGAAGTGTCTTGCTCCATGTAAGTTCTGCATCCTTTGCTGCATTGTCTACGAGAAGGTTAGTTACCTCCGTATCAATTTCGTAGCTCAATTCACCAACTGCCTTTTCAGCAAGCTGATCACCGAGATCTACACCGTAGTCTGTTTTTGCCTGGTATGCAGCAATTTGAGAATAATAGATCGCTATTCTTCTTGCCTTGGCTACCAATGCAATAGACTTCATTTTTGCTCTGATTACAGGAAGATCATTCTGAGGAATTGCTACATTATTATAAATATAAACAACTCTCTGTCCTGCTGTAACTCCTGTAACTTCGTTGTCAGTACCTGCATCCAAATTCTTATAAGTTACATCACCGTTTGTATCAATTACCTTGATGTCATACTTCTTAACGGTTGCCAATTCATCTGCTGTGTATTCTACATTAGGATCAAAGTCAACTTCAGTACCACCAACAGTGATTCTTACAAATACTTCGTGAACTGCCTTATCCCAAGCCAATGTATACTTAGCACCAACACCGTCCGGAACAGTTTCTACAACTCTTGCAGATGTGAAATCTGTGTGAAGGGGATTGCCGTCAGCATCTGTCTGACTACCAAACTCCCAAGGATTGCTGATCAAATCACCAACTCTTGTCTGTCCCTTATTAGAAGCATACTGATATTCGATATAAGTTACATAACCACTCATGCTGGACATGGGGTGAACTATCACTAAATCATTAGCTATAAGGTTGGGAAGTGCTACCGTTGTAAGATTGAGGGCAAACTTCTTGAACATTCCCATATCAGTACGCTGTGTACCAACAGAATTTTCAAATGCCTCATTCATAAAGCGGTTCAAATTTTCCAAACATTTTGCCGTTACAAGTTTTCTATTGTTATCCATCTTCTCACCATCGTGAGACTTTGCATAAACAGACTCGGATATAGAAAGTCTGTTCTTATACGCTTCGAAAAGTGTCATAATTATTAAAACTCCTATAATTTTTAAATTTTGTGTTTTGGCTTTTCGCCATTTTAATTAATTGCCAGCCAACCTCATCAGTTGCTCATCAGGCTCATCATCCACAAGGGCTTTACCCGTGTGTTTAATTATAGGCTCAATAGATTCTGAAACTTTCATTTTAACTGTTCTTTGATTTGCATCAAAAGGTAACGAACTAATATTTAGTTTATACCCCTTAAGACTTTCACAAACCCTATCGATATCATTAAATGAATAATTTTCAGGTAATCTATTCCTGATTTCTTGTGCAGTGGTTCCAACTAATATTGCTTGAGACTTAATATACCTATCAACTGCAGTCTGTGCAATAGACTTATATTTATCTACAAGTGCTTTTGCTTCTGTCAATTTTTTAGTAAATTCTGTCTTCTTTATTGCGGCATCAGTTTTGAGATCACGCACATTTTCCTTTAAAGTTTGTTGCTCGACTTCTTTCTCGGACTTAACCTTGGCAAGCTCTTCGTTCAGCGCAGAAACTTTTTGAGACAATCCTTTAATTTGGGCATCTTTTGAAGAAATACTTTCTGTCATAGATTTTGATGTCTCTTCTAAGTTCTTTTGCTCTGCCTTAAACTTTTCAATCAAGGCATCCTTTGAAGAAATCTGCTTAGATAAATCACTTACTTTTGAGTTATTAACAGAAAGGGTTTCGGTAAGAGCACTTACCTTGCTATCTAACTCCACCTTAGAATTATTGTACTGAGCTTCTTTTGTATAACAAACTGATAACTGTTCCTGTAATTCCTTAACTTGTTTTGATAGAACTCTATTTTCTTTTAACAACTTTTGCAAATCCCTAATCATATCATCCCCGTTATTTTCGGCTGTTGAATTTTCAGTTTCTGCTATATATATATTATCAGCACCGTTTCCGGTGTTGATGTCTAAATTAAGATTATGAAGTGTTTCATTCATAATTTTCTTATCTTGTTCGCTGGAGTTTTCAAGGGCTTCATTTAATGCTTTCTTTACTCCCTCATCTAAAATCAGTTTCGTAGAATTTATGTCTAAAGATTCCGTAACCAAGTTTAGTCTCGCAGCTTTTACTGCAGGTATTAATACAAGATCAAATGCAACAAAATCATAAGTATCTTTGTCAACATGTTCTCTTCCATCCCGTCCCGTATAAGTTTCACCAGAACCTCTGGAACTAATACCTAAATGATAACCATACTTTGCCAATGTATAAGCAATTCTACCATTAGGCGTATCAAGAATATCAAATCTTGCTATCAATTTTCCTTGCTTATTTTTCTTGGGTGCCTCAGGCATCATAATCGCAATTTTTTCAGAGCAAGTTTCTGTTCTATCCTTCGGATGATCTAATTCACCCGGAATGCCACCTGCTTCTAATTGCTCCTTAATGAGAGGATCTTCTGTGAATACTTTTTCCCACAGATCTTCATCATACATTCTGCCATTTCTAGTGCTATCTATAAAATCCGCACAAGGACCTTCCAAGGTACCAAGTATGGGCCTACCATCTTTATTAACTTTTACGTCATCATTAAGTTTTAACTCTTCGAGCTTATTATTCATTTTAAATAAAATCCTTTCAAACTTAATTGATGATTATTTGTGCATATTTCACAAACAATTTACAAATAATTTAGTCCATATGTGATAAAGATTTAAAAATAATTTTTAGAGAAATTACCAAAAATCCTTATCACATATATATTATACAATATTTTTTATAAAATTTCTATGGGTTTTAAGCCAAATCTTTTATCAAAATCATGTGCTAAAGAAATAACATTTTTATCGGCTGTTACTAATCCATCATCATGATAATTTCTGTATACTTTTTCAAAAGTTTTAAACAGATCATCGTAATCTGCTTCTGTCTCAAAATAATATTTTGCATTTTCCTCTTTTGTGCCATCGGGCCATACATACAGCCATTCTCCATAATAAGCATTTTCATCGTTCAAAGAAGAAATTATACTATTTAATAAATATGCTTTTTTGCCCCACTCTTCAGCAACATCTTGCTCGAAATTTTCCTGCTTCGCAGACGCATCCGCCACAAAATATTCATTTGGTCTGTTATTAAAAACTCGATTATTAGAAAGCCTTGTTAATCCATACTCCTTGTGAAGATACTCAAAAAAGTCATAAACTTCCTCAAACTGATCCTCTGTCAACAAAGATTCATTAGCACAATAAACTTGAACACCCTCTGCATTACCAGGTTCTAAACTAACTTTCACTTCAACATCGGTTGATGGATTATAATTTTTTATGCCTTTACAATGCTGGTTGAAACTGTTAATTTCGTCTTTTAAATTTTTCATACTCAAAGTGTCTAACACAGCAACACCATGATCATCAAAATCATCCCCAACTGTTGTTCCATCGTAAAATACTAATAAGGGCAAATATTTCAATGATTTAAAATTAAGAGCGTTTTCCGCTAATTTCTTACCACACTTTAATGATTCCTCAAAATCAGCATCTTCAGCCTCAACATCTTCTTGAATTTTATCCCTCAAATTACTGAGATTAGCATCCAACGAAGCATCTACATCATAATCTATTTCATACTCAGGAATAATACCTATATTTGTAGCACCACCGGCACAAAGTTTATTATTTTTCTTATCATAAAAGACATATAAAACTTTATCACCAATTTCAATCACATTGTTTTTTAATTCCTTTGTGGGGTCAAATGTTCTATCATAATCATTAACTTCTTCAATCATCTCATCCTGTAATTTTTTAAGAACATCTTTCATTTGGTTATATCCAAACAAATTTGTCAAATCATCCTCAACAACCACATGCTTCCCATTTGCACCATATGACCAAGCTTGTACACCAGTTATTTCTTCAAATTTTTTAAGATATTTATCCTTAATATCTTCCCAGGCTTCTGCGCTCAATTTGAGACTGCCCATTTCCTTAGCGACCTGACGATCACTTAGCTCTAAATACATATCATAATAATTTACATCTTTAATAGCATCAATTAATGCATTTTTTACTTTTTCATATTGTTCTCTTCTAATTTCGCTGTCAAATTCCTTAATTACCTCATCATAAGAAGGAGCAGCATCAGCCCACATTGCATTAAGCTCTCTGTCAGCATTAGGAGGGCACATTTCATAAATCCATTCTGCCAATGCTTTTTCTTTCTCATCAAAATTTGCATATGCAGTAATTAATTTTAAAGACTCTTCTAAATTTTCTTTTGCAGAATCATCAATAATAAAATCATCATCCTTTGAATGAAACCATTTTTTATAATAATCAATTATTTCATCTACTGTATCAAAATCTTTCAAATCAATTATTGCTTTTGCGTTTTGAACCGAAGCTCTAAAATTAGATTCAGGAGTAATTTTAAAATCTCCCATTGATTTATATATAACTAATTTTTCATTAGGAGATTGCTCAATCTCTTCTCTCTGTATCTTTTTAATTGCCATATTTATACCTCTTTATTAAAATATTGAAATGCTTTCAAATCTGCTTTTATTCTTTGCAATAATTTTATACAAGGTACTAAATCATATTTTTTACTATAATTTAATAACGCTGCACAAATTTCTTCAAATCTCATGTGACGTAAAAACATTTGTTTATCATCAACATTCTTACTATACAATAAAATTTGTAAATTAAGTGATGCCAATGTAGTTAATACATCAGTTGGATCATCTAAATTTTCTTTTACAATATTACGGTATAATGTAGATTTTTTATCATTATATGATTTTCTAATTTTTTCATAAAATTTATTTGCTTCAAATGGTCTATGAGAATTTATAAATTTTATTACTGTTACATTTGCTTCTGGGCTTCGGAGAGCTACTTCAACTAATTTACCTGTGTCTACTCCCTGCTCCTGAAGCTCAGTAAGTAAAAGAATTGTATCATTACGAGTTATCATATATTATTTCCTTTCCCGTTATTACGGCTAAATCATTTTATCTCAAAAATTTTCTGGTGCAGTCATATCCACACCTAATTCATCAGGTGTTGGCAGTGAAGTATCTTCAGACGATGTATCTGATACAGGAGTATCTGTGCTTACTTCAGGTACTGTATCAACAGTGGTGTCTGTGCTATCACCTAAATCTAAAGGTTCATCCCCAGATATTTCAGCATCTCCCAATTCGGTGTCATTTAATGAGGCATCCTCTAATGTAACTTCATCATTAACTGCATCTCTCTCATCTTGTTCTAATTTCTGTATCTCAGAATTTAATAATGTTGTTACTTCTGTATTTGTAACTGCATTTGCAAGTAGAGATTTTAACATTTTTAACTTAACTATGGGATTTTCAATATCTGCCACCAAGTTCATAACATCACTAACCAATTGAACTCTTTGAGCAGTATTTTCTTGTCTGTCTTTTTCTTCCTGCGTTGTAGGGGATTGCATTCTTAATGTAAAATTATTTACATAACTATCTAGTCCACTGTCAAGAAGCATTAAATTTACAGCATCTGTTAACGCCTGTATTACAGTATTTTGAATACGTTTTATCATTTTGGCATAACGAGAAGAAATTATAGATAATGATGTTCCCCCATTAAATCCTGTACTATCATCAGTTTGAGCGAAATATTGTTTAGGTACACGAAGTGTTCCATAAAATTTGTTCAGGTAATAATCAAGATCTGCCAATCCCTTAACATCTACGTCCCCACCTATCTGCTGAGTGGAAATTGCACCCACTCCACCATGGGTGGGAACATATATGTTATTTTCAATAGGTCCCGGATTCGTATATTCTCCCATTCCAGTACCAACATCTATTGCTGCTTTTTGTTCTATCATTTGTTTGATACCTTGGAGATGAGGTCCTACCATTTCTTTTGGCATATCCCCAACTTCAACCCCAATAACTCTAACAATAGACGATTTTGTTACTCTATTTAATAAAACTGAGTTCTCTAACAACATTAATTCTCGCCATACTTTATAAACACTATATAATAAAGATTGTCCACGTTTAACTTTGTATGACATTGTAGAGCCTGAAGAAGTATTCTTAGACTTTGTAATGTTTCCATCACTATCTATTTCATTTCTATATGCCTCATAATTTTCAACAAAAATATCTACTTCTTCGGGCACTCTTGAGGAGTTATCTTCCAAACAAGCATGTACAAATTCAGTTGCACTGTAAAGATTTATATCCCCTCTATTAAATTTATAACGATAATACCCCCCAGCAGAGGAAAGAAAATTAGAATTACTAGAAATTCTTGGTAAATCTACTTGAATATAACCTGCAGTTTTACCGAACCGTGTTAATTCAAATACTTCAGCAGGATTAGGAACCATCTCAATATATCTAACATATTTATCAGACTTTGCATATGCTCTAATTTTTACTGCTTCATTTAATGGTTCTTTACCTAATTTATCTATAATTTCTCCTGTATCTATTTTTTCATCCAATTTGTTTGCTGGCTTTGGATCAAATAATAAATCAGTATAATCAGAGGTTCTGTACAATCTTAAATACAAATCCCCATATTTACATAAACTGTATACCCAACCATAAATATTCTTATCTATGCATAATGTCTTTAATAGATAATTTACATAAGAAGCAATATTTGAGTTTGACGATTCTACCCAAACAATTTTTCCCTGGTCATTATATTCTGTGGCATCTTCTGCGTAAGTCTCAAGTACTGCGGCAATAGCCGAATCTTCAGCCATTGTGTCGAGCAGTTGATAAACTTGATCCCTGCTCTTCGATGCCATAGAAAATGATTCTATCTCACCAATATCTAAAACGCTGGCAGTACCTGCATTTATAATATTTTGAAATATATATTCTTTTGTATCAATACCTATCTCTTTTTCTGGGGTGGGTACTGCCTTTATTTCTTTATTATAGGCATTGTCATCATTGACAAATACCTTGCTATTTGCGTCTGCCATTAATCTTATTCCTCAAAACGATTTTTATATATTATTATATACAATGTTTTTACACTGTATAATCTTTAATTATCTCTTTTATCTTTTCTATACAAGATACTGGGAATTCATCGTTCACTCTTTCAGGTGTTTTCTCCGCTATGTTAATTAACTTTTGCAAATGTTTTGCAACAACATATCTCAAGTCGGATTCTTCGCTATCATCCAATTCATCAAATAATGCATCATCACCAAAAACATGATATAAAATCGCTTCATCTTCTCTCTTTATTGGCTTGGTAAACAAAGATGCTAATATTCTAATTTTATCTTCACGATTAGGGATTGCCCAGGTACCCTCAGTTAATTCCTCTTCGCTATCGTATAAATCAGCTATAAGCTTATCTATAAAATCCACATACTTTTTTGCATCTTCTTCTGAAGCAAAATATATGTACACATAAGATGAAAAAGGTTCCCTAACAAGTTTAATTGGGGCATCGTACTGAGCTATCAATCCACTGCCTATTTGCTCACCTTTGGAAACACCTTCAGCATGCTCATATTCTGTCGTGGGATCATATACGCCGCCACGATCAGAACGAAGAACAAAAATTTCTGAGAATTTTTTCTTACCCAATAATTTACTAATTTTATTAAATATCCTTATACTTTTGTCTAACTCTTTATCCGACAAATTTCCTGTTAATCCATCAAGCAACTCATCTAATTGAGTAAGAGTATATTCATCGGAAGAATATGAAAATTGTTCCTTAATCGGATTAGCTTTCTTAATTACATAATATAGATAAGTATCATTATCCTCTATAGGATCCTCTAATTCCCAACCCAAATCAGAAAGCTTATGAGTTATATTATACTTCCACTCTCTACGTTTAGAAAAATATGCTTTATAATCATCTTTGGCATCTCTACTTACCTTTTCATCATCTATAAATACTAGTAGAATTAAATGATTTTCAGGAACTTTATAAATGCCATCATCGGGACGATAATCAAACTCTATCTTTTTCGTGTAGGGGATTGACAATAATTCTTGTTCAATTTTATCTTGCTCCGGGTGTTTTTCAAATCCCGCAAAATTTTCTTTATATCCATTAGCAAACATTGCTGCCCTCTGTGCATTTGCAGCTTTCTTTGTTTTAAATTTGCCATGTGTTCCATCTTTTCCTTTATTTACCCAATAACTGCCCTGCTTAACAGTATCTTCTTGCACTATTCTATCTTTCATAATAATACTCCTTCACCACACAATTATTCCGTCCCCATAATAAAATACAGGGGCATCAATTTGTTGTATTGTATTTTCTTTTGTTGCAATGCCATTTCTGGCTAAAGGATCTAACATTTTATTTAATTCTTGTTCAAAATCTATATTTAATTGTGTACGTTTTTTTGAATCATTTGTAACAATATTACTTACATCTTTTATGGGGTCTAAATCTTCTCCAAAATCAAATGCATATTCATCTGCATGTAAGGATGCATTATAAACTGCCCCACAAACCGCGTCTGATTTGTCTTTTGAATTTATAGAATTGGGACTATGATCAACTTTTCCTGTGCTGGAATTTCGTTCCAACCCTGTAATTTCTTCTATCAACAAATGATCTTGAAACATTTCAATTCTCTTATCATATATTGTTGATTTGAAATATTGATAAGGATGACAAATATGATCTGGACTGACTCTATCCACAGACAATACATCATAATTATAATTTTTTGCCCTCAAAGATTGCCCGGTGTCACAATTATGAACCACAGTACCATCCTCAAGGATAAATGTGTGATAATCAGGGACACCCAAATCATATATTTTTGTATTAACTGTTTTTATTTTACGAATGGATTTTATTTTTACCAAATCAGTCATCGACTATCACCTCAAACCCGTCATCAACCACCTCAACAACAAACTCAGAATTGCTAAGAGTGTCTACAAGTTGTTTATGTCTTACATCATAAAAATAATGCTTAGAAATACCACTATCTATGATTTTTAACCTGGCATCCTTTATACCTTTTACTAAGTTTTCCACATTAACCCAGTCAAAGATATGTATACACACATAGCCACCATTTAAAGCGGCAATGGTTTTATCCCTATGATATGCCTCTCCCAGCCCCCTATTATCTCCGAATGGTTTCCAATTTATATTATGTGTCACTGAGGGATTCACCTCTATCAAATAATTGCCTATCTTAAAATCATATACATAACAACCTAGAGGAAACTCCCTTTGAATCTCTGCTTTATTAAAATTTTTCAACAGCATCTCAAAAAATATATTATTAACACCACTATGGGCTCTACCTGATTTTTGTACTTTGGCAGTTTGTGTAAACCAATCTACCCCATATCTTTTCTGATTGGTATTCTTAGTTTTTTCTTTTTTAGTTTCGATATGCTTCTTATACTCCTCCTCTGAAAGACTATCATAAAATTTTTTTATCCCTCTTCCAGTGGATGCATTTCTTAAACTTTTTTCCTCATCAGATAAAGAATTTATATACTCAGATAACTTTTTTCCTTGTCGAAGTCTGATTACCTCCCAGTACTCCTGAGAATGGGATTCTCTCGATGCTCTAACCTTGTCAACTATTCTCTGTCGTTCCTCTGTACTTAGATTACTTTGATAGGCGGAGATTTTCTGTCTCCTAACAATTTCCTGTTTTGGAGTTATTTTTCCAAAGGTAGCTAAGTAAAAATCATGACGCTCCTGCTCAGACATATTTGCATAGTTATCCTGAAGAGTCTTTCTTATTTTATTTGATATTTCTTGTCTTTGAAAATCTGTCTTCTCTAGTTCTCGCTGTGTTGCAATTTTACTAAATTTGTCATGCAGTAAATTTCTTTTTTCTTCAATGTTGCAAATATAATTTTGTAAATTAAATTGCTTTATTGCATCTAAGACAATCGCTAAAGATTCTCCCGATGCTTGAGCAATCAATGTTGGTATAGATTTGTTACCTTTCCCACACTCGTCCTCAATAAATTTTTTTACATGTTCTAATTTCTTCTGCCTTTGCAACATCTGTTGATTCGGTTTTCTTACCTTAAAATACTGCCTCAATTTTTTAAATACATCAAAAGATATATCAAAATAGTTCAATGTAAACTCTATTGAATTATTAAAATAAATATTCTTATATTCCGTTAGTGATATTTTATTGATTGCCTCTTCAAATGTTAGCATATTTCATTTTTCACCTTAATTATTTTATCAGTACATAATAAATCGGATGCCTTAACGAACCCCCTATCAGTTAATATCAAATGATTTTCTGTACACACTATCTTTTTACCATCAACAGTCTCTATCTCACAAAAATCTTCTGAATCTCCTGTGGGAATGGTGTTAACACCGTTTATAAACTGTTCCTGTCCCGTGTGTACATCATATGCGCACACAACATCTTGCTCACCTATGTCCTGTATTGGTTTATATCCGTCCTTAAGTTTTACTTTAGTATCAAAAGGTAAACAACTCTGGAAAGTATCTGTTGTAATCCCTTTTATATTAAAGCCCTTTTCTTTTAACCAATATATAAATTGCCTATTTTTTTCAAAGGATATTTGTTGTCCTTTTGGTGCTCGAACAGAAACAGAAAATGCTAATCTAAAAAACAACTCTTTTGAGGCAGGTTGCCCTTCTTCCGGAGGTTTTTTACCCACAATCCACACACCAGCAATACCTGTTTTATCCCCTGAAATTGACATGTCCATGTGTATATACAATGGTCTTGTCATTAGTTCTTTCGGAACCTTTGATATGTCAAAAAAATCATAATACTGTGCTGTGTCAGATGGTGAATTACCTACATCAATAATCTCTTTTGTAAATGGATTTTCAATTTCCTTATTTACACAATCCATTAATCTAACACCAGAAATATACGTTGTTAATTCACTAGAAGATATTCCTGCAAAATCACAAAGAGCTCTATCAATATCCTCTTTAAAATTTGCAAGATATTCTATCGGGACCGATATTAATTTGTAACCTTTTCCTTGCCAAATCTCCAATTCGACAGGAGTTATATCTTCTGGTAGTACTTCTGAATTTAAAAATCTATTACCTAATGCTACCCAAAATCTTTTTCCTGAATATTCTGAAGCAGGGCGAACATTCCACACAGGCTCATCAACAATTAATGTGCCTAAATTGTCCGTTTCTGCTTTTTTCTTTATATGCTCTTCCAAAAAAGATTTTTCTGAACGCTTTGAGGATGCAAGAACTAGCAATGTTGGATTTTTACCTTTGTTAGTGAAACGTGTTTTCATTCCACCAACCGCTGTATCGATCCCTGTGTGTTTGATGTAGCCATCTAATTACTACACCGTGATTATTACTCAAATCACCTCACGCTTTCACGTGAGAGCAGACTATATCTTCACCCCACCACTTCGATGGGGGCACACCACTTCAGCTCACTTGAGCTTACTCTCCTTAACGGAGATAGTCGTTGAGGTTTCCTCTTTTCAAGGCTTACCTGCTGATTTACCGTTTCTCGTAAAACCTATTTAGGATTTAACCATGTAGGCATCTCACAACTTTTTTCTACTTTCGTAACCGCTGTAACGTTTGTGCATCTTTCATCACTCCGCTTTGGTATGTGAGCTTTGGGTATTTCCAGCATTTCGATGTGTCATTTTTCGAACCGGTTGCCCGGGACGGATACCATAGTCAGTCCACTACATTATTAAATAATTCTTTAACCTTGGACTGTTCTAATATCTATTGCTTTTTTCTTCTGCATCTCAACATCCATATTTTTAATAAAACTGCGTTAGACTATATCTTATACCAAACAAATATCACCTCTATTTGGTACCCCACCGCTTCGAATAATTTTAAATTACTCTACTCTACTTCCTTATTTATAAATAAATTTCTTATTTATTATGGTTTCGATAGTCGTTGAACTTTCCACGAACTTTTTGTGGCTTAGCTGCTGATCCGTTTTAAATAAACATTCCAGCAATTCAATGGGTTTTGTCGATCATATCACTATGAAAGGAGACCAGTTTAGTTAATCTCATCGAAGAAACAATTGTGAGAAACAATTGCCCCCTCATTAGTTTTTATTAAAAAATTATTATATGGGTTTGCATTAATGACATCATAAAATTGTTTTGGAGAAGATAAAATTTCTTTTTTAATTGATTTTATTTTCATTTACTAACTCCTCCTTGTCTGTCTTAGTATAAATTCTACCGGGTGAAAAACCTTCAGGAACAACCTCCTCGGGTGCCAAATATAAATTTATTTTCCCATTGTTATACCACCGCCTCCCGAGAGTAGTGCCTCCCCTATTTTTGTGCAGTCTGAAGAGTCTCCCGACAACAAAATCTACGGGGATGGACTCTGTTGGCAAAAACCGCTTCTCAATGGTACCATTATTATAAATTTTTTTACCTCTATTTGGATTTTTATCACTCAGCATAAACTCTCGATGTCTATCAACAATTTCTCTGCTTAACTTCTTTCCCCTCTGTATTTGAGAACATTTTTTACAGAATTCTTCAGATTTTTTTCTGCCTCTCAATGAATTTGAAATTTTTATTTTTGTGGAATCTGACATTCTTCTACCACGATTAGCATTGCCTATCTTTTCCCTAGTGGCATCAGATACCTCTTTGCCGTATCTGCCATTACCACTACCACTATGAGCAATTCTCCACTCCTCAGTATGAGGAAAAGAGCCCCCCTGACCTCCCTCAGCAATATTGTATCCTACTGCGGCATTTGTGGCATCAAATATTTTTATCCAACTTCTTTCTTTTTTACAGAGATCTTCCCTATTAAATCCCCAATCAATTACATCTCGATGAAAATTTTCAACTCCATACTTCAAAAGGCTATGCTTTAAATATTTACCACTTCCGTAATAATTTTTATCCTCATAGCTTTTTTCACGTTTTCCAATATATATTTTATCAGTAATTAAATTTACTACCTTATAAACATATCCAAAAAAACGCACGTCCATTAATTCATCTTCTTCTGTCAAGTATTGTGCCTCTTTATAAGACCCATCCTTTAGCATTAATCTATGCTCAGGAGTACATTTAATCATCGTGCCATCTTCTAATTCTATTTGATACTCCACATCTGATGTCTTTGTAGGCAACACACTGCATTTCTCGCTGTACACTATATTCCCATTAGAATCTAAAGATGCTACCCTCACATCTCCATCAATTTCTGATAATTTTTTTTCGCCTCTATCAGTTAAAATTACAGTATTTCCATCTAAACAATAATAAATTGCCTGACCGATTACGTCAGAAGATTGAGAACCAACAATCAAATTTATAAATTCTGGTGGATTCCACATCAAATTAGTACGTCCAGTAATGGTACCACGTGACATGAACCAAGGGGAAGATTGGACAGTGTTTTGGAATTTTGTAACACCAATGTTTTCTGCCAACCCCTTAGTAATATTCATAAATGCAAATGCTACTTGTTCTGTTGGCTTTAAATTTAATGTTTGATAAGGATTTTTTAAGCACATCAATCTATGCATTAAATATAATCCTACCGTTACAGCAATTTCTGAATTATGAGTAACATTAAATCCATCCGTTATATATAAGTGTCTATCATAATCCACAATAATACACTGACACTCTTCATGTCCAATATATTCAATCTTATCTATATCTTTATATGCCGGTGGAATGAATGAAGTATCTAACTCAATATCTGCAAATCTAAATACATCAATACCCTTTGGTAATTTTATGTATAATACATAAGTCTCAATATTTACGGCATCTCTACTTTTAAATTGTAAAGATTTAACTTTCCGCTCCTCTATTGTACAAATTCCACCTAATGATCTAACTATCCAGGCAACATCTTCAGCATATTGTTTATTTAATGTTGGAAGTTCAATAAACTTTGTAAGCCTATTTACATTACCATCAATGTCTAATATACCACTAAGAACTGATTGTCTAGTATAAATGTCATTTACTCTTAAGCATTCAGGTATATGTTTAAATACTGCTGATAAATTTATATCATTACTTATAAAAAAGTCATAATATTTATTATATTTATCTTTTGTATATATTTCATACCCTTGAGGACATTTTTTTAATTTATATTTTTCTGCTGAAAGTATTTTTGAAATGTTTTTTACAATATGCTCATTTGTTAGCGCAATAATTACTTTGCCATCATACAAGCATCCACACTCAAATATAACTCCCAACACATAAGGATCTAACCATAAATCAAGTGATGATAGTTTTATTGGAGAACAAACAGGAATGGAATATCTTGACTTCTTACCATTTGGATAAGTTATTCCATTTTCTAACAACTCTAAAGTGGTCATAACCGAAGTCTTAGTTGTTAATTTATCATAAACTTCCCATAAATGATTGTCAGCACACTCACACACTGTCCCATCCTCAAATGTAAATTGATAAACATCTCTTTCACCTTGAGGAAAAATTTCACTAACACTGTAAGAATTACCATCCACTCCTACAACTTTGCTCCCAACAATAACATGTGACATCGGAACAAATCCTTCAGGGGTAAGTACCAAAGATGATAAGGGCTGAGCCTTACCTAAACCACGAGCACCAGATTCAATAAAGGTATTGTAATTTGTATGAATATTATCTGGAAATAATTCTTTTAATTTATTTTCCCAGAAAGGGAACAGTTTACATTTTCCATCAGGTAAATGCCAAGCTTTTCCTAAATACTGTGGATCTTTAATAAATGTCACAATATCTGTAGGAATTTCTTTATAATCTGCATACACTAAATCTTCAAACAATTTTGAATTTCCTGTTGTTTGCAACTCTTCTAGTATTTTTAAAGCATATTCCCTCTCTTGAGGGCTCAGAGCCTTTAACTCTTCTGCCCCCAATATTACATTATTCATCTATCCTCACCTACCCCAAGCATCTAATATATTTATCTTATTATTTCTCCTCATAAGGTTTCTTTATTTCTTTTTGCTCTGCAACAAATGCTCTTCCTAAAGGAGAATCAATGGGTATAATCTTTGTTACTTCCTTAAAAGGATGATATTCAGAAACATGGAATTCTTTCAAATTAAATTCATTTTCTTCATAATTCTTCTTAAATTCCTTGAAAAATTCTGTTGCTGACTTTTCACTTAAGAATATAAAACTTTCCTCTGTTGTATATCTTGCAGATCTTATTACAGGTTTAAAATAATTTACCTTTTCAGCATCTCTTTCTCCTAGACCAATAACATACATCTGAACTCTTCCATCAACTTTTATGAGCCCAGTAATTCTATAAATGGGCTCTCCCTCATACTTCTTTGCATGCTGCTTATCCAAGTCAACAAATTCTTCAAGAACTAATTTCTTTTCCACTTTTTTACCCTCTTTTAAATTTTCTTCGGTATCATCTTTAGATTTTCTTATTTCCATCTCATAACCTGCATCTTTAATAATATCCACAATTGCTTTTAAGGTGGGAGTATCAACAGAATTATAATCATTCAGTAAATTTTTCTCCGTACCATTGCAAGTCTTAAATGTTTTATTTTGCTTATCAATCTTTAACATTGTATTAGATTTCTTATCATAAAAACAAGGCTTATCTAAATTCAATGCTTCCATTAGTCTATTTTTTTCTATCATTTCTCTGCCCTCATTTAAACTTTTTTGTTGACGATACCATTTTTCCATATCTCTCCATATCTTACTAGTATGCAATCGATTTAATGCCTCTTTTGCACTGCCAGTAACATTCGGATCAGAATTTGCCACAGAAGAAACCCCTTCTGCGGACTCACCAGTAGAAAAAGCTCTCTCTAATAATAAAGTTTTATCATCAATTAGCCACCAAATTGCTCCAATATATTCTATTTTATCCACTTTAGGGACTAATGCATCTCCATTTGCTTTCTTTAACTTTGTTAACCCACCGTTCATACGAAGCATTGGTCTGATATTTTGCTTATCATTTGCCAAATCATTTGTATGAGTATGCATAACACCATCCGTATCCACAAAAGAAACCAGTAATCTTCTTCTTTTACTTGTTTCCTCAGAAGATTTACCTGTTGAAACAGTATCCTCTGTCATTTTGGCTACGTCTCTAAATTGTGCAATTAATTTATCATCTTCTTCACGTTGCTTGTCTCTCTGATACTCAAACCAATCAGGATTATATGTATCAAACTTTGCATCATCAATAAGATAATTTAAACCGCCCTTAGCAATATCAGGATAGTTTTTACATAAATTATTCATTATGCCAAGCAGTGGGAAAGTACATAATTCCACTTTTATGCCTTGCTCAGCAAAATAACTCTGTGAATAATATGGATACCCTAATTCTCCAATACCACCAATAATTCTCTCTGTGCTTTCTGGCAAATCTCCCAAATGACGAGCTAGTTCATCAGGATCCGGTGCTCCCTCAGGCAATTTTTTTAATCTATTATCATGAGCATCCCAAATCTCCCTCACCATTGTATTCCCATAAGGGGTAAAGGAAACAGCATACTTTACAGGAGCAGTTACAGAACGCTTATTAGTTCTATCAGAACTTTCACTATCTACTATTTCATATGTTTGCTTTTCTGTGGTACTTTCATAATAATATAATATGACCCCGCGAGAATGATAACTATTGAAATAATAATCCCCAGACATTCCATCTGTCCATCTCTTAGTACCTGCAACACACCACTCAGTATTTCTTCCATAATAAGCCGAAGCTTCATAGGTATTAATTTTCCGAACAATCCAACCACCATTATTTGGCATATAATCATTAGGATATATTACTTCTGCACCCGCTTTGGCTTGCTGCTCTGCCTCTTTACGACTAAATATATCATTATATAATCTAAGAACTTCTTTAAATATATCTCTCTGCAAATACTTATCATTATTTTTACCTGCCAAATAAGACATATCTGCATAAACACCAGTTAATTTCTTGGCTGTCACGTAGTCCCTATAAAATTTAAAAAACCGTTCTACGCTATCAAAATTACTCTCAATATCTTTTACAACGTCTTGATCAGCTTTTAACCAATTTTTAAATCTTTCCTGATCTTCTTTTGATTCAAATATTCTAACTCTCATTAAAAAATTCCCCTAAATTTATATTCATAAAACAATTCCTATATACATACATATACAACAATTATTCACTAAATTTCCAATCTAAAACGACAATAAGGAGGGACATTTATCTTGCCCCTCCTCTGAGAAAATCACTTTCTAGGCTTTGTATCAGGTAGCTCAATAATATCTGTTCTCATCTGAGTCCCCATACCATTACCACCTAAATTATGATAACAGTCATACGTTTTTTGTACATCTGCCTTTTCACCAATAGGGCAGTATCCGCGTTCTCCATAAAATGCATGATCATCTTGTAACATTCTCAACAAAATAAGTTTCACAGATTCTTTAATATCTGCTATTTCTTTTGCAGAATCTTCCTTGACTTTCTTGTTTTCTTTCAGCTTTGCAGCTAAAAAACCTATTAGCAAAGTTAATATAGGAGAAACAATCATGCCAAGAACTTTTAAAACTATTGTTATAGCATCCATAAATAATTCTTACCTCTTGTCCTATATGTCAATTTAATGCTCTGTCACACTATACCCAGACACATAGGGCATTGAGCATTTCAGATTCATCTGCTATCAAAACCAATTAGTTTTCTTCACAATTTACATTAACTGTTTTTGTAATTCCTATAATGCTGTCAATTAAATTGCTAAGGGCATCTTCATCTAAATCATAATTCAATTCTTTTGCTGCTGCCTTAACCATTTGCATAACATATGCTTTTTTATCAGCACCAGTCTCAAACATACCCTCTGCCTCAGCAATTAACTTCAATGCCAGATTTACCATCTGTAGCCAATTCTTTTCCTTAACAGACTTCACTACAAATTTTACCAAAGCAACAATCAAAGGAATTATCGCTGCCAAACTAACAGCAATTTGCATGAGTAATTCAAGTTTATCCATAAACTTTTTTATCCTTTCAAAATTTAATTATAAAAATATATGTTATCTTACTAACATATTTATACAGATGTATTCAAGGCAGTTGTTATTGCTGAATTCACAAAATCATATACTGCCTTGGCACTGGGATACTCCTCATCAGTGCTGTTCTCATTTATTTCTGTAACCTTATTATCTGCTGTCTCACCATTTACTACAGATACACCAGTTGGTCCCATTGGACCTTCTTTACCTGTAGGGCCCATAGCCCCTTCAGGACCTCTTATTTGACCCCCGTTAGTAAATTGTTTCGGAGATTCGGATGTCAATATCATCAGATCCCCACTAGAACTAACATATGCATCCCCCAAAACAGTGCAGTCAGATTCGGAAGCTTTTATCGCTATACCGGTACCGTCAGCACCCCTATCTCCTTGAGGACCTGTAGGACCAATAGCCCCCTCAGGACCAGTAGGCCCGATAGCACCTCTGTCACCGACGTCACCCTTGTCTCCCTTGTCACCTTTATCTCCCTTATCACCTTGAAGTCCAGTAGGTCCGGCATCTCCTACAGGGCCCGTCGGCCCAACGGCACCATCTAAACCACTGTCCCCTCGTGCACCGGTAGGCCCAATTGAACCCTGTTCACCGGTAGGACCAATACTGCCATTTTTACCCGGAGCGCCTGTTGGTCCTACAGGACCATTTTCTCCGTCCTTACCAGAAACACCTGTCATCCCAGCAGGACCAGTAGGACCCACAGAAATTGAGTACATATCTAATGATAAAGCAAACCAATAATATATATAACCATCTCTATTTAATATACCTCCTTGGGGACATTCAATAGAGAAGCCATCTAATTGAAATAGTACTGAACAACCACTATCATCTACATAATCAGTAGTAAACTCATACCGATTAATAGTACCACTACTAATACTTGTTTTTTCAAATATGACAACTTTAACGGGAGCAAAAGGTGTAGAAAATATTCTTTGATGATCAACATATCCAAAAGCATAAACACCCTTTAATTGTAATCTGATGTCTTTAGATGTTAAATAATTATCGTCATTTTCAAATTGCGATAATTTTGTTTTTTCTTTTGGCACATTCGTTAAATTATTATAATCCAAATAATAATCTGCCGATTTACCATTTAACATCTTAGTATCAGTGAAAACATATTCATCTAACCCAATTATATCTTTAGGCTCGTGAGTATGTCCAATCTGAGATAAAAATTGTGTATGGGCAGAAGCATCAAGCAAATGCGCTTTTATAGCATTGGCAGAAGAATTAAAAGGATCTGCTCCTACTTCGGAAGCATTATAAACGGGCTTCTTCTCATTCTTTACCCACATTGGTAAACTATTATATGCATCTGCTACATTCTTAACACCCACATCCATGGTGCCCAGATTTTCCGCACTTACCGGTGTCTCATTTTCTATCCAATTAACAGGAGTGTAATTTATCTTATTAGGAATTTTTTCCGCCATATCTTACTCCTTGTTTATTAATTTCTGTACCCGCTCCAAAACATTATTGAGTAATTTATCCACTTCCTCTTTAGTGTACACATCTTTTACATTTACAGAAATTGTTTTATTTGCATTATCCACTAAAACAGAAGCTGTGTCTGTATCTTTACCCTTATATCTTATTGGGGTCATTTCCATATTTAATTTACCATACAATGCATTCATATCAATTACCTCATTAACTGTAATTCTGTTTCGGGTACAATTGTTTGAACATCATAATCCCCATCACCTAACATTGTCTGCATCTTTATAGTATAATAATACCGTCCGGGCAGTAAATTTTCTGTGTCTTTTGGAGATAATCTTATATATAAATTACCATCATCATCAAACTCATCTTTATTAGTATACTTTTTTCTAATAATTGCATTTTCAAATAATGAATTGGGTTCCAACACGGCAAAATATATTATGTCATTATCTGATAATAAATATTGAATTGGTTCCAATGCTGTTCCGCAATTTATTATTAAGGGCAACTTAAAAGAATCCCCTCTATTTAATTGAATCATACCTGAATCACTAACATGAAGCATTCCTTCACCCCATTTATTTATTATTTAACTGTTCTTGATAGGTGCTTAAAAATATATTTAAATTATTTTTTATACGCTCATCATTTGGAACATACTGCAAAGCATTTTGACAATGCTGTATAGCCTTTTCATATTCACCTATATTAAAATATGCCAAACTTAATGTATCATCTGCCAAATATGTCCAAGTAGGAGATTGTTCTACCCAATTATATTTTTGTGTAGAATTTCGAAGCCCACTAAAAACATAACCAATGGCAACATCATAAAAACCCGAATTTAAATATATATTAGCTAATTTTAAATAAGGCTCTCTATAAGTTTTATCTTCTAGTAATATATGCTCATATGCATACACAGCATCATCTAATCTACCAACAGCAACCAATAAATCTGCTCTCAATATTAATGATCCTATATAGCATAAATAACTTTCATTTTTTATATTTGGTAAACTAAGAGTGTACTCAAATTCTCTTATTGCTGTCTCATAATCTTGTGCTAATCCATACTCTCTTGCAAGTAAATATCTACTATAGCAATCTGTTGGATTTTCCTCTGCACGAATTTGAAGCAGATTAAAATAACGAGTATCAGGACGATTTAAATCAGGATAATGGTGCAATAATACACCATTTAAATTAAGTACACACTCCCCTGATTCACTAAAATTAGGACATAAAACCTCATGTACAGGGTACTTCCAAAAATAGTCTTTAGTATGTATTTTATCATTTATAAACACATCTGTGGGGGCACCATTATCTAAATGAGACCAGGCATACTGATAATGTGCTCTATTATTTACTCCAAGAACCCAATTTTGACGAAGAACATCCGCCCATCCAGGCTCAAATACCTCATCAATATCCGTACACACTAGTATGTCTGCATCTTTAGGCACTAATTTTAAAGAATCATTTCTTGCAACATCAAAACGAAAAGAATCATAAATTTTTTGCTTAACCTTTTTAACTCGATGGTCACTCATCAATTTTTCATAAGTGCCATCTGTGGAGCCGGTGTCCAAAACAACAATGTAATCTGCTTCAGACATTGATGCCAGCCAACGATTTATAAATTTACTTTCATTTTTACAAATTGCATATACACAAATTTTAGTCATCTTTATACTGTATCCTATTCTGTTGCAGGGGTGCTTAATTAACACCCCTGCTTTTAAAATATCTTAAATTTAATTATCTGCTGTAATAGAAACTGCAGTAGATGTAGAACCAATTGTATGGCTATGATTTGCTGTGCTCACATTTAATGCAACTGTCACACTGCCTGCAGGAGTATAATTGCCCGAAACAGAAGCAGTACCTTGAGTAACAGAGTGAGATAATGTTGCGGTAGTACCTGTAAATGTCGGGGCATTTTTTAAAGCTGCACCCGTTGCATTGTTAAATGTTACTGCTGCATACGTTAATGAAGGAACAGTAGATGCTGTGCCGGCATCCCAAGAATCAACCGTTGTAATTGTTGCAGTTGAAGAGGACACCTTAGTAACAGAACCAGCGCTCCAACCACTAGCAGACCCCACAGAAGTTGTTGTAGAACTGAGAGTGGGGAACGAACCACCGGAATGAGCAACCGCTGTCATTACCGTCTTATCTGTAATAGTCAAAGAAGGTAAAGTACCTGCACTCCAACCACTGGCAGAACCTACAGAAACTGTGGTAGAGGTAACGCCACCCCCCGATAAAGATGCACCGCTCAACACAGAAACCGTTGTTGAAGAAACTGCTGTTAAAGCACTGCCCAAATCCAATGTCTCACCATCAACAGTTCCGATCGATGCAGTTGTTCCTGAAACAGTCTTTAAAACTGATGCTGTGGTGGGATTGACTGTAGGAGATGTATACTTAACTGCTGACACGACAGTTGTATTTGTCACTGTCAATGAGGGGGAAGTACCTTTACTCCAACTGCTAGCGGACCCAACAGATGCTGTTGTGGGGCTTAATGTGGGAAATGAACCTCCTGCAAGAGATGCACCACTAAGAACCGTTTTAGTCGTTATTGTTAAGGAAGGAGCGGAGCCTGCTGTTACACTCACACCGGTAACGACTGTCGGGGTATCTGTTGTTAATGTGGGAACTGTGGATGCTGCACCCTCATCCCAAGAATTTATTTTGGAAGTGCTTACGGAAGACGTTGTTAAAGAAATGTCGGGCTTACTAACTGATCCTGCAGGTTGATAGGTATGATTACCTACCGCTGTCCCCTTCACAGAACCGCTCAAACTGATTGTAGCGGTAGTTCCACTAAATGAAGTGGAGGAGACAGTTACCCCGGACACCGCAGAAGCATTACCTGTACTTGATGCTGCCTTATCATATTTTACTTGTGCACTATCTACCTGACCACCGGTGCCATCGGCTATTAAAATATGGTTGCTAGTAAAATTATTTGTTCCTCTGAACAAACCATTAACCAAATTACTCTGAATTGCTATCCAATCAGAATTTGCGAATGCTGTGCTGTAATTTGCACATGCAATAAGCATATCCCCCGGCTGAACACTTAAACCAGCATAAGTACCTGCTTCACCTACAAGATACGCCCAACCTGTTTTATATCCTGTCAGCTTTTCAAAATCAGTCTTACTTATGGTGCCTTTAGATGATGTTGTGACATATAAAGCACCTTTATAAATCAGCACGGAATTTAATAAACTACGGGCTTCGGCATCCTTTATGTTATAGTCAATACCATTAACTTTAATTTTAGAAATTTCGTTTGGCATTTTTATTAACCTTTCTTTATTATATAGAGGATATTGGGCAAAAATTGCCCAATATCCTTCGTATTAATAATTACTGAACTGTAATTGTCTTTGCAGTCTTTGTAAGAGTAACTTCTTGATCCTTAACTGCTGTACCAGTAAATGTTGCAGAAGCATCTGCCTTATCATAAGAACCGCTAACAGAAATTGTTGCCGCAGTACCTGCAAACTTAGCTGTAATATCTGAAGCTGTACCTGCAAATGTTGCTGTAGCGCCAGATGCCTTACTATAGCTTACTCCCGTTACTAATGCATTTTCTGCTTTAATACCTGTGAAGCCTGCTGACTGCACTCCAACTGTAGTCTCTTCCATCTGTGCAGTCTCATTAGGTGTAAATGTATCAGCTGCCTTAGAACCACCACTGAACGCTGTAATAACTGATGCAGATGCCTTTGTGGCAACAGTTAATTCCAAAGACTCAGCATCTGTATCAACAGTTGCTGTAACACCTTCTGTAGCAAACGAGCTATCATTATTATATGTAATTGTAGCAGGAGTAAACTTACCTTCTGTAAAAGATGCTGCAGTGCCAACAGACTTAACTGCATTAAATGTAGCATTGCTCAAAGCAACGGAAACGCTGCCTGCGGGTGTATAATCCGCTGTTGTTAATGTTGCTGCTGCAGATTCATTTGTAACGGAAACTGTAACATCACCAGAAGGAGTTGTAGTACCTGTTACTGTACCTGCGGGAGTGTATTTACCTGCCGAAGTAATTGTGGTAGTTGTAGCTGTAATTGCAACACTGCCTGCAGGAGTGAAAGATACTGTTGCAGAATCTACCGTACTAAGCGAACCGGTAGCGGAATCCTTATGAGACAATGCCTTCAAATTCAATGCAGATGATGCAGAAAGTTCCTCAACAGTAATATCATGATCAAGAGCAATACCTGCAACCTTTGTGGCCTTCTTTACATAATCTGTAAGATCTGTCTTTGTGGAACCAATTTGCTCCCAAGCATATGTATAGTTACCCTCAGAACCACTTCTAATTGTAATATACTCAATATATGTACCTGCTTCAGCATCTTTATCTGCAACCAAACCAAGTATATACATTGTATCTGCACTTGCTGTTGGAAGTTTTTCATAAATTGTAACATCAAATTTATGAATTGCTCCAACCTGTGTATCAACATACTGCTTAATTGTCTCAGTTGTTGCAACAGTATTACCCTTTGAAGTAATATCTGTTGTGGGTGTGTAAGTAGGAAGGGCAGTATATGTATCAAGAATTGCTCTTGCAGCCGCATCCTTTAAAAAGTAAACATTATCACCAATCTTAATTTGCTTTAATGTAGGTGTATCTGTCCAAGTTTGTGCCATAATTTTATACCTCGTATACATTAAAATTTTTCAATAAATTTAGCAAATATTATTATATTATCAATCCGCAATCTTGTGAAATTAATTCACAAATATTTATACAACATTGAATCCTTTAAATTCTATCGTTTCTGCGGACACATCTGGCTGAATTATAAATTCCTTTAAAGCATCTGTCACCGCTTTTTGTGTCATAGCACCATCAGTATTCTCTCCTGTTGTACCATAAAGCTTCACAATCCCCGCTGTCTCATCTGAAGCAACAGGAATTTCCCCTATGATAGATATGAATGTTGTCCCATTAAAATAATAAACTTTCCCTGTGAGTTTATCTAAATAAAGCTTAAAATCAACGTGAGGTAATTTTTCTGCACTTTGATCATTGGTGAAATAAAATTCACCATTTATCAAATAACCTCTCTCAACAACTCTATCGAAGACATAACTATCCTCAAAAGGTAAAGCACCAAATGTAGATATACCATCACCAACCTTGGCTCTAACACCATACTTAGCATCATCTACAATACACATTTCACCCCTTAAAGGGATAAATGTATCTTTTACCTTTTCATAATTATAATCGTTATCTCTTCTTAACTTAACAATTGTATTAATTATCTTTTGATACATTAATTATTTCCCTCCTCTACTGCGGGGGCTGACCCCCCATCAAGTACAAATACAGCATTGGAATCAAATTCAATGGAGGGATTAACTGTCTCATCGGTAACTTGTAAGCCACTATTTTCAGGGGTGGACACCTTCAGAACCGTTCCCTCAGGAATGTCTGGCAAATTAGTAATTTCCTCATATTTATATGTAGGTTTGTTAGGTTGCTTAGCCCATTCAAACACATCTGCGGCTAACCCACTTGCCCAAGGAAGAACTGAAAATTTATTTACCCCATCTCCTACTTTAAATAATATTGCAGGAGGATTTGTTATGGAAGCTGTTGAATTTGTAGGTACGGCACAAACCGCCACCTCACCTAACTTAAGTATAGGATCTGCATCAATCCAAGCCTGGAAGGTATCATATCTTAATTGAAACCTAACATTTAATTCTTTTTCAGACATTTCAAAACCCCTTACTTAATTAACTTTATTTGAGGGAGGAAAAGAAATCTTCCCTCCCTCACTAATAAATTTTTATGCGAGTGATGCATTTCCACCATTAAGTGTTAAATAAGTCCCTTCTGTCTGAACTAATTTATCAACATTAACGGAATCAATCATTGCATCTGTAACACCCTTATCCTTAATTGCAAATGTGCCATCTGTTAAAGATAAACCAGCACCTGCAGCATATGTCATTGCTGCCGGTATATTAACAAATGCTGTGTTTGTTGTAGCATCTATTTGTACTGCCCTGTTTGTAGCTGTAGATGTATATCCTGTCTTAAATCCACCAATGGCTTCATCAGATGCTACAGCTATTTCGGTAAGAGCTCCAAGATCTGCTGCTGTAATTTCTACATCTTCAGAACCATTAAATGTCTTACCACCAGCAGTTAAGGAGTGTGCTACCTTGTCAGCCAATGTAGCTTGAGCAACATTACCGGATACCTTACTACCAGCAATTGTAGAATCAGCAATAATTTGCTTAACTTGTTCCTCAGTCTGTTTCTTAGCAATTTCTGCCTGAAGCTCTGTCTTGGCAGTGCCAATTGCAGTTGTGACATCTGCTGTCTTGGCATAAGGATCTAAATCTGTGGAAGTAAGATAACCTTTACTCTCAAGGGTTTCATTAGTCACATAATTATCTGTAAGATTTTTAGTTACTTCAGAAACCTCTGTCTTAGTAGCATATTCTGTTGCTGCATCTGTTTTGGTCACATATAATGTGGACGCATCCGCAGACTTTAAATAATCACTAAGATCTACATCTGTATTACCAATCTTTTCCCAAGCAGCATCAACATAGATATATTCATCATAACCATCACCTTCACCATGCTCATGTGCTTTAAGATAAATGGTTGATGTACTGATATCTTCTGTGGGAAGTTCTGTTACAACCTTTATAGCAAACTTCGGAATAGCAGAAACATCTGCTTTTGTAGCAAAGTTAGAAAGGTCAAGCTGAACTTTCTTAGCAACAATACTTAAATCAACAAATCCACCGTCAGCAGTTGTCTTAGCAGCAACACCTTCGATAACGTTAACTTGTGCGCCTTCAGCAACTGTTTCAAGCTTTGTTGCCATTGTATCAACTGTGGCTTTCTTAGCATACTCTTCACTGATAACTTTTCCGTCGCCATCCTGAGTAGCTTTCGTAGCTGCTCCTACTACAGTTGTACCATTCTTAATATTTGTTATTTCACCCTGGAGATTTTTAATATCTTCAACAACATCCCCAGATGCTGTTGTAGATGCTAACTTGTTTAAAGAACCAGAAGCACCTGTAGCAACAATCACATAAACCGCAACAGAAGTTTCATCAACAACTGTTATTACTTGACCGGGATATGCAAGAGCATTTGTTTTTGCATAATTTTCTGCATCTGTTAATGTTTCAAATACAGAATTAGCATCTAAGGGAAGCGGGTTAGTACGATTTATCGATACGCCAACGTCCCAACGAGCACCAACAGCTAAAGCGGCAAAGAATTCTTCACGTGTCATATATCGTTACCTCCCTAATTATTTCGTGAACGCAATTGTGAACTTAGAATCTCCACTTTCAGCAGTAGCGTTAGCTACATAGAAGAGATCATAATCAACTGCAGTATAACCATTTGCACCCTCAACAGAAACTGTAGATTTCTTAACTGTTTGAGGAGCACCATTTACAGCATTGGAAACGGTGACAGATTTAACTACTCCTGCAGGAGCTGCAAAGAACATCTGTTGCATCTTTGTTGTGCTCATCGAAGTATTAAATGCACCATTCTTTACACCAAAAGCTCTTAACTGTGCAGAATTTATTGCTGTTGCATCAGCAAGTGCCTGTGTTCCATTATAATAACCCTGGAACCACCCTCTGTAACCTGTAACCGTTGCAGACTTAGCTGTCTTTGTACCAGACACAATCTTTAGATTACCTCTACCGTTACCAAGATTAGATATAGGATCTACACCGTCTGTGTATGTAGCAGTAACAGAAACGCTATAATTGGTAGCGGGTTCAACAGTAAATTCGTCAAAACTTCCGCTAGCTGCTGTTGCAGTGTGGGAGGATGTATCAGATACAGCATAAGTAGCGGTAACACCTGTTGCGGGACCATACTCATACTTACCTGCATTAAAGGTAACACTGTAAGAAGGAGTTACCTTTGTACCAACTTCTTTTGCACCCGCACCCGTAAGTGCAATTGATACAGAAGGCTGTGTTATAGAAGGATCTTTTTCTTCTGCAAAAAGAAGATCAAGAACCTGCTTAACATTCTTACCTGTAGTTGCAAGTGTCTTAGAACCAGAAGCATCAATCTTCTGTACACCCACGTTTGCAGTAATTGTCAAATCTTTACTAAAGTAAACATTTTCTGCATCATAGTTACCATCCAATGCTTTCCAAGCACCATCAGAATATATAAACGCTGTATACTCATACTTATCTGTTGTGCCAATTTGTGTTTTAACAACGGCAAAATCCCCGTCAGCCAGATCTGTATCGCCTACAACTCTGGCAATGGCGTCTTCTTTTGAAGAATCATCTGCTTGCAATGTTGTTTCAAAAAGTTCTGTTGCACTACCTCCAAAATAAGGAAGGGCTTCCCAAGTTGAAACACCATCACCAATCTTCATCTTGGCGGAACTTGCACCATCATTAGCAAATTCAATACCTATTTCACCTCTAAGAAGCTTATAATTCGCATCCGCTTTAACAGCTTCCCAACCGGCGGTACTATCATTTCTAAGGACGATTCTTGTCTTAATTTCAGCCATAAAAACTTATACCTCTCTGTTTTTAATATTTAATTTATATTAATTATTTTCAAATATAAATTCATTAATTAAATAATTCATTTGCTTTGCCACCATTTATTATTGTTATGGCATTAAGCTTTTCATTCAACTCGTCATCATCAACAAATTTTGAATCCGCTTCATCAATAGTATAATATTTTGACATATCTGCTGAAGCACCCGTAGGACCTACAGCACCTTGCTCGCCACGCTCACCCTGTGGGCCTTGTTCTCCCTGAGGACCTGTCGCACCTGTGGGACCCACAGCACCAGTGGCACCTACATCACCTTGAGGTCCCTTAATTTTACCCCCATTCGTAAATTCACGAGGATCTGTAGATGTTAATATCATCAAATTGCCATCCACATCAATGTAGGAATCACCAACCTGTTGGCACTCTTCTTCAGTTGCTTTAACAGAAACTCCCGTTCCTGCCTCACCTTTGGGTCCTGTAGGACCTACCAATCCCTGTTCACCCTGAGGACCAGTAGGACCTACTGCTCCTGTAGCACCTGTAGGACCCATTGCACCGTCAGCGCCTTTATCTCCTTTAGATCCTGTCGGACCTTGAGGTCCCTGCTCTCCCATAGGACCCTGCTCACCGGTAGGGCCTGTTGCACCAGTAGGGCCCATGGCACCCTGTTCACCCTGAGGACCAGTAGGGCCGACTACCTCTTTTACCTCAGTTAAACAAAGATAACCCCCATGATATATATATAAATCATTTTTTCCTAAATCTACATATAACTTATCTTGGGACGCCTCTATCTCATTTGTATGCTCAATATCAAAATAAAACTTACCATCAAAATAATAACCAACAGATAACTCTGAGGCATCATCATCTACCCACTCTATTACCTTATTATTTATGTGGCAACGCTGCGTTTTCTTTAAAGAAGAGATATATACTGGTGTACCTTCAACCAATACTCCTGTCGGAATTTTATCTCTCTCACTATAATCAGAAACAACAATATATGTACCCTGAATATATTTACTATAGGTAACTATACCAGAAGCAACACCAGGTTCAATTATACCGGCAAATTTCATCTTTTTAAATCACCTCCAGATAGTTTTATTGTTTTTCAAATTTAAATTTCCATTTATTAGCAACCAATGGCTCATTACTACGATAACAATAGAAACTAAATCCATCAAGATTTATTCCCTGCTCAATCAAAGTAAAATCAGGATAAGCTCCACTATCATCCATAATATCTATCTCATAAGGACAACATATCCAAACAAAAGCATTCGCCGCAAGATTTACAGTATAAATATAATCTTCCATAAAATCTTTCTTTGTTAAATCTGCCAATCCTTCAGATGTCATATCCTCTGTTATGGCACCACCAATTCTTAAATCACCAATCTTTACAGGAGGTTCAGGTTCCTTTTTAACAAGAACAAATCTCCAAGTATCAGCAACCAACTCCTCTGATGTCCGATAACAATAGAAATCAATACCATCCAAGCTAACACGACTCTCTACCTTATCTATGGGGTACAAACCATCTTGTCTTATATCTTCTATTTCCTCTGAGGTGCACCACCAAATATAACCCACATCAGGTAAATCATATTTTATTTTCTTACCATATTCAATAGATGTTTTATTTAATGTTTGCATACTCTCAGGTGTCATTACATCCAATGTACTATAACCACTATACATATACGATGTTACTACACAAGAAATTGTAATAGATTTATCATAAATATTACCTATATCGCTTTCCATTTCAAAACGGAAAACTGTATCTGATTCTATTACAAACTCATTAGAAATAGGACTTTCTATAATTTCTTCTGAGGGATCTACTGTTGCAATTAATACATTATCCCGATATAATTTTAGCTTTCCATTTATATGTTTTATGTTGGATTCTTGATGTCTTACTGCCGTTAATTTAATTGAGGTACCCTTCTCATAAGAAGACTCAATACCAACCAATTCAAATAAAAGGATTTCAGGCTTCTTATAAGTAACATCAATTTCAACCCATTTCTTATACTGTCTACCATAAGTCTTACCATTATCCTTAAACTCTACTGGTATTTCCTCAACATAACCTTCTAATTTAGCATCAAATTCTATCTTTGTATTATTTATGGCATCATCTAATTCGGGGCGAGTAATAAACTGTGACAATGCAGATTTTGATATCTTTTGATATGCTTTTAATGTCATTTTTAAATTACTTAAATCCATCTTTGCCCCTCCTTACTTTATAAATATCTTTAATATATTTGAATCTAACAATGTTTGCGCAACATCATTTTCTTCATCTATTAATGTCACTGACATAGAATATGTTCCTGGAATCAACATTTCTTTCAATTCTTTAGGAATATAATATTTCAAATAATTTGATGCTTCTACAATATCCTCAAACATCTCTTCATATCGAAAATTATATACCTTTATAGAAAACTTTTTGTTCTCTAAATATAAATCTGCATCTTCTGCAATTCCATCGTCATATAGAACATTACCGGTAGTTATAAATTCTAATACAATTGTATCTAGATATTTCCAACTAAATCCAATTAAATTACCTCTCGCATCGTATTCCTCTAATGGAAATTTTACTGCAGGATGATAATAATCCGGCGGCTTTATATTATTCGGGACATATTCTACAGGAATATTTTGATAATTATTAAACATCGACATATTCTGTCCCTACCTTAAACACATATTTTACCAAGATTGTGTATCTTCAAATGTTCTTCCTATACTCTTTAAATAATCAACAAAGTGGACATTTATAATATCATTAGGAATTGTTATTTTTAAACATCTGGGAGCCCCAAAGTCTGAGGCACGCTTAGTATCTTCTGTTATTGGTAATCTAAACAACTCAGCTATCTTCTCGATTAGCTCACCATTCTCTGTAGGTAAAACAAATGAATACTCATTATCACGATAGAAAAATAATTCGCTATTATATCTAGGTTGTTCTACAGGCTGAATGTCCCCAAGGGATGTAACTTCTACATCGGAGGAAGACTTTTCACTGCCTAATTTCCCATCTCCAATATAATACTTCTTTGAAACAGTTACTCTAATACCGTTCTCAGTATCCAATTCTTTTATCTTCAAAGTAACTGCTTTTAAACAATTGGAATTGTCATGATAAAAAAGTGATTTTGCTCCGGCAGTCAATACTTCATCAGACACCAATCTATTCTGTAACACATTAAAAACTGTATTGGAATCATCAATACCAATATTACGAAGTCTGCCATCAAATTTTACTGACCACCTCTTTATCGGATCATCAGAATCATCATCCTTCTTTTCAGCAAGAACTGCACCCTTAAAAGATTCGCCCATAGATGCTTTAACATCTTTAGTGTAAATATTCTTAACTATTTTTTTAGTTATTTTATCGTCATCTCTGCTTTGGCCGACGGCTTTCTTATCGTCTTTAGTAGAAGCCACTATACCTCTTGTTCTCAATACCAATTCAGAAATAACTGCATCTGCATTTTCATTGTTTATCTCTGTTTCCACAATGGCGGCTGCCATCACAGGGGGCATCTCAGCAACAACGGAAGGATCCCCAAAATCAGTAATATTTCTTGCTACTTCAGATATTGCATTTCCATCTTTTACCTTTGTATCATTAACAAAAGGTTTTCCAAATCTATCAATAGTTCTTCTCATCTTTTCACCCCATTAAAATGTATCATCAACATCAGTAATTGTACACATATCTAATCCAGAACAATCATCATCAACACTATTTGCAGCAGGTGTCTGAGGAACACTGTGACACTGCACTGTCATACCAGGATGTAACGCATTAGGATCACTGCTTCCTATCTGCTCACTTGCCTCTTCTACACCCTTATTTATAGAAATTGCATTAGGAGATACCAACTCTAAAACTCTCTGAAGCTGCCCCACATGTATATTTTCCTCATTTACAATATCTGTGAATATCTTAACTGCTTGCTGTGCTTCAGGAGTATTAATTTGAGTCAATGTTGCCATCGTAGAATTGTAACCATCAATCGCATCCCATTCATCTTTAATTAAAGAATTAATCATTCCTGCTAACCCATAATTAAGATCTGACTGCGGAGGCTCTGGCACACTCTCAGAAGTATCCTTAACTTCCTGCACAACTATAAATGGGGAATCATCAAGATCTGCAAATCTATCAAAAACTCGATTTTCATTGCATTTCATTTCTATGGGCTGTGTACCAACAAACAAAGGCTCATCTAAACCAATATCTAAATGATGTTCCTTCATAACTTTTTTATTTGGATTTACCTTATTTACTATCATTATTCTATCCTACTACTTTCAATAAATTTATAAATTTCTTCTATATCGATTTCCTGTGCCTCTTCTAAGCAACTATAAAACTCATTAACCTTATTTAATTGCTCAGTAAACACATCTAATTCAACCTGAACAATTTCGGCAACACTTATTAACCAATTATGCCCTATGGAAGGATCATACGTGGCACAAAAACTAATGCCCTCATCATTCAACATATCTATGTGCATAGAACTATCAAATGCTACATCTAACCCAATTCCGTGTCTATTGCAAATCTCTTTTAATTTTTTATATTCAGGGCAATACTGTACTCTATCCAATTTTTTCTTCATCTCTTCCTCAAACAAGAGACGCATCTTAAATCTCATTAAATGATTCCCCCTTTATACATTTTGTATGTCTTTAATGGAAGCATTTATCCAATTTTCCACATTCTTCATTTGCTGCATTCTAATATATTGTTCCAAATATTGTTGAGCCGCCTCATCTGTCGGGGCATTGATTTTATACTCCTCAGTACTTCCGTCATCTAATGAAATAATGCCAATATAGTTATATATAACTCCGTTAGCATCAATTCCTTCATTTGTTAACAAAGACAATGCTATTCTTTTTGCAGAATCTTTATTTGTTGCCATTACTGAAACGTCTGTATCTCCAGTATCTATAACAAATTTCTGCAAATTTAAATTTGGATTTAATTTATTAATTACAACTTTTTGCATAAACACATTCCTGCGAAATTTTTTTACAAATAATTTAGTAATGTCAAATATTTTTCTTTTTATATTATTAAAAAAATTAACACATTTATATATACAACAAAAAGATGCTTATTTCAAGCATCTTTTTCATCTTCTTCATTATTTTTATTATTTTGGTTTGTATCCTTCTCAGTGTCATCACTTTCTTTGTCTGACTCTTCTGTCACCTCTTCTATATATGATCCTTCAACGCATTCCTCATATATCTTTTGAAGTGAGGCTGGATCAAACTCATCCAATAACTTTACAATTATTTTCACAAATTCCGGAGAAGCACTGTATTTAGTAATAAATTCATCATACAAAGGTAATGATATTTGTTCAAATAAATCTTTATACTTAGAATATATATAATCTACATTTATTGCATCAATTACGTCACCTGCAGATTGTAAATTCATTATATCCCCTGCATCATTTACGGACTCAATATCATCTTTTTCAAATAAAGAATTTGTTATTTGCTCCGCCAGATCTTTGGAAATTGCAGTTCTCGCTGCTTTTTCACAAATAAATTTAAATGTATTTAATTCTTTTGCTTTAGGAATATTCTGAAAAATAATTCTAACAATTTCTTGCTTATTTTTATTTTCTTTATTCTCTAAAGCACTGATTAATTCTTCTTTATAATTTATTATCATTTCTTTGAACCATCCGCATTATAAAGGTCTTGCAAATCTTTTAATAATTTGCGACGGTGAGATGTAGATAACTTACTAATATCCGTCTTTAACTGTGTTGTGGATAATCCAGCCGCTCCAGAACGCTTTGTAGTGCCAGCAATATTATTACTACCCTCACTACCAGAACTCGTCCCAGAACTCCCATTTTCAGTACCAGGAGCAGTGTCATCACCCTCTCCCTTATCCGATGTCGAAGTTTTAGCTGAACCTGATGTAGTACCTGCCCCTATCAATTTTTTCTCCGCATAGCTGTATGTGGGGGCACCAGGAATTAATTTACCCTGTGTGTCAAACATCGTTCTAAACTTATCCGACATATATACTTGGCTACCATCCGGACTAAATATCAAGACACAAGCATTTTTAACATTAATATATTTACTTAAAATATCACTATCTTTAATATATTTTTCAATTCTCTCATCAATAGAAAGGGTTACTTTATTGAGGACAGCATATGTAGGTAACACAAAATCAACTTGTGATTTTATAGTATAATTATCATCATTCTTTAAAATAATAACAAATCTAAACTTACCCTCAGTATTAACATCCTTATCTACTTTTTCTCCATTTTTTGAACGAGAAGCAACAATATTACCCATAGAGTCATGTAAAACAACTTTTACAATATCTATAGATCTATTTACCTGTGAAGGTCTTGTCTTTTCTTCTTGCTCCAATTTACCATCTAAACGCTTACCTAACTCTTCAGCACTTAATTTTGCCAAAGCATCCTTACGTTCATAATTTCGGTAGTGTTCTTTGCCACCGGCATCCAAATATGAGAAATAATAATCCGATTTATATAAAGGGGCCATACCCACAACAATTGAAGATAATTTACTTCCAGTAATTGCATGATCCAATCCTAAAAACTTACCTATCTTACTATCTGCAACCTTATCTGCAATAGTTCTATTATCCCCTAGTTTTAAAGATTTACCAATTAATGTCTTTGCAGGTGTTTTAGTATTAAATAATTCCTTATCACCATTCTCAATCCAATAAATATATTTATCATCATTTAAATTCATTAATTGTTTTGCAATTTCTGTTACATCTGTTTTTGCCACATTAAATTGCAAGGTATCATTAGAGGACGGTACTGTAATTATCCCTTTATCATCGGGAGATTTTGCAGTAATATCATCTTCTTTAGATGTAGGAGCATAACTTATTATTATCTTACTCCAATCCTCATTTCCATCCTGATCTGCATTACCAGTATCAGTTAACGAGTCATATATTACCTTACCTCTACTATATAATCTAAAAGAATTTGCTGCATTATTTCTATTTAATCTATATTTCATTTCATCAACTGTCACCGCTTGTGCAGTCCCCGATAAATTTGAAGATGCCAAATTTACTGTATCTACAATCTGCCCCTGTTCATCATAAAATACAGCACCAGCTTGCTCAACACTTCTATATTTTGTTTTCATCAATGCAGCATTTTTTAATCCATCACGATTATCTTTTGCTTCTACTAAGATTGCTTCATTAAAAACTTCATGTTTATCTAATGTACTTCTAAAAGATAATAATTTTTCATCCAATGTCTCTGGCACCTTACCGTCTCTAAAGGTGTCAATATATGAAAAAATATCATCCTCATTAATAGTATCAATTACCAAATTTTCATAAATAACATCTACATATCTTGTTACCATTACTTAATTTCCTCATTTTCTATGTTATTCAGTGCTCTTATTGCCTCTGCTACATTCAATTGCTCTCCCATTCCACCAGCAGTTGAAGCCATACCAAAAGATGCCCCATCAGAAGCAAAAGCTGTGTCACCAGAACCATTCATGCTATTAAATACAGAAATATTATACGGAACATTACCCGCATCAACCTGTGTCAAAACTGAACGTGCATTTTTATTTTTATTATTTTGCTTTTGCATTTTTCTTTGCAAATCTCTTAAATAATTTTTTGTTAATTCAGTCTTTTCAACTATTTTTTTACTATTATTATATACAACTTTTATCATCTTTACCTCTAAAACAAAATGTCAACAATTATTAGCTAAACAATTTAGTCGATAATTGCTGACACTATTGATTTATTCTATTCTTTTTTATGGCTATCTGAAAATTCTTTGCCAAAATTATCAATCAAATTTTTACAATATTCAATATAATCATAATGCCCTTTTACCATCATTTGATTAATCACCTTTGTAACAACATCCATAAATTTCTTTTCCTGCCATTTCCAAACTCTGACTGCCCAAATAATATAATTTGTATCTTCAGACTCATACTGTCCTACTAACTTAAGATTTAATTTTGTAAAAATAAGTTGTTTAGGCAATAAATATTCATTTGCATCATCAACTACTAAAAATGTTGAGCAAAAAGGATTTAAATTTTTCAGTTTTATACAAACTTCCACTTCCTGCACATTTCTTTTATTATCCATTAAATCAATCACTCCTCACAACTCGGTACGGAAATTCTGACAAAGAAAATCCATTATATATATTTTTTGCTATTCTATGCCCACAATTAGGACATTCCAAATATATCACATTTTTACCATCTCTTTTTGCCGACACCACAGCACTCATAAGCTTATCCTGATCAATCTCAAAAGATTTTCCGCAACCTGCTGGCATATCAGGGGTAACAGGAATGGGATTACACCAAAATGTTCGATATATTTTTACTTGATTACCTACCAATACAACATCTTCATTCTCCAAGCTCATCATCAACCTCTGTTATCTCAATGCTTTCTACCAAATATTCCAAATCCTTTACTTTTGCTTCTAATTCATCTATTTTATCAGACAACGTAACATCCCTTACAAAGGCTGTATTCGATTCTTTCTTATACTTCTCATTTGCATAAACACAAAAAATTCCAAATAAAACTAAACAAACAATTTTCAACCACATAGCAATTTTTGTTAATGAAACTATTAACACACATGCCATTGCTAATATCAAAGCTGCTATCATATAATTTATTTACTCTCCATTTTTCTAAGATATTCTATTAATACTTCTCTCTTATTTTCTAATTTTCCACCGCACACCAAGACTAACAGTTTTTCCAAATATTCTCCAACAATTTTTCCCTTCACGCCAATCTCAGCTACAATGTCATCCCCATTGACTGCTAACTGTGCAAGTGAATAACACTCATTATTACAAATTATTTCTGAAATTCTATTTTTTGCCAACACAATCACGTCATAATTTTTCGGAGTATATATTTCATAACAGTTTAATGCAATAAACAAGTTTTTTATTAGTCCATTTCTCATGAGAGATTTTAATGCTGCATCATTATTTAATACCTTACACCCAAATAGACGAAAAATATCAAAATAATCATTTATCTGCTGCACGTCTCTAATTGTTGTATTGTCAAACCTTAATTTTCTTAATAATGTTCTGATTTCAGCACCAAGATTTGAATTCAATCTAAAAAATATTGCAAGTTTTTCTTCTATGGGATCATCCGAACTTAACTGTGATAACATTTGAGTGTTCACTGCCATATAAGGATTGCCTGTACAAGAAAAATACTTAGGATAAATACCCTCTAAACATTTATACAACAAACATATTCTATCAATTGCCAATTTATCAGATTTTAATGATTTTATTATTTCATCTCTTATCCTTTCTGCCGAAACTTCTGATAAAAATGATTTATATCTCATTATTGCATAATAGGTTTCATTGACAATATTAAAATTTAACTGTAACGAAAATCTTACTGCTCTTAATATTCTAAGGGCATCCTCCCCAAATCTATCTGCAGCACTTCCAACACATCTTATCAACCTATTTTCAATATCACTCATTCCATCAAAAGGATCTACAAATCCATATATCGGATTGTAAGCTATTGCATTGATAGTAAAATCCCTTCTCATTAAATCAAAAGTAATATCATCAATAAATGTAACATTTTTGGGATGTCTCCTATCCTCATAAATACCATCAATTCTATAAGTGGTAATTTCATATTGATTATTGCTATTTTGTGGAATAACTGTTATTGTTCCGTGTTTTATGCCGGTCCCAATAACTTTATAATTTAATCCGCTAAATATTTTCGTTGTAAATTCAGGCAATGCATCCGTACAAATATCCCAATCATGAGGAACCCTTCCCATCAAACTATCTCTGACACAACCACCAACAACATAGCCTTCACAGCCATAATTATTTAAAACCGTTAAAATATCTTCAACCTCAATAGGCAACTCAAGTTTTATGTAATCTTCCATATTTCAATCCACATTTTCCTCACAGAGAATGATACCTTCAAATCATATTTTTCATTAGTATATCACAATACAAATAGTTTGTCAAGCAAAACAAAGAAAAAAGTGAGACATAAAATGTCCCACTTCAAAATTTTTAATAAATTCTGTTGTAATATTATTTGTTGTTTCATTTATTGAGCTATCAATTTCAGCCATAACAATTATGGATAAAACCAAAGCCACAAAAATTAATATAAATAACAACAACTTTAATAACACATCTCTAATAAAATTTTTCAATCATTTAATCCAACAAATCTGCTAGGGCTGCGGTTTCTGATCTTTCGGATTTCTCTAAATGAACAAAACCAAATAATTTATTACCTTTTAACTTTTCAATAGCAATATTTAAGCCGCTATTTTCCTCAAATACTTTTGAATCCACCTGCTTAAAATCACCATCAAGCCACAGATTTGAACCTTCCCCAACACGCCCAATTAATAACTGAACATGTTGCTTTGTTAAATTTTCAGCCTCAGAACATAAAATAATAGAATTTTTTATGTCACGTCCTCTTATAAATCCTAAATGCTGCACCTCTAATTTTCCCTGCCGCATCAACATTTCAATGCCATCAACCCCACCAACGTGATCTGCTAATGGCATTACATATGGAAAAATCTTGTCGATCGTATTCCCAGGAAGTGCCCCTATATCTTTAGTATCTTTTACTCCCACATTATTACGCACCCAAACAATTTTTTCAAATTTATTATCATGGATTGCTTGTAACGCATTTGCAACCATTAAAAATGTTTTACCTGAACCAAATCGTCCAGTAATTACTTTAATGGTTTCAGTTTTACTTTGTAAAAGATCAAATGCCATTTGCTGTTGAACGTTTCGAGGCTTTATTTTATCAACAAAATTATTATTAATTGTTTTATAAGCTAACTTTTTATATTTTCCATCTGCCCACTTTAAAATATCAAAATTCTCTGTGGATGGTGAAACAATATAAACATATTCATTTTCTAGACAATCAAAAATATTTCTTGTTGATTCAGAATAAATTGCTTCCCAAATAAAATCCTCATCAGTTGATATGGTTTTATAACCAAGATACTTTTCATTATTTGCCATTATTTCAACTCCTAAAAATTTAGTGTGCACACAAATGGTACATGCAATTTAGGAACAATTTAACTCCTTTGAGGAACTTATTTTACAACTATGAATTTTGTCTCTAAAAATCTACCTTTATTAATTTTACCAATTTCAGCTTTTAATTTTTTATATTTTTTAAGTAAAAATTCATATATATCTTTATCATCATTCTCAAGCTCAGAAATATTATTTCTTAAATCTTCCAATTCTTGAGAATGTTCTTTTGTTAAATAAGATAATGGTTTTTGAAAAACTTTGGAAGCAATATTTTTATCTACTTTGTATTTTGTTGCAATAAATTCTACCGCTTCCTCAGAGGATAGTTCTGCAATCTTTTTTATATTATTTGAAACTTTAAGTTCGTCAATAACCTCTAAAACTCTCAATTTTATTTTTAAATCATCTGATTGCTTTGCGATTCTATTTTTATGTGTTTCAATCACATGCTTCAAATTTGCTCGAACAACCTTGTTAAAAGAACAAGGCACATAAATTTTTTCCTCATCAAAAAATGCCATATTGTAATTATCTGACGATTGCAGCTTTTTATATAATCTCTCATATAATTCTTGCATATTGCATTGTTTACGAGGGACTTTTTCAATTACAATGTGTATCTTATCTGTACTCTCATCACGAATATCAACCTTTTCAGATAAATATTCTGGTTCGATTATCTTCTGTACTGTTTCAATATTTTTAGAACCTGGTAATGAGATAATTGTGATAATTCCATTTTTATCAATACTCATTATGGGAGCTACTTTAATTGTGCCCCTACCTGTTTTTAACAAATTTTCCCAATCTTTTTTTGGAGATAAAATATCCAATTCAAAATTCGGCAAAGGTAATTTTTTAGGTTGATAATTTATATCCTTATGTGACAAAATATCAATATAATAATCAAAAAGACTATCTATATCCATCATTGGTATATTTAGTGTAGGGAGACCTGAGGGAATGCCTGTTAGCCCATTAATAAAACAAAAAGGAATTAATGCAGGTAATGACTCAGGTTCATCTTTATCTATTTCACCCTTTACAAACTTTGTATATTCAACTGAATCACAAAGTAATTTTTCAGCAATGTCAGATAAATATCCCCCAATATATCTTTCTGCGGAAGCTTGTACACCCATCTCTGAATTACCAAAATTGCCCTGTGTTTCTAATAATTTTAATTTATTGCCACTATCCCCCATACTTACTATAACTGGGCCGATTGATGTTGGATGTGGGTGATAAGGTAAGGCAAAAGCAGCTAATTCTGCTACCTTAACTATTTTATGTGTATTATGCAAATACATTCCATAAATAGCTCTTCTATAAGATTGTTTTAAACCGTCTTTTATTCCTGGATATGCTCTGCCACAAGCAATACCATAAGAATATTCTCTGATATTTTTTCTTGTAATCTCTAAAGCATCTAATGATGACATTATTACCTCTGACTTGTCCAATATATTCCTCCTTCGGTTATCTCTTTCATTCTTCCAAAAAATCCATTAATATATCTCGGATGAAGATCTCTGAAGGAGTCAGACAATGATGCCCCCTTGCACAATCGTGTAGAAGCTTCTATAATTACTCCTGAATCATAATCCAACTTTTCTATAATAGGATTACCATCACACATCAAAAAAGTATCTACAGGCATATGCTCTATTGCTTCCCCATCTAAATAACACCTTTCGTATCTATCAAAAACATTCTGATCTTTACATATTGTGACATTTGATATGAAATTTTTATTATCATATACTACTTGCCAAATTAATGGAAACCAATCAAACCCCTCTGAACCTATTCGGAAATATACTTCATCTGATGTACCTCCAAATAATAATGAAGACATTCTTACTCGACAAAATTGTTGATTCGTTTCGCTGTTCAAAGTGGTAAGAAATACAAATAAATCCTTTTCTGCTTCTATAATATATTCTGACTTTTTTATATTATTTTGGGGAACGGTATATCCATACTCAGGACAAGAAGTCACCAAAATTTCAATATAATTTTTTATATCCTTATTACCATTTTCATAGAACCACAGTAAGGACTCAAATCTTTCTTTTAGCAATTTCTTTAGCGCCTTTTCATCTGATTCAAATGGATATTTAATATATGGGTGCATAATTCCACATTCAAGAAGATTTCCCTCATTGTCCAACATATATGGGGTTGCTGTTCTCAAAAATTCTACCAATTTAAATTTCATTTATCTACCCTCACTCAAGATATTCAAATCTTTTAATAAATCATATTTACCTTCTGTGCTACCCATAATTCGATTAAATTCGTCAACATCAGATGGATAATCAACTCTAAATAAATTTCTTGTTTTAGGATCTACCATAAAATATTTTAATTGTTCATTATTGAATTCGCCTACATATTATCTTTTGTTACCAAAAGTACTGACTATTTCTTCACCTAATAATTTAGGTGCACTCGTTTCGAACCGTGTATCAATAACGGCTCTACTCCCCGACAAAGGGGATAGTCGATACAGGTTATTTTAATTTGAATTAAAATCTCCCACGAGATTATCCTTTTATCAAAGGACTCCCTCGTTAGCCACTTAAATAATAAATGACCCCCGTGATGAGCGGGAAAGTAGTGTAAGGACCAGACTATCTCTTATCCTTTAATACGTTTAAACTCCTTCACATTTTTAGGAATTTCTTCTATTTTATTACATCCACCAAATGTTTTTTCATCTTTTCCCCAACAATAAAGAGGGGGTGTTGTAATATATAATCTTCCACTTTTTATCATATCAGGAAATAAATTCACAAACAATGCTATTAATAAACAGTTAATATGATAACCATCTATGTCGGCATCTGCCGCTAAAATTACTCTCTCATACCTTGATTTAGAAGCATCACAAGAAGTTCCAATACCAGCCCCAATTGCATTAGCAATATCACAAACTTCTTTATTTTTTAATGCTTCTTTTATGTTTTTATTAACAACATTTAAAATTTTTCCTCGAAGTGGGATTACTGCTTGAGTTTCTTTATTTCTGGTAAATAAAAATGGAGCTAATGCAGAATCTCCCTCTGCTATAAACAATTCTGTATTTTCTCTTTTCTTTGATGTGCATTCCACCAATTTAGAAACAACACTTCTTCTTCTGATACTATTTTCAGAATCTGTATTTATTTTTATAAGGGAGCCAATCTCTTTCCTTGATAATAAAGCATTTTGTGCTCTTCTATATTCTTCAAATCTTTTTATCAACTGCTGAGCAACTGTAGCATTCTCATCCAGATACTTTACAAACTTTTTCTTAAATAAAGTCATTAATTCTTCAAAATATTTTTTATTAACAACTAATTTTTCCTTTGTTTGTGATGAAAACTCAGGATGTGATATAAATACAGCACAAACACCTCGCATACCAACAACAAAATCTGAAGCTTTTAATTCTGTTTCAGGTTTTAATTTTTTATGTGTATTTAAAAACGCTTGCCAAGCATCCTCGACAGCTTTTTCTAATTCTTGAACATGTGTGCCGCCTAAGTAATTAGATAACAAATTTGTAAATCCAAAATATTTATCCCTTGTATCAGAAGTATATCTAATGGCAACTTTCAGCTTCTCTTTTGCAGACGATACAACCTCAATAGGAGGTATGTTAACATATGTGGAAATTGAAGTTGATTCCTCCTTCATCAAATCATAAATACTTGATGAAATTCTTTTTTCAACTCCATCAACAATTAACCTGGATTTATAACCTAATGCAGTTGCTATTTTGCATCGTTCAAAAATAAAATCAATAGGAATTTTTTTATCAGTAAAGTATTTTGGATTTGGTTGAAAAATTACTTCTGTACCAGTTTTTTCCTTACTATCTCCATAAGTAAGCTCAACATCAGTTGTTCCGTGACACACTCCCCTAACAAATTTTCCACCACGGTAAGATGTTATATCTATAAAATTAGACAATGCATTTGTAATAGTTAGGCCGAGACCGTTCAACCCTGCAGATGTCGCGTAGTTTTCTGTATTAAATTTACCACCACTATGTGCTTTTGTTAACAATACTTCAATAATTTCTTTTTCCGTACCATCATCTAATTTTTTCTTACCGTGGGGAATTCCTCTACCAAAATCTCTGACAGTATATATATTATCTTTAGTATTAACTGTTACAATTAGTTCATCACTATAACCCTCTTGCACCTCATCTAATGCATTATCAATAATTTCACTAATTAATTGCTTTGGGTTGTCCGCTTCACCAATATACATTCCTCGGCGAAGCCTCATATGCTCAAGGTCATCTAGTACGGTTATATCTTCATTTGTATACTTTGATGCCATTAATTACTCCTCAATAATCTGAATTGATTTAATTATCTGTGGCTCTATTGGAAAATCTCCAGTTGTAGTAGATGTCGAGGCTATCTCATCCAGCACATCATACCCACTTGTGAGAACCCCAAACGCAGCATAATTACCATCCAAGAAGTGACAATCTGCATGGCAAATAAAAAACTGAACATCTGCAGAATTAGGATCATTTGTACGAGCCATTGATAGCACACCTCTGTAATGACCTATCGGATTTATTATTCCATTGGATACAAACTCCCCAGTAATAGGCAATCCAACACCTCCTGTACCGTCACCATTCAATGAGCCACCCTGTATCATAAAATTATTAATAATTCTATGAAATGTTTTTCCACTGTAATAATTATGTTTTATATTGTTCACAAAATTACTAACTGTTATTGGGGCAGCATCGGGAAATAAAATTGCTTCCATTTGTTTATCGTTCATCATCGTAATTAATATTTTCATATATTCACCTCAACTCAAAAAGGATATGATATTTTCTATATCATATCCCTATATACAATTATTTCTTAATATCTTCTTTGACCATTATATTATTTCTTATCAAATAATTTGCAAGATCATTAACAAATTTTTTAACATGGGCACACTGTGAATCCTCAAATTCAGTATGCAAACTAGGATATTCTTCTAAAATTTTAACCAACTTTTCATATTGTTCAACATTAATTTTATCCATCTATCTTTGTCCTTTCCACATATTTTATTGCCGACATTGCGGCCTCCACACCAGAACCAATAGCTGTTGCAACTTGTTTTATTGTTCCTGACAAACAATCTCCACAAGCAAATATATTACTGTCAAATTTATTTGTAATATATCCTGCTGAATCTATATCTACAATTCCTTCTACAATTTTATTATTTGGGACCATCCCTATTGCAAGAAAAACTCCATCTACTGGAATATCCCAGTAATTATTTTCTTCATTCTTTATCGTTATTCCTGCAATTTTATAATTCCCTAAATAAGAAGATACTGTTGCATTTGTTATAACCGTAATATTATGTATTGACTTTAATTTATCTATTAATACTTTTTCAGCAGTAAGCTCACTTAAATTCTGTATGATTATAACCTCTTTACAAAGAAATGACAATTCAACAGCCTCTGTAACTGCACTATTACCCCCACCAATGACTGCAACTGTTTTATCTTTATAAAAAGGTCCGTCACAAGATGCACAGAAAGAGATACCATTACCAATTAATAATTGCTCATTAGGAAGCCCCAATAATCTATTATCAGTACCTGTTGCCACAATTAATGTTTTACCACAATATTTATCCCAATCCCCTTGAACACAAATGGTCCCATCTTCTGATTTAGATATTGTATGAGCTTCATCATACATAATTTTCACTCTATTTACTTCTATTTGCTCTTCCAACAATTGTCCATACTCAACACCACTTATAGATACAAATCCCGGAATATTATTTACTTCTGGTGTTTTTGTTATTTTACCACCAATCATTTCCCTCTCAATTACCGCAACAGATAAATTAGCCCTTGCACAATAAATTGCAGCAGCACATCCAGAAGGACCTCCACCTATAATTAAAACATCATACATCTAAAATTCCACCTATCCATTATTTTTAATCTTTAGCATTGGTGCAATCAATGCCACAACATATGACATAAGTAGCATAGATAATATACCACTACCCAATCTTACAAAAAACATACCATAAACATACACCGTTGAATAACCAAATATTATTGCATCTAATGCCATAACTAATGTATTTAATACGGTAACTGACATTGCAATAATAACTGCCCCAACATAATAATAAAAAGATTTATTAAAATTATCTTTTAATATTTTATGCACCAATATCCAAAATATAACCGCTCTGAAAACTGAAGGAAATATCCATAACGCAGTTGTTATTGACAATCCATATGTGAGCATTTGACTCAAAAACTGAGCAACAAAAGATGCTATTGCAGCATCTCCCCAATAGGGGAGACACATGCCAATAACAGAATTGGAAATGCTGCAAATGTTATCTTCAAATTATCAACAGATAAAGTTAATCTGCCAAGCACAAAGCTTAATGCGGAAATCATAGAAATTTCACACATTCTCAAAATTGTATTTTTATTTCCCACTTAAGCCTCTAATTATCTTATCAATTTTATGTGCTATTCTAATAAAATCTTTTTCTTTATAGCCTTTTGATGTCATCGGGGCACATCCAATTCTTACTCCACTTGTTTCTTTGGGACTTCTTTTTTCATTCGGAACACAATTTTTATTTAATGTTATATTATACTTATCTAATTCATCTTGAACCATTCTACCAGTTATACTTGGATGTGTTTTTGAAAAATCAATCATAAATAAATGATTATCTGTTCCACCTGTTGTTATTTCATAACCCATTTTTATAAATTCTTTCGCCATTGCTTCTGTATTCGCAACAACTTGTTTTATATATTTTCTATATTTTTCTGTGCAAGCCTCTTCTGCACAAATTGCTTTTGCGGCGATAACGTGTTCTAGAGGTCCTCCCTGATTGCCAGGAAACACTGCACTATCAATCTTTTTAGCAAGTTCAGGTTTACAGAAAATCAATCCAGACCTTGGCCCTCGTAAGGTTTTGTGAGTGGTAGTAGTGATTATATCTGCAAAACCAAAAGGTGACGGATGTTCCCCTGCAGCAACTAATCCTGCAATATGTGCCATATCAACACAGAAATATGGATGATATTTCTCTTCTCCATCTCCAACTGATCCATTTATCTTTTTTACTGCATCTTGAATAATTACATAGAACATTCCAAAATCAATTTTTCTAGAATATGCACTTGCCCCCATCAAAATAACTTTAGGTTTATGCTCAATTATTTTATTATAAAAATCTTCTCTAGAAATATATCCATCATCACTGTTCAAATTGTAATGAATAAACTTATATATTTTTCCGCTGAAATTAACTGTGGAACCGTGAGTTAAATGCTAAACCTCTATACTTTCATATAGAGCCGGACTATACCTTCAACTCGGTAAGTTGCTCATTGGTAGTCTCTGAGACCCGGATAAATTATTATCCATGTCTGCTGATTGCCCAATCCTAATTAGTGTTACACTTTGGTCAATTAGGCTCTAAGGGTGTTCCAGCATATTCTGAGTTGTTTACTATTATGTCACCATAATAGGGAAGCCATTTAATTAACCTCCGGAAGTCAAATCAAGAGAAAGTATTATATCTCCTGGCTTGCATAGTGCCAAATACATTGCAGCATTTGCTTGAGAGCCTGAATGGGGTTGCACATTTACATGATAATCTGTATTAAATGCTTTCTGAAACATATACTGAGCATACAATTCAATTGCATCAACTTCAGAACAGCCCCCATAATATCTTCCCACATTTCCTGTGTACTTAAAATCAGGATGTTCTTTACAAAACCTATCAATAGATTCTTGCTCTGGATATCCTTCGGCATACTTATTTGTTAAACAAGTACCTGTAGCTCTCAATACATTTTTTGAAGGAAAATTTTCACTTGCAATAAGTTCAATATTTTTCTTCTGCCTACTTTTTTCAGCTTTAATTAATTTAAAAACTTTTGACTGCATCCATTATTCCTCGTTTTCATAAAATTCTACTAAACAATTATACAATTCTTCTGCTGTCGTTGGTGCATACTTTTTACCTTTTATCTCACAAAGATAATCCCCATCCTCATATGCTGTTCCACAACCATATTGAAATATGTATAACATTATTAAGCTTTGCCCATTAAGTTTTTTATCCATCACAGAGTTATCTTCCATCTCATCTATCAAAAAATCAAACAATCTATAACTTGCATTAAACAATTTTGATTCTGAAGACTCTAACACTTCACAAAGCTGATCAGCAAATAAATAATCTGTAATAGCAATATCAAAAATTTCGTAAAATTGATTTTTAGTTAACATCTATACCCTCCGCATTGAAAACTCTTTTTCTTAATTCAGATGTAGATAAATTATGATCTCTATCTAAAAATATTATTTTATGATTTTTCATATTATCATAATCCAGTCCAACAAATTCTTTTCCCCTATAATCTGCACCCAAAAACCTAATATCATAATCAATTGTTTGCATTAACAATATCAAATCATTATCATCCTCATAAGGAATTATTTTATCTATATATTTTATTGCATCGAGCTGCAACCATCTTTCATATACAGATTGTATGGGTTTATGTTTACCCTCTTTATGCTCTGGATGTACGTTTAATGCTACAATTAATTCATCACATTGACTTTTTGCTTTCTGTATTGCACTTATGTGCCCTGCGTGTAACATATCAAATGACGAACAAAACAATCCAACTTTCTTACCAAACATCTCTCACATCATCTCCTCAATATTTCAAAAAATACTCTAAACAGCATTGCTGTCAAACTTCCTAAACTCAACTATTAGTCCTCCAATATATTTATCTATATATTATTATAACACAAAAGGATAGCTTTGTCAAGCTATCCTTTATAATTTTTTTATTAATTTTTTAGTTTCCTGTAACGTCTATTAAACCATTCTTTGCTGCAAATGAGACAGTAGAATCATTCGTTTGGGGCATAAAATCTCTCTTTGAGGCACCCTTTTCAGGCTGAGCGTGAGACTGCATTGTTTTAACATTACCAGCAACATAATCAGCAATCTCTTCCTTTGTTTTGCCCTTGCCATGCTTATCAAATACTGCGACAACATCATCAGATATATTAGCTATTACATACTTCTTAACATCGTCCTCGCTCCACTTAAACAAGTTATTACCACCTGTAACACTTGCTGTGGGCACTGTACCTGTCTTTGTTGCAATTGCTATCTGTATGGCTTTCAAGCAATCTTCCCAGTTAAAATCTCCACTGGGATTAAAATCCAAAGCCGCCATAGTTGCCTCAGGATTCAAAGCATAAGCTTGACTCCATCTATGATGACCATCAATAACATCTGTTTTCTTAAATGTAATTATCGGCGCACCCAAAGTAACTCCCTTACCAGATAAAATCGCTTCTGCATTCTCTGCATTTGTAAGGGGATATAATAATGATTTTGTGGCATCTACTTCATTCTGTGTTGGGTGCAAATTTTTAATCGGCACATCTACCTGTGAAGCATTAGCGTCAACCAAAGTTGTTATAACATCATCACTATTATAATATTTCTGCAAAAACTGCAAAAATGTATTTGCTTTTTTATCACTCTCTACTGCCGCTTTTAAATAATCAACAAACTGCCCATAATCAGAAACATTTTTCAACTTATTAAACATCTGCTGATTAATCTTATCATCTTCTTCAACTGTCTCTCTAAGTCTTCTATTAAACAGTGATTCAGAAATTAATTTAAAATACATAATATTTTCTCACTTTCAAATTTAATGCTTATTTATAATTTATCAACAGGGATGTCTATATCTAATTGTTTCATTAAATTTTCTATGAAACTTTTCTTTGATTCTGCAATAAGCCTATCAATATAACTGCCTGCATAATTTGTTTCATACAATAAATCAAAATGTGCTGCTCTATATTCTGCTTGCAAAATCTCTTTTATTTTCACATCTCTATCTATTATCTTATCATTTGATTCTATCATCTGCTATCACCTTTCTAAAAAGTTCAACAGAATCCTCAAATGATGCCCGTATAAAATTTAGTTATCTTGTAAATTATTTTTCAAAGAAATTTTAGAAATTGAATTTTCTTCTTTTAACAATTTTTTATTCCTGCGTAATTGCTCATCGGAATCAACTTTTTCGTAATTATCACATGCCTCTGTATCAAAATAACATAATGCATCATTTATGTCACAACAAAGTCCCCAATCACCACCGCCAAGAAAATGGGTACAAGAAAAACATGTTTTCATTAACTATCACCCCTTGTTCCTGGCATACCAAATTCAACATCTACCCACTCTTCCATTTTTCTTTCAGAACATCTAAAATCAACTTTTGTCCTTTCCAGTTTAAATATATTACAATATTTACAAAATTCATGTGGATGTGTTAAAAAATCTATAATTTGTTCTTTTGAGTGTGTGAATATACTAATACCCATTTTATCTAAAGACTCGTCAAATTTAAAATTAAAATATCTCTCAAAATCATCTGCATATGCTCCTATGCCACACTGATACATTTTTCCATCACGAAGCATAAAACATCCTGAATACGCATACCCAAGCCAGCTTTTAAACACCGCAGGGCAGTGATAATACATACAAACAGGATTACAATCACCATTCAAATTAAGACTTGTATTGAATAATCTGGGTTTATCCTCAACATGTACTAACTCCACTTTATCTAAAAATGATTTATCTATTGACAACCCATAATCTGTAAATCTTAATTTTACTTTTAACTCATTTAATTTATCAATAAATTCATCACCTAATTGTGCTATCAATATCCCATTAGTTACAAGCTCAATCTGAGTATTTCCCAGCATCTTTTTAGCCATCTCTAAAAATGCAACAATATTAGGATGTAATAAAGGTTCTCCACCCATTAGAGCAAATCTCTCTAATTCATCCCCAAACACATCTTTTAGCCGAGCTATTTCTGCCCCAAATTCTTGTAAATCTTTAAATCGAGGTTTTCTTACAAGAGGTGAAAAATGAGCACAGCCAACACAGTTTAAATTACAATGATCTACTATGTGTGTTTCTATGTAATAATTCAATTATTTATTCCTCCCACACTAAATCTCCCAATATCTCTTTCAAATTATTTGAATATATTGACAAAATACTATTAGTTTTTTCTTCCTTATCCGCATCCACAATTATTCTGATGACAGGCTCTGTGCCCGAAAATCTACAACTAATAAAACTATCATCATTATAAGTTATTTTCATTCCATCCATTTTACTAATATCCCTAATCACATATCCATATATTATCGGAACAAATCCAAATATTATATCTTCTATTTTTACTATATCTTCAGCATTATAATGCCACAAAATGGTTTTTGCTGTAGGAGATATCCAACAAAATTCCCGATACATATCACTTATTAACTCACTAATTGATTTATTTTCAATTGCAAGCATTTCAAGAACTTTAGCTAATGTATAAATTGCGTCTTTTCCATACAGATGTTCAGCAAAAATCATTCCACCATTTTGCTCTCCGGCAAATGATTGGGGTAGAAATTTCATATTATTTACTAAATATTTTACTCCAACAGGGGTATCTATGCAATCATAACCATATTTCTGAGCTATTTTTCTTAGTCTATTTGTGGTGCAACATGATTTAGATATTGTGCATTTCATTCCTGATTTATATAAATAATTTGCCATTAAACAAACTAAATCATTGCCGTCAATATAATTTCCAAACCTGTCAACTATTCCAAGTCTGTCTCCATCTCCGTCAAAAGCAATTCCTAAATCAACTAATCCCCCACCACTTATAACCCCGTCAATTAATTCTTTGTTATTTTCCTTACAAGGCCTAGGTTCATAATTACAAAAGCCTAAAGGTTTTTCATTTAACAATTTGTATGAAATATTCAATTCTTTTGCAAATTTTTTAAATGCTTCTGCTGAAGATCCATGCATAATATCAACAACAATGTTAAAATTACGCTTTTTTATTTTATTAACATTTTTTAATTGTGTAATTATTCCTGTTATATAATCATTTGTCAGCCACCCAGTTGATGACATTTTTAACGGACGACATTCTGCACAATTATTACTGTACCATTCAATTTTATCTGTAATATCATTAGTTGCATCAAGTCTGTCCCCGGTAATAAATTTAATACCATTCATGTTCAAAGAATTATGACTTGCTGTTACCATAATTCCCACACAATCACCTGTATTCACTACATAGTCCATTAACATCGGGGTTGTTATCGGAGATTTAAACCCCTCTACATTAAACCCCCAATCATCTCTCAATACTGATAATATATAAGATGCTATTTCTTTCGATTGGGCACGGCAATCAAATCCCACGACAATTAATGGCAATGATATTACTGAGGCATATTCTTCTTTCAAATACTTTTCTATGCCAATTATTAGCTTTGTAATATTTTCCTCATTGAAATCTTCTTTAGGAACTCTCCAACCACCGGTACCAAATTTAATATCCACAAAATCACTCTCCATAATAGTTTTTTCACTATCATTATATCATACAATATTTATTTTGTCAATATTATTGTATATAATAATATAATTTCTGGAGGCAATTAATGGCAAAAACAAATATAAAAGCAACAAAAGCGTATAAATTAGGGAACTCAGGAGAAAATAAAGTATTACTTATGCTTAACTCCATAAACGATCCTCAATATAATATACACAATATTATGCTAAAAGATACCTATGGAAACACACATCAAATTGACTTAATCTGTATTACTTCTGCTGGGGTTTTTGTTATCGAAGTCAAAAATGTTTGTGGCTATAAAATATACGGAGAAAATGACTCCAAATACTGGACATATGATTGGATAAAAAATAAAGAAGTTATTAAATGTAAACTCTACAACCCCATTTTACAAAATCGCACCCATGTACAGGAAATAAAAAAAGTTTTAAAAGATTTTAATGTTCCGATATATTCAATGGTAACATTTTCAAATAATAATGTTATTATTCATCAAAATGATCTAGATGATATGGTGGTGTCTTTAAAAAATATAAAAACTTATTTAAACTTATTTCCGCAAAACAAACTGCCTGAGGTATCAAAAACTGCAATAAAAAATGCAATTCTCAAAGCACATCATCCTGAAATAACATTACAAGAACACATCAACAATATACAAAAATAAGTCTGGGATATTATATTCCCAGACTTTTGTTTATATTCTCTATTTCTTGATCAATCAATATTTTTGATGTTTCTATTAACTTTTTTAATTTATTCTTTTTTTCTCTTACTGCATCCAAACATTTTTTGTACTGTTTCATACATTCATGTTTTCCCCAATGCTGCTCAAACTCTTCATCTGACATTTGCCAGGGTTTTGTTGGAGAATTTAAAAAATGAACTATTGAAACATCTGCATCTGTTAAATCGGGGCTCCGTCTATCCACACTTATTACATAATGATATATTGAGGGTGGAAATATCATATTCTTATTATGTATGTTTTCATTATACATGGCGGCAATTAATTCACCATCTAAAACACTATAAGATGCTTTCAATAAATGACACAGCAATCGATAGGTGCTTTTCTTAGGAACAAAACTAAAAAGAGAACTCATTGCTATATCAATACCCTCATTTGTGGGTATAGTTGTCGCTGAACCGATAGGATAACTAAATAAATTGTCTGGATTTTTTAAAACAAATGTGTCCCCATCAATATATATTAAATTCTCATTGCAATCTAAATCATATATTGCTATTTTGGTGGCAGTATTTGCTAATCTATTCTTTCGATTTTTATTATCACCTAAATAAAATAACCTATTTACTACTTTAAATTGAATATCAAAAAATCTTAAGTAAGGACATACAAATTCTGCAATATCATCGCACACAACACAAAATAATTTATATTTAGACATTACAGCCCTAAGACTTTGACTTAAACATAATATTCCATCCAGATAATCTTCGGATGATAGCAAGGTAACAAAACAACTTTTCATCTATTTATAATATTTCTTCCAAAATTTCTGAATTAATAAATTGCTTTAAAAACTCACAAACATCTTTATTGTTCTTCAAATACTTTTTCATGCCTGCATTCATTTTTGCTGATTGCGCCGTATAAATATAAACTCTACTAGTATCATAAATAATGACATTTGTTTTTTTCTGTGTTGTTAATTTTTCCTGTCTAACAACACAATTTTCACCCTCTAATAAAATATTATAAGATAGTTGAAGTAAAAAATTGCCAACCCCAGAATACTGTTTAACAAAAGTATCAAATGTGTGTCTTTGCAAATCAGTATCATCTATATTAGAGCTAAAAGTATTATTGTCAGGAACATATAAATACCCCTTACCGGCAAACTTCTTACTAATAATCGGATATATATATTTATAATTAGTTTTCCATTCATTCCAAGTTGACATATCTGTTATAGCGTAATTCCAAATAGATAAATACTCCTCTAATATTTCGGGGTCATAAACTATAAATAAATCATCTTGATAAATTATTTTTACATCCATCTAAAATTTTCCCCTTTAATAACAAATTCTCTTCTATCATTATTTTCTACATAACTTAATTCCACGGCATCCACGGTAAAACCAGAACTATTTCCGGGACCTGCCCAAAAAGATATAATACAATCTGAGCTGTCATAAATATCAATAATATTATTTATGTCTACAATATCTACCTGAGATTCGGGGAAACAAACCATTGAAAATTCCAGTGTATTTAAAAGTGTAACCTTAAAATTAGAAATTTCAAAGCTGTCCTTACTTATTTTATTATTTATATACATTCTCATTTGTTCAATTACCTACCTCAATTTTGTATAATTAGATCCCTCATATGGATATTTTGCTGCCTCTCTTATCCTATCACTAAACAACCTCAGTCCTCTACCACAAATGTAGTTTTCAACATGTTCTGATTGCTGTGGTGTTCTGCCTGCCACTGTAAAAAGTTTAGCGTTAAACAAGTACTGTTTATATATTTGGTGCTTCAATGCACGCATCAAGGATTGTATTTCTTTATCTTGTTCAAATTTCATTTCTAAATAAATAAGAAATTCAAAATTAACAACATTTAGTGGATTAGAATTTAATCCTTCCTTCACAATATAAAATAAATACCTTGCTGCATCGTCTCGGGACATATCTCCGTAAGGAACTCTCTGTTCAATTGAATTGTCTCTATTATTTAAATAACTTTCATCCCATTGAAATTCTTTCATACTATTTATTTCCAAAAATCTTGCAAATCCAATAACTTATCAGAAAATTTTGTTAATATCTGGTTACGACGGTCAGAATAAATCTCATCTATATAATCATGTACACCATTTAAATACATTCTCAATTTTCCAGCATATATTAAATTACTGAATCCTGTCTCCTCAATATTTGAGGCGGTGCAATGCATTCCTCGCCTTAAATTTTTCACAGCATCCAATTTTAAATTATAATTCCCATAATATTTAAATGGTATTTGACCAGCAATTGATAATTCATCAATCAATCCATATGTATAGGACAAAGATGCCAAATCTGATAATGTATTTGCCCTCAATGCCCAGAGCACATCCGGATCAATAATATTTTCTAAACTAACCCCCACTCGCTTTGACTTATATGAGTTTTGCAAACTAACTCTGAGATGGGGAGGGCAATCAACAATATTACCACTAGGTAAAAATATGGGATTTATAATAAATTCTGCACAGGGAACATTCATATCAATAATTTCCTGATACTGCCAATTTGTAATTATATTTGCCAAACTCAACAATTCATCTGCATTCCATCTGTTATCATGCAAAAATTTTGGCAATTTTAATCTATCCCATTTTTCAAATATCTGCCTCAACCTTTCTCCCTCTTCTGCAGTACACCTCTGTGGATAAGCAATATTAGGAGGGGTAACAGACACACGAGTAAACCCAGTATTAAAAATACCCTTTATTTCACCTGTTTTTTCATGAATATAACTTATATATTCGTTAAGATTATCATCATTTGAAAAATATTCTAAGTAAACATCTTTATCTACTGTGCTACTGAGTACAAATTTTATTGGGAACAACCGCACCCCTCTATAACCATCTTTTCGAGGCACCCCATCCAATCCATAAGTAATAAAATGAGAAATTTTTTGCAAATTTTCTTTGTAAATATCCCAGCTTACATTGTGACCTTTTTGTTGCAGCGCACTACCTTCAGGACCATCAACAGAACAAGCAAAATATAAAGTTATAGGTCTATCTGTTGATGTGGCAACAGCAGATATCACATTTATTATTTCATTCGGTTTAGTTAAATTGGTTGTAAAATTAAACCTATTCAAATTAGGAAAAGCATCCAAAATACTTTTTATTCCTGACTCAACAAGATGTGTATATAAAAAGGGCTCACCACCAGAAAAAGAACATCTCTGTATATTTTCCGGTCTTATGGACAATTTACATAATGTTTTTAACACACTATCTACATATGTATTATTTTTCCAAGCACTTATTATGTCCTCGTTAAGCTTGGCAAACAATTGCTTATCCTCAGTGCTATTAAAACAATATTTACAATTTAAATTACATGCTGCTGAACCTAGTAAAGTAATACCTATAACGCCATTAAATACTGAAGATATAAAATCCAAATTTTTCATATCTATATTATAAATATAATGTTAATTTTTCCTCAAACAATTGCAATTTATCAGAAAATCTTAATGCATACATATAATTTTTTATAACAACATCATTTAAATATAAGCTATCACCACTTGAGATAGTCATTTGCTGCAAAAATGTATCGGAATTATCTGTAAGAAAATTTAATAAATATTTAAATTTACCGGACCCTCTGGCGAACCGACAATAAATTTCTACGACATTTATATCAATCCTATCAATTCTTGAAATATCTATACTGAAGGTTGATACATTGCCATCTCTCAAGTTTATGGTTACTTCCATGTAGAATTCCTCCAAAATATAGTAATATATTTATTTTCAAAACTATAATCCAAAAAAATCTGAGACACATTAATATTAATTACATCCACATTAAATTCTATTGGGGCATCCTCACTCACGGCACTCTTTAATACATTCACTATCGAATTAAAATATGCCTCATCAACGGAGCTCTTCCAAGAAAAAGTAAAACTCCCATATTCTCCACCCAGCTTGCCAGAATTCAATGCAAAATTATCACTATTAAATGTAAATCTTTCTGCCGTTTTAATATTTATTATCTCATACATCTTCACATCACCCCTTAACATTGAGTTGGCTTATGAGAATAGCAGGTGGCATTACAACCATCACAGACAGCATCACAAACACAAGAATCCGTATCACAGTTTGAAGTGCAATGACTATAACAAGAACCATCATTTCTATCACAAGGTCTCACGTTTGTAGTATCACAAGGACAGGAATGATCATCACAAGGGTATTGATAGCCCCCTGCGATACATCCATACCCATTGCAATAAGTGTCACAATCGCAAAGCACTCCGCCGGTATTACAAGCATCACAAGCGCAAATGTGAGTGGAGCCATCACAAGTACAGGGGACATGTTCATTGCACACCCCATCACAATTGCAATGACGACATTGACTTGCAATATATGTTAAAAGCCCGTTATATACCACACCTATCTTATCATCATACATATATTCACCAATTATAAAATCTTCATCCGATTGATATGCTTTTCCTCCACGACTCACTGTTCTCTTGTCAGGAGCGGTAGGACCACCTGCCAACTGTCCGACATAATAAGAAAACGCGTCTGATTCCATTATTCCATACACAGTATCATAAACGGATTGCATTGAAGATGCTGTCAAAGATTTGCCTGAGGATACCCCACTCACACTATTTGTTGTATCCCACTTACTACATTGATTTTGTATGTCAGCAATAAGTGTAGCTGCATATATTTTTCCTGCCATTATTATAACCTCCTATAAATATCTAAAGATGCCCCACTAGCACAAATAGATATATTATGATCCGTAAATACAAAATCTAAAATAATGGTTCCCACATCTTCTTGAATACTTACTTTATTTATATCTTTATTATTATTTATTATTTTACACATCGGATATATTGTATCTATCAAATTTGTATTTCTATTTCCAATGTGACACCAATAATAATGTTGTCCCTTTATATCACATTTTATAATTTCTATACTTGGCCAATGACTCAACTCTAATTCTTCTGTGCACTCTTCATCTATAAAAAATTTAATTTTCAATTAGTTCATCCTCCTGAGTCATTTAATTTCCCTGTCTCACTTAACTCTTAATATATATTTATTTTTTTCAACAAAATTATTATATATTTGATCAAAAATTTGTCGTATCAAAAGCTGAATGGTTTCATTATCTTTGTATTTTACTGCAACAAATATTAAATATTCATACTGAGTTGTATCTACAATATTCTTGTTAAATATCTGGGATGAAGTCAACATATTTTGTAACCATCGAATAACTTCCTCCTCATTTTTCCAAGGAGAATTAAAATCAACATATGAATTCATCTTAGATACTTTTATTTCATAACTCTTTTTATAATCGCTCAGCTTCATCTATCTTCTCCACATACTCTATTAGATCTTTAAAGTACAACTTCTCTGCTTCACACAACTTCCAATCATCAACAGCATCAAGAATTCCTAACTTCTTCAAATTCATTATCATAAATTTCAAAATTGTCTTTTGAATATTGCAATGCCGTCTTACAGCTATGGACACATCAAAATATACATCAAATGATACTGCAGGATCGAATCCTGAACAAATTCCACGATATGGACACTGATCACAATAAGATTGACAGGACACCTTTGAATATATTTTTGGTATCAATCTCTCTGCACAAAAATTATTATAATCAACTATAATGCCTTCACGTAGCACAAATTCACCAATAAGCAATTCTCTATATGCCAAACCATGGCTCATGGGTATTGCTAAATCACCACATCTGATACAGAAAGAATTACTAAATCCATACAATACCCTGTCTAATCCCTTAATACAGCCATTATACCCCAAACGAAGTATTGTCTTTTCTGGTTTCTTTAAATCAATAAATGTATTTAAAATCTCAGTTTTTGATGTAAAAGATAGAAGCTTTACTGATAAAATACTCAATACCTGCTGAATGATGTCTTCATCTACATCTCCCCATCGATTAGATGTTTCCAACTCAAAAGACACTGCTGAAAATATTGCATTTGGAACGGTTGCCCACCAGTGAGCATTTTCAACCCATAGTTGCATATCTTTTTGATATACTGTTGTTTTAATTATGGCATCCCAATTAGATGCTAAAAATAAAAACATTTGTCTATAAACATCACTAGAAAGCCCATCAATAACACTACCTAATGCATTTATTTGAAAAATTAACTTTATATGCAAAGTCTCCTCAAATATATTATAAATATTTTCCAAATAATTACTAAAACCATCTATAGCAAAACAATGCACAGGTATGGGAATATATATATTTTTAGGAAGAATTAATTTATCCTTAAATTTATTTTGTATCAGATCAATAACATCATTAAACAAAGAAGTATCAACCCATCCATCCCCAAATAAAGTTATATCACATTTAAATTTATTATTTATATACCAGTCTAACAAACTATCAATATTAGACAAAATTTTATCAGGATCACTTATTGCTGATGAATAAATCTTTTCTTTTTTGTTAAAATATTCTTTAAATATTTTCTTTCCACCATTGTCTAATGTGACAAATAATTCAAGGTTGCCGTCACCATTTTTCCAATTTGAATAATAATTAACATCTAATATACTAAGAGCTAGCTGTTTATTTTCGGCATCATAAGGGCTCAATACTTGTAACTCTGACATTTTTATCTCCTCAATAATTTTTTACTCTTGTGGCACAAATAAAATCTTCATAAATCCCTATTAAGTTCATCCTGGCCGTTCCGGCACTAGGTAAGAAAGGCATTCTGGTTGATATTATTTGCTGCACTGTGCAGTTTGCCTGCTGCTGAATAAATTGTGCAGCCCTAAACAACTCACTGTTGTTAAAGGCATAAACCTTAGACAACTGACTTGCAATAGACATCTCCTTAATTAATCCTGCACAGTAATTGGTTGCCGTGTCCTCATTCAATTTAAGCCCACCAACATTTAACCAAATAGCATCTTCCAATTCCTCATCAGACAATGTTAGTGGATTAAAATTCATGTGTTTATATAATTTTGAAACTATAATGTCATCTTCTGAGGCACAAGCTTCATAATCTTCTCTGCCCAACATGTAGTTAGAAGTGCAATCTGTCAAAGTACCATCTGGCAGTATTGCAAATTCATTAATATTTTTAAAACATCCGGGAGGAGTTGATGGATAAATTGGCACATTTCGTTCATATGTAGGAATAAATGCAAATAGGTGTCTTAATAATCCACTAAAAACTGAATCCGATTTTGAAGCGGCGTATCTTCTTACTGTTGGTAGCCAATTCCCCATTATCTGTTTTAATTTAACAGCATCCTCTGTAGAATATGACATAGGAGTTGAAGGCTTAGGCAATGATATGCCAAAATTTATTTTACTATTTGTAAATAACTGTCTTAACTCAGTATAAGTTTCATCCAAATACTTAATATAATTATATAAATTATCCTCTTTAGTAAAATAATCTAAATACAAATCCTTATCCACTGTGGGTTTCATATTTATAGATATTGTATTTATATTTTTTAAGGTAGTATTATTAAAAAATTGAGCTAATTTTTTATAATTTTCTTTATATGTTTTCCAGTTTCCTGAGTGACCTCTCTCAGTCAGGATACCGTCTGGTCCATCAATTGACTGTTGAAGCCAAATTCTTTGAGGAACTTTTGCTACTTCATTAATCTTTTTTACGAATTCAATAGTACCATCCAAACCGCACATGAAATTAGAAGAAAATCCAATATTATTTATATTTGGGCACAATGAATACAAATCTTCTAACTGAGAATTTACTGACTTCAAATGTAAAGTAGACTCTCCACCCCACAAAGAAATTGTTCCTACCTTATCTAAAGATGCATGCATCTTATCAAATACTTTTTTAACTGTTTTTAAATATTCACCTGTCTCCCAAGCATCCCTAATTTCCTTGTCAATAATTTTCAATGCAGGGTTTTTATGAATATAGCAATAACTACAATTCAAATTACAAGAACCTGAAACAAACAAAGTCAATGCCCTAACAGTATCAAATTCAAACATCTATAACTCCTCTAAGTATAATATTACTTGTTAATTTATTAATTATATTATATCATACAATTTTTATTTTGTCAAGTAAAATAGCTATTATTTTAATAAAATTTTTACTATTATTTTTTATTCAAAATATTAAATTCTTTTTTCAATTGTATGTTTATATATTTATTAACTTCTTTGTCGGCAAAAAGTTTACCATGACAATTCTCATCCACAAAACAAGATTTATTTTTAATAACTTGCACATTTGATTGCACAATAACTCTTTTATTGGTCAATTTATTCATACAATTTTCTAATTTTTCGTATATATAATTATATATAATATATTATTAATTATA
>ERZ808286.75-NODE-75-length-82644-cov-5.462749_pt1 | contig 82644 bp, 71 predicted proteins | sample MGYA00521276_ERZ808286 | MGnify/ENA primary metagenome ERZ808286 (study PRJEB31516, sample SAMN03275607) | gut metagenome | biome: mammalia-associated habitat; material: feces | host: Papio cynocephalus | place: Kenya | collected 2012-08-01 ... | reverse complement strand
TGGCGTTCGATAATTTCAACATCGGCACAATCCTGAATAAACGCCGTGTTCATGCTGTTCCGCCTTTTCCCCTCATTTAAAATGCAGTTTTTGTTCAAAACTGTGCTTCGCCAGATTCGAGAGTTTATTAAATTTAACGTTCGTCAGATTCGAGAGTTTCGGACAGAACCGCCGGTCGCGTGAAACGGCAAAAAAACAGGTGTTTGTTAAAATAAGTATTGCAATTATAATCAATGTTTGATATATGAAAAACAAACGAACGTTAAACCCGAGAGTTGCTAACTCATCGATTAAATACGTTTTTTGTGATATATTGTCCTCATTTGATGCTTGAAGTTTTTAGTCATTTGCGTAATCAGCGCGCGATTTCAAATTGCTTTGTTCAGATATATAACATATTGCGAATCCAGATAATTTCTGCTTCCACAAAAACTAAACCCTTATCTGTAAGCGTGATTTCCGGAATGTTTTCACATTCTTCCAACACATTGGCGCGATGATTGGCGTACCAAAGGGCTGTTTTGGGCTTTTCGGCGTACATTTCGATAAACAGCTGTTCGGCGCGGGCGGGGTTGGAAAAGCTTTTCGACCACGCGGACAATAGAGGATTCATTTAAATGGGGACTGATAGACTGTTCTCCAAGCAAGCTGTACAGCCATGAACAGCGAAGAGAAGAGATGCAAAATTTGATAAAACAGATCTGTTTCATTATGGTGGTGTTGGTGTGAAGTTGCTCATGTGCTTTTATAGCTACTCTGGTCCGCCGGTCGAATGCGGATTTGTTTGAACGGCTGAATGCGGCGAAAGACCATCAGCTGATTCGCAGCTGCGCGTTTCGTTACGGATTTGAGTTTATTCACCCGTTTGCCGATGGCAACGGGCGAGTGGTTTGGGTAGTTGTTTATTTTATTAAAACTCAATCTTGCTTTTCAGCGTTTTCATGTCGAAACAATGGCTTATGGTAATCAGCTTGCATACTACCAAGCAATCAAAGACAGTATGCAGGAAGGAATTTTTATCGATTTTATTAACAAAGGCAGAGGGGGTGAATTTTTAAAAAAATCTTGACTGATGATATGTGATGTTGGTATCATTCTACTATCGACTTTTGGTACAGGTTGGTGGTACATCTGATGGTCGGACTAACTGCTTGAAAAAAATGATTTTTCAGAGTTTCCCCCTCAGCTCTACCATAAAAAGCCGCAGAAAACTGCGGCTTTTATCGTAAAACGGGCGATTAGCTCAGCTGGTTAGAGCGCTTGCTTTACACGCAAGATGTCTGCGGTTCGAATCCGTAATCGCCTACCATTTCTTTCAGCCTCCGGATAAAAAACGGGGGCTGTTTTTTTGTTGAAACAGCCCCGCGCGCCGCGTCAAAAACCGATTTTATGTTTGATGGGGGCTTTGTTTTTCTGTTCGGTTTCCAGCATGCCGATCAGGCGCGCCTTGTCGTTCAGGCAGTCGAAAAACGCGGCTTTTTCCCTGACGACGGCGAAATCGCCGGGGGTCAGGGACGGCAGGTGCCGCAAATCGGCGCCTTTGATGCCGAAAAAATGTTCAAAGCACAGCGCGCGCTGGTCCTCCGTCAGGCAGTCGTATTGAACTTTGAACGTAAAGCGGCGCAGGGCGGCTTTGTCGATCCTGTCCATCAAATTGGTCGTGCAGACGAACGGAAAGTCGTGGCTTTCCATTTGAGTCAGCATTTCGTTGACCAGCGAAATCTCCCACGAGCGCGCCGCGCCGTTTCTGTCCTGCAAAAAGCTGTCGGCTTCGTCGAAAATCAGCAAAGCCTCTTTGTCGCGGGCTTCGGCGAACGCGCGGGCGATGTTGATTTCCGCTTCGCCGACATAGGGGCTGAGCAGATCCGAACACCGTTTTTTGACGACGGGTAGATCCAGACGGCGCGCCAGATACGCCGCGAACGCCGATTTTCCCGTTCCGGAAACGCCGTACAGGCACATCGAAAAATCCGTCCTGCCCAGCCGTTCGATTCCCGCCGCCAGCCGCGTCAGATCCGTGTCCGTGTTTAAAAGCGCGGGATTGAAATCCGTTTCTGGCTTTTTTTCGACGTTTTTTTCGACGCGTCCGTTGTTGTAGGCTTCCTGCAACGCGTCCAGCGTCTGTTCGACTTCGGCGACGCCGCCGTTGATCAGCCGCGCGCTTTTCACGGCGGTCGCGATGAACGACGGCGAAATCGAATATTTGCCGACGAAGTTTTCAGCCGTTTTTTCGTCGTCCGGCAGTCCGTTTTCGCGCAGATTTTTGCGCCAGATTTCGGCGACGGCTTTTTTCGGCGGACGTTTGAAGTTCACGGCGAACGTGAACCGGCGCAGAAAAGCCTTGTCCATGTCGCGAATGTTGTTCGAAATCCAGATCGTCGGCAGAATGTTGTTTTCCAGCATGCGGTTGACGCGCAGTTTCGGAGCGGACACCGGTTCGCGGCGTCCGGAAAAGGAAAGGGCGTCGCCGTTCAGAATGTCGTCGGCTTCGTCCACCATTAAAACGGCGCCGCTGTCGCCGCCCAAAATTCTTTGCGCGCGCGCCAGCTGGTAAAAACGGCTGTCGTATTCGCGTTCAACGGCGGAATTTCCGTTTTCGCCCAGCGAATACAGCGGGGCGGAAACGCTTTGCGCCAGCGTTTTGGCAAATTCCGTCTTTCCCGTCCCCGGTTCGCCGTACAGCAAAATGTTGATTCCGACCGCGCGCCCGCTCAGCGACGAAGCCAGCAGCTTTTTCAGGATTTCCGCTTGCGGCAGATGGGCGAAGTCGGTCATGTCCAGCGTCGCCTTTACCGGCGTTCCGATCAGAAATCGGCGCACGTCGTCCGCGGATTCGAAAGGCGTATTGTAAAACGTTTTGGCGATGTCGGACGCTTCGGGCGCGCCGCGGCAGTCGACGTCGATCAGCCCCAGCCGAGCCAAAACCGAATCGCGGCGGCTCATTCGCGCGGCTTTGTCGCGGCTGACGCCCGCCATGATGGCGGCTTCGGACAGATTGACGCGGCAGCGGGGCGAATCCATTTCGGACATGATGTTGCCGGTTTCGTCGTCGCATTCCAACCGAACCAGCAATCCCAGATATTCTTTTTCCAAATCGGACAATCCCAGCAGCCGCTGAACGAAAATCAGGTTGCGTTCGAACGGACCGGGGACGCGCCGGCGCGCGGAACGGACTTTGTCGCGCAAAGCCGCTGTGTAGCCGGCGATCGCGGCGGACATTTCATTTTTAGCGAAACGGCGCTTTCCGAACGGGAAATCGTCGCCGCCGCTTTCCGTTTCGGGGATTTTGAACGCGGGCAGATAAAGATTTCCCTTGTCGCTCAGCCAGCCGCAAACCCCGTTGAAATGTTCGCGGACAAAGGTTTTGTTGCTCAGCGTGTTGAGCAGATATTCCATTCTTTTGCGTTTTTCAAACAAATCCGACATGATTTCGCCTCCTTGCGTTTTTCATGGGCAGGAATAGCACCCGAGTGCGACAAAATATGTCGTATTGTTGGAAAAAGAGAACAGCCGCCGGAAATTTCCGGTTAATCCCCGTTGTTGAAATCGCGCAGTTCGGCTTGCGCGCTTAAGGAGTCCGATGCACAGCCCGATCCGGCGAAAGATATGAAAATGCTGATAAACCATATCGATCCGAACATAGGTAAGGCTACCAGAAATTCAATCACGCGCTCAACATTAACGATGCTGGTGTATACGGCGTATAAAAACACTCCTCCAAATAGCAGGCAGCCTTCGTAAAACACAAGCTTGTCAAAAAAATCTTGTTTTTCGACGGGCCGCGAAGGCTCGATCGGCGTGTCGTCCACTTCGATCGGCGTGTCGTCCACCCAGTATCCGTCAAAATAGGCGCCTTCTTCGTCTTTGGAACAGGAAACGGTACCGACGCGGGGACGCAGATATCTTTTTAAGAAAAGGAAAGCGGTGAAATACGCCGCGACGATCTGCCACGCGTCGCGTTTGTCAAAATGATCGATGAAAAACGCTATCGTTCCGACGACGGAGTAAAACAAATAGACGAAAAACAAAAAAAGCCAAAATCCAGACGACCGCGTCAGAACTTTTTTGGCATATGCACCCTTTTTCGCGGGCTTTTTATCGCGGTTGGCGCGCATGGAGGCGATTAGTTCGCGAAAAGCTTTTTCTTCCAAAAGCTCTTTTTCCAAAGCGTCGGACGATTCGGTCATAAGCGTTCTCCTTGATATAAATACCGTTTAAATCAAGGATCGCGCCGGAAACGGAAAAAGACAACGCTTTTTTGCGCTTCCCGATCAAAGTGCGACAGATTTTGACGTGTTTGATTTCAGAACACGGATTTGATGATGCCGCCGCCCGCGACCAGATCGCCCGCGTACAAAACGACGGACTGACCGGGGGCGACGCCGCGCTGGTTCAGTTCGAAATCGACCTTGATTTCGTCGCCACCCGTTTGCGCGACGGCGACCGGCGTCGGCTGTTGGGACGAACGGATTTTCGCCGTCAGACGTTCAAAGCTTTCGAACGGTTTGCCCGCCGTCAGGCTCAGCGTCGCCGCGGTCAGCCCGTGGCAGACGTTCTGGTCTTCGAACCCGACGATGACGTCGTTCTTTTCCTTGTCGAAACCCAGAACGTACAGCGGCTTTTCCGCGCTGATGCCCAGCCCCTTGCGCTGTCCGACCGTGTAGTTCCAAAATCCATTGTGACGCCCCAGCACTTTGCCGTCCGTCGTGACGAAGTTTCCGGGTTTCGGTTCGGCTTGCAGAATGTCGTTGATGTCGCCCGAATAAAAATCCTGACTGTCGGGTTTGTCGCTGACGGGCAGTCCCGCCCGTTTGGCGATTTCGCGGATTTCGGCTTTCGTCTTGTCCCCCAGCGGCAGCAGAATGCGCGCCAGCCGGCTTTGTTCCAGACGGTACAGAAAATACGACTGGTCTTTTTTCGGGTCGACGCCGCGCGACAGGGTGTAAAGCCCCGTCGATTCGTCGCGGGCGACGCGGGCGTAATGCCCCGTCGCGAATTTGTCGAAATCGATGCCCTGTTTCGCCGCGGCTTCGGGCAGGGCTTGGAATTTGATTTTCGCGTTGCACCACACGCACGGGTTCGGCGTGCGTCCGGACATGTATTCGCGCTTGAAGTTTTCCAGCACGGTTTTTTTGTAGATTTCGGTGCAGTCCACGACGTGATAGGGGATTTTCAAAATGCCGCATACGGTTTCGGCGGCGGCGATGTCTTTTTCCTCGTGCGGGGAAAAGCAGGCGTCTCCGCGCGACGACAGCGCGGAAACGACGCGCCCCTTGTCCCAAATGGACATGGTCGCGCCGACGACGTCGTGTCCCGCTTGTTTCAACAAATACGCCGCGACGGCGGAATCGACCCCGCCGCTTAATCCGACCAGAATTTTCATGTTCCGACCCTTTCGTGTTTCACGGGCGTCAATGTAGCATTGATTCCGGTCGGAAAAAAAGAGTTTTTGCAAATAACGGAAAGGCGGCTTTGAAAAAGCCGCCCCGTCCGCCTAGCGTTCCGTCGCCGCGCGGCGGGCGACCGCCGTTTGCGCGGGTTTCGCGACGGCGCCGGTTTTGCTTTTGTTTCTGTTCATGCCCAGCTGGTCGGTCAAAACCTCCAATTCGTCGACGAATCCCTTGACGACGCTCAGTCCCTTTTTCCAAAAATCGGGTTTCGAAGCGTCCAGACCGAAAGGCTTCAGCATCTGCTGATGACGTTCCGAACCGCCCTTTGACAGCATTTCCATGTATTTTTTCGGGAAATCGGCGACTTTGCCGTCTTCGTACACTTTGTACAGCGAATTGACCAGACAGTCGCCGAACGCGTAGCCGTACACATAGAACGGCGTGTGAATCAAGTGCGGAATCGTCGACCACATCGCGTTCGATTTTTCGTCGTTCGCGACCGACGGACCCAGCGCGTCGTTCTGCGTTTTCGTCCAAATGCCGTTCAGCCGTTCGGGGGACAGCTCCCCTTCTTTGCGTCGCGCGGTGTGGACTTCGGTTTCAAAGCGGTGGAAAGCGATCTGACGCACGGACGAATTGATCATCGATCCCGTTTTTTCCGCCAGCATCGCGAAACGCTGTTTCGGATCCTTTTCGTGTTTCAGCATATACTTGAAAGTCATCATTTCGCCGAAGATCGACGCCGTTTCCGCCAGCGTGATCGGCGTGTTCGATTTCAGATACCCCTGTTCGCGCGCCAGATACTGGTGGACGCCGTGTCCCAGTTCGTGCGCCAGCGTCATCACGTCGCCAGCCGTTCCCATAAAGTTCAGCATCAGGTACGGGTGCGCGGACGGGACGGTCGGGTGGGCGTAGGCGCCGCCTTCCTTGCCTTCTTTCGGGGCGACGTCGATCCAGTCGTTGTCAAAGAATTTTTTGCCGATCGCCGCCATGTCGGGCGAAAATTCGTTATAAGCGGACAAAACGATGTTTTTCGCGTCGTCCCACGAGTATTTCTTTTCCGGCAGGTCGGGAACCGGCGCGTTGCGGTCGGAATAGTCCAGCTTGTCCACGCCCAGCCAGCCGGCTTTCAGCGCGTAATAGCGGTGGGAGATGTCCGCGTGGCTGTCCACGACCGAATCGACCAGAGCATCAACGACTTCGTCTTCGACCTGATTTTCGATGTTGCGGGCGGAAATCGGACGTTTGTAGCCGCGCCATTCGTCCTCGATCTGCTTGTCTTTCGCCAAAGTGTTGGTGATCAGCGCGAACGTGGACATGTTGTCTTTCATCACGCGGTTGATTTCGGCGCACGCCTCGTGCCGCGTCGCCATGTCGGGGTCGGACATTTTCGCCATCGCTTCGGGTTCGGTCAGTTCCTTGCCGCCGACGTTGAAACGCAGGCTCGCCATCGTTTCGTCGAACAGGCGGTTCCAGGCGGTCGCGCTGCTCATCGATTTGTCGTGCAGCAGTCTTTCCATGTTTTCGGGCAGCATGTGGTCGCGTCCCGCGCGGACGTTTTTCAGCCACGGTTCGTATTTCCGCGCGGTTTCGGACGTCATTTTTTCCGCCAGCCGTTCATCGGTCAGGCTGTTCAGCTCCAATTCGAAAAACAGCATTTTGCCGGAAACGTCGTTCGATTTTTCGCACACGTTTTGATAGAACGTCGAAATTTCGGGATCGTTCATGTTGGTCGAATGCATCATGTAGGAATACGCGTCCAGCCGCCCCAGCGTTTCGTTCAGGCGTTCGTATTCCTCGATCGACTTGCCGAATTCGTCGGGCGTCGATTCCGCCAGTTTGCCCTTGTAATGCGTTTCAAAGCGCAGCGCGCCCGCCGAAACGGACGCCAAGTCCTTTTTCAATTCGGGCGAATCCGGCGCGGGGTACAAATCGCTTAAATCCCAGCGTGGCATTTGTTCGGTCATGGCAAACTCCTTGTTCAAAAATCTGTTCGATTTTTGTCCAAAACGTCCCGAAAGTCAACAGAATTTAAAGATTTTTCAGCGGTAAGCCGCTTTGAAAATGTCGATGTTTTCCTGCAACGACAGGGTGTAGCGGTCCATCGCGAACAGGTTGCTCATCATCTTGTGCGCGCCGCGCGCCAACGTTTCCATTTCATCGGGTTTGATGCCGTAGTCGGACATTTTCAGGTTGTCGACGCCGCATTCCTTTTTCAGCTTTCGCAGCGCGCGGACGAACGTCATCGGTTTTTCGTCCTCGCTCAGTCCGTCGGTGACTTCGCCCATCATATGCGCCATTTTGATGAAACGGTCGGGAACGTATTTCGCGAAAAACGAGAAATAGGCGTCCGAAATCATCAGCAGCCCCGCGCCGTGCGGCAGTTCGGGGTGAAAGGCGGACATCGCGTGTTCCATGGAATGCTGCGACGTGCAGCTGGACGTCGACTGCACCATGCCGGACAGCAGTCCCGCCAAGGCGATGTTGGTGCGCGCTTCGATGTCCGATCCGTCGCGCACGGCTTTGGGCAGGTTTTTGCAGATCAGACGGATCGTTTGCAGGGAAAACGCTTCGCTGATCGGGGTGGCGATTTCGGCGATGAACCCCTCCGCCGCGTGGAAAAAGGCGTCGAATCCCTGAATCGCCGTCAAAAAAGGCGGCACGCTGACGGTCAGTTCGGGGTCGACGACCGACAGGCGCGGAAACGTCGACGGCACGCCGAAACCGATTTTTTCGCGCGTTTCTTCGTTTGTGACGTCCAGCCACGGATCGATTTCCGATCCCGTTCCCGCCGTCGTCATCACGGCGACGATCGGCAGAGCCTTGTTTTTGACGGGGCGTCCCTTGCCGGATCCCGTGACGACGTAATCCCACAAATCGCCGGGGTTGCGCGCCATCAGGGCGATCGCCTTGGCGGAATCGACGACGCTGGCGCCGCCGACGCCGACCACGACGTCGCAAAAGTTGTCGCGGGCGAGCTGCGCGGCTTCCATCACGTGGGATTTGGACGGGTTCGGGCGCACCTTGTCGAAAATCATGTATTCGATGTTCTGGTGTTTCAGCGCCGCCAGAACGCGGTCGAGAACGCCCGCGCCGCGCGCCGCGTCTTCGGCGGAAACGACGACCAGAGCCAGTTTGCCGAACAGGTCTTCGCGTTTCAGTTCGTCCAGCTTGCCGACGCCGAACAGGACTTTTGTCGGAATGGAAAAATCGAAATCAATCATCAGCCGCCTCCCGTTGTTAAAAAGGACGCTTCATTTATACTTTTTTCGCGGCAAAAAGAAAGCGAAATTCACCGCGTCGGACGCAAAAATCCGAACGGGGACGTCGAATCGGACGCGGAAACGGCGGCGGGTTCAGCCGGTTCGGCGGGCGCGTCCGCGCCGGACGGTTCGAAATCGTCCTCCGCGGCTTCTTGCGTTTCGGGAAAAGCGACGTCGAAATCGTCGCATGCGGGACCGGCGGCGACCGCCTTTTCGGCGTCGACGCCGCGGCAGGCGTCAGCCAGACGCGAATAGACGCGCCCCAGCGATCCCTCTTCGAAAATCTTGGTCAGATAGTGTTCGAAATCGTGGCGTTCCAGCATGGTGAACATCTGTTCGAAACGGTAGCAGAACGTGCGCACCGCGCTGGACAGGATTTCGTCGCGCCGCAGCTGGTTTTCCAGATCGTCTTTGAAACGGGGGGAATGTTCCGCGCTTTGCAGCAGGACTTTGCAGAACGCCCAGCGGTTGCCGTCGCCGACGCGCTGCCAGATGATTTCCGTGTGCGCCGGCTGAACCAGCCCCAGCCGCACGATGATGTCGGACAACAGGTCGTTCAGTTCGTTGATGAACAGGTCGGCGTTGCGCAGCACCGTCGCGCTGCGCGTCTGCACCTGCGTTTCCATCAGGGTGCGCACCATGACTTCGGCGTGGTCGGCGGAACGTCTGGTCTGCGCCAGCATCAGGTTGATCGTGTTGCCCTGTTTGCGCAGGATCATCGCGTTGTACAGCAGACCCGCGACGCCCCACAGGAAAACGACGGGCAGGAAAGCCGTCGCGGCGACCGCCGTCAGTTCGGGCGCGGGCAGTCCGAACAGCTGCGGAAAGCCGATTTTGGCGTAGACGTAAAACAGGACGCCCCCCAGCCACAGCAGCGACGCCGCCACGGAAAAGCTGAACAACACGATGATGCCGACCATGTTCCTATCCCTCTGATTCTAAAAGAATTTGGACAATTTGAGGCTCATTTTAGCCGCGGAAGGTGAATTTTCTCTAAATGGCGGGGAATATTTTTATTCTCTTGCGCCGGCAAAAGTGCTAAGAAAGGACAGACTTCTAAATTTTAACCGAAACAGGAACGTCATGGAACAGGAACAGTATCTGGAATTTGAAAAGCCCGTCGCCGAACTGGAAAGCAAGATCGAAGGTCTGCGCCACCTTGGCGGAGCCGACGACGGCGTCAGCATCGCCGACGAAATCAGCCGTTTGCAGAAAAAGGTCGAAAAGCAGATCAACCAGCTGTACGCGAAGCTGACTCCGTGGCAAAAAACGCAGGTCGCGCGCCACCCCGAACGTCCGCACTGCGTCGATTACATCAACGGGCTGATCACGGATTTCAACCTGCTGGCGGGCGACCGCCTGTTCGCCGAAGACGCCGCCATCGTCGGCGGTCTGGGACGGTTTCAGGGGCATTCCGTCATGGTGATCGGTCAGGAAAAGGGACACGACATCGAAACCCGCCTGAAACACAGTTTCGGCATGGCGAAGCCCGAAGGGTACAGAAAAGCGATCCGCCTGATGAAAATGGCGGACCGTTTCGGCTTGCCGATCATCACGTTCGTCGACACGGCGGGCGCTTTCCCCGGATTGGAAGGAGAAGAACGCGGACAGGCGGAAGCCATCGCGTCCTGCATCAGCGAAAGCTTCGGCGTGCGCGTTCCGGTCGTTTGCTGCGTGATCGGCGAAGGCGGATCGGGCGGCGCGATCGCTTTGGCGACGGCGAACCGTCTGCTGATGCTGTCCAATTCGATTTATTCCGTCATTTCGCCCGAAGGGTGCGCGTCGATTTTGTGGCGCGACGGGGCGCAGGCGCAAAAGGCGGCGGAAGCCCTGCACCTGACCGCGCAGGATTTGAAAGAACTGGGCGTGATCGACGAAATCGTCGAAGAACCCGCGGGCGGGGCGCACCGCGCCAAAGAAGCGACGATTCAGGCGGTCGGCGAAGCGATCGCGCGCCATTTGAACGATCTGATGAAAATGGATCGCGACAGAATCCGCCGCGACCGCGAAGACAAGTTTATGAAAATGACTCGCTTGCAGGCGTAAGGGATTTTCAAAAAAATCAAGCAACCGCGGAAGATTCTTCCGCGGCTGTTTTTTTTGCGCATTTACCCGCGATTCGTTTCGCGCCACCGTAAGGGCTTTTGAAACCAACCAAGGGGGGGGTAAATGACGGTGTACGGATATTTGCGGGTATCGACGGACAAACAGGATTACGAAAACCAAAAGATCGGCGTTGAGGAGCTGGCGCGGACGCGCGGATTGCCGATTGAAAACTGGATCATTGACGACGGCGTGTCGGGGATAAAAGAACCCGAAAAGCGCAAACTCGGCAAACTGCTGAAACGGATAAAATCAGGGGACGTGATTATCTGTTCGGAATTGTCGCGGCTGGGGCGGCGGCTGTTTATGGTTATTTCCATTTTGGGACATTGTATGAAAATCGGCGCGAAAGTGTTGACCGTCAAAGACGGTTACGAACTGGGCGACAACGTGCAGAGCAAGATTCTGGCGTTCGCTTTCGGATTGGTCGCCGAACTGGAACGGGAAATGATCAGCAAACGCACCAAAGAAGCCCTGCAACGCCGCAAAATGAACGGCAAAAAACTGGGCAGACCGTTCGGCAGCGTCAACCGCCGTCACGTTCTGGACGGCAAGGAATCTCAAATCCGCGCGGAACTGGCAAACGGCGCAACCGTCGCGGAAATCGCCAAAAAACACAAAATCGGAAAAAGCACGATTTACAGGTTTATTTCCCAAGAAAACCCTCGTTAATTTGAAACATAGCAATCTTTCTCGTTTATATCAACACCTTTAAGTTTCCCGCGTATTTTTGCCCCAAACACCTTTCCCAACCTAACGAGGGTTAAATTGGGAAAGGCTGAAATATCTGTTCCTTACCGAACTCCTCCGGACTTTTTAGCGATTGCAAAAGAGGATTCGGGTGTCAAAGGTCACTTTTATAGATTTATTCGCCGGTATCGGAGGTTTTCATTTAGCTTTTCACAAATGTGGCGCGAAATGCGTTTTTGCTTCGGAATGGGACGAATTCGCCAGAAAAACATACGAACGCAATTTTAAAAAAATATCACCGTCTTTGTTCAAAAACGGCTGTTTTGCCGGAGATATAACAAAAATCGATGCAAAAGATATTCCCGATTTCGACGTTTTAACGGGCGGTTTTCCTTGTCAGCCTTTTTCTCAAGCGGGATTGAAAAAAGGCTTTAACGAAACGCGCGGAACTTTGTTTTTTGACATCGCTCGGATATTGAAGGAAAAACGACCGCAAGCGTTTTTTATCGAAAATGTGCGGGGATTGCTCAATCATAATAACGGGGAAACGTTTTCGACAATAAAAAAAATCATTGAAGAAGATTTGTCTTATTCTTTTTTTTACAAAATCATATTCGCCTCCGATTTCGGCGTTCCGCAGTATCGACCAAGGCTGTACATGGTCGGTTTTAAAAACAAAGACATAAATTTCAAATTTCCGGAACCGACAAAACTGACAATGACCATGAGCGACGTTTTCGGCGGGCGAGTTGATAGAAAAATAGGCTACACCTTGCGGGTCGGAGGGCGACATTCGGGCGTCGGCGACCGCAGGAATTGGGACACCTATCTTGTCAACGGCGAAATCCGCCGTCTGACTTCGAAAGAGGGGCTGAAAATGCAAGGCTTTCCGGAAAGTTTTGAATTTCCGGTATCTGAAATTCAAGCGATGAAACAGCTGGGAAATTCCGTCGCCGTTCCGGCTGTGGAAGCCGTCGCGAAAGAGATAATCAAAAATATACGGGAAAGAACGTAATGTTGCACGCGAATAAAGGCGAATGGTCAGAATTATACGTTTTATACAGTTTGTTCGCGAATAATAAAATTGCGGCGGCTGATAACGATTTGCGTCCTACCGATAAATTTTATAAGTTTCTGAAAATATTTCGCGAAGATGCGCCCCGACGTTTGATAACTTATGATTTAAAGGAAAACGAAAAGGTCGTAATTCGAGGTTTCGGTTGTGAAAAAATCGTTTCGACGATGGGCTTATCTTCTAAAACAAAAAGAATTTTCGATAAAATCAAAGAAACCGGCGATACGACTTTCCCGATTCCGGAAGCGGAAGATTTGATGCAAGTTTTTTTTCTTTCAAAAATAAAAGCTTCTTCGTTTGAAAAATCCGATTTGACGGCTACGGTTGAAAACGATATCGTATCGGAAACGGAACCTTGCGGTTTTTCCATAAAGTCGCAAGTCGGCGGAGCGTCGACATTATTAAACGCAAGTGGCGGTGGGACGAATTTTACTTATAAAATATCCGGTTTCAACGGCAGCGTCGACGAAATAAATTCTATCGATTCACATAAAAAAATCCGCGACAGATTGAACGCCATATCAAAAACAGGAGGAAAACTGGTTTTTGTCGGTATGAGCAGTTCTACTTTCAGGGAAAATTTGAGAACGGTTGATACCGTTTTACCGAAAATCATAGCGCAAATGCTTATGAATTATTATTCCGGCAAGGGTTCGAAAATGGAAACTTTGTGCGAATTGGCGGCTAAAAACGATTGTTTTGATTTGAATAAAAATCAAATCACGTCGAAAGTTAAAAATTTTTTGAAAATCGTTGCGCTCGGTATGGTTCCGCAAACGCAATGGAACGATAGATTGTCCGCATACGGCGGCTATATCGTCGTGCGCGACGACGGCGAATTGGTTTGCTATCATTTGTATAACGAAGACGCTTTTAAAGAATATTTATTTAATAATACTAAATTTGATACGCCCAGCTGTTCTCGGCACAAATTCGGATATATTTATAATGATCGAGGATCGTTGTTTATAAATTTGAATCTGCAAATACGCTTCAATAAATGACGGATACCCTTTCAAAAGAAGAACGGTCGCGCGTTATGGCGAAAGTCAAATCCCGCGACACGAAACCGGAAAAGAAAGTGCGGTCAATGCTTTTTTCGCTGGGGTTTCGTTTCCGCCTGTGCCAAAAGAATCTGCCCGGAAAACCGGACATCGTGTTGAAAAAATACAAAACCGTCGTTTTTGTTCACGGTTGTTTTTGGCACGGGCACGAAAACTGCAGAAAAGCCCGTATTCCCAAAAGCAACGTCGAATTTTGGAAAAACAAAATCGAACGCAACAAACAACGTTTCGACGAGGTCGCCGGACAGCTCCGCGCGCAAGGCTGGAAAGTCGTTGTCGTCTGGGAATGCGAAATCGAAAAAGATTTTGAAAACACGATGCGAAAACTTATCGCCGCAATAGAAAAAAACGCTTAAAAATCTCCGTTTCTTTATCTGCTTTCCGCCATTAACCGCGCCGGCGGCGGGGCGGTCGCCTTTTGTCCGTAGCCGGATTGCCGTCGGGACAAACCGCGCGCGCCGGCTTATGCTTTTCTTTGGCATACAGACAGGAGGAAACAATGCATTTGATGTCGAAAATAAAAGAGTTTGTCGAAAACGTCGAAAAATCGGGCGCGAAGCCGCTGTACGAACTGACGCCGAAACAGGCGCGGCGGGTGTTGTCGGACGTTCAGAAATTTCCCGTTTTCGCGCCCGAAACGGACGTGCGCACCGTCTACGCCGCCGTCAAAGGAACGGAGATTCCCGTTAAAATCCACCGTCCGAAGGGCGTCGACGCCGTTTTGCCGGTCGTTTTTTACATTCACGGCGGCGGCTGGGTGATGGGGGACGATTCGACTCATGACAGGCTGGTGCGCGAACTGGCGGCGGGCATACCCGCGGCGGTCGTTTTTCCCGTGTACACGCCGTCGCCGGAATCGGCTTTTCCCCAAACGACGGCGGAGCTGTCCGCCGCGCTGAAACATATCGTCGCGCGCGCCGGCGAATTGCGGCTGGACGCGTCGCGTCTGGCGGTCGCGGGGGACAGCGTCGGCGGCAACATGGCGATCGCGACGGCGATGAACGCCAAAAAAGAGGGAACGCCCGAAATCTGTTTCCAACTGTTGATTTATCCCGTGACCGACGCGTCGATGGCGACAAAATCCTACCGCGATTTTAAAAACGGACCGTGGCTGACCAAAAAAGCGATGGCGTGGTTTTGGAAACTGTACGCCCCGAACGAAGCCGACCGCGCGTCGGCGTCCGCGTCGCCTTTGAACGCCGAAATCGGACGGTTGGCGGGGTTGCCGCCCGCTTTGGTGATCACGGCGGAAAACGACGTTTTGCGCGACGAGGGCGAAGCGTTCGCCCGCAAATTGGACGAAGCGGGCGTTCCGGTGACGTCGGTCCGGTTCAACGGCGCGATACACGATTTTATGATGCTGAATCCGGTCGCGGACAGCGCCGCCGCGCGCGACGCCGTTTTGTTGGCGATCGCCAAACTGCGCGACGCGTTCAAAATCGGATAGGCGACGATCGGACAGGTTGCTTCGCGCCGCCGCGCCGCTTATTTCTTTTATATTCACGGAAAGGAGGGCGTCATGTTGGAAATCAGACCGAAAAACGACAGGGGCAAAACGCGGCTCAGCTGGCTGGACAGCCGGCACACGTTTTCCTTTGCCGACTATTACGATCCCGCGCATTCGGGGTTCGGCGAACTGCGCGTCATCAACGACGACGTCGTCGCTCCGCGCGAAGGGTACGGGGCGCACCGGCGCGACAATATGGAAATCGTCACCGTCATGATCGGCGGACAGATGGAACACAAGGACAATCTGGGCAATTCCTGCGTGATTTCGGCGGGCGAAGTTCAGCGGATCACGGCGGGAACGGGGATTATCCACAGCGAAATCAATCCGTCGCTGTCGCGCGCGGCGCATTTTTTGCAGATTTGGATTCTGCCCGACCGTTTGAATTTGGCTCCCGAATACGAAAAGCGGGAATTCGAACAGGCGGGCATGCTGGACAATCTGCGTTTGATCGTGTCGCGCGACGGGCGGATCGGATCCGTCGGGATTCATCAGGACATCAACATCTTTCAATGTCTGCTGACGGCGGACAGAATCGCGCGGTTTCAAATGCGTCCGTCCCGCCGCCTGTGGTTGCAGATCGCGACCGGCGCGCTGGAAGCCAACTCGCTTTATTTGAAAACGGGCGACGGCTTGGCTATTACGGAAGAGGCGGGCGTCCTGACGCTGAAAGGATTGGACGAACGCAGCAATCTGCTGATTTTCGATTTGCCCGCGTATTAAAAGGGGGAGGGGGAGAGTTTTCCCCCTCTTTCACCGTTCGCGGACGGATTTCAGCCAAGCGATTTCCGCCGCGTATCCGTCCAATTCGTTGGGCGTTTCCAGATAAAACGGCAAATCGCGCAACAGCGGGTGGTTGACGACGCGCCGGATCGCGTCTTTGCCGATACTGCCCAGCCCCAGTTTTTCATGCCGGTCTTTGTGCGACGCGAACGGGTTTTTGCTGTCGTTCAGGTGAACCGCTTTCAGGCGGTGCAGTCCGACGACGCGGTCGAATTTTTCCAAAACGCCGTCAAGGTCGTTCGCAATGTCGTATCCCGCGTCCCAGACGTGGCAGGTGTCCAGACACACGCCCAGCTTTTCGTTTAAATCGACGCGGTCGATAATCGCGCGCAGTTCCTCGAACGTTCCGCCGATCTCCGTTCCTTTGCCCGCCATGGTTTCCAAAAGGACGGTGGTGGTTTGATCCTTTGTCAGAATTTCGTTCAACACTTCGGCGATTTTCGCGACGCCCGTTTCAACGCCCTGTCCGACGTGCGATCCGGGGTGAAAGTTGTAGCAGCTGCCCGGCAGACGTTCCATGCGTTTCAGATCGTCCGCCATGGTTTCAAAAGCGAACCGCCGCGTGTCGTCGTTCGCGGCGCAGGCGTTCAGCGTGTAGGGCGCGTGCGCCAGAACGGCGCCGAATCCGTTTTCGCGCGCCAGATTTAAAAAGGCGGCAACGTCCTTTTCGTCGATCGCTTTCGCCGCGCCGCCGCGGGGGTTGCGCGTGAAAAATTGAAACGTGTTCGCGCCGATCGAAACGGCGGTCTTCGCCATGGCGGCGAATCCTTTGGCGGCGGACAGGTGGCACCCGATGCGAAACACGGACTTTCTCCTAAAACAAAGGCAGGTTGTTGTCGTAGTAAATGACGTTCAGATTTTCGTCGGGACTGATCGGTTCGTAGCGGTTCGCCATAGCGTCGAACGTGGCGGCGTCGATCATCAGCGCGCTTTCGTCGTTTCGCGAACGGTTCAGGACGCGTTGTTTCGCCGTTTCCAAATCGCATTCGATCTGGTGGAACTGAATGTTGTCGCAAAAATGCCCCATGCGTTCGACGGCGGCGGCGCGGCTGGCGCGCGACCAGAAACCGCGGTCGAAAATGACGTTGCCGCCCGCCCCCGCGATGCGTTCGCCCAGTTTCCAGGTGAACTGCGTCACTTTGGCGTGCGCGGCGTCGAATTCGTTTTGCGGCAGGTCGCGCCCGAACAGTTCGCAAATAAATTCGTCGTCGTTCAGGACGACGGCGTTGTATCGCGCCGCCAGCTTGCGCGCGACGGTCGATTTGCCGAACCCCATAAAGCCGCAAAGAAAATGAACCGTCGCCATTTCTTATTTGAACCAGCCTTTGACGGTGGAAATCCAGCCGTTGATTTCGCCTTTCATTCCGCCGATGTCGGCGAAGTACAGCACCGCCAGAACGACCAGAATGACCCAGAAATACGTTCTGACGAAAATCAGCGTTTCGCCGACGAATTTGGCGACGCCCCGAAACAGGGCGGGGAACATTTCGTGCAGCAAATAGTCGAAATAGCGTTTCATTGCAAAGTTCCTTTCATAAAACAAGACGCCGCGCATTGTGCCAATTTTTTGCGTTTGTTGCAATAAAAAGAAAAGAGCCTCTTTCGAGGCTCTTTCTTTTGTTCAAGGCGCGCAAGGCGATCAGAAACCGCCCATGCCGCCCATTCCGCCCATGCCGCCCATTCCGGCGTCGGCGCCGCCGTGGCAGGCGCATTTTTCTTCGGGCTTGTCGGCGACCATGGCTTCGGTCGTGATCAGCAGTCCGGCGATCGACGAAGCGCTTTCCAAAGACGTGCGGACGACTTTGGTCGGGTCGATGATGCCGGCTTCGAACATGTCGACGTATTCGCCGGTCTGCGCGTTGTAGCCGATGTTGGTCTTTTCGCCTTCCAGCAGTTTGCCGGCGATGACGGCGCCGTCTTCACCCGCGTTTGCGGCGATCTGACGGACGGGCGCCTGCAAAGCGCGGCGAATGATGTCGACGCCGACGCGCTGGTCGTCGTTGGCGGGTTTGACCGCGTCCAGACATTTCACGGCGTACAGCAGCGCGGTGCCGCCGCCCGTGACGATGCCTTCTTCGACCGCGGCGCGCGTGGCGTGCAAAGCGTCGTCGACGCGGTCTTTCTTTTCCTTCACTTCGACTTCGGACGCGCCGCCGACTTTGATCACCGCGACACCGCCGGACAGCTTCGCCAAGCGTTCCTGCAATTTTTCCTTGTCGTATTCGGACGTCGTCGTTTCGATCTGTTTTTTGATCTGCGCGCAACGGGCGGAGATTTCGTCTTTCGCGCCGGCGCCGTCGACGATCGTCGTGTTGTCTTTGGTGATGGACACTTTTTTCGCCGTTCCCAGCATGTCCAGCGTCACGTCTTCCAGTTTGATGCCCAGATCGGACGAAATCACCTGACCTTTGGTCAGAATGGCGATGTCTTCCAGCATGGCTTTGCGGCGGTCGCCGAAGCCGGGGGCTTTGACGGCGGCGACTTTCAATCCGCCGCGCAGTTTGTTGACGACCAGCGTCGCCAAAGCTTCGCCTTCAACGTCTTCCGCGATGATCAGCAGCGGGCGGGACGTCTGGACGACGGCTTCCAACACCGGCAGCATGGACTGCAGGTTGGACAGTTTGGCTTCGTGAATCAAAATGTACGGATTTTCCAGTTCGCAGGTCATCTTTTCCGCGTTCGTCACGAAATACGGGGACAGGTAGCCGCGGTCGAACTGCATGCCTTCGACGACTTCCAGTTCGGTGTTCAGCCCTTTGGCGTCTTCGACGGTGATGACGCCTTCGTTGCCGACTTTTTCCATCGCGTCGGCCAGATATTTGCCGATCGAGCTGTCGCCGTTGGCGGAAATCGTGCCGACCTGCGCGACTTCGGCGGTCGTGGAAACCTTGCGCGAACGGGATTTGACGTCTTTGACGACGGCTTCGACAGCCATGTCGATGCCGCGGCGCAGATCCATCGGGTTCATGCCGGCGGCGACGGCTTTGCAGCCTTCGCGGACGATGGCTTGCGCCAGAACCGTGGCGGACGTGGTGCCGTCGCCGGCGACGTCGGCGGTTTTGGACGCGGCTTCTTTGATGATCTGGGCGCCCATGTTTTCAAATTTGTTCGCCAGTTCGATTTCCTTGGCGACGGAAACGCCGTCTTTGGTGATCTTCGGCGCGCCGAAAGATTTGGACAGAACGACGTTGCGACCTTTCGGACCCAGCGTCACTTTGACGGTGTCAGCCAGAATGTCGACCCCGCGCAGCATCGCGTTGCGGGCGTCGGTGGAAAATTTGACTTCCTTAGCAGCCATAGTTTAAAACCTTCCTTAAATAAAGTTGAAATCAGTTGAGCAAAACGCGCGAGGGGTTATTCCAAAACGCCCAGAACGTCGGCTTCTTTCATGATCAGCAGTTCTTCGCCGTCGATTTTGACTTCGGTGCCCGACCATTTTCCGAACAGAACCTGATCGCCGACTTTCAGGGTCATGGGGATCGTTTTGCCCTGTTCGTCGCGACTGCCCGTTCCGACGGCGATGACTTCGCCTTTGGACGGCTTTTCCTTCGCGGTGTCGGGAATGATGATTCCGCCGGCGGTTTTCGTGTCTTCCGCGGTGCGTTTAACCAGAATGCGGTCGAATAACGGTCTGAATTTCATAATAGCAACCCTTTTAAAAGTGAACCAAAACTCTTTCAAACGGGCGGGCTTGGCACTCCGCCCCTTCGAGTGCTAACAACATAGGATTCCCCCGTCGCGCTGTCAAGGGGCGCGGGCATAATTTTTTTTCGGCGGGTACGAAAAAGGCTCCGCGCGCGGCGGAGCCTTTCGAAAGAATGAAATCGCGGATCAGCGTCCGTACATGCCGCGACCGGGGAAATACGCGCCGTTGACGATCGCCTGCTGAACCATTTTTTGGTTTTCCTTTTTCATCAGACTGCCTTCCAGCTTTTTCAGCGCGGTCTGCGCGTGTTTCAAATCGACGTAGTCGCGGGTTGAAAACAGTTCCTTGGGCGTCTGCGGCGCGCCGATCGTCGCGGCGGCGGTTTTGGACGCGATGTAAGCTATGCCCGCGCCGGCGACGCAATGGCTCAGGTCGGGGTCGATGGTCGCGGCGACGACCATGGCGGCGGCGATGACGCCCAGCTTCGTCGTCGTTTCGCGCGAATGCTCGCCCGCCTTGACGTTGCCGTAATAAGCCAGCTTGTCCTTGATGCCGAAGCCTTTCATTTCTTTTTCGACTTCCTTGCGTTTGGCGGCGACGTCGTCGGGGTTGATGCCCTCCCATTCCGAACGTTTGGCGTAATCGGACAGCGTTTTATGCGATTCGATGATCGTGTCCAGACGCGTCATCGAAACGGCGTTCGTCAGATATTTATTCAGCAAAGCGGCGGATTTGGACGTTTTTTCCGTCGTTTCCGTTTTGGTTTCCAAACTTAAAGCCATAGCGACCTCCTGCAATTCTTATAGTGGCAATACTGTATTCTTTTTGAAAATTTTGTCAATAATTTTCATCGGACGGCGCGCTTTTTCGCGGCGTCGGCTTTGGACAAATCTTCGGCGGCGCGGTAGCGGCTGTTGATCCTGACGCGCATGGATTCCAGAAAATCGTCGACGACCGACCGCGCCGCCTGCATTTCCCGATCCATTTTGGAACGCAGGAACATCAGCACGCTCTGCCCTTCGATCTTCGCGTCGCGGATATAGTACCCGTCGGGCGTTTCGCGCAGGGCGAAAAACATTTCCAAAGCCGCGTCGCGTCCGCCGTCGGGGCGGTTCGCGCCGTTCGCGAAACTGACGGCGGCGGACACCTTTAGCAGAATGTCCCTGCCCGACGGAACCTTGTCGGTGACGTTCAGGTCGACCTTGTCGAAACCCAGCGAAACCGATCCGTACGTCACGACGAAATAATCGAAAAACATCGAACGCAGGGCTTCGCGTTGGGATTCCGTCATCGCGTTCCAGTGCCTGCCCATCGCCAGTCGGGGCAGTTCCGTTTGATGAAACACCTGTCGCGCGATTTTGCGCAGTTTCAAAAATCGGGTTTTGGCGTCTTTGACGGACAGAATGTCGATCAGCTCCATGCCTTTGGTTTTCAGCCATTCTTCGGGCGTCGGCTTCGGCGCGGGCGTTTGGGCGCGCGCGAACGGCGCGGCGGCGCACAGGAAAAGGCAGACGGACAGGCAGATTTTCAAAACCGTTTTCATCGCGGCGCGGACTCCTTTGTGTATTCGAAAATCCAGTATATACTAATTCCCGTTTTCGCGGTATAGTGAAAAACCGTTGTTTTCAAAAGGGAATCAAAATGCCGTTTCGATTGCTGTTCGGGATTTTCGTTTTTTGGGCTTTTTCCGGCGTTCAGGCGCGCGCGGGGGCGACGCTGGACGCGATCAAGCGGTCGGGGATCGTGCGCTGCGGCGCGCGGACGGCGGCGAACGCCTACGCTTATCAGGTCGACGGGGAATGGCGGGGGATCGACGTCGAAATCTGCCGCCTGATCGCGTCCGCCGTGACGGGCAGGGCGGAGGCGGTGCAGATCGTTCCAGTCAACCGCGAAGAGGGCTTCAAACTGCTGTCCGACGGACGGATCGACGTTTTGAACGCCGCGACGCCGTGGACGATGGAACAGGAACTGCTGTCGGACGCGGCTTTTCCCGCCGTGTTTTATTACGACGCGCTGGCGTTCATCGGGCATTACAACCCCGAAGCGACGTCGATGAACGATTACAGGGGCGCGAAGGTCTGCGTCGAAAACACGCCGTTTCTGGCGCGGGAGATCGACGCGTACAACCACCGCCACCGTTTGGAAATGCGCGTGATGAAAATGCCGACGCTGGCGCGCGCGAAAGAACTGCTTTACCTGAAACGGTGCGATCTGGTTCTGGCGCGTCTGGAAACGCTGCATTCGGATTATTTCAAAAAAGCGCCCGAGGACGTCGATCTGGTCGTTCTGCCCGAAATCGTGCGGACGTATCCGGCGGGTCCCTATATCCGCGACGACGACAAAGAGCTGTTCAAAATTCTGCGCTGGCTGGTCTACGCCGTCGTCAAGGCGGAGGAAAAAGGCATTTCTTCGCAGAACATCGAAGATTTCCAAAACACGGCGGATCCCGAAATCCAGAACCTGCTGGGGCAGAACAAAGCCGTCGCCGACAGAATGGGGCTGGACGCGGGGTGGATTTACCGCGCGTTGTCGCAGCGCGGCAACTACGGCGAGATTTACCGCCGCGCGCTGGGCGACAAGTCCGTTTTGAAACTGAACAGAACGGCGAACAGGCTGGTAAAGGACGGCGGACTGCTTTCCGCCCCCGATTTTGACAGATAAGCGAGGTTCGATATGAAAAAAACGTTTTTGATCATGCTGGCGTCTTTCGCCTGTCCCGCGGCGTTCGGGGCGGACATTGCCGCCGAATCGAAAATCGACGCCGTGACGGTGTTCCCCGACCGCGCCGACGTGACGCGTTCGGCGGCGGCGGAACTGCCCGCCGGCAGACACACGATCGTTTTCGACGGGCTGCCCGCCGGATTGATGACGGATTCCCTGCGCGTGTCGGGCAAAGGCGACGCCGCTTTCGTCATCGGATCGGTCGAAACGAAGGAAATCCACACGACCGCCCCCGCCGTCGCGCGGGAAAAGGAAATTCGGGACAAGATAGCCGCTTTGCGCGACAAAAGCCGCTATATCGACGCGCAGATCGCCGCCGCCGAAACGGGCAAAACGTTTTTGCAGTCGCTGTCGCGCGCGCCCGCCGCGGGATCGAACGACGCCAAAGCCGCCGCCGTGTCGCCCGAAGCGTGGCAGAACGCTTGGCGGGTCATTCAAAACGGCATGGATTCGCTGGGACGCGAAGTGATCGACAAACAGATTCAGGCGCGCGCCGTGACGGACGAGATTTCGGCTTTGAACGCGCGGCTGCGGGAAATTTCGACGGGGCGGAAAAGCTACAAACAGGTGCGCGTGAACGTCGAGGCGGTCAAGCCCGTCAAAGCGCGGCTGGCTTTGCAGTACCGGATTTTCGGCGCGTCGTGGAATCCGCTGTACGAGGCGCGCCTTGATTCCGCGCGGGAAACGGTCGACATCGTGCAGTCCGGCACTATTTCCCAGCATACGGGCGAAGACTGGAACAACGTCGCGCTGACGCTGTCGACGGCGCGTCCGTTCGCGGCGACGCAGCCGCCCGTCCCGTCCCCGATTTGGGTCGACGCCCGTCCCAAACAGCCGGAACCGGTCGCGTACGGGGATACGATGACGATGGCGCGTTCCGCCGCGCCGTCGAAAAAAATGATGATGATGTCGAACTTTGCCGTCGACGCCGGAATGGAGGCGGAAACGGCGGCGGTCGGCGGTTCGTTCGACGCCGAAACGGCTTCGGCGTCCGCCGTCGGAACGGAATTTTCGGGCGTTTTCGCGATCAAGGGGACGGCGAACGTGCCGTCCGACGGGGCGCAGTACCGGTTCAACATCGGAACGTATCCGTCCAAGGCTGAAATCCGCGCGGAAACCTATCCCGCGGCGGACGCGTCGGTTTATCTGATCGCGACGACCGTCTTTAACGGGGAACTGCCCCTGCTGTCGGGCGACATCGCCCTGTTTCGCGACGGCGCGTTCATCGGCAATTCGCATCTGGACATGCTTCGCCCGAACGAAAAACTGCATCTGGCGTTCGGTCAGGACGAAAAAATCCGCGTGACCCACACGGTTCTGGGCGGCGAAACCAGCGAAGCGGGCGTCATCACCCGCGAAAACAGGAAAGAGGCGCTGAGCAAAACCGCCGTGCAGAATCTGCACAACCGCCCGATGAAAATCGCGGTGTACGAACAGTTGCCCGTGTCGCGCAACAGCGACGTGTCCGTCAAGATCGTCAAGGACAAGACGACGGACGGCTACGTCGCGAATCCGAACGACAGGATCGGACTGCTGAAATGGGAAAGCGTCTGGCAGCCGCGCGAAAAACGCGAAATCGAATACGGTTACGCCGTTTCGTGGTCGAAAGACAAAATCCTGACGGGATTGTGAAAACGGAAAAAGCCCCCGTTTCAAGCGGGGGCTTTTCAAAATGCAAAAACGGCGGGATTGAAGCTCCCGCCGGTTGAATTTGGCGACCCTAACGGGACTCGAACCCGTGTTGACACCTTGAGAGGGTGCTGTCCTAACCAATTAGACGATAGGGTCGTTTTTTTTGCGACTTTTTTGATATAAATCCAAACGGCGGGCGGCGTCAACATTTTTTGCGCGTCAGCCTGTTTTCCGTGCGTTTTAGCCGAACGGGCAGGGTCTTTTCGCGCGCCGTCCGCGCTATAATGGGGCGTGTTTTCTTTCAAGGAGGCGCGCCATGACGCAATGCCGTATGAAAAATTGTCCGCTGAAACTGCTGTTTAAATCCTTTTACGACAAAAGCCTGCCCGTCTGTTTCGTCCGGTCGGGACACGGCGTCGGACTGACGCCGCTGTTCGTTCTGTCGGTTCTGTCCGCGTTGACGTGCGCGGTCGGGGCTTTGATCGCCGTTGTTTCGTTTTCGCCCGAATCCGTCGCCGAACGGGTCAAAAACCTGCCGGTGTTCGAAATCAAAAACGGAAAAATCGTCAGCCCCGAAAACTTTGTCCGCGGCTTTGATCTGGGCGGCGGTTTGCGGCTGACCGTCGACACGGCGGCGAAAGCGGACGAAAGAACGGAATCGGCGCCCAACGAAATCCGCATATCCGCCGACGGCGTTTCGTTCGTCAAAGGGCATCGTGTCGATCTGATGCCGCTGAACGAATTTCTGGAAACGGACAACGTCACCGTCACGGCGCAAAACGTCGCCGATTTCGCGCGCGCGGTCGCGGCGGGAATGACGTACACCCTGCCGCCGGTCGTTTTGGCGATCGCCGTCCCCGTTTTGTTTCTCAAATACGTTTTTCTGACGTATCTGCTGGCTTTGTTCACTTACGCCGCGACGCTGTTTTCAAAAACGTCCCTGCCGTTCGAAGCCAGAATGCGGCTGGCGGCGATTTCCGCGTTGCCCGTGTTCGTGTTCGATTTCGTGTTTGGCTCGCTGTTGGGGCTGTTCGGCGCGGGTGCGTTCGCGGGCGTCGCGGTGACGCTGGTTTATCTGTGGGTGAATCTGGGACGGCTGTCGCGCGCCGAACCGGCGGAATAAAAGCTGTTGCAATCGGAAAGCGTTTGCGTCTAAACTTTTTTCGTTCGATTTTTGCCAAAAGGCGGAGGCGCAAATGTTTTCCTATCTGTACAAGGCTTTTTACGACCGCACTTTGTTTTCGTCGTATGTCAAGGGCGGCAGGGGTTACGGGTTTCAGCCGCTGTTTTATCTGGCTGTTCTGGCGGCGGTCGTCGTCGCCGTGCGCGTGACCGCGGCGCTGTTCGGCGTTACCGACGCGGACGTTTCCGCTCTGGTCGCCGCGATCGACATGCCCGAAACCGTGATCGAGGACGGGCGCGTCGTTTCGCCCAAGAATTTCAAGAAAACGATCGTGGACGACAAGGGGCAAAGCTTTTTCGTGATCGACACGTCCGGCGATCCCGTTAAAACGGACGGACTGCCCGCGCAGGGGGTCTACATCACCGACGACGCCGTGACCGTGTTCACCAGGACAAAAACGACGCGGACGCCGTTCGCGGCTTTGCTGGACGGCAAAAACGTCACGATCGATTCCGGCGTTCTGCAAACGCTGGGCGAGGAAATATTGAAAGTCTGCCGCCGGATCGTGCCGCCGCTTACGCTGGTTTTCGTCGCATTGTTCATGTGGGTTTATTATTTCTTCGCCGCCGTGTTTTACGGTTTGCTGTCGTATTTGACGACGTGGGCGATGAAAACGGGGCTGACGTGGGAAGAACGCCTGCGTCTGGCGGCGTTGTCCGTCATTCCCGCCTATGTGCTGAACGTCGCGGCGTTCGTTTTCGACGCGTCCGTTCCGTCGTCGCTGAACGTCGTTCTGGTCGCGGTTTTCATGATCTGCTTTTTGCTGGACGGCAAACGGAAGGAAATCGAAAAGACGGTCGGATCCGGAGAATGAAGCCGGCGGGGCGGTTCCGTCCGTCGGCGGGGGTTAAAACAGTTCGTCGACGAACAGGTACAACGCTTCGGAAAACGTGGGAAAAGTACAGCTGACCGTGAAATCCATGCGGTTGATGATGTGGTATTTCTGATCCAGACTGTCATAGACGAACAATTCTTCCGCCGCGCGTCCCAACAGCAGTTTCCCGCGCATGGGGGCGACCTGCTGAAATTCCAGATTCGCTTCGATCAGTCCCGGCAGCGTGTATCCCACGGCTTCGCGGTCGTTCGCGCGCGTGCCGTACAGCTCCACCCCGTTCCAGCTCAGCCCGTCAGTTTGCTTCAACAGCGCGATGTAGTCGACGGGAACGGGCGGAAATCGGTGCGACGACAGCAAAGAGCTGATAAAACGCAGCGACCGTTCGTCCACGGGGTCGAAAAACACGGCGTCGTCTTTTTTCAAAGTGTTTAAAATGCGCGTCAACATGGCTTAGCGTCCCAAAACGGATCGTTGCTGGATCATTTCGAACGTGCTTTCCAAAAATCCGGCGTACACGCTGCGGTCGTGACGGCTGGTGCCGCCCCCCGATATTTCGATTTCGCCGGGGAAGTAGACTTTCCCTTTCGGCGCGGGCAGATAAAGCTTGCGCGGTTTCAAATTCGGCTGGGACAGCGTCTGCATGTCGATGAACCGGTGGATTTCCGTGTGGTACGGGTGCGTTTGGATCAGCACCAGATTGTTAAAGTTGTTCGTGCCGCCGTAATCGAACGGGACGCGAATGTGAATGTTGAAATTTTCGGGCGCTTTGCCTTTTTTCACCAGCTTGATGGCGTCTTCGTTCATGCCCGCCGCCATCAGTTCGTTGACGTGGTGGTAGCCGACGTATTTTAAAAAGTCGCGGCGCGTGCGTTTGAACGCTTTGCGCAGTTCGGACAGCCAGTTCGGGTCGAGGGGGACGTAATCCGCTTCGATCAAATCCATGTTGACCAGCCCCGTTTGCTTGAACTGCCATTCCCACAGCGCGCGTTCTTCCGGCGCGTTGCCGCCCTGCGCGGGCATGACGGCGGGTTGCGGGGCGTAGGGCTGCGGCGCGGGCGCGTAGGGTTGCGGCTGGGGCGCGTAGGGCTGGGGTGCGGGCGCGTAAGGCTGCGGCGCGGGCGCGTAGGGTTGCGGCGCGTAAGGCTGCGAATACGCGGGCGGCGCGACGGGGTGCGGCGGATAGGTCGGCTGAACGGGATACGACGGCGGATAGGCGGGTTGCGCGGGCGCAAAAGGCTGCGGGGCGTAGGGTTGGGGGTACGCCGGCGGCGCGACGGGGTGCGGCGCGTAAGGTTGCGCGAAATTCGGCGCGGCGGGGGCGAACGGCTGTTGCGGATCGGGCATGTCCAGCGGGTCGGGATAGGCGGACGCGGGCGCCGTTGGCGGCAAAGTCCTGTACGAACGGGCGTCGCGGTACACGGGAACGGGACGCGCGTCGCGGCGCAGGGGCGTCACACCCTGATTCTGCGCTTCCTGCGCGGCTTCTCCCCGCGTCCGAACGGGGGGCGGCATTTTAGAACCCGACCAATCCCACATTTACAACCCTATCCTGTCACTGATGTCATTCGGTCGTTAGAACTTTTCGTCGATATAATCGTCGTAATTTTCGTCGTCGTATTCGCCGTCGTCCTTTCCTTTCGCGCTTTCGCCGTCCGATTCGCCGTCGTCGTCGGGCATGAATTCCTCGTCGTCGAAATCGTCGACGCCGTATTCGCGGTCTTCCTCGTATTCCTTGATCATTTCGTCGGTCGCGTCGTCGGCGTCGTCATCGTCGGCGATGTCGATCAATCCCTGCAATGCGCTGACGTCCGTGTCCTCGCGCTGGGCAACGACCCAGTACGGAACGTACGGCGACGGCGGAATGTTGCATTTTCGGGTCATTTCCTTGTCCAGGAACCAACGCGGCGCGTCCGCCATGATCGGGCGGTTCATATAGCCCTGCATCAAAACGATTTGCTGGGTCGACGGCAGGGACAGCATCTGCGACGCCCCGATGACGGCGGTGGCGTTCAGCGAACGCGACACGTTCGCCGAAAACGGCGTGGCTTGCTTCGACCAGCCTTCGGTTCTGGATTTCGACGCGATTTCGACCGTTTTCGTCCCGATCATTTTTTCGAAACGCTGGGCGGTTTGTTCGTTGTTCTGCGACAAAATGATTTTCGCCGCCGTCGTGGAAATGATGGTTTCCAGATCGTCCTTGCCGTATTGACCGGAAATTTGCCCCAAGTCTTGCCCGATCAGCAGATAAGACACTTTTTGACCGCGCCCGACGGCGGGACCGTCCTTGACGGCGCCCAGTTTCGGCATTTGCGGAAATTCGTCCAGCACGAACAGCGTCGGGAACGGACCCGTTTTCGATCCGTCGGCTTGTTTGAAGTTGGGCGGGTTCGCGATCAGGAAGTTCGACATCAGTTCGACGAACGTGCCCGTAATGATGTTCAGCGCGCGGGCGTCGACCTGGTTGACCGACAGGTAAATCGCGATGGATTTCATTTCGCCCGTGATCGGGTCTTTCATGCCGCGCAGGTCTTTGAAAATAAAGTCGCTCATTTTTGTGCGCGAACGCACGGCGGAGTTTTTGAAAATGCCGATGCCCGTCAGCGCCGTCGACAGAATGGACCCGCGTTCCTTGTCGGGCGTGCCGGACAGCTGGTTCAGTTCGACGACCGCGCGGTGGGCGTAGCCGTAGCGTTTGCATTCCGCGACCGCCTGATCCAGCATGTCGCGCATCGGGTCGGCAAGCGCCGCCATTTGGTCGCCCTCTTCGGTCTTGCGTTTGATTTCCGCCGCCATCTGCATTTGCGCTTCGGTCAGCCAGTCCAGAATCATCGCGATGCAGGGTTCGGCGCCGACCCAGCTTTCGGGCAGCATTTCCCACGTTCCGACCGCGACGTAGTTGTCCAGCGTCAGCGTGCCGTTGCGCAGGTGTTCCAGCGCTTCCGCCGCGTCGGCGTCCGTCATTTCCAGATAATAGCCTTCCAGCACTTCGCGGTCTTTGTCGTCCAGCTTTCCTTCGTACAGGCGACCGATGAAATAGTCGTTCGCGCGGGCGTGTTCGCACTTGCCGACGACGAAATGAATAAAGCCCGTCAAGGCGTTGCGCCCCGTTTTCGCCCAGTGGGGATCCGCGCCGCCCTTGGGTTCTTCGACCAGAACGTTCACCATGGAATCGACGTACATGTCGCGCGCGGGACCGAACGGCGGCAGACAGGTGTTCGACAGCATGTTCCAGCTGGGATAGTAGATGCCTTTGTCGGGTTCGTCCTCCGCGCCCCAGTTGATGACGAACACGGGACCGATTGTTTGTCTGTAACCGCTTGTTTTATAACACAATTCAGGCTTCGGGTCGTTCACGATGATGCTGATGTTGTTCGATTCGAAAATCGTCGGCATGACGACGCCGACCGTTTTACCGGTTCCCGGAGGCGCCAGCACCAGCACCGACAGCGTTTCGGGCAGACGCAGCAGCTTGCCGTGCCAGCGTCCCAAAACAACGATGAAGCCGCGGAACAGCCCCATTTTTTCAATGTCTTTTTTCGTGGCGATGCGTCCCGCCCCGTGAATGGTCGACAGCCACGAATGCGGGTTGGTCGAAATGCCGGTGATCAAAATCGCGAAAAAGGAGAAAAACGGCAGAACGGGCAGCCAGAAATAAACGGGCAGTTCGCCCTGCGCCTTGTACGCTTTGACGATCCATTTCCAGTACACGCCCAGCAGATACATCGGTTCGATCGGGTTGAAACACCGTTTGACGAAACGCCAGACGCGCAGCATCTGATCCTGACTGATGCCGTAGGGGATCAGGTTCGTCAGCGCGAACGAAAACACCGCCAGCAGATACGACACGCCCAGCGCCAGCATAACCGTGACGACGACCCATTGTATCGCCGCGTCTCTTTCAGCCCATTCTTCTCCGCTTCTAGCCATTTGAGGGGAGAGCTCCTTAACCCGTTGAAATACCGTTTCCAAGTATAAGGGAAGCGGGGATAAAAATCCAGCTTCTCACTCGACTTTTATCATAAACTTCGCACGGAAAGGTAAAAAAAAGATTTGCGGCGAAAAAACGCCGCCGTAAAACGGCGGCGCGACCGGCGAAAAGGGCGTCAGCCCAAAACGCTGGAAACGCTGTGGAACAGACCGTCGTCGGGGGATTTGACCTGCGATACGGCGGCGGGCAAAGCCGTGATTTCGTCGGGACCGCCGTCTTCGTGGCGGCAGACGGCGACGTTCAAACCGTTCCAGACTTCGAACATGTCTTCGGCGTTGATGATCGTACCCTGGCGAATGACGACCATCGGCTTGATTTCCATGCCGCGGGCGTCCCCTGTCAGCATCGGCGCCAAGGCGTCGCGGGCGTTCAAAACGATGCGCACGGGCGAAATGCGGTGGTTGCTTTCGGAAAACCACAGCGGTTCCTCGTCGTTGAACCGTTCTTCGTCCGCCAGCCAGTCGCCGCTTTCCGAATCGATCAGGCACAGCAGGATATGGTTCGCGGCGACGGCGACGAAATCGATTTTTTTGCCGGCGATTTTCGCGTCCGAAATCAGGCGGTAGCCGGCGGAACGCAGAATTTCCATGATCGACCCGCCCGAACCGCCGCTTTTCGCGGGGGCGGAAGAGGAATGCGCGGGCGCGGAGGACGGCTTGCTTTCCGAATGCGCGCGAGGCTGTTCGACCGCCTGTTGCGCGGGGGCGTGCGCGTGCTTGTGCTCCTCTTTCTCTTCGGGGGCTTTTTCGGGGGACTTGATGCGTCCGGAACCGGCGCGCACGGCGGGCGGGCGCGTCTGCTTGTAGGATTTGCGTTTGGTCACTTTGGGCTTGGCGGTATGCTTTTCCTTGATTTTGCTTCGAATCAGGCGGACGGGGAACAGCAAAATCAGTTTAAGCCATCTCGACCACGGCACGGCGCTTAAAACCGCCCAGCCCGTCAGCCAAATCGGAACAGCCGTGAACAGGACAATGACGAACAGCCATTCTTTCGGGGTTCTGATGACCCAGCCGCCCCTCCATTCCCGCAACAGGTATTGCCAATGCAGGGACGACATGGGGTTGAATCCCCAAAAAGCCAGCATCAGCCGCTGAATCCAGAACAGATAGCCGCACGTCCAGATGACCAGAACAAAGAAAAAACGCGACAGGGATACGATGAATTTCACGGGCGCCTCCTAAACGGTGTCGTCCGTTTCCATCAGGTCGAGGATCGCCACGGCGACGGCGTCGTTCGTTTCCTGAGAAGAAGGCGGCAAAGATTTGACATATTCGATCAAAGCTCCGGAATCGGGCAGGCTTTGCGTTTTGAACGCATCGCCCATGCGCAGAACGGAAAGATCCTGCGATTCCAGAATCGGCATCAGATCCGGCACGTTTTTCAGCTCGCCGTAATCGAAAATCATACAGCAGTAGACGCTTGTGTCCGCCATTTGCGGCGAATGCCGGGCGAAATAGCCGCGCAGGGCGTCGCGCGCCTCCATCATCGCGGACAGCGGCGACGGAACGGCGGCACCGTTTTCGGAACGCCAGACGGGCGGGACGGCTTGTTCGTCGGGCGTCCACACCGTGCCGTTTTCGGGCGGTTCGAACATCAAAAACAGCCCGTCCTGCGTGACGGCGATCGTATTGACGGGGTGGGATCCGATTTTCATGCGGCGCAGAACGAAGATGTGCTTGGCTTCGAATTGCTTGACCAAAGCTTCCCACAAATCGAACCGCGTCGCGGCGGGCGACACGTTCGGCGCGACCGCCCGCGTCGCCGCGGCGGCGTCGGGGGTGGCGGCGTTCGCTTCGATCGCGTGCTGGACGGGGGCTTTTTTGCCGCGCAGCTGTTCGATGTGCTTAAATTCGTTCGAGGTCATTTTGATGACCTTTTGCGATTCCTTTTTGGATTTGGGCGTTTTGTCTTCCGGACCTTTGGCGGCGGCGATGGATTTTTCCAGCAGCCGTTCCCGTCTGCGCTTTTCCCACCAGACGGCGGGCGCCGTCAACAGCGCGCGAAACAGGCGCAAAACGACGAAATAAACGGGGATTATCAGCAACAGCGCGCCGAAGAAAGCGATTTCTTTCGGCGTTTGAATGACCCAGCCGTTCTGCCATTTGTTCCAGATATGCGTCCAATGTTTGGGGCGGATCAGGTCGAAGTGCCAGACGCGCAGAAAGAACCGGTGCGTGACGAAGAAAAAAAACGCGGCGGCGATCAGCGCGACAACCGCGGATTGCAATCGATTCGTCCGTCCTTTTCCCATAAATCAACCCTTTAAAAACAAACCCGTGCCAACAACTATAAAAACGATTTTCCGGAAAGTCAAAAAGAAAGGGAGCGCAAGCCCCCTTTCCGTGACAAAAAGCGTCAGGCGCTTCTGCCGCCCTGTCTTTGCGGCGTTTGAATCCCGCGGCTGTTCGTCTGCTGTCTGACCTGCGATCTGCCGACGTTGCGCGCCGCCTGCAACAGGTTGTCGCGCGCCGACTGGAACATGTTCACGCGTTTTTTCAGCGCGGCTTTGGTCGGCGCCAGCTTGCCGATTCTTTTCTTGCAGTCGTTGATTTTCGCCTTTGCCGCTTCTTTGTATTTGCCGGCGTCTTTCAGCATGGTTTTCATGCCTTTGGCAACGGTTTTCGCGGCGTCTTTCGTTCCTTTGGCGACGTTTTTGACGGCGGCTTTGGCTTGCGCTTTCCGGCGGGCGACGTTGTCTTTGGCGCCCTGCTTTTTCATATCGTCCAAAGCTTTTTTGTCGTCGCGGATTCCCTGCGCCTCTTTCTGCGCCTCGGGCGAGTTTTTATAGACGGGATCTTTCGCCATTTTTTCCCAAAAGGCGGCTTCCCGTCCCATCGCGTCGATTTTCATCTGGTCGAAAGCCCGCTGGTTTTTCCCTTCCGGCGTGTTGGGATATTTGCGGTTCGACGCGTTTTCTCTGGCGGCGGCTTCTTTCGCGCGCAGTTTGTCGACGCGTTTTTGGGCGTCGCGCTGTTCTTTGGTGCCTTTGTTTTTCTGGTTTTTCTTGGTTTGATCCGGCTGGTTCGCCCGTTTGTTTTTCGCGCGCCGAGTGCGTTTTTCCGCGCATTTCTGCTTGACGGAATCGCGGATTTTGACGGCGCGTTTCAGCCCTTTGTTGACAAAATAGGCGGCGAAGTCCATGTTTTTAATAAAGTAATCCGCCAGATCGCCCGTCAGCCAGTTGCAGAACAGTTCGGAAATGTTGTTGCCGTTCAGCGGCAGGGGAGAGTACTTGGGACGCTTTTCTTTTTCCTCTTTTTTCTCTTGCGCGCCGAAATGTCCCTGTTCCCCTTCTTTTTTTTCTTCCGGTTTTTCCTCGGCGTTAAAGGCGCCGTCGGCTTCTTTCCCGTCGGCGGCGTTGAACGCGCCGTCTGCTTGCTTGACGTTGGCGGCGTTTTTGGCTTCTTTTGTTTCAGTCATAGGCGTTCTCCTTTGACATGCGGCGTCATACTTTAATTATTATGTTATCCGTAAAAACGAATTTTGTCCAGACTGTCATCAAAAATTCACACGGACGGGATTTAAACTTTCAGGCTTTTCAAATACGAAGCCAGCCGTTTGTTCACGGCGGCGGCGTCTTTGGGACCCGGTTTGACCAGACCGAAAAACTTTTTGGGCAGGCGTTCCATTTGAATGGGCGAAAAGTACAGCGGATTCGTGATCAGCGTGTGGTACGCCTTGTCGGGTTCCTTGCGCGACAGGTTGAAATAGTTGTTGATCAGTTTGCGCGCGTTGACGGGGAACCGGCGGCGTTCGATGGCTTGGATAAAACGTTGCTTCAGCGCGCGTTCGCCCTCTTCTGTTTCGCGGATTTCCTCGATGATGCGTTTCTGTTCGTCCTCGACGTCCATCAGATCCAGCTTTTCGTTGATGATCTGCATGTCCAGCATGATCAAGATGTACGAAATCAGAATCTGCTGCGCCGTGGACAGCGAATCCTGATCCTGAATCCGCGCCATTTCGATCTGGGCGATTTTTTCCAGCGGCGTTTTGTTCGCGATCACGCGTTCCATGCCCATGATGAACGGCGCCATTTCGGTAAAGTCGTCCAGCATGGCGACCAGCAGGTCGTTGTCCACCTCGTCCAGCAGTTCCGCCGCCTGATAGTTGTCTTCGGGCAGTTCGATCAGCATTTTCGGATAGGCGTAGCCCTCTTGTTTTGCGACGCGGGCGGTGTACGTCCGCGCGTAGACGTACAGCGTCAGCAGTTTGTCGGTGACGCGTTCGTGTTTTTCAACCTCTTCCAGTATGTTGTCGGGCAGGTCGTAGGACAGGCGGCGCACCTCGACGCCGTTGACGACCCGTCCGACGAAAGAATTGCGGCGCGGGGTGGCGGGCGCGGGCTGTTCCGCGCGGTTTTGCGCCGCCGACACGGTCGCGGCGAACGATGTTTGGGCGGGGCGCGCGACTGCCTGTTCCGCCGGTCGTTCGGGACGGGGGGCGGAAGTCCGGACGGCGGGAACGGCGGGCGCCGCGACCGCGGGGGCGGCGACGGGGCGCTTGACCAGAATTTTCTTGACCCGTTTGACCAACACTTTTTTCATAACGGTTCTGGGGGCAGTCGGCTGTTCAGGTGTCATTCTTTTCCGTCCGATTGTTAAACACGACTGACATCTTAGATAAATATTCCGTTGAAGTCAAAAAACTTCTCTGTCATCATTGTAAAAAACGGCGAAAAAGCGGCGGGGCGTTCCGAAAGTTTAAAAATCAAAAAAGTGTCACAATTCGGCGCGTGATTTTGTATTATCCTGATTGAAAGTAGGATTCTAAATGCGGATCGCTCGCGATTCGTGCCGGAAAAGGCTGCCGCCTGAAAGGATTTCGATATGAAAGAATGTGAAAGAAAACAAGGCTTTTTGAAACGGATTCTGTTCGCGTTCGCATTGGCGTTGTGCGCGGCCGTCGTTCTTTCGGGTCGACCGGCTCGGGCGGAGCTTTACAGTCTGGACGCCTACACGCCGCAGGAATGGCAGACGGACGCCAAGGAATGCAACGAGAGCGAAGCCGTGTCCGAAATGTTGCGAAAATGGTGGCAGGCGCCTATGCAGGCGGTGCTGAACGCCAGCGTCAGCGTCGGCAACACAACGTTCAGCAAGGTCAGCGGCGGCGCGCTCCGCCTGTTGACGACGGGCAGTCTGCTGTGGCTGGCGCTGTTGATTTTAAAGGTCGTCGGCAGCATGACGGAATCCGACCCGATGGAATGGATGACGCAGGTCGGCGGCATGATGATCAAGGTCGGGTTCGCCGCTGCGCTGTTGAAAAACAGGGATTATTTCTTTTCCTATTTCTTTTCGTCGGTCATTCAGGCGGGCGCGGGATTCGTCGACGCCGGCGGCGTCAGTTTCGGCAAGGGCGGACTGAGCGAAGCGTCCAGCGCGGTCATGGGGATCGCGAACAGCATTCACGAAGCGATCGGCAAATTGACGGGCAAGGGCGAGTATCTGTCCTGTCTGGCGAAAATTCATATTTTCGATATCGATCTGATACCCGGCGATCCCTTGGGGCCCTTTATCGATCCGGGGGCGTGGTCCGCGGGCTGCATGATCCGCGTCTGCGGCTGGTTTATGCTGGCGGCGTTCCCGTTCTATCTGATGGACGCGTGTTTCCGCATGGGCGTGACCGCGGCGCTGTGCCCGCTGTTCATCGTGGCGTGGGTGTTCAAAAGCACGCGCGATTTCACGCAAAAGGGGTTTAACGCGCTGTTGAACGTCGCATTCATGTTCATGATTATGAAAATCGTCGCGCTGATCACGACGAACATGCTGATGTCCGCTGCGGGCGTTCAGGGGCTGAACAAAGGAAACGCGGCGGATTACGTCTGCAAATTCCGCTGGATTTATATGGACAAGGAGGGAGCGACCGATCCGTGCATCGGAAAGCCCAAAGATTTTCTGATGCCGCTGGTTTTGTTCGTCTGTCTGATTTACAGCCTGATGCTGATGACCAAAGTCGAGCAGATCGCGAATCATTTTTCGGGCGCCAGCTTTTCCAATGACGCGTTTTTCCAAGCCGCCAAATCCGTCGGCAGGGGCATGAACAACGCCGTGACGATGGGCGTGGACGGCGCGTTCGCGGCAAAGGACCGCATGGATCTGCACAAGGACCGCGCCGCCGCGCGCACGGTGGAAAAGGATCGACAGGCGCGTGAAAAGGCAAACGCCGCGGGACGGACGTACACGCCGTCGCCGAAAGAAGCTAAAAAGGTCGAGGCGGCGCGCCAGCGTTTGAAACGGACGGGCGCCATTCGCGCGGACGGTTCCGAAACGCAAAAATACGCCGATTTGCTGAAAAACGGCAAAGCCAGAACGGCGATGAATCTGCTGGCGACGCCGGCGACGCTGGGCAGATCCGCGCTGTCGAAACTGACGGGCGGCAGAATTTCCAGCAAGGAATACTACAAAGACGCCAGCAACTCTTACAACGGCATGCGCGGCAAAGAGGAAGTGCAAAAGCTGAAAGAATGATAAAGCTTTGTTTCGAGTGACGGCGGAAGGAGAGATTCTTTCCCCCGATCGCCGGAACATTCCGGGCAAAAGGATTCGGGAAATGTTGAAAACGGTGAAAGACATATTGAAACGGTTTCAAACGGCGCGGGTTTTATGCGTCCTGTTCCTGATGTTCGCACCCGCCGTTTTGACGGGGTGTTCGGAAAGCATGCTGGCGAACGAACAGTCCCAAACCATCGCGCAGGACGCGGAGGCGGCGGCGAAGGAATGCTGGGTCTGCCCCGCGTTCAACGCCATGTTCAACGCCGTGAACAGTGCGTCGCGGTCGATTGTCCGCAACGTGGCGAAAGGCGCGATCGGATTGGTCGCCGTCGGATACGCGATTTGTCTGGCGCTGCACATTCTGCGCAACATCGCATCGCTGAAAGAACCCAGTGCCGCCGAATTTTGGAAAGGCATCGGCGTGCTGTCGTTCTGGGCGGCGCTGTGCGCGGGACTGTTGCGCGATTTGTCGGGGGGCGGCACTTTTTCAGCCGTTGAAATGTTCGCCAAACCGGTGTTCGGCGGATTCGTCAACGCGGGGCTGATGATTATCAGCGGATCGGGATCCGGCATTTCCTGTCCCGCGGGCGGTTCGCCCGACGTGGGCATGCTTTGTCTGGTCAAAGCCATTCAAACAAAAATGTCGGGAATGGTCGCTTTTTCGGCGATGGTCGCGACCCAGCCCATCGCGCTGGGCATTCCGGTGTGTCTGATCGGTTTAGGATTGTGGGTGGTTTCCTGCTATATGATGGTGTGGTTCCCGCTGCTGTTGTTGGACATCGTTTTCGATTACGGCGTTCTGCTGTGCCTGACGCCCCTGTTCGTCGCGGCGTACGGTTTTTCCCAGACGCGCAGTTACGCGGCGCTGGGGGCGAAATACCTGATCGGCATCGGGCTGGGCGTGGTCAGTTTCTGCATCTTTATCGGCGTCGCCGTCGGCGTTTTGAATAAATACATTGACCAGTTCCTGCCCGAAATGCGCGCCCCCGCGGGGTTGATGGGCGACGCCCGTCTGCTGTACCACACGCTGATGGGGCAGGGCGTGACGGGATTGATTTTCGTCGTTCTGTTCCTGCTGTTTTTCGCCAACGTCGTGTACGAGGTCATGAGCGGCGTCGGCGTCAACGCTTCGGCAGGCGCGGTGACGGCGACCAAAGGCTTTGTGAAAAAGGCGGCGAACACCGCGGCGACGTTCGTCAAGGCGGGAAACAACCTGCGCAAACTGGCAAAAGACCGCAAAGCTAAAAACCGCATGGAATCGTTTGATGAAAAACGCAAGGATTTGAACAGTCAAATCGCCAGGGAAACGGATAAAGGCAAGCGCGACGCGCTGATTCGGAAACGCGACGATTTGGAACACAGAAACGATCGGGACAAAGATAGAATGGAAGACCGCGGTTATCTGCGCAACGGTCAGAAAACGGAAGCGTATCAAAGTTTGGGCAGCAAAAATGGCGTGCGCGCGACGGTGCGCAATTTTCAGGCGGCTTTGGCGGGCGATGGCAGCGAAGCGCGGCGCGATGAAGAACAAAACGCGCTGGCTGATGTTTGACGCGGTCGCGGAAAGGAATGAACGGCGGAATGGAACGGTTGCCGAAAATCTTGCGCTATATGGTTTTTTGCGGGGTTATCGCGGCGTTTCAGTCGGATTTGGTGAAAGGAATATTGCAGTCGGATTGGTTGTTTGAAACCGTTTTTTGCGTTGTCGCGGCATTGTTGACCGCCGCCGCCGTTCGGACGGCACAAATCGTGAAACGCGGACGGGCGGAACGGAAAAACGGTAAAAACGGCGGATTGCAGGGGAAGGGTGGCTATGGCGAAACATTCGATGATTAAACAGATGTTGGTCGTTTTGACGCTGGCGTTCGGCGTCACCGTGCTGTCGCCTGCTCAAACCGCCGACGCCGGCGTGTGGGACACGATTACGGAGGTCGCCGGCGACATCGGCGATTCCATCAGCGATTTCGCCGACAAAGTGGTCGAAAAGGGCAAGGAACTGGCTGACAAGGCGGTGGAAAAGGTCAAAGAGGTCGCCGAAAAGGTCAAGGATTTCGCCGTCGACGTCGCCAAAAAAATCCTTCAATGGGCGCTGGACGTCGGGGATCCCGTCGGCATGGCGGCGACGACGATGGAGGAATTCTGCGATTCCTATCAGAAAAACATCGAGGATTATTCCGACCAGTCGAACTGTATGGCGTGCAAGCTGTTCATGCTGTTTTTCGACGCGGCGAACGAAACGGCGGGGCAGGTCAACAGCAAAATCGCCCCCCCGATGCAAAAAGTTTTGACGACGGGCAGTCTGATCTGGCTGGCGATCAGCATGCTGATCTTTTTCAGTTCGATCGGCGACGATCCGGGGATTATGGGATTTTTGACCAAACTGGGCGGCATGATGATCAAGGTCGCGTTCGGCTATGTGATGCTTAGCGGCGGGGGAACGATGGCGTTCAACTATTTCATCAACCCGACGCTGGAAGCCGGCGCGTTGCTCAGTGCGCAGGTGATGCCGGGGGGAGATTGCGGTTCTTTCGGCGGCGGCGGCGGGTCGATCAAGGCGCCGATGAGCCCGGGGGTGCGCTCCGCCATGGACTGCATGATCAAAAAAATCGCGTCGGGCATGGCGCAAAGTCAGGCGATCGCCCAAGGATTGCGGTGCGGCGCGTTTTTCTGGCGCGGAATAGAATTGGTCGTTTTGCCGAAATTTTACATTCCGAACCCGATCATGTGGGCGTTCGGCATGATTTTGGGGTGCTCGTTCTGGTTCACCGCCTGCATGTTTTCAATGGCGATGCTGGACGTCATATTCAGAATCGGACTGCTGGTCGGCATGATTCCGCTGTTCGTGACCGCGTGGGTGTTCCCGCCGACGGCGCAGTTCGCCAAAAGCGCGTGGGATTTTCTGATCAACGCGCTGATGGTGTTCGTCATCGCGGGATTGACGATATCCATTCTGGTCACGATGGTTCAATCCGCGTGGACGGCGGGCGGCGATTTGGGCGAGTTTATCGGCATGATGCAAGCCAACGAATACGTCAAGGCGTTCGATATGATCTTTGACAAAGGCGTTTTCGCCGGATTGGGGCGCATGCTGATCGTGATTACCGTCGCGTTTTGGGGCGTGTTCATCGCGCCGGTCGCCGACAAGTTCGCAAACGAATTCATGCAGACCAACATGCCGAAGAGCGTCGCCATTCGTGCGATCGGCGCGACGGCGTCCTTTATCGTCGACGTGATTATCTTTATCATCACGATTTTGACGGCGGGCATCGGATCGGTTCTGTATTTCCTGCGCGTGTTCAAGGCGGTCGCGGCGTCCGCGAAATACGTCAAAAAAGTCAAAGAGATGCAGGACAGAATGCGCAAGATCCGGCAGAAAGCCGAGAAAATCAAAAGGCTGGCGAAGCAGACGCAGCAGCGCGTCCACAACGTCGCGGACAAAATCAGCTCTCCCTGATTTCGCCGGAAAGCCGAAAAAGAAAGCCCCGCGAACGCGGGGCTTTTTTCCGCAAAGAAAAAGGGCGCCGGCAAAAACCGGCGCCCTTCGCGTCCGTTCGGGTCACTTCACCCGGCGACCGTCGCTGTACACGGCGGCGATGTCGGCTTTGGTCATCAAATAAATCGCGCGTTCGAACCGTTCTTTGACCGTCAGTTTGCGGACGGGCGCCGGCAGGTCGGCGTCGTCGACGACGATCGCATGCAGTTTGTCGCCTGTCGCAAAGCCGCCCGTCGCGCCGAAAAACGCCCCCGCCGCCGTCGTGCCCAGATAGAACGCCTCGGCGACCGTCAGAAAATCGTCCGTCCAGTTCGTTTCGATGCGCTTGATCTTGGACGCGCGAATCGCCGCCGCGACGACCCGGTTCATCGCCAGCTGCGCCCCGCCCGCGATGTCGGAACCCAGTACGACTTTGACGCCTTCGTTCATCATTTTGCGCACGGGCGCGGTGCCGCTGATCAGGTTCACGTTGGAATCGGGGCAGTGCGCGACCCACACGCCGTTGTCCCGCATCGCTTTGCGTTCGGTTTCGTCGGAATGGACGCAGTGCGCCATTACGGTGCGGCTGTTGAACAGTCCGTATTTGGCGTAGCTTTCCCAATATCGGGCGCAATCGGGGTGCAGTTCCCGCACCCACGCGATTTCCGACGTGTTTTCGGACAGGTGCGATTGAACGGGCAAATTCCGTTCCGCCGCCAGTTTGCCCAGAAAAGCCATCAATTCGTTCGTGCAGGTCGGCGTGAAACGCGGGGTCAGCACGGGCTTGATATGATCGAAACGCGCCTGATCCAGCCACGCCAGCGTTTCGCGCATGGATTCTTCGGTCGTTTCGGTCAAAACGTCGCCGGAATTTCTGTCCATGTTGACTTTGCCGACAAAACCCGTCAAGCCCGCCTTTTCAAACTCTTCCATCAAAATCAGGGTGGCTTCGCGGTGCAGGGACGAAAAGGCGCAGACCCGCGTCGTGCCGCAGGCGATCATTTCCCGCGCCAAAGCGCGGTACGTTTCGCGGGCGAAATCTTTGTCCGCGAACGCGGATTCCGTGTTGAACGTGTAGGTGTTCAGCCATTCCAGCAAAGGCAGGTCCATGCCCATGCCCAGCATCGGATATTGCGGCGCGTGCATGTGCATGTCGGCGAACGACGGCATGATCAGCGCGTCGCCGTAATCGACGACGGGCGCGCCCGCGTACTTTTCGGGCAAAACGTCGAACAGTCCGGCGATTTTCCCGCCGTCCGAAACGATAAAGCCGTTTTCCAGAATTTTCAGTTCGCCCGCCGACGGAGCGTGGACAATGTTGCCCTTTAAGATTTGAATCGTCATTTCAGCCCTCTGTGTTAAAAACAACACCCATAGCGGAACAGCGATCTTTGTTCGGTAGAAACTTCCGTTTATACGCAACGGAATTATACGGGCTTTGACACGAAAGTTATAATTGCCCCCCGATGCGAAGTCAAGCGTTCCGTTTGACGGCGACGGCGTCGACGAACGCGCAGTCGCCGAAATAGTCCCCCGTTGTTTCCGACACGGCGGCGTCGGAAAAATCCGACAGGACGTCCCGCATGTATTCGGGGGTGAAAAAATGCCTGACGTATTCCGCGCGGTACATGTTTTCGCCGACCCGTTCGCCGACGCCGAACAGCGGGTCTTTGACCGATTTGCACCGCACGAAAAACAACCCGTCCGCGCGCAGGGATTCGTAAACGCCCGCGATGATCCGCCGCGTCACGGCGTCGCCGAAATAATGCAGGGAAAGGCAAGCGAAAACGGCGTCGTATCTTTCTTTGCCGAAATCCGCCGCCGTCATGTCGGCGCGCTTTGTTTTTATTTTCGGGTGCTTGAAGCTTTCGACCGTTTCAAGGGCGGCGTCCGACACGTCGCAAGCCGTGACGTTCAGCCCGTTCGCGGCGAAAAACAGGCTGTTGCCGCCCGTGCCGCAACCCAAGTCCAAAACGTCGTGAAAGTCATTGATTTTAATCAGTTTCAACGCCTTGACGGCGAACGGCGACGGGGTGAAATCCCGCGACCATTTCGCCCAGTTGGCGTTCCAAAATTGCCGGTCGTTCATCAAAAGCCCCTTTGACTTTTCCCGTTTGTGCGATAAGTTAGCATACAGCAAAGGAGAAGCCCTTGGAAACGCTGATTCGTCCTCACGCCGTCAAAATTTTCGAATGCGACCGCAAAAAACGGTTGCGTCTGCGCTGTCTGTTCAATTTGTTTCAGGACGTCGCGGACGAACACGCGGACGCTTTGGGCGTCGGATACGATTTCTGCCTGTCGCGCGGCATCGGCTGGGTCGGGGCGAACTATCATTTGAAAATCAACCGTCTGCCGCGGTGGCGGGAAAGCTTTTCGCTGTCGACGTGGGCGTCCGGAAAAACGGCGGTCAGCGGTATTCGCGAGTTCAAAGCCGAAACGCCGGACGGCGAAGTCCTGTTTTGCGCGTCCAGTCAGTGGGCTTTGATCGATTTGGTCAAGGGACGTCCCGTGTCCGTGGCGAAAAACCTGACGGATTACGTTTTGCGCGCCGAACGCGCGATCGACACGGCTTTTCCGGCTCTTCCCCTGCCGGAACGCGTCGACGCCGCGACGGAATTTCCCGTGCGTTGCGACGACATCGACATCAACGACCATGTCAACAACGCGGTCTACCCGCTGTGGGCGCTGGAAGGGCTGCCGCGCGGCTATGCGGACGATCGCGACGTCGCCGAAATGGAAATCGCGTTTAAAAGACCGGCGCGGATCGACGACAAAATCGCGGTGTTCACGCAAATCGACGGACCGACGACCCTGCACCGGATCGCGGCGCCGGATAAATCGACGGATTTCGCCCGCGTCCGTATCCGCTGGAAAGCCGGCGGTTAAAGCCTGAGGGTCACGCACGCCTGCGCGGCGATGCCTTCTTTTCTGCCGGTGAAGCCCAGCTTTTCCGTCGTCGTCGCCTTGACGCTGATTTTCGACGACGACACGCCCAGCGCGCGCGCCAGCTTTTCCGTCATGGGCAGGCGGTACGCGCCGATTTTCGGGCGTTCGCAGATGAACGTCACGTCGGCGTTCAGGATTTCGCCGCCCAAACCGCGGACCAAATTGACGGCGTACTTTAAAAACGTCATCGAATCCGCGCCTTTCCAGCGCATGTCCGACGGCGGAAAGTGCAGTCCGATGTCGCCCGATCCGATCGCGCCCAGCAAAGCGTCCGTCAGCGCGTGAAGCCCGACGTCGGCGTCGGAGTGTCCCTCCAACCCGAAATCGTGCGGGACTTGAACGCCGCACAGCGTGACGAAATTTCCGTCCGTGAATTTATGCACGTCGAAGCCCGTCGCGGCGCGCACGTCCGCCCCGCGTCCCGCCAGCAGCGTTTCGGCGCGGATCAGGTCGGCTTGCGTCGTGATTTTAAAGTTGTCCTCGCTTCCCTCCGTCAAAGCGACGGTCATGCCCGCCTGTTCCGCGACGCAGGCGTCGTCCGTCAGTTCCCGTCCCTTGACGGATTCGTGCGCCGCCAGAATTTCGGCGTAGGGAAATCCCTGCGGCGTCTGGACGCGGTACAGTCCCGTGCGGTCGACGGTTTTCGCGATCAGCGTTTGACCGTTTTCCGTTTTGCCCGCCTTGATCGTGTCCGTGACGGGCAGGGCGGGAATCGCGCCCCTCCGCTCTCCGACGGCGGCGATGACGCGGTTGATGACGCCGAAGTCGACGAACGGACGCGCGCCGTCGTGAATCAAAACGATGTCGGGGGCTTCGTCTTTCAAGCTTTCCAGTCCCAGACGCACCGAATCCTGTCGGGTCGCGCCGCCCGAAACGGGCGGCAGGGCGGGCAGGTTTTCCGCCGCGCATCTGTACAGCGCCATGTCGTCGGGGTGAATGACCGCGCGCACGGCGGACACGGCGGGGTGGGCGCAAAACACAGCCATCGCGCGGCGCAGAACCATATCCCGCCCGATTGTTCTGTACTGCTTGGGCATTTCGCCGCCGAAGCGGTGTCCTCTGCCCGCGGCGACGATTAAAACGGCACACTTGACCATAAAAGGGACTCCCTGCTAAATTTCACGACAGATTAAAACAGTTTTTCGTTTTGGAAAAGGGAATTTATGCCTTTCGCCCGTTTGAAAATCGGAAACAGCGGTTTCGCTCCCGTCGTCGGCGCGCCGATGGCGGGCGTGACGGACGCGCCGTTCCGCCAAACTGCGCGGAGGTTCGGCGGCGAACTGCTTTACACGGAAATGGTGCTGGCGGCGTCGCTGGTTCACGCGCACAGGCAGACGCGGGAAATGGCTGTTTGCCGCGCGGTCGACGCCCCCGTCGCCGTCCAGCTGGCGGGAACGGATCCCGACGCGATGGCGCGGGCGGCTCAAATCGTCGAATCGGCGGGCGGCGCGGCGTTTATCGACGTCAACATGGGGTGCCCCGTGCCTAAAATCGTCAAATCGGGCGGCGGGTCCGCGCTGATGACCGATCCCGAAAGGGCGGAGCGGATCGTGCGCGCGATGACGGACGCCGTTTCGCTGCCCGTCACGGTGAAATTCCGTCTGGGGTGGGACGCGGAAAGCGAAAACTACCTCGATTTCGGCAAACGCATGGCGGACGCGGGGGCGGCGGCGGTGACTCTGCACGCCCGCACGCGCCAACAGTTTTACGGCGGCGCGGCGGATCGGAGCGCGTTTGAAAAATTAAAGCGCGCCGTCGACGTTCCCGTCATCGCGAACGGCGACGTCCGCACCCCCGAAGACGCCGCGGCGGTGCTGGCGGAAACGGGCGTCGACGCCGTGATGATCGGACGCGGCATGCTGGGCAGACCGTGGGCTTTGGCGGAATGTTCCGCCGCTTTGGACGGTCGCCCGCCGTTTTCCGCGCCTGACGCCGGCGCCGTCGCGCTGTCGCATTTCGAATTGATGGAAAAATATTACGGGCGCAAGGCGATTTTTATCGCGCGCAAGCATATTGCCTGGTATTCTGCGGGCAAGGAGGGCGGGGCGGATTTCCGCCGTCGGGTCAACGAAACGACCGACGCCGCCCGACTGAAAGATCTGATACGGGGATTCTTCAATGTTGAATGAGGGGCTGGGCGCGGTCGTCGAAAAATACCTGCGCCGCTTTTACGACGAAGCCGCCGAGTCGGCTGAACAGGCGAACGTGTACGATTTCGTGATCGAAGAGGTCGAACGCCGCCTGATTTCCGTGACGCTGGACGTGGCGAAGGGAAACCGTCTGAAAACGGCGAAGATTCTGGGGTTGAACAGGAACACTTTGCTGAAAAAGATGCGCCGTCTGGATTTGGACGACAAGTGGATCGAAAAGCGGGCGGTCGAACGCAAACCCCTTTTGCGGGAAAGGAAGCGGAAATGAAAGTCATCGTTTGCGGCGCGGGGCGCGTCGGGTCGACCATCGCGCGCTATCTGGCGGAAGACGACAACGACGTCGTTTTGATCGACAACGACGCGGAACGCCTGACCGATCTGACGTCGACGATGGAGGTTCGCCCCGTCGTCGGTTTCGCGTCGTATCCGTCGGTTCTGGAACGGGCGAACGCGCAGGACGCCGACATGCTGATCGCCGTCACCGCGTCGGACGAGGTCAACATGGTGACGTGTCAGGCGGCTAATTCCCTGTTCAAAGTGCCGACGAAAATCGCGCGTCTGCGTTCCAACGAATACACGAACCAGAAATGGCGCAAGTTCTACACGCACGACGCCCTGCCGATCGACGTCGTCATCTCGCCCGAAGTCGAAATCGCGCGGTCGATCCGGCGCAACATCTCTTTCCCCGGCGCGTTCGAGGTCATTCCTCTGGCGGCGGACAGGGTTTATCTGCTGGGGATACACTGCGACGACGTCTGTCCCATGATCAACACTCCCCTGCGCCAGCTGACGGAGCTGTTCCCCGACGTCAACGCGGTCGTCGCGGCGCTGGTGCGCGATTCTAAACTGATCATCGCGGACAGCGACACGCGCATTCTGGCGGGCGACGACGTGTACGTGATCGTTCCGTCCGAATCCGTGCGCCGCATTCTGACGCTGTTCGGGCGCGATCAGGAACGCGCGCAAAGCGTCCTGATTCTGGGGGGCAGCAACATCGGGCTGAATTTGGCGCGGTATCTGGAACGCGCGTCGCACATGCGCGTCGCTTTGATCGAGGAAAACGAGGATCGAGCCAAGTTTCTGGCGGAAACGCTGTCGCAGACGACGGTGATTCACGGCGATTTTCTGAACACCGATCTGTTGGAGGAAGCCGACATCGACATCGTCGAAACGGTCATCGCCGTCGGGTCGAAGGACGAGGACAACATTCTGGCGTCGCTGATGGCGAAACGCTACGGCGTCGAACAGACGATCTCCGTGATTGAAAAGCCGCTGTATTCCCAGCTGGTCGTCAATCTGGGCATCGACGTCATCATCGATCCGAAGGACACCATGGTGTCGACGATTTTGCAGCACGTCCGCCGCGGCAAGATTTACGCCGCCTGTTCGATCCGTTCGGGACTGTGCGAAGTGTTGGAGGCGGACGCTTTCGACACGTTCGAATACACGGGCTCCGCGCTGCGCGACGTGCGCCTGCCGATGGGGGTCATCATCGGGGCGATCGTGCGGGACGGCGAGCCGGTGCCTTTGCGCGGCGACACCGTGATTCAAAGCGGCGACCGGCTGGTGCTGTTTTCCGACGCCGAATCCGTCAGGCAGATCGAAAAGCTGTTTTCCGTCGCGCCGGAGGTGTTCTGATGAATTATCCTTTTCCCGCCGCCGTCCTGTTCGACTGGGACAACACGCTGACGGACACGACGCCCGTTTTGTACCGCGCCTTTTGCGAAATGCGGAAACGTTACGACCTGCCCGAATGTTCGATGGACGAATACCGCGCCCGAACGGGGCTGAGCCTGCGCGAAACTTTCCCCGACCTGTTCGGCGACAGGTGGGAAGAGGCGAAGCAGGTCTATCTGGACGCCTATCGGGCGCATCATCTGGAAATGCTGGCGCCGTTCGACGGCGCGGTCGAACTGGTCGCTTTCCTGTGCGAAAAAACGGGCGGCAAAGTCGGCGTCGTCAGCAACAAAACCGGATTTATCCTGCGCGAGGAAGTCGAACGGCTGGGCTGGAACAAATATTTTTCGGCGGTGGTCGGCGCGGGCGACGCGGACAGGGACAAACCCGCCCCCGACCCCGTGTTCAAAGCGTTGGCGGATATGAAAATCCGTTGTGAAAACAACCGTCCCGCCGTTCCCGTCTGGTTCGTCGGCGACGGCGACGCGGACATGCTGTGCGCGGCGGCGGCGGGGTGTCTGCGCGTGCGCGTCGCGGACGAAAACAAGGACGGGGCGGACGTTCTGACGGTAAAAAATTGCGCGGAACTGCTGTCGGTTCTTTACAGCGGCGGCGAAATGCTATAATTAAATCGGTGCCGCTTTATTACAGGGGGAATGAAAAATGGCTGATAAAAATCAAAACGTGCAGGACGTCTTCCTGAATCATTTGCGCAAGGCGAAAACGCCCGTCACCGTCTATCTGATCTGCGGCGTGAAATTGCAGGGAATCATCACCTGGTTCGACAATTTTTCGATGCTGTTGCGCCGCGACGGTCATACCCAGCTGGTGTACAAGCACGCCGTGTCGACGATCATGCCGTCCGTTCCCGTTTCCCTGTTCGACGATGAAGACGTCGATCCCGAAACGATTTCCGAATAAAGGCGTTCCGTTTGTCCGAAAAGGCTTTCGTCCTGCACCCCGTTTTGAAAAACCGTCCCGACGCGGGGCGTTCGATTCAGGCGGGGCTGGAGGAGATTAAAAATCTGACGGCGGCGATCGATTTGGACGTCGTTTGCGCCGAATCCGTCGTTTTGAATCAGGTCAACGCGCCGCTGTATCTGGGCAAAGGCGCGGCTGAACGCGTCGGCGCGGCGATAAAGGAAAACGAAATCGCGCTGGCGGTGGTGAACTGCGCCCTGTCGCCGATTCAACAGCGCAATCTGGAAAAGCTGTGGAACTGCAAGGTGATCGACCGCACCGCCCTGATTCTGGAAATTTTCGGCGACCGCGCCCGAACGAAAGAGGGCGTCTTGCAGGTGGAGCTGGCGCATCTCAGCTATCAGCGTTCCAGACTGGTGCGCGGCTGGACGCATTTGGAACGCCAGCGCGGGGGCAAAGGCTTTTTGGGCGGACCGGGGGAAACGCAGATCGAACTCGACCGCCGCGTCATCACCGACAACATCGCCAAACTGAAAAAGGAACTGGAAGAGGTCAAGCGCACCCGTCTGCTTCACCGCGAGGCGCGGCGCCGCGTCCCCTATCCGATCGTTGCGCTGGTCGGCTATACGAACGCGGGCAAATCGACGCTGTTCAACCGGCTGACGAACGCCGGCGTGTTCGCCAAGGACATGCTGTTCGCGACGCTGGATCCGACGATGCGTCTGCTGAAACTGCCGTCGGGACGGCGGGTGATTCTGTCCGACACGGTGGGATTCATTTCCGATTTGCCGACCGAACTGGTCGCCGCTTTCCGCGCCACGCTGGAAGAAGTGCTGGAGGCGTCCCTGATTTTGCACGTCCGCGACATTTCCCACCCCGACACGCTGGCGCAGAAATCCGACGTCGAAGGCGTTTTGAAAATGCTGGGCGTGTCCGAACAGGTCGACCGCGGGTTGGTCGAAGTGCTGAACAAATCCGATCTTTTGCCGGAATCCGAACGCGCGGCGCTGCAAACGGCATGCGCGCGCAACGAAAACCAAATCCCCGTTTCCGCCGCGACGGGGGACGGGCTGGACGATTTGCTGCGAACGATTGAAGACCGGCTGGCGGCGGGACGCGTCGAAATCGACGCCGTCGTTCCCGCGTCGGACGGCGCGGCTTTGGCGTATCTGTACCGCGTCGGCGAAGTGCTGGCGCGCCGCGACGGCGAAGACGGCTGTTTCGTGCGCGCCCGTCTGGACGACGCCGGTTTGCGCCGGTTTGAAAATTCTTTTCCACAGGTGAAATATGAAAGCTCCCGACCTGCAAAAAGTCGCTGACGTCATCGCAACCGTTTCGGATCAGGAGGTTCTGCCCCGATTCAACCATTTGTCCGTGTCCGACATCGGCATAAAGGATTCGTCCGACGATCTGGTCACGACCGCCGACGTCGAAACCGAAAAGCGGCTGACGCGCGAACTGACGGCTTTGCTGCCCGATTCTCTGGTCGTCGGGGAAGAGGCGGCGTTCAAAGACCCCTCCGTTCTGGATTATCTGGATTCGGACCAGCCCGTCTGGGTGATCGATCCCGTCGACGGCACGATGAATTTCGCCTACGGACGCAGTGAGATCGGCGTCGTCGTCGCGCTGGTTTATAAAGGGGAAACCGTCGCGGGCTGGCTTTACAACCCCGTTCACAAACGCATGATCATGGGGGAAAAGGGCGGCGGCGCGTGGTTCGGCGACAGACGGCTGAAAGTCGCTTCCGTCACGGATTTTTCGAAAATGACGGGGGCGGTCGGACGCCGCGTCGCGTTCAAAGACCCGCGTTTGAAACCCGTTTGGTGGGGCAGCGCGTCGTTCGGCTATATGCTGATCGTGTCGGGCGGGGCGCATTATTCGGCTTACCGCACCAAAATCATCAAACCGTGGGATCACGCCGCGGGCGTCATGCTGCACGCCGAAGCGGGCGGCTACACGTCCTATGTCGACGGAAAATCCTACACGCCGCTGATGGGCGCGAACCATTTGATTTCCGCGCCGAACAGGGACGCTTGGGAATATTTGCGCGACAATCTGTGCGCCAAAACGGACTAACGTTCGATTTTCGCCGAAATCCCGTCTCCGCGCGATTTGAACGGGGCGGACAGCTCCGCCGACGGCGACACGGCGGGATAGGCGGTTGACCACCGGCGGGAGCCCTCGCCCGCCGGGTTTTTTTCCGGTCCGTCTTTTCCCGAATAAACGTAAAACGCGCCCGCTTTTTCGATGGAACGGCTGGAAAAGACGCGCGCCGTCTTGCACGGTTCGTCAAACCGGACGCCGATGAAAACGGCGCTCAGCCCTTCCTTCGCGCAGGCGTCGAACGCGCCGGTTTTGTTGCGCGCGAAATCGATGAACGATCCGTTCGCGGCGACGCGGCAGAAACCGTAGGGGCAGTTTTCGACGGGGGAAAGGTCGCCCCGTTCGTTCCGGACGAAGACGGCTGTTTTCGTGACGACGGCGTCGGGCTTTTGCGCCAGAAACGGGGACGCCAAAGCCAGACAGAACGGCAGAACGCCCCACAGGCGGACCTTTCCCCGCCACAGGCACAGCCACAATCCGCCGAAAGTCGCCGCCGACAATCCCCAAAACGGCATGGGCGGAAAAACGGCGACGGCGTGCGGCAGGTTCGCCGTGAACAGGGCGGCGCGGTTGATCAGGTCGATGCCGTGTCCCGCAAAAACCAGCAGAGGCTTTTCCAAACCGAACGGCATCAGCAGCGTCGCGGCGGTCAGCGCGGGCATCACCCAAAATCCCGTGACGGCGGAAGAAAGCAGGTTGCCGATCAACGCGTGGACGGGCAGGCGGGAAAAATGAAACAGCGTAAAGGGCGCGGTCGCGGCGGACGCTACGATCGTTGTCAGACACACGCCCGCGAAACACGACAGCAGATAAAATCCGACGCTTTCCTTTTTCGCTGACAGACGGACATAGCGGTCAACGCCCGCTTCGGCGGCGCAGATCAACGCGGCGACGGCGGAAAAAGACAGCTGAAAACCGACTGAAAGCAGGGATTCGGGATGAAAAAGCAGCAAAAAGAAAGCCGCCCACGCGACCGACGCGACGGACAGCGCGCGGCGGTTCAGCAAAACGGCGGTCAGCGCGAACGCGATCATCACGAACGCCCGCCGCGCCGGAACGGACGCGCCCGAAACGAACAGGTAGGACAGGCACAATATCAACGCGCAGACGGCGGCGATTTTCTTCGTGTCGTAATACAGGGCGACGCGCGGAAAAAACGCCAGTCCCGTCCGCGCGACCGCGAATGCCAGCCCCGCCAGCAGCGACATGTGCAGTCCCGACACGGACAGAACGTGCGCGATTCCGGCGTCGCGGTAGGCTTGGGCGATGCGTTCGGGGACGTTGGACGATCCGCCCGTCACCAGCGCTTTGGCGACGCCGCCCGTGTCGGCGGGCAGGACGGCGTCGATCCGTTTGTTGATGACTTGCCGCGGGTAAAAGCGGGCGGAGCGGCGCAAGATTTCCGGCTTTTCGACGATTTTTCCGGTCGCGCCGATTTTTTGAAAATAAAGCGACCGCGCATAGTCGAATCCGTCCAAAGTTTCTGGCGGACGGGGCGCCGCCAGTCGGGCGCGCGCGGATATGACGTCGCCCTTCGACGGGACTTTGTACGCCGCGGGCAGGGTCAGCAACAGCTTTTCGGGCGTTTTCCAGTCCGCGTATCCGCCGATGCGGACGTCTTTTAAAACCAGCCGCGCGTCTTTGGCGGGGGCTTCCCGCGTTTCGTCCACGGTCGCCGTGATTGAAACGACGCCCGAACGGATTTTGATTTTCGGTCGGCTGACGGAAAACGTCCGGATCTGCGCCGCCGCGAAGCCGAGGCAAAACAGGCACGAAAACAGCGCGAACCACCGTTTCAAGGTGCTTCTCGGCGCGTCGAAAACCAGAAAGACGGAACACAGGGAAAACGCCGCCGTCAGCCACGGGGACGGTTCGGACGGCAGACGGAAATAAACGCCGGCGCCCGTCGCGAAAAAAACGACCGTCCACAACGCCAGACGATCCCGCTGACCGGTCAGAAAATCGCCGCAGGCATAAAGAAACCGACGGCGCCGGTCTGATAAAAAGGAGGAGAAAATTATCATGATCGGCAACCGTCGGTATGGCGTGAACCGCGAAAACTTATTTCAGCGATTCGCAGAACCTTTTAATACGCGCGCACGCTTTTTGCAACAATTCCGTCGACGTCGCGTAGGACAGGCGGAAATACGGCGACAATCCGAACGCGGCGCCCGGAACGACGGCGACGCCCTCGTTTTCCAGCAAAGCCGTCACGAAATCCGTGTCCGTTTCAATGACTTTGCCGTCGGGCGTTTTTTTGCCGACGCACCCCGCCACGGACGGATACAGGTAGAACGCGCCTTCGGGCGTCCGGCAGGAAACGCCGTCGATTTCGTTCAACGCGGCGGCGACCATGTCGCGGCGCTGTTTGAATATATCGTTGCGCTCTTTCAAAAAATCAAGGGGCGAGTTCAGCGCGACGACGCCCGCGGACTGGCAGAACGAAACGGCGTGCGACGTGCTTTGGGACTGGATTTTGTTCGCCGCTTTGATGATTTCGACGGGACCCGCCGCGTATCCGACGCGCCAGCCCGTCATGGAATACGATTTCGCCAGCCCGTTGACGGTCACTGTTCTGTCTTTTAATTCGGGGGCGACGGCGGCGATGCTGCGCGACACGAAACCGTCGTAGACGATGTGTTCGTAAATTTCGTCGCTGATGACATAGACGTGCGGGTGCCTGACCAGAACGTCCGCCAGTCCGCGCAGTTCCTCCGCCGTGTAGGCGGCGCCCGACGGGTTCGACGGCGAATTTAAAACGAACCATTTTGTTTTGGGGGTGATCGCCCGTTCCAGATCCGGCGGCGTGATTTTAAAACCCGTTTCGGCTTTGCCCGTCACGAACACGGGCGTTCCCTGCGCGATGCGCACCATGTCGGGATAGGACACCCAGTAGGGCGCGGGAATGACGACTTCGTCGCCGGGGTTCACGGTCGCCATGACGATATTGAACAGCGTTCCCTTTCCCCCGCAGTTGACGGTGATCTGGTCGGGGGTGTAGTCCAGCCCGTTTTCGCGTTTCAGCTTGTCGCAGATCGCCTGACGGAAAGCGGGCGTTCCCGCGACGGGGACGTATTTCGTTTCGCCCCTGTCCAGCGCCGCCTTCGCCGCGTCGCAGATGTGCTTCGGCGTCGGAAAGTCGGGTTCGCCGACGCCCAGATCGATCACGTCGACGCCCCGCGCCCTCAGTTCCTTGGCTTTGGTCGTGACCGCCAGCGTGGCGGACGGTTTGACGGCAAGCAGACGATCGGCAATCAGGCTCATGGTTTTCCTCCTTTTGAAAAAACGGGTGACAGCATACTTTAAGCGTTCCCGCGCGTAAAGGATTTTTTAGCGGATCGTCACAATACCGTTGCGCCTTTCGCCCGCCGTTCCTATATTGTGACGGATCGGACGAAAGGAAACGACGTGAACACCATTCTGCCTTTGTACAAACACCCCGACGGCGCTGAACCCGCGGATTTCAAGCTGGTCAGCGCCTACGAACCCGCCGGCGACCAGCCGCAGGCGATTCGCGCGCTGACGGACGGACTGAAACGGGGCGAACGCGATCAGGTGCTGATGGGCGTGACGGGATCGGGCAAGACGTTCACGATGGCGCAAATCATCAAACAGACGCGCCGTCCCGCGCTGATCCTCGCCCCGAACAAGATTCTGGCGGCTCAGCTGTACGGCGAAATGAAGTCGTTTTTTCCCGAAAACGCGGTCGAATACTTCGTTTCCTACTATGACTATTACCAACCCGAAGCGTACATTCCGCGCACGGACACCTATATCGAAAAGGATTCCGCGATCAACGAACAGATCGACCGCATGCGCCACGGGGCGACGCGCAACGTGCTGGAACGCCGCGACGTCGTGATCGTCGCGTCCGTGTCGTGCATTTACGGTTTGGGCAGCGTGGAATCGTATTCGTCGATGGCTTTTTCCGTTCAGGCGGGGCAAAGCTGCGACATTCGCGACATCGCCCGCCGGCTGGTCGAACTGCAATACCAGCGCAACGATTTGGCGTTCGCCCGCGGCACGTTCCGGTTGAAGGGCGACGTTCTGGACATCTTTCCGTCCCATTACGAGGATTTGGCGTGGCGGCTGTCCTTTTTCGGCGACGAACTGGAATCCGTGTCGGAATTCGATCCGCTGACGGGTGAAAAAAAGCTGGAATTGAAAGAAGTCACCGTCTATCCCGCCAGCCACTACGTCACGCCGCGTCCCGCCCTGTCGCAGGCGATGAAGACCATTCGCGCGGAATTAAAGGAACGGCTGGCTTTTTACGCCGCCGAAAACAAACCGCTGGAAGCCGAACGCATCGAACAGCGCACGCGGTTCGATCTGGAAATGCTGGAGGCGACCGGTCATTGCAAAGGCATCGAAAACTATTCCCGCCACCTGACGGGGCGCGCTCCCGGCGAACCGCCGCCGACCCTGTTCGAATACCTGCCGAAAGACGCGATCCTGTTCGTGGACGAAAGCCACGTTTCCGTGCCGCAGATCGGGGGCATGTACCGCGGCGACTACAACCGCAAAAGCACGCTGGCGAATTACGGTTTCCGCCTGCCCAGCTGCATCGACAACCGTCCGCTGAAATTCGAGGAATGGGATAAAATGCGTCCGCAGACGATTTTCGTTTCCGCCACTCCCGGCGATTGGGAGCTGGAACGAACGCGCGGCGAATTTGTCGAACAGATCATTCGTCCGACGGGGCTGCTCGACCCGAAATGCGAAGTCCGCCCCGTTTCGACGCAGGTCGACGATCTGCTGGCGGAATGCAGAACCTGCGCCGAAAAGGGACAGCGCGTCCTGGTCACCACGCTGACCAAAAAAATGGCGGAGGATCTGACCGCCTACATGGCTGAAAACGGCGTCAAAGTCCGCTATATGCATTCGGACATCGACACGCTGGAACGCATCGAAATCGTGCGGGATCTGCGGCTGGGCGTGTTCGACGTGCTGGTCGGCATCAACCTGCTGCGCGAGGGGCTGGACATTCCCGAATGCGCTTTGGTCGCCATTTTGGACGCGGACAAAGAGGGCTTTTTGCGTTCCGACCGTTCGCTGATTCAGACCATCGGTCGCGCCGCCCGCAACGCCGACGGGCGCGTGATTCTGTACGCCGACAAAATCACGGATTCGATGAAGCGCGCTTTGGGCGAAACGGCGCGCCGCCGCGAAAAACAGGAACGGTTCAACCTTGAACACCACATCACGCCGAAAACGATCAAACGCGACGTGTCCGACATCTTGCGCGAACTGTGCGAAAAAGAGGGCGTCGAAGAGCTGCCGCGGGACAAGGAAAAGGCGGCGTTCGCGTCCGACAAGAAATTAAAGGACACGATCGCCAAGCTGACCAGACAAATGCGCAAAGCCGCCGAGGATCTGGAATTCGAACAGGCGGCGAAGATCCGCGACGAAATCAAGCGGCTGGAAAATTCCGCCCTGTCACTGTCGGGGCTGTGACGCGCCGAAAACGCCGTCGGCGATGTCGGCGGGAAAACAGACGGAATGCAGGGCGTCCACGGTCAAAACCCGACAGGTCATGCCGTCGATTTGCACAAAGTTTTTCCTGTCCGTCACCCAGACGGCGCGGACGGCGCCGCTTTCCGCCGCGTCTTTGACGGCTTGCGCCCATTTCGTTTTTGAAATCAAACGCCACATGTATTGCGGTCGGTTGACGATTCTGACGTCGCGCCGTTCGGCGATTTGCGCCAGATAGGCGGAGTTTTGCTGTCCCAGCGTTAAAAACACGGCGCCGTCTGGAACGTTCCAGTCGGGAACGGAGGGCAGAACGTGCGGTTCGCGCTTGTCGCCGATCCATCGTTCGGAATGCCAGACCGTTCCGACGCAGACGGCAAACGCCAGAACGCACAGCGACAGCTTCGCGGCTTGTCCGGCGGGCGATCCGGTCGACGGTTTGACGGCGGCGCCCGCTTTGACGAAGAAAACGGGCAGCATCATTTCGACGGGTATCAGATAGCGCACGACCAGAAACGCTTTGATCCAAACGACATAGGAAACGAACAGCCACAACGCCAGAAACTTTTCCCGCTCGCTCAGGCGGATTTTCTTCCGCCGCGCCAGATACGCCGCCGCCAGTAAAAACGCGAACAGCCAGCGGAAATCCGAAAACGTCGTGTGATCCAGCGTCGGTTCGTCGCCTTCCGTGACCGAAATCAAAAACAGCGGCAGGAAAAGCAGGGACGGGAACGACCTGTCCAAATCCGGCGATTCCAGAGATTGAACGGACAGGTTGGCGTCCGCGAACCACGGCGAATGAAAAACGCCGTTCAAAAACGGAAAAACGGGATTTTGATACAGATTGAACAGCTTGTACGCCCAAAATCCGTCCGTCGCCAGAAAACCGCAAACGCCGCACAGCGCGAACAGGGCGACGCGTTTGAAATTTTTGACGTTGAACAGAAAAAAGACGACCGCCGACGACAGGCAGTAGGTCGCCGCGGTCAGCTTCAATCCCGCCGCCGCGCCCAGCAAAAACGCGGCGAACGGCGTCTTTTCGTCTTTCAGCATCAGGTAAAGGGCGGTCAGCGCCAAAACGGCGACGGGAATTTCGTTGGTGGACGATCCGATTTGAAACCACGTCGCGAACCCCGTCGACGCCAGAACCAGCGACAGGGCGACCGCGATCCGGCTTTTGAAAAACAGGCGGTTGATTTTCAGGCAGACGAACAGCAAAACGCCGAAAACCGATCCCGTCAGCGCGAAATACGCGTCGGGGACGGCGTTCAAACGCCTGATCAAAAGCCAGTTGACGAAATCCAGCAAAGGATTGAAAAACGTGTGAACGCCCGCGGGCGCGACGTCGTATCCCAAACGGTCGTTCGCGAACGCGAACCCGTTGTAATAGTGATAGTTTTCCAAATCGAAAAAGACGTCGTGGCGCAACAGGACGCTCAGCAGAACGCCGGCGGCGACGCAAACGGCGAACGAAACGGCGTTTTCGCGTTTTGACGGATATTCCGGCATCAGCGCAGGGGAAACAGCGAATTATAGTCGATTCCCTTGTATCTGGGCTCGACCGGTTTGGACATGCCCCGCGCCTGTTCCAGCAGTCCGCGGCTGCGCAGAGTCCATTCCAGATTTTCCAGTTTGGAGCGGTACTGCGGGTGGTCGCCGATGATGACGCTGAACCAGTAGTAGGCGTCGATCGGGTTGTAGACGGGCGTCAGGTCGTCCTGATACAGGAAAGCCAGCTGTTCCTGCGCCGCGCGCTGTCCCTGCTGCGCCGCGAACGTCAGGAATTTTTGCGCCGTGTAGGTGTTTTTCACGCCCGCCAGCCCGTACAGGTAAATCATGCCGACGATGTATTGCGCGTCCGGATCGCCGTCGTCAGCCAGCGGTCCCATGTATTGCAGGGCTTTGGGGTAATCGGCGATGTTGAACGCCTCGATTCCGCGTTCGATGTCGGTGTGCGCCTCCATGTCCGGAGTGTAGAAGTCGGGGACGAGCGCACAGCCCGACGACAGCGTCAGCAGGGCGCACAGCAGGGCGGTTGTTGTGAAACGCATGGTGTTTATCTTTCCGTTCTTTGGCGGCGCAGGATTTGCAGGGCGGTCAGCCGGTTTTCGCGCGGCTTGTCCAGTTTGACGTTGACTTCGCGCACGTTGTTCAGGACGGATCTGTTTTCCTTTGTGCGCTTGCGCAGTTCGCGCCACATGTCCAGGCGGTCTTTCGGCGTCATGTACGTCGTGTCGATCAGGACGGACACGGGTTCGACCGCGCCCGTTTTTTTGTTGGGGTGTTCCATGTCCAGCTGGCGCAGGATCGTTTCGGCGTTGGACGCGGGGTCGAACGCCCATTTGTCACCCGCGGACGGCGACAGCGGCGTTTTCACGTCGTAAGGGTGTCCGTCCCCGTCGTAGAAATCGATGTAAGCCGTGTCGGAACGCGTGACGGGACCTTTGACCGCGCGGGACAGGTCCGCCTCCGCCGCCGCCATGGCTTCGCGCAGGACTTTGCCGTTCGGATCGCCGCGGTGGGCGGGGTCGTCCGTCAGCTTTTCAAAATCCGGATAGGCGCGGTAGCGGGCGGGAACGTCGTCCAGCGTCCGGATTTCCTTTTGCCTGTCCTGTTGCCCCCCCGCGGTTTCGACGCGCGCGGGCGAAAAATAATCCAGCATGATAGCCGCCTTTTCGTTGTCAAGGGCTTTATTTTGCACCGTTTTTCCACTTTTGTCCAGAGGGCGCGGAAGATTTCGGCGAAAATCTTGAATATCGCGGACAAATCACTTAGATTCTGTCGATGAAAGGAAAAACATGATTCCGCTGCCGTCGACCGAACAGGAATTGCTGGCGTGCGTGCGCCCGCCGTATCCGGACGCCTTTTTCCCGTTGGGGACGGGCGCGCGGGTCGCGCTGACCGTTCTGGCGGGGACGTGGGCGGTCGGTCGGCTTTACCGCCTGACGCCGAAATACAAACGGCGGGCGGAGGCTTTCGCCGCGCTGGACGACGCCGAACGCCGCTATGCCGAACAAAGGGACGCGGCGGCTTTGGCGTCCGACGTTTCCGTCGTTTTGCGCCGCGGTTCGCTGGCGCGCTTCGGTCGGGAAAAAACGGCGGGGCTGAACGGTCGGGACTGGACGGATTTTCTGGAACGCACGGGGGCGAATTTGAACGAACGGGACAAATTTTTATTGCGGGAAACGGCGTTCGCCCCGTCGGAACCGGACGGCGATCCGGCGGACGGGCGGCATCTGGTCGCCGCCGCCCGCGGGTGGGTGGAGAAAAATTTATGACGGGGTTCGCTTTTCCGTGGGTGTTTCTGCTGTTGCCTCTGCCGTTGCTGGCGCGGGCGGTTCTGCCGCCGGCGCGGGACAAGACCGGCGACGCGCTGAAAGTCCCCTTTTTCGATTCCGTCGCGGCTTTGAACGCGTCGGGCGGGCGTTCCGACGCGGCGAAACGGATTTTCCTGCGTCTGCTGGGCGCGCTGGTCTGGCTGTTGCTGATCGCGGCGGCGGCGAATCCCGTTTGGACGGGCGCCCCCGTCAAAGTGCCGACGCAGGGGCGCAACCTGATGCTGGTTCTGGACATTTCCGGATCGATGCAGGAAGCCGACTTCGCTTATCAAAACAGGGCGATCCGCCGCTGGGACGCCGTTCAGGCGGTGGCTGACGCGTTCGTTCGAAAACGCGCGGGCGACCGCGTCGGCGTGGTGCTGTTCGGCGAACGGGCGTATCTGTACGTTCCGCTCAGCTATGACGTCGCGACGGTGTCGCAGCTGCTGCGCGAAGCCGACGTCGGCATGGCGGGGACGCAGACCGCGATCGGGGACGCTTTGGGGCTGGCGCTGAAATCGATGATCGACGTTCCCGCGACCGGAAAGGTCGTCGTCCTGCTGTCGGACGGGGCGGCGAACGCGGGGGTGATGCGCCCGACCGAGGCCGCCGATCTGGCGCAAAAGGCGGGGGTGAGGGTCTATACCGTCGGCGTCGGGTCGGACACGGTCGAAATGACGGGACTGTTCGGGTCGCTGTCGCTGCCGCGCGGCGACGAAATCGACGAAAAAACGCTGAGGGAAATCGCCGCGAAAACGGGCGGAAAATACTACCGCGCGAAAAACACGACCGATTTGGTCGAGATTTACGGGGAAATCGACAAACTGGAACCCGTGAAGAACGACGACGTGTTCGCGCGTCCCGTCAAAACGCTGTTTTACTATCCGTTGGCGGCGGCGTTCGCCCTCGGCGTTCTGGGCGCGCTGGTTTTCGCGGCGGGGAGAAAGGCATGACGACGTTTCATTTTTTGCGCCCCGAATGGCTGTGGGGATTTTGCGTTTTTCTGCTGCTGCCCGTTCTGGCGGGAAAGGGGCGCGGAAACGGCGGGGCGTGGCAAAGCTTTTGCGACAGGGCGCTGTTGCGTCCGCTTTTGATCGCGGGAACGGACGCGCGGCGGCTGTCGCCGCTGGTTTTGCTGTCGGTCTGCTGGACGCTGGCGGTCGCCGCGCTGGCGGGACCGGCGTGGGAAAAACTGCCGCAGCCCGCCGTGAACAAAGGAACGGACACCGTTTATCTGCTGGACATTTCCGTTTTCATGACGCCCGCGGACGTCAAACCGTCGCGCATGGAACGCGCCCGCTTTAAACTGCACGATTTTTTGAACGAAACGAAAGACGGGCAGAACGCTCTGGTGTTGTTTGACGACGACGTTTTCGTCGCCGCTCCGCTGACGCGGGACGCCAAGGTCATCGACAACATGCTGTCGTCGGTGCGGGCGACCATGATGGGCGGGCGCGTTCCGGACGTCGCCAAAGCTTTGACGCGGGCGGGGGATCTGTTGAAACAGGCGGGCGCGTCGGGCGGGCGCGTCGTCTGGATCGGCGCGGGCGCGGTCGATTCGAACGCCGACGCGATCGTCGACGCCGCCGGAAAGCTGAAAAAGGACGGCTTTACGCTGTCCGTTCTGGGGGTCGGAACGGACGGCGGCGCGCCCTTGCAGCAGGCGGACGGGGCGTTCGTGACGCGCGGGGGAAAGCCCGTCCTGTCCGTCCTGCCCGAAAAGATCATGCGGCGGGCGGCGCGCGCGGGCGGCGGGGAATACAGGCGCATGACGCTGGACGATTCGGACGGCGCGGCTTTGCTGCGCGAAACGGCGGACAGCCGTCCCGTCGAACGGGACGAGGAAACGACCGAGGCGGACGCTTGGCGCGATTTCGGCGCGATTCTGTGCCTGTTCATTCTTCCGTTCGCCGCTTTGGGATTCCGCAAAGGGTGGCTGGGCGCGCTGATGCTGGCTTTGACGTCTGTTCCCGCGCGCGCGGACGTGTCCGACCTGTGGACGCGCGCCGACCGCAAAGAGGCTTTGCGCGTTGCGGCGGGCGAACAGCCGTCCGACGTTTCCGTGTTCGCGGACGCGGCGTGGCGCGGCGCGGCGGCGTACAGGGCGGGGGACTACGCAGCGGCGGTTTCCGCGCTGGAACACGCTCGGGACGCGGAATCGCGCTACAATCTGGGCAACGCTTTGGCGCGGGCGGGGCGATACAAACAGGCGATCGAGGCGTATGAAAAAGCGCTGGCGGAACGCCCCGACCACGCGGACGCCGCCTTTAACAAAAAATATCTGGAAGAACAGCTGAAAAAACAGCAACAGCGGAATCAACAGCAAAATCAGCGGGATCAGCAACGGGATCAACAGCAAAACCGGGCGGATCGGCAACCGCAAGACCAACGGCAAGACCGGTCGGATCGGCAACAGCCGCAAGACAGCTCGCAAGAGCAAAACCGGACGGAACCGCAACAACGGGCGGCTGAACAAGAGCAAGCCCGAAGCGGCGAAAACGGCGCAAATCGGGACGCCGCCGCGAAATCCGCCGCCGAAGAACGCGAAAACGGCGGGACGGGCGATGAAAAGCTTGAAAAACCGGTCGACGAACGGGCGAAGGAAGAATCGGACAAACCCGCCGGCGCCGGCGAAAAAACGGACGCCGAGGACGAAAAGAAAAAGGAACGTCTGCGCTGGCTGAACGTGATTGACGACGACCCGTCGGGGCTGTTGCGCGAACGCATTCGCCGCCGCAATCTGATGAAAAGGAATTTCGGACAATGAAAAAGGGAATCTGCCGGATCTTTGTTTTATTGACCTTTTGGACGAACGCCGCCGCGGGGTTCGAAGCGCAGGTCAGCGCGACGACCGTTCCCGAAGGCGAAAGCTTTCAGCTTTACCTGCGTCAGGACGGCGGCGGGGACAATCCCGACGTGTCCGTTTTGGAAAAGGATTTTTTGATCGTCGGACAGCGCAAAAGCTACAAATCGACTTACGTCAACGGCAAAGCGCAATCCTACAACGAAAACGTGCTGACCCTGATTCCCAAAACGACGGGCGAAGTCGTCCTGCCCGCCATTCGCGCGGGAAAACAGCAGACGAAACCCGTTAAAATCACGGTCGTCGCGGGCGGGCAGGCTTTGCCCGAACAGCCGCAAGCCGTTTCGAACCAGCCGAACGTCTATATCCGCGCGTCGGTCGACAATCCGTCGCCGTTCGTCGGGCAGCAGATCCCGCTGACGGTGAAGCTGTACGCGAACGCGCAAACGCCGTTGCTGGACGGGGCGGTCACGCCGCCGCGGACGGAGGGCGTTTCGGCGAATCAGGGCGGCGATCCCGACCACGCGCGCGAAACGGTCAACGGCAAAACCTACGACGTGTTGACGTATAAATTTTTGTTGTTCGCGCAAAAAAGCGGCAAAATCACTTTGCCGCCCGTTCAATTCAGCGGGTCGATTTCCGATCCGTCCGACCGCGGCGGCATGTCCGGCGACGATCCGTTCGGTTTCGGCGCGGCGGGGCTGTTTTCCGGGTTTTTCGGGCAGAAGCCCGTCGCGGTGCGTTCCGCGCCGATCAAGCTGAACGTGCGTCCGAAACCCGATTCCGTCACGGGGTATTTTCTGCCCGCGACGGACGTCGACGTCGCGGAAAGCGTGTCGCCCGATAAAAATTCGATCGATTTGGGCGAAGCGCTGACCCGCACGGTCAGCGTGACGGCGACGGGCGTTCCCGCGGCGCAAATTCCCGACATCGTTTTTCCAGAAACGGCGGGATTCAAGCAATATCCCGGAAAGACGGAAACGCAAAACCTGTATGACAAAAACGGCTTTGTCGGGGTGAAGACGCGGCAGATCGTCTTTATGCCGACGCGAACGGGGAGGCTGACTTTGCCCGCGCTGAAAATGCCGTGGTTCGACGTTAAAGCAGGCGCGGAACGCTTCGCCGAACTGCCCGCGCGATCCGTCGCCGTGACGGGAACGGCGGTGCAAACGTCCGAACCCGCCGTCGCGCCGGCACCCGAAAAAACGCCAGTCGCCGAAGCGAAAACCGCCGAAACGGTCGCGGAAAAATCCGCCGCCGAAACGCCGAAAGGGATCGCGGCGGTTGAAAAATTCGCCGATCAGCCGCCCTGGCGTCTGTTTTTCGCCGGCATTCTGGCGGGGGCGGCGGTCGTGACGGCGCTGTGGCTGTCGGCTTACCGCTTTCTGTTTTCGAAACGCGGGGGTGCGGCGTCGCGCAAAGAAAAAATCCCGCCGCGCGAAAGCCTGAAAAATCTGAAATCAGCCTGCGCCGGAAACGCGCCGGACAAGGCCAAAGACGCTTTGCTGGAATGGGGACGCGAAACGTGGCGCGCGACCCCGCCGCTGACGCTGTCCGCGCTGGCGGCGCGCGTCGGGGACGGGGCGTTTTCGAAACAGGTCGAAAAGCTGAACGCGGCGCTGTACGCGAACGGCGGGCTTTCGGCGTGGGACGGCGCGGCGCTCTGGGCGGCGTTTCAATCCGCGCGGCGGGTGCGAAACGGCGCGACCGGCGAAGACGCGCCCGTTCCGCCGCTGTATCCGGACTGACGCGTTCACCGTTTTTTTACGATAAGCCGCTATCATCGCAAGCGCGGGTTGTTTTTTGCCCGAAACCGGAAAATCGGGATTGACGTTTTGATGCGCGACATGCCTTTGTCACATACCGTTTTGCTGGCGGTGCTGTGGTGCGCCGCCGTGTTCGCCTTTGTCGGATCGGATTTCATGAAATTCGAAAACGCGGGGCGCGTTTTGCGCCAAACGCGGATCGACGCGGCTTTGGGCGAACTGCGCCGCGTGTTCCAGTTTGAAATGGATCGGGGCGAATCGCTGGCGGGCGTCGGCGGCGCGGACGTTTTGCTGCGGTCGTTCGCGGCGGAAAACGACGGGGTCGCCGACGTCGCCGTTTATGACAAAACAACGGGCAAAGCGTTGTTTTCGGTCGCCGGAACAGCCGAACTGCCGCCCGCTTTGCGCGATAAATGCGGCAAGTCGGACTTTACGCTGGAAAACGAAGACGGGGAAATCGCGGGCAGGACGATTTCCAACGCCTTTCACCAAATCGAGGGGTGCGTCGCCGCTTTTTACGACCTCCGCGGCGTTCAAAAGATGCGCGAAGCCATGATGTCGACGGCGTTCAAATACGCTTTGCGGCTGGCGGTCGTCGGAGTTCTGGCGTGCTTTCTGCTTTATTTGACGACGCGCTTTTCCGCGTTGGAAAGAACGCGGCGGATTCAACTGTACGTCGCGGCTTTTTTCTGCTTTCTGGCTTTCGCGGGGGTGCTGAAAATGAATTTTTCGGCGATGACGCTTTCTTTTTTGGCGGACTTGCGTCCCGAAATCGAATTGAAAGCCAAAACCGCCGCCGTCGGCGTCGCGACAGCCGTCCGCCGCGCGGTCGAAAGCGGGGAATCCCTGAAATCCGTGAACGGCATGGACGCGTGGCTGAACGCGGCGCGCCGCGACAATCCCGAAATCCTGTTTATTCTGGTGACGGACAAAACGGGACGCGTGCTGTATGAATCGGGCAGCGTCGCCGAAGCGTTCGACGCGGACGCCCGCACGGGAAAAATCGCTTTGCGCGCGGGATATTACAACACCGCCGTTCCCGTCGGCGACGGCGACAAAACGGCGGGCTGGGTGCAAATCGGCGTGCGCGAAAGGATTTTCGATGAAAAAGATTTTTAGCCTGCCGGTTTTGATCGCGCTGTTCCTCGCGCCGGTTCGTCCGGTCGCCGCCGCCGCGCCGGCGAAAGTGTACATGGTTTTGTGGGACGGGTGCGAAGAAGCCTGCCGCGGGTTCGTCGACTATCTGCAATCCGTCCGTCTGCCCGTCGACATCGCGCGCAGGGATTTGAAAAAGGACGCCTCCGGCGTTCCCGAACTGGTCGACGAGGTCAAACGGACGAAACCCGATTTGCTGGTGACGTGGGGGACGATGGCGACGCTGGAAATGCTGGGAACAGAGAACGGGGCGGACGGATCGCGCTACGGCGGCATGCCCGCGGTGTTCATGGTGGTGTCCCAGCCCGTCGAAAGCGGTCTGGTGTCGTCGCTGTCGGCGCAGGGGCGCAACATTACGGGCGTGACGCATTTGCCCGATCTGTACGAACAGTTGCAGTCCGCGCGCCGCGTTCTGCCGTTCAAACGGCTGGGCGTGATTTACAATCCGGCGGAAACGAACGCGCGCGCGGCGGTGGCGGGATTGAAAAAATACGCGGACGTCATGCGGTTCGAACTGATCGCGCGTCCCGTCGCGGCGGGCGCGGACGGCGCGCCGGACGAAACGGGCATTCCCGCTTTGGTTGCCGAACTGTCCGAAATGAAAACCGATCTGATCTATCTGCCGCCCGACGCGTTTATGAACGCGCGCCGCAAAACGCTGATCGACGCCGCGACGTATTTTTCGATACCGGTCTTTTCGGCGTCCGAAGCCGCCGTGCGCCGCGACAAAGCGCTGTTCGCCTTTGTCCACCGGTATTACACGGTCGGACGTCTGGCGGGCAAAAAAGCAGTGTCGATTTTAAAAGACAAGGTGCAGGCGTACGACATTCCGATTGAAGCCCCCGCGCGCGCCCTGCCCGTCGTGAACATGACGGCGGCGCGGGCGACGGGCGTCTATCCGCCGCTGTCTTTGCTGCGGGACGCCGAACTGGTCGACGTTCCCGAAAAAGAAAACTGAAAAAAATCAGCGTCCGCGCGGCGCGGGGTAGATTTTCCGCGCGTCTTTCGCCAATCCGTTCCGTCCGCGCGGGTAAAAGAATTTTCCGTTCGGATCGCGCAGGGATCCGTCCGAATACAGTTCGAAGCTGAAAAATTTGGAACGGGAAAATTCGGAAACCGTCGAACCGCAGTTGTCGCCGCGGCGGCGCATTACTCTGAACGTGCTCGCCTTGGACGACGCGTAGCGGCGCATCAGGGTTTCCTCCTCCACGTCGTTGGCGGACGTGTTCGCGAAATACCGGCTGAGGATTTCTTCAAACTGATACAGCGGCTTGTACGCTCCGCACGCCAGAACGGCGCCGGCGACCGCGCCCAAATCCTCGACGTCGTGGTTCGCGGGTCGGGCGGCGGCGGCGAAGGGCGTCAGGAGCAACAGGAAAAGCAACAATAAATCGCGCATGACAGAAACCTTTATCAACGGGAAAACCGTTTGCGATTGTAAAGGGGAAAAGTTCATAAAAAGCTAACGGTGTCAGTCGATCTTGTCGGCGAACGCGCGCAAAGCCGCCGTGAACGCCGCGGGGTTTTCCAGCGGCGGCAGGTGGGCGGCGTTTTTGATGACGACGTGCGCCGCGCGGGGGATCAGCCGCGTCATCGCGTCCAAAGATTCGGGCGTCGACAAAGCGTCCTTTTCCCCGCCGGCGACCAGAACGGGACAGCCGATTTCGCCTAACCGCGCCGTTGAATCGGGGCGGCTCATGATCGTTTTCTGTTCGTTGACGTATTTTTCGACCCCCGTCGCCACCGCCATGCGTTCCAGAATGTGGCGCGTCACGTCGTTTGAACGGTGTTCGGGCGCGATGATGTCCAGCAGCGTCGGTTTGATCAGCGGTTTGATGCCTTTTTCGCGCGCCGTTTTAATCGCTTTCAGCCGTTTTTCGCGCGCGGGTGCGGGGTCGGCGTGCGCGTTCGTGTCCGCCAGAACCAGCCCCTTGACGCGTTCGGGCGCCAGCCGCGCGATTTCCAGCGCGATGTAGCCGCCCATCGAAATCCCGCCCAGAACGAAGCGTTCCGGAACCCGCCGCAAAACGCGGGCGGCGGCGTCGGACACGGTCGAATCCAGCCCCTGATCGGGGACGTAGAAATCGCGTTCGCCCTCCATCGCCTTGATCTGATGAATGAACAGTCCCGCGTTGCACAGCAGGGCGGGCAGAAACACGACGGGCGTTTTCATGCGAAGCCTCCTCAGCGGATCAGTTTGTTCTGGATTTCTTTAAATTCGGGGGATCCCGCTTTGCGCAGCCATTCGAACAGAACCATTTCGACGGTGACGAGGGCGATTCCCTCCTGTCTGAAGCGTTCCCGCGCGCTGTTTTCGCTGTCGACCGCGCGGCTGGCGGAAGCGTCCGTGACGACGAACACGTCGTAGCCCGCCTCTTTCAGTTCGACGGCGGTTTGCAGGACGCAAACGTGTTCTTCGATGCCGGCGACGACGACCTGCTTTCTGCCCAGTCCCGCCATCGTTTCGGCGAATCCCTTCTGCCCCATGGCGGACAGGCTGGTTTTGGGAAAATAGACGGTGTTTGCCGGAGCGGCGTCCCTGATGTCGAAAATCGACGGACCCAGCCCTTTGGGGTATTGTTCGGTGACGACGGCGGGAATGTTCAAAATCCCCGCGCCGCGCAACAGTTTCGAACACCCGTTGATCAGCCGCGCGGGGTCGTTCGCCGCGGGCGCGAGCCGTTCCTGAACGTCGATGATCAAAAGACATGAATCCGATTTGCTGATTAACATTGTCCTGCCTTTCATTTCGGTATATAAGCTAATTATTCGTGCCACACTTTTAACGGAATAAAAACATAAAAATGAAATTTTCTGATTTAGGACTCAACGAAAACACCTTGAAAGCCGTCGCCGACGTCGGCTATGCGGAACCCACGCCGATTCAGGAAAAAGCCATTCCGGAAATCCTGAAACGCAACGACGTGATGGGGATCGCGCAGACGGGAACGGGCAAGACCGCCGCGTTCACCCTGCCGATGATCGACATTCTGGCGAACGGTCGGGCGAAGGCTTTGATGCCCCGCACGCTGATCCTGTCGCCGACGCGCGAGCTGGCGACGCAGATCGCCGAGTGTTTTCAGAAATACGGCAAGTATCAAAAACTGTCGATGGCTTTGCTGATCGGCGGCGAATCCATGGTCGAACAGCAAAAGATCCTGTCCCGCGGCGTCGACGTGCTGATCGCCACGCCGGGGCGCATGCTGGATCTGTGCGAACGCGGGCGCATTCTGCTGCGCGACGTGCGGGTTTTCGTTCTGGACGAAGCCGACCGCATGCTGGACATGGGCTTTATCCCCGACGTCGAAAAAATCGCGTCGAAACTGCCCGCTGTGCGCCAGACGCTGCTGTTTTCGGCGACGATGCTGCCGGAAATCAAGGCTTTGGCTAAAAAGTTCATGAAATTCCCCGTCGAAATCCGCGTCGATCCGCCGATGTCGACCGCCGACACGGTCGAACAGTTCATCGTGAAAACGAACGAACGCGGCAAACGCGAAGTCCTGCGCAACCTGATCCGCGCCGAAGACGTGAAAAACGCGATGATTTTCTGCAACCGCAAAAAAGACGTCGAAATTTTGCTTAAATCGTTCACAAAGCACAAATTTTCCGTCGCCGCCCTGCACGGGGACATGGCGCAGGGCGAACGCACCGACGCGCTGAACGCTTTTCGCGACGGGCGCGTGCGGCTGCTGGTTTGTTCCGACGTCGCCGCGCGCGGGCTGGATCTGCCCGACGTGTCGCACGTTTTCAACTTCGACGTTCCGGTGAACCCCGAGGACTACATTCACCGCATCGGACGCACGGGACGCGCCGGAAAAACGGGGCGCGCCTTTATGCTGGTCACGTCGCGCGATTTCAAGGCGCTGGCGGTGATTGAAAAGATGATCGGCAAACAGATCGAGGAAATGTCCCGCTTTTCCGTCGAAATGGATCCCGAACCCGAACCGAAGCCCAAACGGCGCGGCGGCAGGGGCGGCGAAGCCCGCGCCAAACGGGCGGAAACGCCGAAGCCCGAGCCGAAACGGACGGAAAAACCCGCCAAAGCGGCGAAGCCCGCCGGCAAAACGGACGAACAGGCTGCGAAAGCGGACGCTCCCGCGCTGAAAACGGCTAAGCCCGCCGCCAAAAAGCCCGCCGAAGCCGCGAACGGCAACCGCAGACGGGACGCCCGCGGCGCGAAAAACGGCGACGGCGCGCGGCGCGAAAAACGCGCGGAAACCGCTCCGCGCCGGCAAAAGGCTTTCGGCGACGCGATGCCCGCGTTCATGATGAACGAGGTTAAAATCTCATGAACTTTATCGCCGGCGATTTGCCCCTGATGTCCTGCGTGTCCCTGCCCGACGGGGCTAAACCCGAACAGGCGGCGGTCTTTCTGCACGGGTACGGGGCGAACGGTCGCGATCTGTTCGACATTTCGACGTATTTGCGCCGCGCGTTTCCGAACGCCGCCCTGTATTTCCCGGACGCGCCCGATTCAATCGGGTTCGGGGGGTATCAGTGGTTCGCTTTGGACGGATACGATCCCGCCGCGCTGGCGCGACCCGAGCGGGGCGAAGCGTATCTGAAAAGCCTGATGCCGTTGGCGGAAAACGTCCGCCCGACGGTCGAACGCTATCTGGACGCCGTGCGCGAACGCACGGGCGTTCCGGCGGACAAAACGGCTTTGTGCGGTTTTTCGCAGGGCGGACTGCTGGCGGTGCTGACGGCGCTGAAACACCGCGAAAAGCTGGCGGCGGTCGTCGGACTGTCCGCCGTCGCCGTGACGTTCGACGGAACGGTTCTGTCGCCGGAAAACATCGTTTCGCGCCCGCCCGTGACGCTGATTCACGGGGATGCCGACGACGTCGTTCCGCCCGTCGTGTTCGAACGCCACGCGGACGCTTTGCGGCGCGCCGGCGTCGACGTCGACGCGCATGTCGTCGCGGATTTGACGCACGGGATCGACGCGACGGCTTTGCAGTGGCTTTGCGACGCTTTGCGGCGGGGATTCGCGGGGTGAGAAAAAACGGGCGGAAAGGGCTTTTTTCCGCGATGTTTCTTTACTTTTTTTCATTCGGAAAGGTATTTTTAACGAAGTGGAGCCACTATTAAAGAATGGAAAAAAGTATGTCTGATGCGTCTGTTCGCCCCGATACCCGCACGAACGCCGCGCCGAAACGCGCCGGCGGCGGGCATTTGGCGACCGTGATGTTTCTGGCGCGCTTTTTCAATCTGCTCTGCTTCGGGCTGGTTTTGTCGCTGTCGGTTCTGGTGCTGTCGCTGATTCACATCACCAAGGAAGCCGAAGTCAACTCCGTTCTGGTCACGGCGCCGACGTATTCGGAAAATCTGGCTTATTTCGAACCGCTGCACCCCGACATGCCGACGATGGACGTTCTGGCGGAAATGTTCGTGCGTCAATACATCACCGCGCGCAACAACGTGTTCCGCAATCTGGGCGAAATGGCGCGCCAGTGGGGCGGCGGCGGCACGGTGCGTTTCATGTCGACGCCGCGGGTGTATTCGGCTTTTTTCACCAAGGACGTCGCCAAAATGTTCGATTCCGAAAAGCCCCCGACCAAAACGGTCGAAACGGACATCAAACGCATTATTAAAGAAGGCTGGAACAGCTGGCAGATCTTTTTCGACACGCGGCGCATGGAATCGCAGACCAGCGAACCGATCATCGAACATTGGATCGCCACGATTCAGTTCCGCTATTACAAAAGCAACGCCGTCATGTTCCCGCGTCTGCGCAATCCGCTGGGATTTACGGTGACTCAATATCATTTGGCGCAACAAAAGAAATAGACGGAGGATTGGTCGATATGAACGGGAAAGTTATTGCGAAAACGGCTTTGATAGTCGCTTTGTGCGCCGCTTTGAACGCCTGCGGTTCGATTTACGAACGCGAAACGATCGGCATCGGGACGGATTTGACCGAATTGAAACGGTCGCCGTGCGCGTGTCTGCAACTGGATCTGCCGCGCGATCTGCCCGCGTGGCTGACCGTTCAGGGTTGACGGGAGCGCGTTTCATGCCCAGACCGGTTCGATCCAAAAGCCAGCAGCTGACCGTCAAAGACGCCGACGCCCGACCCGCGCAAAAGGCGGCGCCGAAACAAACGCCCGCCGCCGCGGTGAAAAAAACGGGCGCGTCCGCCGGCGCGTACGCGCAGGAAGTGTCCGTCGACCAGCTGCGCGAACGGCGGTATTTGTGGACGGCGCGCGCGTTCGCGATCGTTTCCGCCGTCGCTTTGTGCGTGAATCTGGTTCTGCTGGTCGCCATCGTCCATTTGATGCCGTTAAAGCGCGTCGAACCGTTTTTGCTGACGTTCCAAAGCAGGGACGAACAGGTCGTGCGCATTCGTCCCTTGGCTAAAAACATGTCGGCGGAGGACATCATTTCCGAAGCCATGATCCGCCAGTACGTCCTGTTGCGCAACACGATGATCCCCGACGTCGATGAAATGACGTTCCGCTGGGGTCCGGACGGTCCCATTCGCTGGATGTCGTCGGCGCAGGTCTACAACCAGTTCGCGAAAACGGTCAAGGACTGGCTGGCGCGCGTCAAGCTGGAGGGGCTGACCCGCGAAGTCCGCATCGAATCCGTCGTCCGCAACCAGAACATCTGGCTGGTCTACATCATCACGCGCGACATGCTGCCCGAAGCCGAGGAACCCGCGATTTCCCGCTGGCGCATTCGCCTGTCCATCAAATACTTCGCCAAAGACCAGCGCGAAGTCAAATACATCGACCGTTTGAAAAACCCGCTGGGGTTCGCCGTCGACGGCTACGGTATCGAAAGTGCCAACGAATAAAGAAGGTGTCCCGTGAATAAAAGTATGAAATTCCGCCTTTTAACATTTGTCCTGACCGCCTTGATCCTGCCGGCGCGCAACGCGTCCGCCCAGCAAACGGCGGCGCGCGATTCCATGGACGCCGCGATCGAACAGTCGAACGGGCAGTATTCCGAAATGGACATGCCGTTCTGGTCGCTGGGCATGCAGCAAAAGGCGTGGAACAAACCGATGGAACATCTGGGCGAGGGGCAGAGCAAGCCGGGGTATTCCCGCTATTACTGGACGCCGGATCTGGTGTTGCCCCTGCGTATCCGCGAAGGCATGCACACGCTGATCAACTTTCCGTCGTGGGAACTGATCGAAAACGTGTTCATCGGCAACGAAAGCGCTTTCGGCGCGCAAAAGGCGGGACCCAACGCGCTGATGATTTTCGCGACCAGCGTCGATCTGGTCGGCATGGACACCAACATGATCGTGTTCGGACGTTCGGGCAACCGCTACGCTTTCTATCTGCGCAGCGAAACGTTCAACACGGACAGAATCACGAACGCCGTCGTCGACATCGTCGTTTCCGACGAAAAATTCATACCCGACGATTCGGGGCAGACGCCTTTCGCTTCGGGCGCGGCGTCGGGAAACGGCGGCGCGGCGTCGGGCTTCGGCGGTTCGGCGGGATCCCGCGGCGGTAAGAAAACGACGAAAAACGGGACGGAGGACTGGCTGGTCGATATCGAAGTCGACCCCGAAAAAATCCGTTTCGACATCGACGTTTTCGCTCCCAACCCCGCCGATATGGAAATCGCGCCGGAACGCGTGTGGCGCGACGAGATTTTCACCTACATCGATTTCGGACCGAAGGCGCTGACCATGATGGAACGCCCGATCGTCAACCTGCTTTCGCAGGGATCCGAAGTCCCCATCGGTTTCAGAACGCGCGGTCCCAACGGGCGGCTGATGGTCGTCGAAGGCATCGGCGATCTGGTTTTGCGCAACGGCAAACGTCTGCTGTGCCTGAAAATCAGAAAAGACCCCGCTTTCGGGACGGAATGGACGGAATATGAAAAATCGGTTCAGCCCTCTTGGGCGCCGGGACCGATGATCACGACCCCGCGCGGCGCCGTCGGAAACGGTTCGAACGGCATGACGTCTTACGCCGGTTCGAACGGCATGATGAACGGCATGATGTCCGCCGGTCGGTTCATGCAGATGAACGCGGGCGCGCGCGACGCGTATTCGCGCATGACCGGTCGCCGCGGTTCGTCTGGCGAATCGATCGCCGTCGAACTGGGATCGGACGCCGAAATTTCCGTACTGGAACAAAAGTGGGACAATATTTCTCGTAAAAACAAAGATTTGTTGAAATCCTACGAACCGTATTATTCGGTCGACACCGTCGCCGAAGGCGAAATGAAAGACCTGTTCCGTTTGCGCATCGGACCCGTCGAAAGCATCGAAGCCGGCGACAAGTTATGTAACAAATTGGGTCGCCGCGGGGTGACTTGCATGGTTGTGCGGACGCAATGAACGAAGAATTACTCAGCTCATCGGATCAGTATTTAAAAAAATCAAACAGAACTCTGTTGATTGTGGGGATCGTCGCGCTGTTGGCGTTCCTGACGGGCGTCGTCGTCCTGTTGAGCGGAGGGGAGGAACAGAAAAAGGACGCCGAGGTCACGATCGAAGGGTCCGCCGAAAGTTCGTCCAACGTCGTCGGCGGCAATGCCGACATGTTCAATCTGGGCGACGACGAAACGCCGCCGTCCGCGGTGCGGCTGGTCGTTTCCCCCGAATCCCTGCGTTTCGATCAGGTCGTTCTGGGAACAAAGGCGGAAGGCACGCTGACCCTGTCCGCGTCGTCGGGCAAGATCGGCATCACGTCCGTCGAATTCGAAAACAATCAGGAAGAGGGATTCGTTCTGGAAAACAAATGCCGCAAGGGCATCACCCTGACGGGCGACGTGACATGCAACGTCGTCGTGCGCTGGGAACCCAAAACGGCGCGCACCATTCAATCCAACCTGTCCGTTCGCTGGACGGACGAATCGTTCGGCGGCATCGGGCGCAAGGTCGTCGTCCCCGTTTCCGCGATGGCGATCGACACCAGCCTGTGCGGCGTCTGCGACGAAGCGCCGGGCGGCGGCGGTTCCATGCTGGATCAGCTGCGTCAAAAGGGGCGCGTCATTCTGGGACCCGACGGCAAACCGATCGGATACGCCGATGAAAACGGCGTCGTGTACGGGCTGGACGGAAAACGCATCGGCACGTTGCGCCCCGACGGAACGGTCGTCGACGATCAGGGCTACGTCATCGGCGTGGCGGAAAGCGCGCGGCTGGCGATCGGTCCGAACGGGGAAATCCTCGGCACGATTCTGCCCGACGGACGCGTCGTCGACAAAGACGGAAAGCTGATCGGCTACGCTTTGCCCGACGGAACGATCGTCGATTTGGACGGCAACATCATCGGCGCGGCGATTCGCAGCGGGCTGGCGTTTGACAAAAACGGCAACGTCATCGGGCGCATCATGCCTGACGGAACGGTCGTCGACGAAAACGGCAACGTCATCGGCTATGTCAATCCCGACGGAACGATCGTCGACAAGGACGGCAACATCATCGGGTCGATCGCCCCCACGGGCGCCGTGGTCGACGCCTACGGCAAAACGCTGGGCATCGTCATGCCCGACGCCACCGTCGTCGACAGGGACGGCAACATCATCGGGCGCGTTTTGACGAACGGCTACGTTGCGGACAAGGACAGCGCCGTTATCGGGCGCGTGGTCAAGGAAGGCTTGGCGATCGGTTCGGGGTGCAAGCTTTTGGGGCACGTCGGCACGGACGGCTCCGTCATGCTGGCGAACAGACAGGTCGGGCGTCTGACGGCGTCCATGACCGTGGTCGACATGGCAGGCAATCCTCTGGGCGGCTACGTCGAGGAAGGCGTCCTGCTGAACTGGTCGGGCAAAGTCGTCGGCAAGATCGACAAAGAGGGACAGCCCGTTTCGTTCAAGGGCGACACGCTGGGGTGTCTGACGCCCTACGGAACGGTCGTCAACGACGCCGAGGAAATCGTTTCCGCCGTCCGACCGAAAGGCATGATCGTTCAAAATCAATGCGGCGTGGCGGGTCACGTCATGCCCGACGGCAGCGTCGTGGGCGACGGCGAATTGAAAGGGCGCGTTCTGCCCGACCGGACGTTTTTGAACGCGGACGGCGTCGTCGCGGGCGCTTTGGCGCGTCCGGACATCGGCGTCGGACCGAACTGCATGTCGCTGGGCTTTGTCAATCTGGACGGCGACGTGATGACGACAAAGGGCGAATACGTCGGCTGTCTGAGCGCGAACGGCGAAATTCTGGACAAGCAGAAGGTCGTTTTGGGGCGCGTGCCCGATTCCGTAATCGCGCTGGCGTCCGACGGGCGCGTCGCCGGACTGGCGGACATGAACGGCGGCGTTCACGACAAACACGGGCGTTTCGTCGGCTGTCTGGATTCCGACGACGTGTTGCTGGGGGCGAAAAAAGAACCGCTGGGCGTCAGACTGCCCGTCGGCGGCGTGCTTGACCGCGACGGTCGCACGGTCGGCTGGGTGATGCCGGACGGTTACGCCGTCGCGCAAAAGGGAACGGCGATCGGCAAAACGATGCCCGACGGCACCGTCGCCGATATGAGCGGACAGGTTGTCGCGCGCGTTTCTCCGTACAAAGGCTACGCGTTGCGGGCGGCGTGCGAACCCGTCGGACGCGTTTTGATCGACGGTCGCGTCGTCGACAAGGATTTCAAACGCGCGGCGTATGTCCGAATGGACGATTCTCTGGCGGACGAAAAGGGGGCTTTCGCCGGACGCGTCGCTTTCGGCGCGCGCGCGATCAGCGCCAAAAACGCCTATTTGGGCGCGACGGCGGGCGACGGAACGCTGTACGACGCGAAAGGCAAAAAAATCGGCTGCATGCGTCCCGATTCCCTGTTTGTCGATCCGTCGAACAAGTTTTTGGGCGCGGCTCTGGCGCAGGGCGTCGCGGCGAACGCCAAAGAGGAAATCTACGCCCGCGGCGATTCGATAGCCAAAGCCATGAACGTCGAGGGATCGGATTTCATCGGTTCCGTCCTGATCGGCGGTCTGGTCAGGGAAAGCAACAGAATCACGGGCGGCGTCATTCCGTCGAAAGCCGTCGTGTTCGACATTAAAACAAGCGAAAAGATCGGGCGTCTGCTGCCCGACGGAACGGCGGTCGATTCGCTCAGCCGGACGATGGGACGGCTGAGAATGCCGTCGGGCGAAATCGTCGACAAGGACAACAGGGTCGTCGGTAAAATCTTTGTCGGTTTGCGGCAGGTCGTCGGCGCGAACGGCGAAATTCTGGGCGTCGTCCTGCCCGACGGAACGGTCGTCGACGCGGACGGCAAAGTGATCGGCTCCGCGGATCTGAGCGGCAGGGTCGTTGATAAAAACGGCAATTTCGTCGGCGAAGTCCTGCCCGTCGGTCAGCCGGTCATCGGACCGGACGGCAAGATTATCGGGTACGTCGGCATTGACGGCACGATCGTGGACGCGGACGGAAATCCTGTTTTGGGACCGAACGGCAAGCCTTTGCGCTACCGCGCGAACGGCACGGTCGTCGAAGACGGCGGCGAGGTCATCGGACGTGTCGGCGAACCGATGGAACGTCTGGTCTACGACGAAAACGGCAACATCATCGGGCGCGTTCTGCCCGACGGGACGGTCGTCGATCTGGACGGCAACGTGATCGGCAAAATGCTGCCGGACGGAACGGTCGTCGATTTGAACGGCAACGTGATCGGACGCGCGGGCGAACCCGAACGTCTGGCTTACGACGAAAACGGCAAGCTGATCGGGCGCGTTCTGCCCGACGGGACGGTCGTCGATTTCAACGGCAACGTCATCGGCAAAATGCTGGAAGACGGTTCCATCGTCGACAAGGACGGCAACGTCATCGGTCACGCGGGGTATCAGGAACGTCTGGTCTACGACGAAAACGGCAACGTGATCGGGCGCGTTCTGCCGGACGGAACGGTCGTCGATCTGGACGGCAAGCCGATCGGCAAGATGCTGCCGGACGGAACGGTCGTCGACGCGAACGGCAAAGTGATCGGCAAGGCGGGAAAACCCGAACGTCTGGTCTACGACGAAAACGGCAAACTGATCGGTCGCGTCCTGCCCGACGGGACGGTCGTCGATCTGGACGGCAACGTGATCGGGCGGTTGCAGGCGGACGGCACGGTCACGTCCGTCGGGTCGAAAGTCGTCGGCTATTCGGTCAAAGAGGGGCTGGGCGTCAGCTTTAAAAACGAAATCATCGGCAAAATCAATTCGTCCGGCGAACTGAAAGAAGCCGGATCGGACAAGGTCCTGGCGACGTTGCAGGCGGACGATTCCCTGCGCGACGGACGCGACAACATCATCGGACGCGGGATCGTGAACGCCGTTCCCGTCGGTTTGCAATGCCGCGCTTTGGGAACTTTGGACGACAAGGGGCTGGTCGTCGACGCGGCTGGGCGGCAAATCGGGCGCGTGAATTACGACCGTTCGCTGACGAACGGGCAGAACGCGCAGATCGGTCTGGCTTTGGGACGCGACAACGTCATCGACGAATCCGGAAAAATCGTCGGATCCGTTTCGGCGGAGGGAACGGTCGTCGACGCCAAAGGCGCGGAGCTGGGCTGCGTCGATTTCGAAGGAAACGTCAAGGATAAAAACGGAAAACGCGTCGGGCGCGTCGTGCAAAAGGGGCGCGTGATCGGACCCGACGGCTCGGTCGCCGGCAGAATCACCGCCGGCGGCGACGCGCTGAGCGCCGAGGGCAGGGTTCTGGGGCGTTTCGATCCGAACGGCGCCGTTTTGGACAAAGATAAAAAGGTGCTGGGCGTTGCCGAGGATCTGCGCTACGCCGTGGACGACGCGGGCGAAATCGTCGCCAGAATCGTCGGCGGGACTTACGGCGTCAATCCGGCGGGCGGCGCGTTCGTCGGCGCGCTGAAAGACGGCGGGCTGATGTCTTCCGACGATAAAAAGCTGGGCGTCGCGATGCCCGCGGGTCGCCGCGTCATCGCCGTCGATGGCAAAACGGTCGGCACTGTTCTGCCGCGCGGGCGCGTTTTGAACGACGCCGGAAAAGAAGTCGGCTACGTCACCGCGTCGATGCGCGTTCTGACCGACGATAAAAAGTTTCTGGGGCGCGTCGTTCCCGCGGGCGAGGAATGCAAGGACGGCAAGGGCAACGTCGTCGGCGTCGTGCATTACGACGGCACGATCGTCGATGAAAAACGCGAAGTGCTGGGACGTTTGATGGCGAGCGGGCAGGCGCTGGACAACGCGGGGGCGCATTTGTGCATGATTTCGCTGATCAGCACGAACGACGACGGATCGATGTTTCCGAAATCGATGATCGGCAAAATGGTGTACGGTCCGGACGGCAAACCGCTGGGCGTCGTCGGCGCCGACGGCTTTATCCGCGACGCCGACGGCAACATCGTCGGGCGCGTCCTGCCGGACGGCACGGTGATCGACATGGACGGCAACGTCATCGGCAAAGTCTATCCCAAAGGCGCGGTGTTCGGTCCCGACGGCAAATTTCTGGGCGTCGTTGACGCGGACGGTTATCTGCGCGACGAAAACGGCAACATCATCGGCAGAATGCTGCCCGACGGCACGGTCGTCGACATGGACGGCAACGTCATCGGCAGGGCTTTGCTGGAAGACGGCATTGTCGACGACAAGGGGAATTTCCTGACGAAAACGGGCGCGGAACGTCTGGTGTACGACGCGAACGGCAACGTGATCGGACGCGTTCTGCCCGACGGGACGGTCGTTGACCTGAACGGCAACATCATCGGCAAAATGCTGCCGGACGGAACGGTCGTCGACGCGAACGGCAAAGTCATCGGACGCGCCGGACCGCCCGAACGTCTGGCGTACGACAAAAACGGCAAACTGATCGGACGCGTCCTGCCCGACGGCACGGTCGTCGATTTCAAAGGCAACGTGATCGGTCGCGTTCTGCCCGACGGGTCGATCGTCGACGCTAACGGCAACGTGATCGGGCGCGCGGGGGCGGCTGTTCCCCAGTCCAAGAACGTCCGCGTGGCGGTCGGGCGCGACGGCAAGTTTTTGGGCGTCGTCGGCGACGACGGCTTTGTGCGCGACAAGGACGGCAACATCGTCGGGCGCGTTTTGCCGGACGGCACGGTCGTTGACATGAACGGCAACGTCATCGGTTCCGTGGTGGAAGGCGAACCGATCCGCGATGAAAACGGCAACGTGATCGGCATTATCATGGGCGACGGGACGGTGGTCGATTTGGACGGCAACGTGATCGGGCGCATCAATGAAGACGGGGAGATCGTCGACGCCGACGGCACGATTCTGGGGACGTGGCGCGACGGAAAGCTGACCGGATTGCAGGACAAGCTGGGCAAAAGACGTTTCGCTTTCGGCAAAGACGGCAAGCGCATCGGCGTCATCGGCGCGGACGGCGCCGTTTATGACGAAAACGGCAACGTCATCGGCTATGTGGACGAAAACGGCAACATCGTCGACGAGGACGGCAACGTCATCGGCACGCAAAATCCCGAAGGACTGCGCGACGACGGCAAAAAGGACAAAATTTCCGTCGTGGGGACGTTCGACCCCGACAGCTATCGCTATCGCGGCAAATATCTGGGCGCGGGCGGCGGAACGGGCAAGGGCGAACGCTACGATCCCGCCAGAATCAAGCAGTTGCGCGCGTTGCAGCTGGCTTACCGCCGTCAGATCAAGCCTGGCATGGGCATGCCCGTCGCGCCGGAGGAAAACGAACGCGACGTCTGGAACCGTCAGAAAAAGAGCAAGAGCTGGGACGATCTGGGCATCAAGAAAAACGTGTCAACCTACCGCGTCAACATGGAAAACATGATTTTGGCTGATAAAGCCATTCCCGCGGTTTTGATCCGTTCCATCGACACGAATTCGGAAGACGTGCCCGTGTCCGCGATCGTCGAACGCAACATCTATTCCGAAGCCGGACGCAAAATCATCATTCCCGCGGGCAGCCGTCTGATCGGCGAAGTGACGGGAACGGGCGGAAAAGACACCTTTAAAGCCGACAAGATCGATATCCGCTGGACGCGTTTGATTCGTCCCGACGGCGCGGCGTTCGGGTTTGAAGAGGGGATTTCGGGCGACGCTTCGGGACGCGGCGGCGTCGGCGCTTACGTCGATCGCATGCTGACGCAGAAATACGGCTTGCCGCTGGTGCAGTCGACGATCACGTCCGCTTTCCTGTACGCGATGGCGACGAACGACAGTTCGCAGGTCGGCAGCGACGGTCAGGTCGCCGTCACGGGCAGACAGCAGGCGGCGGAAGACGCGCGCACCAAGTTTTCGGACACGATGCAGCAGATCTTTGAAGATTTGATACAGGAAACGAAACAGATCAAAACCCGTTTGTTCGTTCCGTCCGGAACGCGCATCACGGTGTTCGCCAACGCGGATTTGTGGTTGCGCAGTTCGCTGGAAGACGAAGACCGCGCGTCGGAAGAACGCCACGGCAGTCCCGACACGCTGTTGAGCGAAGATCAGGCGGACACCGACCCGACGCAGGATCTGGGCGCGAATCCGCGCAGCACGAACGACACGCTGTTCAGCGGCGGCGCCGCGCAGGGCGGCTACGCGCCGGGGGGAATGAACAACCCGCAGAACTTGCAGCAACAGCAGCAAATATACTATAACAACTATACGGGACAGGTGCCGCAACAGCAGCAGTATCAGCAATACCCGCCGATGCAGCAGCAACAGCCGCAAAAACGCACACTGATCGCCGACAGACCGCAACAGCAAAGACCGCAGCAGTCGGCTGTTTCGGCGGCGTCGCAGGAAAGCAAAAACGACTCCGTCGATCCCGTTCCCGAACTGTTCTAGGAGGTATTTGGCATGAGCACGGACGCCTTTCAGGTTTTAAGATCGACTTTGCGCTATCTGTCGTATTGGTACGAACAGGACAACGTCGAAGAAGTCGCGATCAACCGCCCGAACGAAATCTGGCTGCGTCTGCGTGGACGCAGGGCGTATCCGTGGGCTTGCCAGCAGGACAAAAACCTGTCCAGAACGTATTTGACGGACATCATGCACATCATCGCCAACACGTTTGAACTGCCGTTTGATCCCGAACAGGGGTCGCCCGCCGTGTACGCGACTCTGCCCGGGGATCACCGTTTTACGGGAATCGCCGGCAAAAACGTGATGTACGACAACGACGATTTGACCGGCGGCATCGCCATGTGCGTCCGCGTGCATTCCGACGACGTGAAATTCGGGCTGGGCGATTACGGGCTGAAAGCCGGCGAACGTCTGCAAAAACTGAACAAGCTGAAAGAGGTCGAAAACCCCGAAGACCCCTACGAACGATTGATTTTATCGATCAAGCGCGGCGACCACATCTTGGTTTCCGGCGCGACGGCGACCGGTAAAACGACGTTTTTGAACAACCTGCTGACGATTTTGGATTCGCACAAACGCGTCATCACGATTGAAGACACGCGCGAATTGATCGTGCCGCACCCCAACCATGTTCATCTGGTGCTGTCGCGTACCGAACAGACGAACACGATGACGTATCCGAAGCTGATCGACCTGGTCGTGCGTTTCACGCCCGACGCTATCATCGGGGGCGAAATTTCGACGGCGAACGCGGGGGCGTTGTGGGAATTGATGGGATCCGGACACGACAACTGTTTCGCGACCATTCACGCCGAAAATTCCGAAGCGGCGTACAAAGCCTTCACCGACCGCATTCTGCACTGCTATCCGACGATCGACCGCGAAAAGACGATCGCCGAAATGCACGACAAACTGCGCGTCGTGCAAATCAACCGCCAGGGCAATATCCGCGCGGTGACGGAAGTGACCTGACGCGTCCGGTCGTTTTGCGGCGCGACGGAAAGCGGTTTGTCAGCGCGCGTCCGTCAGGGCGGCGATCAGTTCGTCCCCGATCCGCGCGGCTTTGTCCAGATCGATCTGGCAGGCGCCGACGTTCGCGTGTCCTCCGCCGCCGTAGCGCAGCATCAAATCGCCGATGTTGACGGGATTCGTTCTGTTGAAAATCGATTTTCCGACCGCGTACACGATTTTCTGCCCGTTGACGCGCCACATCGCGTGCATCGACACGTCGACGTCGGGATACAGCGCGTAAATCATAAAACGGTTCCCCGCATAAACGACGTCTTCGTTCAAAAGGTCGACGTAAGCCAGATTTTTACGAACCGCCGTCAGACGTTTCAGCTGGTCGACGAAGCTGTCCTGCTGGGCGAAATACAGGTCGACGCGTTCCCCGACGTCCTCGTTTCGCAAAATCTCGCCGACGGTTTTTTCGCGGCACAGGTCGATCAGGTTCATCATCAGCCGGTAGTTCGATATTCTGAAATCGCGAAACCGCCCCAGCCCCGTGCGCGCGTCCAAGATGAAGCTCAACAGCGTCCAGCCCGTCGGGTTCAGAATTTCGTCCCGCGTGAAGTTCGCGGAATCGGCTTTGTCGACCGCCTCCATAATGTCCGCCGGAACGTTTTTGAACCGTTCCGCGCCGCCAAAGGTGTTCCACACGACGCGGGCGGCGGACGGCGCGTCCGGATCGTTGTAGCTGTTGCCCCGCCGTCCGACGCGCGTCATTTCGCTTTCGTGGTGGTCGAAAACATAGGACGCGTCTTTGGAATAGGGCAGATTCGCGACGATGTCGCCGTGTTTGATGTCGATCAGCCCGTCCCGCACGTCTTTGGGGTGGACGAACCTGATGTCGTCGATCAGATCCAGCTCCTTTAACAAAACCGCGCACACCAGCCCGTCGAAATCGCCGCGCGTCACCAAACGGAATTTGTCGTTCGCCATTTTTTCAACGTCCGCGTTAAACGTCCTGTATCATCGCGGTGATGATTTCGCCGCGGATTCTTTCGGCTTGGTCGATCGGCACCTGGCACGTTCCCGCCGCGATGTGCCCGCCGCCGCCGTATTGCAGCATGAATTCGCCGATGTTCATTTTCGACGTTCTGTTGAAAATGGATTTGCCCGCGGCGAAAACGACGTTGCGTTTGTTCTTTCCCCAGATTTCGTGAACAGAGATGTTGATCTGCGGGAACAGCGCGTAGACCATGAACCGGTTGCCCGCGTAGATGGTTTGTTCGTCGCGCAGATAGATGTGCGCCATCGTTTTGTGAACGCGCGTGCAGCGTTTCAGCTGTTCGATGAATTTGTCCTTGTGTTCGAAATACAGGTCGACGCGTTCCCTGACGTCCTCGTCCTGCAAAATCTCGTCGACGGTTTTTTCGCGGCACAGGTCAACCAGCTTCATCATCAGCTGGTAGTTCGTGATGCGGAAATTCTGAAACCGCCCCAGTCCCGTGCGCGCGTCCATGATGAACGCCAGCAGGACCCAGCCCGACGGGTTCATGATCTGGTCGACGGTGTATTTCGCGGAATCGGCTTTGTCGACCGCCTCCATCAAAGCTTTCGGAATGTTTTTGAACCGGTCTTCCGCCCCGTAGTATTCGTAGACGACGCGGGCGGCGGACGGCGCGTTCGGATAAACGATGTAGTTCGGCGGGCAGATGATGCGGGACAGTTCGCTGATGTGGTGGTCGAAAGCGATGTGAACGCCGTCGACGTAGGGCAGGTTCGCCGTGATGTCGCCGTCCGTGATGGAAATCCTGCCGTCCTGCATGTCTTTGGGGTGGACG